>OGEG01000042.1_pt1 | contig 142777 bp, 119 predicted proteins | sample 1570621 | NCBI WGS metagenome assembly OGEG01 (sample SAMEA2582130, study PRJEB24529) | metagenome | biome: Human gut stool | place: China | collected 2011 | reverse complement strand
CTCGTGACCCTCAGCTTGGGAAGCTGATGCTCTACCAACTGAGCTACTGCCGCATTGCTTTCTTTAAAAGACGATGCAAAGGTAAAAGAAGTTTTTTTATATTCAAAAATAAAAATGTACTTTTACAGCCACAAAAGTGAAAAATCCATGAAACGAATCATACTTATCACCGGAGGAGCACGTTCCGGTAAAAGCAGCCATGCGGAAAAATTGGCACTAAGCCTCTCTCCTAACCCCGTTTACCTTGCTACTGCACGCATCTGGGATGAAGAATTCCGGCAACGCGTCATCCGCCATCAGCAAAGACGTGGACCAGAATGGACAAATATCGAAGAAGAAAAACAGCTAAGCCGTCATCAATTATCCGGGCGAACTGTACTGATAGACTGCGTAACCCTATGGTGTACAAACTTCTTTTTTGATGTAAATGCAGATACTGACAGTGCCCTGGCAGCTGCCAAGGAAGAATTCGACCGCTTTACAAAGCAAGATGCCACCTTTATCTTTGTCACCAATGAAATTGGTATGGGAGCTACTTCGGATAATGAAATCCAGCGTAAATTTACAGATATGCAGGGATGGATGAACCAATATATTGCCGAACATGCGGATGAAGTATGGCTGATGGTATCAGGGATAGAGGTGAAGGTAAAATGAGAGAGCAATAGAGTAGTAAAGTGATAGAGTGATAAAACGATAAACAGATGAAAACATTTAAAATAGTACGACCGGACGAGAATATCCGCCCGGCATTGATTGATAAAATCAATAATTTAACAAAACCGAAAGGTTCATTGGGCACTCTTGAAAAGTTGGCTTTGCAGATAGGCTGGATACAACAAACCCTGTCTCCCACCCTGCAACATCCGCAAAATATTATTTTTGCTGCCGATCATGGCATAGTAGAAGAAAAGGTCAGCCTTTCCCCAAAAGAAATTACCTGGCAACAGATCAGTAATTTCCTACATGGAGGTGCAGGAGTGAACTTCCTATGCCGCCAACATGGATTTACCCTGAAAATAGTAGATGCCGGTGTAGATTATGATTTACCATACGACAAGGGTATTATCAATATGAAAGTACGGAAAAGTACGCGAAACTATCTGCATGAGGCAGCCATGACGGAAGAAGAAATGGAGCTTTGCCTGGAACGCGGTGCAGAAGTGGTACTCCGCTGCCATGAAGAAGGAAGTAATGTGCTCAGTTTTGGAGAAATGGGTATAGGGAATACCTCTTCTTCGTCCATGTGGATGACCTGTTTCACCGGAATACCTTTAGAACAATGTGTAGGAGCAGGTAGCGGACTGGATAATGCCGGCATTCGCCATAAATACGAAGTGCTGAAACAATCGCTGGATCATTACAAAGGAGACGGATCACCGCGTGATATCATCCGTTACTTCGGTGGACTGGAAATGGTTATGGCAGTAGGTGCCATGCTACAGGCAGCCGAATTAGGCATGATCATCCTGGTAGATGGTTTCATCATGACGAACTGCATTCTGGCTGCTGCCAAACTGTATCCCGAGGTTATGAATTACGCCATCTTTGGTCATTGTGGAGACGAAACCGGACATAAATTGTTGCTCGACAACATGGAAGTAAAACCGTTGCTGAATCTTGGATTGCGTCTGGGCGAAGGAACAGGTGCTATTTGCGCCTATCCTATTGTAGAATCCGCCATCCGGATGATTAATGAAATGGATAACTTTGCACATGCATCCATAACAAAGTATTTTTAACGATATGAAAATCCTCGCAGCACTCATATTTTTCACACGCCTTCCTTTCTGGAGGATCAAAGAAGTCCCGGCAAAGTATTTCAAGCGTATCGTTCCCTACTGGCCATTAGCCGGATGGTTGACGGGCGGTATCATGGTCGGTGTTCTATGGGTGACTGCTCAGGTGCTGCCCGTATCTATCGCATGGCTGCTTGCTATCCTATCTCGTCTGCTCATCACAGGTTGCCTGCACGAAGATGGATTGGCCGACTTTTTCGACGGCTTCGGTGGAGGAACAACCAAAGAGCGCACACTTGCCATCATGAAAGACTCTCAGATAGGAAGCTATGGAGTCATAGGATTGATAGGTTATTTCCTATTATTGTTTCTACTCTTGGAAAATCTACCGTTAAAGTTAATCTGTGCCCTTGTCATTTGCGGCGATTGCTGGTCTAAATTCTGTGCATCTCAAATTATCAACTATTTGCCTTATGCACGAAAAGAGGAAGACAGCAAGGCGAAAGTAGTGTACGACCGTATGACCTGGCAAGAATTACTGACAGGATTCATCTGTGGACTTTTGCCAATCGTATTATTCCTGCCGATAGATTTCTGGCCTGTTACAATTTGCCCGATTCTTACATTTATCATTCTGTACCGATTGATGAAACGTCGTCTTCAAGGTTATACGGGAGACTGCTGCGGAGCTGCATTCCTGCTTTGTGAACTATCATTCTATCTGGGTGCCGCTATCTTGCTATATGTCCATATCAGGTACGGTAATCCTGACTTTATCAATGCTTATTTAAAATAATCATCCTATGGAAGTTACATTTATCAGGCACACTTCAGTCGACATCCCTCCCGGAGTATGTTACGGACAATCAGATGTCCCCTTGCGTGACAGTTTTGAGCAGGAAGCAGCTATTACCTCGGAGAATCTGAAAACTTACCGTCGGCAAGGCAGGGATTTCGATCATGTATACACCAGTCCCTTATCCCGTTGTGTACGCCTCGCGACCTATTGTGGATACCCCGATGCCGAACGTGACAAACGAATTATGGAGATAAACTTCGGAGATTGGGAAATGCAGAAGTTTGATGAAATAAGTGATCCGAGACTGAAAGAGTGGTATGCCGATTATATGAATGTACCTGCAACAAACGGAGAATCATTCGCCATGCAATATCAACGTGTTGCCAGTTTCCTGGACGAGCTGAAAGAAAAAGAGTACGCACAAGTTGCCATCTTCGCACATGGTGGCGTGCTGATTTGTGCACAACTCTATGCAGGAACCATCAAACCGGAAGAGGCATTCAGCGCCCTGACACCTTATGGAGGAATCATTCAACTGAAAATCTAATTACCCCTTTTCGGCCATGTGAAGATGACCAGCGGTCCTTCATGTGTATCCGACTGTACCTTGTAAATACCTCCGAAAGCATGGATAAAATGCGCATTGATTTCATGACGAATCAAAGTCGTTTTATTTTCAAAGCGTGACTTGGCAAGAGGTGTGCCGATTATTTTAAAGGTTACGATACCTTTTTCTTTATCATAACGGATACGAACAACAATGTTATAAGAGTTTTTATCGTTCTCTGCAGGCACCAGCAGACTGGAAAGCAATGTAGAGAACCAGTTTTCATCCGTACATATCATCTGACTCTGGATATTCGTATCTAATCGGATAGCCAGACGTCCGTTCCCTACCTGTCTGGCAAAATCAACTCCGTTGCGACACAGTGACATGACTTCACATTCTTCACGTTTATATTTTGTTTTACCAGATTCCAAACGGGAAAGTTCCAGAATGCTATTGACATACTCCAAAAGATTTTCTGCATTCTCCTGTATCATCTTGCCATATTCCACTTTAGCTCCGGGAGCCAGTTCTTTTGACTCTGTTAATAGCTCGGCAAAACCTACCACTACATTCAGCGGGGTACGTATATCATGGCTAATCTCAGATTGCAGACGATCTTTAGTGACATTGTCCGCTTCTGCCTGCATCGCCGCATCTGCGGTTACTTTCTCCGCTACGGCTATTTTCCGGGACAGATAGCGTGTATATAGATAAAACAGAAGCATCAAAGCCAATAGAGTCATCAAGAATAAAAAGCCTCGTTTATAATTGGTATCTTTTATTTTCTGCTTCTCCAGCAAAAGATCATCAATATGATAAATCTCCTTCACCTGTTGCAGCTGGTTGGCTGAGAAAGCATTGTCCAGTGAATCTTGTGCTGCAATCAGATAACGGCGTGTTTCAATAGCTCCGTCGATATCACCTTTGCTAACCTGAGCAGATGCTTTATAATTAATGAGTGTGGCAAATGTAGATACATAATGATTTAACACTATAGGTGTTACTTCATCAATCAAAGCAATACTCTTATCATAGTCTTTCGCACGGGAATAATATTGTAATTGCACAAGCTGGACATTCAACCAGAATACCGGGTCCACATGATCTTCCAATAATGCTTTTGCTTTGTCTATATGTTCTTGCGCCTCGGCCATCTTTCCACGATTCATAAAGTGAAGCACATATTTTACTTCGCAATCAATTTTCAAATTGCTCCAATTCTTACGCGTTTCGGGTTCGCGGGAAACAACGTCCTGCAAAGCTTCATCCATCTGTGCCAAATAAGGAAGCTTTAAACTATCCTGACCAGCATTACCATATACCTGGGCAATGCGTGAAAGAATATCGATGCGTAAGAAAGGTTTAGTTTGAGGTGTAAAATTCTGATAGGCTTTCAAAAGAACCGTCAGAGCTTCATCGCTTCTACTGGATACATTATAAGCACATCCCAGACTATTATAAGCTGCAATTTCCCCATTATTGGAATGATGTTCCAAGGATTCCTTCAAGGTTTCTTTAGCTACGTATACAGCCTTTTCCACCTGCCTTTTCGAAGCTAATGCGCGGCTAATAGCGGCTTTCTGTTCCAAGTAATAATCATAAGTACCTACCTCGGGAGCATAGTTTTTCAGTTTATCCACCCAGTATACCAGACTATCCGGTTCATGCAATTTATCGTAACAGGCGGCAAGGTAATAAGCTCCCAAATTCTCATAAAACACATTTTTCTGTGCACAGGCTTCTTTATACAAAACAGTGGAAAAAGTCTTGTTATAAGGTGCATACTGATGTCTATAAACTATATCACGCAGATATTCAAGCTTGTCGGGCGTACTTGGTATAGCCTGTGCCACTTTCAGAATACTATCCTGATACTGCTGTGCATTGGCATCTTCTGCCTGCAACGTGTAAGCATGTCCACACAAAAAACAAAACAATATGATTATAGTATGTTTCATAAAGCGGTATCCTCCATTTTAGATTGAAACTTCAACGGATGTGTAAAGCAGAAACGTGCACCTTGTGTATAGTTAGAGTCTACCCATAACCGCCCCTTCATGTAAGTAACAATCAGTTTGCAAATAGAAAGTCCCAAGCCGCTTCCCTGTGCAAAGTCATTCAATTTTTCAAAACGCTCAAAAATCAGATCCTGCTTTTCAAGCGGGACACCACATCCCGTATCGGTGACGGAAAAGAAAGCAGTATTATGATCAGACATTTCCAGCTTCAGAACAATGGAACCTTCCTTAGTAAATTTAGTAGCATTCACCAATAAGTTAATCAAAACCTGACGAAGCCGGGCATCATCCGTATCCATTACTAAGTCGGAAAGTTCAGTATCAAAGCGTAACTCCACTTCAAGCTTGCGGGAAGCAGATACTGTTTCCACCACTTCTTTACATAACTTCACTGCATCATACGGACGTATGTTGAATGTGATATTATCATTTTCAAAATCAGAAAAATCAAGGATGTCATTAATCAATTTCAATAACTGGAAAGAATTGACTTTAATGATTTCACAGAATTCTTTGCGGGAATCTTCATCAAATGAATCATCGTCTGATGATAATACAGCGGAGAATCCCACTATGGCATTGAGCGGCGTACGCACTTCATGGCTCATATTGGAAAGGAACATATTTTTCTTTTTTATAGCTCGCTCTGCCTTCTGTATCATACATTCCTGTGAACGTTTCGACTCCTTCAAGCGGAATATATTTTTCCAACTGAAATAAAGGAAAAGGAACAAAGCAAGCGTACAGATAATAATGCCACCCAGATAAAAGCGATATGAAAACAACCGGTCTTGCTCATTCTGATAAGTCAACTGGTCTGCCTGGAAGTGGGTAGTCAACTGGTCGATTTCCTTAGGATAGTTTTTTTCGAAAGATGATTTTATGTACGAAAAGACTGCACCATACTGAGTGTAGGCTTCTTCTTTCCGTCCCATCTTTACAAGCAGATTCGCCTTATTCATCATAGTTTCTTTATACAGACTGCTGTTTATTTTAGCATAATCCGCATGGAAGAATGTATCATAAGCTTTCAGAGCTTTCTCATATTCACCTTTTTTCTCCCAATACAAAGCATCTGCTATCAAAAGATGTTGCAGGATGCCGGGAACCAGTTCTTCACGTAGCGGTTCCACTTCATCCAGATGTTGACGGGCTATCTTTACTGAGCCGTTCAGTAGTTGGCAATAAGCATTGAAGATATGACGGACAGCTTGTTCCTGTACAGATAGTCTCTCTGCCGGATAACGATTCAGGCGGGTCATGAAACGAGCAGCCTGAGCATAATTCCGGATACGTAAATTGTATTCTACTAATTCGACCAACAACATACGGATGTGTATATCTTCACCATGTAACCGGTCGAACAGTTCCAAAGCTTGTGCATAAGTGTCACCGGCTTCTTTTATACGTCCTGTATAGGAATAAACTTCCCCCATAGCATTCAGGGCAAGAGCCATCCCCAGATGATCGGACCATACACTTGCCTTAGAATACATCTGTTCACTTTGTGCAATAGCAAAACGGATTTCTCCCCGAAAGAGAAATGATTTAATAATAACACGCTCTAACTCAAAATAAGTTTTGTATTGTTTGCTTGCTTCCAGATAGTCGAGTATACTGTCTGTAGGAATCATATCACTCTCTTCTTTGGTGAGATAATCGAATCCCATACTGGTATGAAAGGAGTATATTATTTTATCCTGTATATTGTATTTATCCTCGTGAGGTGCATTCTCTCCTGCAGATAGAGAAAAAAAGCCCCCAAAGCATACGATATGAAGAAGCAGATATTTCAGTAAGTTTCTCATGAAGTTTGTTTGTTTCGTGCTGTGTGGTGTTTGTGTTGTCATTCACCGCATACGTTGGCAAATATATTCAATATTTTCCGAAAAGCAAAAAATTGTGAATACCTAAATGAAAAAAGAGACCAAAGTAATCGTTATTATCAGGATTATTATCATTATTCCTTCTGCACGACGATTGACACTAACTGCAATTTTCATATCTTCTGTAGTCAGGAGGCGACCATTACTTCCAATATAAGGCTTCCATACTTCCTCACCAAAATAATTATGCGGGCCTCCGAAACGGCAATTCAGAATGCCGGCAAGAGCAGCTTCAGGATACCCGGAATTAGGGCTGGCGTGCTGATTACCATACATACCGACAAATTTTAATAGATTCCAGAATCCACCGCGTGGAAAAGCAAGTATCATAAGGAAAGCTGTCAGACGAGCAGGTATGTAATTAGCAACATCATCCAAACGGGCAGCAAAACAACCAAAGTCCCGGTAACGTTCGTTACGATACCCAATCATAGAATCGAGGGTATTCACCATCTTATAGGCAAGCATACCGGGGACACCCAACAGCATATACCAGAATAAAGGCGCGATCACTCCGTCACTCAGATTCTCTGCAAGAGTTTCAAGAGCAGCAGTACGTACTTCTTGGGCAGAAAGTTCCGAAGTATCACGGCCGACAATGCGGGCTACCTGCTTTCTTCCTTCTTCTAACGAACGGTCTACAGCTTCGAATACCATACGGACTTCACGAACAAGTGTAGTGCCCGCCAAACAGAAAAAGATGGCAAGTATCTGCAACGTCAGAAATCCCCCCGGAGAAGATGATGCTACCCAACGAAACAAGTAGGAAGCAACAAAATAGATAGCAAGAACGAGAACGATAGCAGCAAGTGCACCTTTCAATTTTCGGTTCTGTCCTTTATTCAACAGATGTTCAGAAAATGAGATCATCTTTCCGAATGCGATGACGGGATGGGGCAACCAAGCAGGGTCACCAAGCCAGCGATCGAGCAGCCAGGCGGCGAGTAAAGGCAAGCTAAGAGTAAAAACGGTGCCCAGAATGATGAGAATTTCTTCCATATGCATTATATTGTCCTACCACCTCCCCCTACGGGTACTTACCCCTTCTTAACTCCCCCGTTAGTCGGGGGAGGACAACCTCCCGAGAGGAGGAGAATGAGAATGATATTACTGTTATTAATAAGTTTCAAACCACTGTCCTACCGCCTGTACAAGGCGGTCATTCTCCTCCGGTGTCTGAGTAGCAATACGGAAAAAGCGTTCATCCAGACCTTCAAAGTTGGAAGCGTCCCGAATGAGAATACCATGTTCATTAGCAAGATAATCCTTCAATGCGGAAGCTTTACCAAAACGAAGGTGAACCAACATAAAATGAGTTTCCGTAGTCCATATCTCAAGACCACCTGTCTGTTCCAATGCATTGCGTAAACGAGCTGTCTCCTGCAAATAAGCAAATATATTCAATGGATTAGGAACGTCATATTCAAGCAAATAAAGACCGGCTTCAATAGCCAGTTGATTTACCGACCAAGGCATGCGGTGGGTACGCAAACGGCTAAGCAAACCTTCATGAGCAGTTATATAGCCCAGACGCAAACCGGGAACTGCGTAACGCTTTGTCATAGAATGAAGCAACAGGATATTTGAAAAATGGGCAGCTTCAACCGGTGAAAACAGAGGTTGCAGAGTAAAAAACTCATAAGACTGGTCAATTACAAAGCAAACTTGTGGATTATGTTCTATTAATTCTTTCAGATATGCTTTTTCTATTACTGCACCTGTAGGATTGTTAGGATTACAAAGCCAAAACATACGGATGCCAGGTGGCAGGAGATAATTATCTTCAGCCGTAGGAAGTTTATACATAGATATTACCCGATGCCCATGCATACGGCAAGCATCTGCATACTCACTGAATGTAGGTTGAAAAATAGCGGTATTAGTACCCCTAAATGTTTGCGCTATCAGGTAAATGGCTTCCGTGGCACCATTCGTTACACAAACAGAAGCGGAAGGAAGATGGTGTTTCTCTGCCAAGCGACCTTCCAATGTATAAGGCTCCGGTTCGGGATAAGAAGAAATTCCACTGATACGATGGCAAAGATGTGTCTGAAGACCGGACAAATCCACACGGCCATATACATTGGAACTGAAATTAACCTCTATCGGGCGTTGATATTTATATGAATCGTCTCCGTGTCCTTCAATCATGAGTGGTCAGTATTTGGTAGATAAGCGGCAGATTGATGTGACAGCGCACATGATCGGCGAGTTTATCATATTGTTCTTCTTTGAATTGTTGATAATCAAAAGCTGTTCCGGTATCAGCGAGCTTATCTGCAAAAGGTTCGAGAAGGAAGTCTATAAACGCAGGGTTGTCGAGGATGCCATGTATATAGGTTCCCATACAAGTACGGTTGACATAATAACCATCCGTACGACCGTCTTCCAAAAGATTCAGCGGGGAAACCGGAGCATCATGGATAGGAATGGTAGTGCCCATGTGAATTTCATAACCGGTCAATTGACTATTGACAGTTGACAATTGACAATTGGCTGCACTGGGAGTGCTATTATTTGCCAATTGAAACCGGACTTGTCGGGTAACTTTCTCTCCCGTCATATGGGTGCTGACAGGCAGAAGCCCCAGCCCGGGCAGACGCTCTATTTCTCCTTCCACATGATCGGGATCGCAAACTTCCTGGCCCATCAGTTGATAACCACCACAGATACCCATGACAGTAGCACCTTCACGATGTGCCCGGATGACGGCTTGTGCTACGCCGTTACGGCGCAATTCATGCAAATCGGCAAGTGTACTTTTACTGCCTGGCAACAGAATGATGTCAGCTTTAGCTATTTCATCAGTATTATTGGTATAAAAAAGATGAACACGCGGATCGCGTTCGAGGACATTAAAATCAGTGAAGTTACTGAGATGTCGCAAGAGAATGACGGCAATATTGACTTTACCTTGTTCCGCCTGTACAGATTTCGTGGCAAGAGCCAGGGAGTCTTCTTCTTCAATATAAATATCGTGATAGTAAGGTACCACTCCTACCACGGGTATGCCACAAAGTTCTTCGAGCATCTTGATTCCCGGTTCGAAAAGACGAATATCTCCACGGAATTTATTGATAAGGATACCTTTAATACGTTCCCTTTCATGAGGACGAAGCAGCATCAACGAGCCATAGACACTGGCAAAGACTCCGCCTCGATCAATATCTCCGACAAGGATTACATCTGCCCCGGCATGTAGAGCCATAGGCAGATTCACCAAATCTGTATCCCGGAGATTTATTTCTGAAATACTTCCGGCACCTTCCAATACAATAGGATTATAACGAATGGCAAGACGGTCATAGGCAGAGCAGACTTCACGACGGAGTTCTTCGCGCCCTTCAACGCGGAAATAGTCGTAAGCATCCCGATTGCCGATAGGACGTCCATTGAGCACCACTTGTGAGGTATGGTCGGAGGAGGGTTTCAACAACAGCGGGTTCATATCTGTATGGCAGGGTACACCCGCAGCTTCGGCTTGGACAGCCTGTGCACGGCCTATTTCCAACCCCTCAGGAGTAGCATAGGAATTAAGTGCCATATTTTGTGCCTTAAACGGTGCCGGATGATAACCATCCTGATGGAAGATGCGGCAAAAGGCAGCGGCTATAATGCTTTTTCCTACGTCGCTGCCGGTTCCGGCAAACATAACTGGGTTAAGTTTCTTCATATATTTTTTTTTAGCGGAAACAAAATAACTTCTCTTGAATCTATAGCGGCAGATAGCAGTACTCCAACAGTATAGCATATCATATCCGACCAGAGAAAACCATGTCCAAAAATTAATGCTCCAAGCGTAGTACTTCGTACGATGTTTACCCAATCTGCCTGATATAATTGACTGATCTCTATACAATAAGAAAACAACAAAGAGATTACAACAGATTTAACTATAGATATCGACGGGGAAAGAAAACGGATTCCCCAATATACCATAGCCGCCCAAAGCGTATCACCCGAATACTCTGCAATAAACTCAGGCAATACATCACCATATTTTCGGGAAGCAAGCCCTAACACCATAATAGCGAAAGTGACAGCCAGATAAATCCAACGCTCGTTTTTCACACCGCAATATTTTTTAGGATGCAAATTTATAAAATTTAATGGATAGCCGGTACAAATTCCCTATACAGAAATGATTTTTCAGTAAAATGACAGCTAAATTGAACAATAGAAAAAGAAGAGTGTTTGAGATAAACTAACCTAAACCAACAACTTGACGTATGAAACAAATTTTATTAATCGTTCTGTTGGGAGCGAACCTATCTGTGTCGGCACAAACGAGCCTCTCCCTCAGCTACGATGACGCTTTACAAATGTTGCAGAAAGGCAATCAAAGCCTCAAGATTGCCGACAAAGGCATTGAAGCCGCCCGCACAGAACGGGACAAGCTCAATGCTCTGTGGTATCCCAGCCTGCAGGGAGCCGGTACTTACGTCCACATGTCCGAAAAGATAGAAGTAAAACAGCCTCTCTCCCAATTCACTGATCCGGCAAAGGATTTTGTACATAACATCATCCCTGACGATCAGTTCATCAGTGGAATATTGGATCAGATAGGTAGTTATACTCTCGCCTTCCCCCTCGCTCCACGCAACCTTACCACCGTAGGCCTTACAGCCGAATGGATCGTCTTCTCCGGAGGTAAACGTGTACGAGCTGGCAAAATCGGAAACCGGATGATTGACCTCGCCCGTGAAAACCGTGCGCAAACTGACGCCACCCAACGAACCCTGCTTGCCGAAAGTTATTATGGCCTCAGCCTTGCACGCGAAGTCGCAGCAGTACGCCAGGATACCTATAATGGCCTGAGGCAGCATTACGAAAATGCTCTCAAACTGGAAGCTGCCGGAATGATTGATAAAGCCGGACGCCTCTTTGCCCAAGTCAATATGGACGAAGCACAAAGAGCGCTGGAAGCAGCACAGAAAGAAGTCACCGTGGTAGAAAGCGCCCTGTGCACTTTGCTCAATCTGGAAGACAGTTGCAAAATTGAGCCTACCTCCCCTCTGTTCATCAACTCCACGCTTCCACTTAAAGAAGAATTCGTGCAAACCATGCGTGCCGGCAACCCCATGCTGAACCAACTATCCATTCAGCAGAGTATCGCCAAGCAGCAGCTACGGATAGACCAAAGCGGTTATCTGCCGGATATCGCCTTGTTTGGTAAACAGACACTATATGCCCACGGCATACAAAGCAACCTTGTTCCGCGTACAATGGTCGGCGTAGGCTTTACCTGGAATCTTTTCGACGGGCTGGCACGTGAGAAACGCATCCGCCAGTCACGAATTGCCGAACAAACTCTTGCGTTAGGCAAAGATAAAGCACAAGATGATCTTTCAGTAGGTATAGATAAACTATACACCGGATTGCAAAAAGCCCAGGACAACGTACGTGCACTGAATTCGACCATTGCCCTGAGTGAAGAACTTGTACGTATCCGCAAGAAATCCTTTGCAGAAGGTATGGCAACCAGTACCGAGGTAGTGGATGCGGAGACCATGCTCGCTACCGTTAAAGTAGCCCGTCTGGCTGCTTATTACGAATACGATGTAACACTCATGAATCTACTGGCTCTCTGTGGTACACCGGAACAATTCAAGAATTATGCTGTTAAATGATCATAAGACAGATACGCGGACGACACAGACAGAGCGGACAAACGCGGATTTTTATTTTTCATCCGCGTTCGTCTGACTCATCCGCGTCGCCCACGTACCTATTTATAAAATAACCAATCAATAACAATATGGAACTATCAAAAAAAAACATCAGCACCGCATTTGTCATCATATTGGCAATCACCATACTTGTCTCTATCCTGGGAATAGTCCTTATGAGTCATCAGCCCCTCGTTCTTCAGGGACAAATAGAAACAACGGAAATCCGTATCAGTGGTAAATTACCGGGACGAGTAGATTCATTTCTTGTCCGTGAAGGAGACTGGGTAAAGGCAGGCGATACACTTGTCGTCATCAACAGTCCGACGATAGAAGCCAAATACCGGCAAGTAAATGCCCTCGAACAAGTAGCCCAAGAGCAGAACAAAAAAATCGACGCCGGTACACGCCGGCAGATCATTGCTACCGCCCAGCAACTCTGGAACAAAACCAAGAGCGACCTGACCCTGGCACAAACAACTTACGGGCGCATCCTGACACTTTATAAAGACAGTGTCGTCACCTCCCAGCGGAAAGACGAAGTAGAAGCCATGTACCGTGCCGCACAAGCTGCCGAACGCGCAGCTTACGAACAATACCAGATGGCAGTAGATGGAGCACAAAGCGAAGACCGCGCATCAGCACGCAGCATGGTAGATGCTGCACGCAGTACAGTAGATGAAGTATCCGCCCTCCTTGTCGATGCACGTCTGACAGCACCGGAAGCAGGACAGATTTCAACTATATTTCCCAAGCGTGGAGAGCTTGTTGTACCAGGCACACCTATCATGAACCTTGTCGTTATGAATGACGCTCATGTTGTACTCAATGTACGCGAAGACCTGATGCCACAATTCAAGATGGACAGTGTATTCCATGCAGATGTCCCTGCTATCGGTAAAAAGAACGTAGAGTTCCGTATTTATTATATCAGTCCGCTGGGTAGCTTCGCCACTTGGAAATCAACCAAACAGACGGGAAGCTATGATATGCAGACCTTTGAAATACATGCCCGCCCCACACAATCAGTAGAAGGATTGCGTCCGGGAATGTCAGTGCTGCTTACTATTAATGATTAACCGATAATCTGTGTGAATGATGAAAAGTCCGTTATACAATGTACTCCACCGCGAACTTCGCCGTATGACCTCCCGCAGGTTATACCTCGGCATATGCCTCGTACTGCCCCTATTCTGCTTATTCTTCATGGCAACCATTTTCGGTAGCGGACAAATGGAGAACATTCCTATTGGCATTGTCGACCAGGACAATACTGCCACATCCCGGCAAATCGCACGAAATATATCTGCCGTACCTACTTTCAGCGTCACACGGCATTTTACCGACGAAGCCGCCGCCCGGCAAGCCGTGCAACGCAAAGAAATATATGGTTACCTATCTATTCCTACCGGCTTTGAACAGCATGCTACGACAGGAATGGATGCCACGCTTTCTTACTACTACCATTATGCTCTCCTCTCCGTGGGTAGCGAGTTGATGGCAGCTTTCGAAACCGCGCTAGCACCTGTCGCTCTCTCTCCCATTGCCATGGAAGCTATATCTTTAGGGCTCAATCAGGAACAGATAACCACATTCCTCCTACCTGTACAAGCCAGTATGCACCCTCTTTATAATCCCGACTTGGATTATTCTGTTTATCTGAGCCAACCTTTTTTCTATGTCCTGTTCCAGATACTCATCCTGTTGATGACAGTATATGCCATTGGCAGCGAAATCAAGTTCAATACAGCACAGGAATGGCTGACCACAGCACGAGGAAATATTCTGACTGCCGTCATCGGAAAACTATTGCCTTATACATTCATCTTCTCAGTAATCGGTATATTGGCAAACTATATCCTTTATGGAGTAGTACACATTCCTTTCCACGGTAGCCTGCTGATGATGAATCTCATGACACTGATCTTTATCATCGCCACGCAAGCACTCGCAGTGTTTATATTTTCCATCTTCCCACGGATAGCATACATTATCAGTATCGTATCCATGATCGGTTCATTAGGTGCTACTCTTTCAGGTGTCACCTTTCCCGTAACAAGTATGTATCCTCCGGTACACGCAGCATCCTATCTGTTTCCCGTCCGACACTTCACTGAAATTTCACAGTCGATGATCTATTTTGATTCAGGTTTCGGGTATTACTGGCAATCAGCAGCTATACTTTTGCTTTTTCCACTACTGGCATTATTGATACTGCCGAGATTGAGGCACTGGATTTTGAAAGATACAGTAGAAGAAGATTCAGCCCCTATCCACAGTATTGCATATTCCCCCTCAATAGCCACTATCATTTTCAGGGAATGGCGTGCCATCAGCACCAATGCAGCAATCCTCTTGGTACTAATAGGTGGAATCTTTGCTTACGGTCTTCTCTATAACCTGATGTATGCTCCCAACCTTGTACGGAAAACCCCGGTTGCAGTTGTCGACAATTCTCATTCGGCTCTCAGCCGCGAATATATCCGGTTACTCAATGCCACTCCACAGGCCTCAGTCTACGCGCTGACACCCAATTATCTTGAAGCAAAAGAGTGGCTGAAACAGAGCAAAGTAGACGGTATCCTATATCTTCCTGCCGATTTCGACGCTCGTGTCGGCCGTGGGGAACAATCGGTCTTTAGTGTTTACGCCGCAACGGATGCTTTCCTGAATTTCAAGAATCTGCAAGAGGCTTCTTCCCGCGTGATGCTTGCCGTAAACGATGCACACCGTGCAGAGGGTGCCGTATTCTTGCCACCACAGGGATTACTGGCAGTAGCCTCATCCGCACCTGTCAATGTAGCGGGCACAGCCCTGTATAATTATACGGAAGGATATGGTTCATATCTTATTCCGGCAGTTATGATTATCATTATCTTTCAGACTTTATTGATGGTGATAGGAATGGTGACCGGAGAAGAGGCAGAACGAAAGCGTTTACCTACCACCTCCTACGGGTACTTACCCCCTCTTAACTCCCCCGTTAGTCGGGGGAGAACAACCTCCCGGGAGGAGGAGAACTCAGATAGTTCTACTTGGCGCCAAGCATTATATAATATTTCCGGAAGAACCTTCGTTTACGTTATGCTTTATTTCATCTTTGCCTTATTCTTATTAGGCTTACTCCCCCATTTTTTCAGTATCCCTAATATTGGAAACGGCAGAGACATTATCACAATGATGATTCCCTTCCTGATAGGAACGAGTTTCTTCGGACTGGCTGCATCACGTTACTTCACGGACTCAGAAGCACCTCTGCTGATGATTGCCTTCTTCTCCGTAGGCTATATCTTCCTGTCCGGCGTCTCTTATCCGCTCGAACTGATGCCATGGTATTGGCAGGCAGCACACTACGTAGTTCCGGCAGCACCTGCCGTGCTTGCTTTCGTCAAACTGAATTCAATGGGAGGAAATATGGCAGATATCCGTCCGGAAATGATAACCCTGTGGGTACAAGTGGTAGTGTACTTCTTGCTGAGTTTATGGGTATTCAAGCATAAGCATTATCGTTTTCGTTTATAAGCAAATGATTGCCACCGTTCCTCATCCCATCCCTGGCGTTGCATTTCCATACGTGCCATGACAAAGAACAAGTCGGAAAGTCGATTGATAAAACGCAATATATCTTCCGGTACAGTATCTTCCCGATTCAGCGCCCAAAGTCTGCGTTCGGCACGGCGGGCTACGGCACGGGCAAACTGTAATTGAGCCGACACCTGCGTTCCACCCGGTAGCAGGAAATAGCCGTTGTCTTCAAGCTGAAGCATCATTGCGTCCATAGCCTGTTCGCACCGTACTGTCATTTCCACAGCATGAAGTTCGTTGGGATTGCCACTACCCGGTCTCTCCGGATCTGCAACCCGTAAGCCGGAAGGGGTTGCAACATGGCTCATCACCACCATCAACTCACGTTGTATATCATGGAGTAATTCCTGCCATGCATCTTTCACCGGAAGCAATGACCTGACAATTCCTATCACCGTATTCAGTTCATCAATGCAACCATTGGCTTCAATGCGGATATCATCTTTCGGAACACGCTCTCCACCGTGGATGCCTGTCATTCCTTTATCTCCTGTTTTAGTATAAATTCTTCTCATAAATTGCAGGTATATCTTACAATATTTCACTCTCCCGGAACTTGTTCGAATAATGACCAAATTCCCGTTTCTCCCCAATACAAATGCGTATAGCTCGCTATCAGGTTTTTATAACGAAACACGGCTGTATTCACAGGGTGTCCTTTAGCATTATAAACTTGCACAGCCGAAGCAAGCTTCTCATCCAGCTCAATGATCCGTGAATAATGAAACTCATGTCCACGCAGTTTCACCCCACGAAAATCAAAGCTTCTATACCCCATTGCCAAACGCATATCATCCTTGCAAGCGGAAACTTTCATAGGTAGTGCATCTACCATTTTGAAAGCTGTATAGGGATCTTTGCACATCACCAGTTTCGAAGCCAAATACATCATGCCACCACATTCAGCAATTGTTTTTCCTCCCCGCTCAATATGAGCCTTGACTGAATCTATTACACGGGGGGCTGCACTCAATTGAAGCGCACGATTTTCCGGATAACCTCCGGGCAGATAGAGCAAATCCACATCATCCGGTACTACCGCACTGTTGTCTTCCGGATCGAAGAAAGTAACCGTACCAAACTGATTCAGGTAATCAAGATGTTCAGCATAGATAAAGGAGAAACTTTCCTTATTGCGTGCCACCCATATATTTCCGGATAGAGAGACATTCTTTTTGACTTCTGTGGTGACATCCACCTCCCGGCGTGTGATCTGCAACAATAGATCAAGATTCAATTGTGCATCTAGCTGCTTCAGCAGGGTCTCAGTGATACCATCTTCATCTTTACGACTGAAATCCAGCCCCAAGTGCCTGCTTTCCTCTTTCAAAGCATCGAATTTCCGCAAGCAACCCAAACAAGGCACATTCAGATCATCGCAAATCTCACTCAACATTTCCTCATGGCGGTCGCTCCCTACCTGATTGAAAATAACGCCTGCGACTTCCACTTGCGGATCAAAATCCAAATAACCTTTAATCATAGCTGCCAGTGAATAAGCGGCCGACTTAGCATTTACCACCAACACAACAGGAAGATTCAAAATCTTTGCAATCTCTGCCGATGAACCTTTACTACGATCATATCCGTCGAACATGCCCATCATACCTTCTACGATACAGACATCCGCATCTTTGGCATGTGAAGCATACACTTCACGCATATGTTGTCCGGAAGCCATAAAAAGGTCCAGATTGTAAGACGGAATTCCGCAAGCTTTTTCATGATACTTCGTGTCGATATAATCCGGTCCGCACTTATAGGGCTGCACACGTAGTTTTTTCTGCGTCAATAACGTCATCAGCAATCGGCTGACAGTGGTTTTTCCAGTGCCCGAAGTAGGCGCCGCTATCAGAAATTGGGGAATATTTCTTATCATACCGCACAGATTTATTTCCCGCAAAGGTAGTATATATTCCCTAAAACTCTTACCTTAGCTGCCCAAATAAAAGTAAATTACTATGATTACTGAAGAACTCAAGAAATTATATTGTACGTATACCGGACACGAACCGGAAGCTATTGAAGAACTTCCTTCATCCGGCTCCAACCGTCGTTACTTCCGCCTTACAGGTACCCCTACCCTTATCGGTGTCAGCGGGACTTCCCTCGAAGAGAATCAGGCTTTCCTCTATATGGCAGACCATTTCCGCAAGAAAGGACTGCCCGTGCCACAAGTAGTAGCAAAGAGTGATAACGATGCATTTTATCTGCAGGAAGACCTGGGAGACACTCTCCTGTTCAATGCCATCGAAAAAGGGCGCAAGACCAGTGTCTTTGACGAAGAAGAAAAGCAGCTTCTGCGCAAAACAATGCGCCTGTTGCCTGCCGTACAGTTCTCCGGTGCAGACGGAATGGATTTCTCATACTGTTACCCACAGTCGGAATTCAACAGCCGCAGTATCTTATGGGACTTGAATTACTTCAAATACTGTTTTCTGAAAGCTACCGGAATGGAGTTTCAGGAAGACCGTCTGGAAGATGATTTCCAGAAGATGGCGGACGTATTGATGCGCAGTAGTTCGGCTACATTCATGTATCGTGATTTCCAGAGCCGGAACGTTATGATTAAAGAAGGTGAACCATGGCTCATCGACTTCCAGGGCGGACGCAAGGGGCCTGTTTATTATGATGTGGCTTCCTTCCTGTGGCAAGCTAAAGCCAATTATCCTGAGAGCCTTCGCAAAGAGCTTTTAAAGGAATATCTGGACTCCCTGTGTAAATACCAGCCTGTGGACGAGAAATATTTCTATGCTCAATTACGTCATTTCGTATTGTTCCGTACCATGCAAGTATTGGGTGCTTATGGCTTCCGTGGCTATTTCGAAAAGAAACCCCATTTCATCCAAAGCGTCCCCTTCGCTATTGAAAACCTGCGACAGCTATTGCAGGAACCCTATCCTGAATATCCGTATCTCTGCCATGTACTGAAAGAACTTACTGAGCTGAAACAATTTACTGACGACCTCCAAAAGCGCCGTCTTGTAGTAAAGGTTACCAGTTTTGCATACAAGAAAGGTATCCCTGAAGATTCCAGTGGCAATGGTGGCGGCTTTGTATTCGACTGCCGTGCTGTAAACAACCCCGGTAAGTACGACCGTTATAAACCCTTCACCGGACTGGATGAACCTGTTATCCGCTTTCTGGAAGACGATGGAGAAATAACCACGTTCCTCGAACATGTATACGGTCTGGTAGATGCTTCCGTGAAACGATATATAGAACGTGGATTTACGAACCTTTCAATTTGTTTCGGATGCACAGGCGGGCAACACCGTTCGGTTTATTCAGCACAACACCTGGCAGAACATCTGAACCAGAAATTCGGAGTACAGGTAAATCTGATGCACAGGGAACAGAATATTGAACAGACTTTTAAAGCGAAAAACTAAAGAATAGTAGTCTATTTTTCCTCATTCCTACTGTTCCGTTCCCTGTCAAGTCCGTACCAGCTCCGTATCTATACAGACGGACTTGGTACGGCCCAGACAGGGACTTGATACGGAGCAGATAGGTAGAGGGTAAGAATATTGGTCTAAACTTCCGATAATTCAAGAAATAAAAAGAATGAAAGCAATGATATTTGCCGCAGGCCTCGGCACCCGCCTGCGCCCACTGACAGACAATATGCCCAAGGCACTTGTCTCCGTAGCAGGCAAAACGATGCTGGAGCGTGTCATCTTAAAGCTAAAAGATGCCGGGTTCCATGATATCACCATAAACATCCACCATTTTGGAAGTCAGATTATAGACTTCCTCCGTACAAACCAGAACTTCGGTGTGGATATTCATATCAGTGACGAACGGGGTGAACTGCTGGATACCGGTGGTGGTATTAAAAAAGCCCGTCCTCTGCTGGAGAGCAACGAGCCTTTTCTTATACATAATGCCGATATCCTGACAGACCTGGATCTCAATGCTTTCTACCACCACCATCTGGAAAGTGATGCAGATGCCACTCTGCTCACTAATCACCGGAAAACATCCCGTTATCTATTGATGAATCAGGACAATCGTCTTTGTGGTTGGACGAATATTTCTACAAGCGAAGTACTCCCCAAAGAACTCGATTATCCCAGCGATCATTATCAGTTGCAAGCCTTTGGTTGCGTCCATGTTCTTTCTCCCTCTATTTTCCGCTATATGGAAGATGAGCGCTGGACAGGGAAATTTTCCATTATTCCGTTTTATGTGGACATCTGCCCGAAAGCACGCATTCAAGGATTTCCTATAGACAGCGAAAACTGGTTTGATGTGGGCAAGCCCGAAACACTTGCAAAGGCAGAAGCCTATTATGCGTCTTTATAAAACAGGTTTCATCTTCACCAACTGCCCTTGGGCATCAAATAAGTATTCGTAGTTGAAGGAACCGTAAATACGATACTTCCAGCGGGCACTTTTCTCAAAACGGCGACTGTCATCCAGGATGGTCGCCTGATAGTCGGTCTCCAGTTCATGAATGAACTCTTTAGATTCCGGGTCCGGATATCTATAAGTGGGGACAATAATACGTATATCGGGATATTGCTCTCTCAGATTTTTGATTTCTGTACGGACAGCATCTTTTTCATTGGGCTTCAGAAAAAAGAGTAAACACACGGGATGTCCCTGTCCTGCAATGTCCGAAAAGAGCAAACTGTCTTTCTCTGCATACTCCACTTGTTTGAAGTCAATAAAATGATCTCCCGGCTTCAGGCTACGGGTAGCATCCAGCATCCGTTTCAGTCCTATCAATACAGATGTACTGTCGCGCATTTGTGAAGGAGTTTTCTGATACAATGTCTCCAGTTCATCCGGATAGATCGCTGCCCAACGATCAAACACCATCCATCCTATTGCATTCCGGGCATTATCGAATACAAATTGCCGCGTAGCTTCCAGCGGAAAATCATCTTCATGCCAAAGTTTCCAAAGACGTACGTTCTGTGAATAGGGATTGGTACTCTTGTCCGGTACAGGATTTGTCAACGTCAGTTCCCCTCTTTCGGGATAAAAGAAATTCATACTGCCGGAATGCTCCATTCCATAGATATGCAACGTATCTTCTTTTCCGGAAAATGAAACTTCTCCGTTTCTGATAATAGCGAAGTCCAAGGGAGCTTTCCCATAATCACGGTCACTCGTCATACGGTCGGCACCATATCGCCACAGGTAGACCGTATCTCCTTCGTAAGCGTCCAGTCCGGAGCAGTGCACGGTAAAAGTCTGTTCTTGTGATTGACAACTGATGAGTCCCAGAAACAAACAGTAAAATATCCATTGATTGATTTTCATAAAACACAGATAGATTGAGTAAACAAACACATTGTACAAAAGAACAATCTTTTCAGTAAAGATGCAAGCAAAAAAGACAATATATAAAAGCAATTGTTAATGAAATATCCATATATTTGTGACATAACATTAAAAAGACTGACTATGAAACGACTGAGATTAGGACTATGGGCATGTTTCTGCCTTTGTGCAGCCACCACCCTTATGGGACAAAACAAGGTGAAAACAACTGCCGAAAAGGTAATGCTGTTCATTGACGGTGCCCAAGTGACGCGTACCAAACAAGTAGATATTCCGGCGGGAAATTCAACACTCATCTTTACCGGATTATCCCCCTATATGGATGCACAAAGTATGCAGGTCAGCGCAAAGGGAAAACTCACTGTTACAGCAGTCAACCGGCAATATAACTATATAGACAGCCTCACCGTCAGCGAACAACAACAAAGCCTGCAAAAGGAACTTAAGAAAATAGAGAAACAGCAGAAAGAACAGAATGCCGAGCTTGGACTTATCAATGCCGAATATGAAATGCTGAAAACAAACTGTTCCGTCAGCAATAAGAATACCGCTACTTCTCTGGCCACTATCAAAGAAGTGAATCAATATTACTCCGGACAGTTGAAAACCCTGAAAACAAAAGAACTGGCTATCAATGAACAGATAGCCGAACTTACCATCAAACAGGGACAACTTAACTCTGAACTGGCACAACTAAGCGGTAAATCTCTAACCCCGATGAGTGAAATTATGGTCAATGTAAATGCACCAGCAGCTTGTAAAGCTACATTCACTCTGAACTATTATGTAAAAAATGCCGGTTGGTTCCCCTCCTATGATGTTCGTTCCGGTAGCCTGGCCGAACCTATCTCCATCATTTACAAAGCCAACATCTTTCAGAATACCAGGGAAGAGTGGAAGAACGTAGAATTATCCCTTTCCTCCTCTAATCCTTCCACCGGAAGCGTAGCCCCCACTCTGTCTACTTACTGGTTGGATTACGGACTTGCAGCACCACGCTACAATTTGAATCTCAATGGAAACACTGTTTCAGGGGTCGTTCTTGATAATGAACGTACGCCCGTAATAGGTGCTATCGTTACCATCCCGGGGACTACGATAGGAACCATAACCGACATAAGCGGTAAGTATTCCATAACTATTCCCAATGGACAAAACAAACTTCAGTTTTCATATATTGGCCTTGAGACTCAGACCAGAGATATACAAGGAAATATTATGAATGTTACCCTTCAAGAAGATACACAGACATTGGATGAAGTAGTGGTAGTAGGTTACGGCGCTGAAAGGAAATCTCTTATGGCAGGTGCTGTCTCCGGTCTTAAGGTAAACCATAAAAAAGATATTCAATACGAAGAAGAAGCCAGCATGGCCCTTGACGTTGAACAAAGCCAGGGACAGATGGGCTACGAATTTGAAATAAAAGTCCCCTACACCATTCCTTCTGATAATAAGCCCGTAGTTGCTGAAATCGGTCATTACGAATTACCCGCTTCCTATATTTACCAAAGTACTCCGAAAATAGATAAAGATGCTTTCCTGATTGCCCAGGTAACCGATTGGGAAAAGCTAAACTTACTTGAAGGCGAAGCAAATGTTTACTTTGAGAATACTTTCATTGGCAAGTCCATTATGAATGTCGCCCAACAGAACGACACACTGTCCTTCTCTTTAGGTCGTGACAAACGTATCATGATACAGCGTACGAAAGAGAACGAATATACCTCACGCAAGTTTATGGGTTCCAATCAGACGCAATCCATCGCATGGAAACTTTCTGTCCGCAATACGCGTCCCGAGCCTGTCACCCTTACGCTTTACGACCAGCTACCCGTATCACGCAACAATAACATTACCGTAACAGCAGAAGAAATCAGTGGCGGCAGTCTGGATGAAGCGAAAGGTATCATCACCTGGCAAATGACCTTACAACCCGGCGAACAACGTGATTTAGCTTTACGCTATAAAGTGAAATATCCTAAAGGACGAAACTTAATAATAGAATAACGCTTTTCTTATGACTTTAAGAGAGTCTGGCATTGATCATTGGGGGGGAGACCTCCCAAATGATGTTTCATCATAAAACGCATTTAGGAAAGGAATAACATAACAGCGTATTACTTATAATAAATATTAATTCATATAATAATAATACGGGTCACATGCATCCTTTTCATTGTCTGATTGTTTATTCTAACAAAAAGAATAGAATAAGTTATGAAAAAGATTATCGCATTATTGATGTTGGTTTTCATAGGTGCATCTACAACAATCTATGCACAGGAAAGTAAAAGTGAAAGTCGTCGTGCTGAACGTAAAGCACAACGTGATGCAGAAAAAGCTCGTGAGAAAATAGAAGAAGAACGAGCATACACTGATGCAGTACAAGCCATAAAGGAGAGAAAGTTTGTATTGGAAGCGGATCGTGTGACATTCAAAAGAGGCCGTAGTGCTTTTGTTACATCCAATACCAATTTTATCCTTTTAAATGGTAACCGGGCATCCGTACAGATTGCTTTCAACGGTGCCTTTGCAGGTCCTAATGGAATTGGAGGTGTTACAGTGGATGGCACTGTAGGTGAAGTGAAAACCACCACCGACAAAAAAGGGAATGTAACTTGCAATTTTAGTGTGACAGGTGTAGGAATCTCAGCACAAGTCTCTATCAGGCTCACTCATGGCCGCAACAATGTATCTGCCACAGTAAATCCTAATTTCAACTCGAATAGATTAACGTTGGACGGTAAACTCGTCCCGCTGTCTGAGTCGAATATATTTAAGGGACGGTCGTTCTAATTATTGTAATTGAACACTTGCGGCTGCGAGAGCCTGCGCTTGTACAAGTGAACGTTCACACTTGTACAAGCGCAGGCTCTCGCAGCCGCAAGTTTTTTTTATAAAAGTTTTCGTGCAGATAACACTCAACACACCTACTTATAAATCTCTAAATCTTCACATAAATACATTGGAGCTGAGTCGTGAAGAATATAAGTCAATCGAGCCGGATTACGACGATTATCCCACAATACTAACACTGTTATAACATCATCTGCAAAATAATAAAATACAGAATAATTGGGGATCACCACCACATAACGAACGTGAGGATACTCTGTCATATGCCCCAACAAAGGATTAATTGCAATTCGATTTATTGAAACTATTATCTGTCGAAAAAGAGATTCACTGTATTTGGATGTACCATTACGTTCATCATAAAACTCAAAGATTTCTCTCATTTCCAGAAGTACCGCTTCTGTCCATTCTACTTTCCGCTCCATCTACTTAGCCTATTTTCCATTTCTTCAGTAGACACAACCTCTTTACACCGCATCTGTTCCAAAGCATTATCAATCTTATCACGCAGTTCAGAAGAAAAGTATAGAACATCATCCGGACAACGATTATTTAATAATGCCTCAATGTCTTCTAATAGCCGTTCATCGTTTACCGCCATTAGGCGTTGAAACAAAAGTTGTTTACGTTCTCCTGTCGTCATAAAGTACCGTATTAATTACATACTGCAAATATAGAGTTTTTTATTTATGATTCATTTATTTGATGCTTTTTTATATACACTTTGGTTGTTCTTTCTTTAAAGTTTCACATCTTATTATCTTATAAAGACACAAATACATTACATTCCAATATGTATCTCTTTTAATATTATAAAAACATTTTCAGATACGTCCATTGTTCGGACTAACTTTTTTTATAACTTTGCCGCAGTTTTGGTTTCACTTCCCCTACGCTACGGGGTAAGTGATGAAAAGGGAATCAGGTGAAACTCCTGAACAGACCCGCTGCTGTAAGTTCCTTCCAAGTCTTGGAACACTCTGTGCCACTGTCCGTAAGTTGGATGGGAAGGCGTTCTAAGATGGAATAAGTCAGAAGACCTGCCAGAAACAACATAGTTTTAATGCTTTCGGGAAATAAAGCAACAAAACATCGAGTCTGGCATTCTTTATTCTGCACATAAAGAAATCATTTCTCCTTGTACATATATTCCCGAAGGTAAGTCATAAATACCGTTAACAAGGATATAAATGAAAAAGATTGTATGTGTACTGTTATTATTTACCTGCTTGTCACAGATAATAATAGCACAGAATAAATTCACTCTATCAGGGAAAGTCACAGACCAACATGGTGCACCTTTAGCATTAGCAACCATTGCTATTGAGAATTCTTCATCCGGAACCTATACAGATGATAATGGCAGGTACTCCTTGAAAGTTTCACCTGGCAAACGTACATTGGTTGTATCCTTAGTAGGCTATCAAACTGTAAAAAACACCCTGGATATTCAGCAGGACAAAGTACTCAACTTCACATTACAAGAAAGTGCTGTTACTCTGAACTCCGTTGAGGTTTATGGAAAGACACAGACACAGAAAGTGAAAGAAGGAGTTTTTTCCGTCAATGCTCTCGATATAAAACCTATAGTAAATTCGCTAAATAACCTCAATGACCTGATAAACCGTACAACAGGCATTAAGGTGAGAGAAAAAGGAGGTGTCGGTTCAGACTTTGATTTGTCTATAAATGGTTTATCCGGCAATTCTATTCGCTACTTTTTAGATGGAATGCCGTTGGACACTAAAGGAAGTGGAGTTTCACTTGCTAATCTTCCGGTGAATATTATAGACCGGATTGAAATATATAAAGGTGTGGTTCCTGCCAGCTTGGGAACGGATGCATTGGGTGGTGCCATCAATATTATAACCAAACAAGAAAAGAAAAATTATCTGGATGTCTCTTATGGCATCGGTTCATTCCATACGCACAAAGCAGACTTGAATGCACAATTTGTAGAACCTAAAACAGGACTGATTATCCGACCTACTGTGGGAGTAAATTATTCAAAGAATGATTATAGGATGAAAGACGTGCAAATGCGGGATGAGAGTGGTGACAATTTCATATATGGTAATCCTAAACGCTTCCACGATGACTATTTCTCCTTACTGGGGCAAATAGAGGTAGGAGTTGCCAACAAGTCATGGGCAGATGCATTCTTCGTTTCCGCTTCCTATTCCAAGACAGATAAAGAATTACAGACGGGTTCTGTTCAAGACAAAGTATATGGAATGGCAGAAAAGAACTCAGATGCCTGGAATATCTCAGCACATTACCAGAAGCGTAATTTCATTCTGAAGAATATGCAGCTGAATGCAGCTCTCTCCCAGACTTGGGATCACTCATTGACCGTGGACACCACCTACCGAAAATATTACTGGGATGGTGGATACATAGATGGCCAGCGTAATGAAATTATGGGCAAAGAACGATCCATGCGCCATTATAAGCGCCCACTGACTGTGGTTCGAGCCAACCTGGATTATAAACTGAACAATCATCATAACTTTAACTTGAACTATCATCTGAGTCGTACCGGCAACGACCGTTATGATGATTTAGATACTACTTTCGAGCCATCCAACGATGTTGTGACCAAACATATCCTAGGCTTTTCCTACAATCAGTCGTTATTAGATGGCAAGATGGAGAATGTGTTTTTCATAAAGGATTATATCAATCACCCGAATATCCGGCAGACCGATCAGCCTAGCGTGACCGGTTCTGAAGCGGTACAAGGTTCCACAACCAAGAACTATCTAGGCTACGGTGTCGGACTTCGGTACACTGCAGCGGAAGCTTTAGCCGTGAAAGTGTCCTATGAGCATAGTGTGAGACTTCCCATCGCACGCGAACTATTGGGAAACGGTACTAATATCTATGCCAACGTAGCACTGAAACCGGAAAACAGTGATAACTTCAATGCCGGTCTATTCGGTACGTGGCATCCGGGTACCGGACATACCTTCTACTACGAAGCAAGCGGATTCTTCCGCAAGGTTGACAACTATATTCAGAGCGAAGTTGCTGAAAAAGAAGGTACAATGAAATATACCAATGTACCCGCAGTCCACATTAAGGGTGTGGAAGGAGAGGTACGCTACGATTGGCAAGGTAAGCTGCAGCTTGCCAGCAACGTCAGCTATCAAGATGCCCGCGACCAACAGAAGTACAAGAATGGCGGAAAACCATCGGCTACCTACAACAACCGTGTACCCAACCGTCCTTGGTTGTTTGGTAGTGCGGAAGCATATTATACTTTCCGTAACGTGGCATTACCAGAAAGCAAGCTACGCTTAGGTTGCACTTATCAGTGGATACACTGGTATTACCTTTTGTGGGAGGCTTATGGTGCCACTGAAGGCAAGGCACGCATTCCGGCTCAACATATCTGCAATGCTGATATTACCTACTCATGGAAACGCGGACGCTACAACATTGCTTTAGAGTGTACCAATTTCCTCGACAAGACAGCCTATGACAACTATAAGTTGCAGAAACCCGGACGCGCTTTTTTTGCCAAGTTCCGATTATTCATTAACTAATCATTAATAATTATTCAAGATGAAAAAATTCAAATTTACACTCTTGGCCTTTATGGCTGCCATGATGGCAATCTCATTTACGGCTTGTTCTGATGATGATCCTACTCCTACTCCAGATCCGGGTATCAATGAAGGTGATTATCACTTCGACCTTTTTGTAACCGTAGGTAAGCATGGCGGCATGAGCAGTAAAAACACTACCATTGTCACTAGTACCAGTACATTGACGGCTGATAGAGGTGTCATCACCGTTGAAGGAGTAGGATCGGAACTCGGAGATTACTCTATGGAGTCTATCTCAAAAGGGAAATACTATTATCAGATCCCTGGTTCCGCTGACCGCTTCGTAAAGTATCAGATCAAGAATAATAAAATCGATGTGATTGCAGAGCGCCCTTTCAAGACTAATACTTATAAGGTACGTTCCTACACACATGCCTGGATTGACGATAATACACTCGTCATCATGTCCACCAACGGCGACAAGAATAAAGTTCTTTATACGAAACTGAAAGCAGACGATTTAACTATCCTTGATGAAGGTGAAGTAACTATACCCGCTCCTACCGACTGGACAAAGCTGACAAGTTCAGGTATTCTCACCTACCGCAAGTCAGACAATAAATTATATTACTTCTACTACTGGAAAGAAAAGGCAGGCCAAACTGTTGCAAGTGAACAAGAGCCTAATTTTCATGCAGCCATCATCAACCCATCAACTATGAAGGTGGAAAAAGATATTATTTCTCCCGTTGAAGGTGAAATGGCAGGAAGTGCTTACGGAGAATTGATGCAGGACTGTGTAGCGTATGACGAAGCTGGTAATCTTTATCTGGCTTGTTTCCATGAAGAAGCAAGCGGTCTTGAAAAAGGTATGTTGCTGCGTATCAAAGCAGGTGAAACAGAGTTTGATACCTCTTACAATGGTTATTCCAATGCAGATGGTAAGTTGATGACTGTTCAGTATTTAGGAAATAACAAAGCTCTGGTATATGCTCGCAACGATAATGCACCTATTAGCGACAAAGCTGCTGCTGCAGGAATAAAGAAACCTACAGTTATTGATGCATTCTCACATTACTATGCCATCATTGACCTTACTACTGGAACCAAAACTCGCCTGAGCTACAATGGCAAAGAAATTGCTTACAGCGGTGGCCGCTTCTCGCAACGTTCCGTTATCTTTAACGATAAAGCCTACATCGGTGTAGATACAGAAGAGGATGCCAACGCCATTATCTATATATACGACATTAAAACCGGTACCGTAGAAAAGGGAGCAGAAGTGGAAGGTAAATTCTACTTCGACATGATACGTGTCGTTGAAAACGAATAATCATTTCTACTTCTTATGAGAAAGCTATTTATCCTTTTACTTCTTTGCAACCTCCCCCTCCTCTGCTCCGCCCACGAAGGGGAAAACTTCGTAGCAAGCGATATGCTCGCAAGTATGAAACCCGGCGATAAAGCCGCCCTGCTGATGGTACACTTCGGTACTACACACGATGATACTCGTGCCCTAACCATTGACGTTATCAATGCGAAAGCCCGCGAAGCATTCCCTGATTTGGAAATGCGTGAAGCCTTTACTTCCCGTATCATTATCCGTCGTCTTAAAGCACGCGGCATCGAGAAACTAACTCCGCTGGATGCTATGCTCCGTCTACGCAGTGAAGGTTACACACATGTTATTGTACAAAGCTCGAACATCATTGACGGCGTAGAGATGGAGTCACTTCGTCGAGATATGGAGAGTGTACAACCTTTCTTTAAGGAAATCCGTATCGGCACTCCCCTGCTCTATTCAGTGGAAGATGCAGAAAAGGTAGTTGAAATATTGAATAATAGACTCACCAATACGCAAAATCAAAAAGCATCCGCTAAGAAAGGTGAGCATTTCGTACTTGTCGGTCATGGCACCTATACTCCCAGCACCGCCATTTACAGCCAGATGGACTATATGCTAAAAGCTAACGGACTGAGTAACTTCCACGTAGGTACCATCGAAGGATATCCTTCATTTGAAACAATGCTGGCACAGTTGAAAGCCGGAAAGGCGAAACAAGTTACCTTGGTACCATTTATGTTCGTAGCCGGAGATCATGCCAAGAATGACATCGCTGAAGATTGGAAGGAAGCACTCGAAAAAGAAGGCTACACCGTGAATGTCCGTATGGAAGGACTGGGACAAGTACCCGAGATACAGGAAATTTTCATCAACCATATCCGCTTTATGCTGAAACATCGCATACTGGATATCATGGAAAAGAAGGTCGGATATGCTGCCGGAAAAGATGTGGAATAACAAATGAATATCATTAACAAATTAATGTACTCTTTACATAGGATACTGGGCACACTGCTTTGTATCCTATTTCTTATGTGGTTCCTCTCCGCTTTTGTGATGATGTACCACCGCTTTCCACGTGTCAGTGCAAAGGAAAAACTACAAAAGCAAGAATTACTCTCCGCCTCAGGCGACTCACTGCCTGATATCACTTCTGTCCTTTCACGTCTGCCCAAAGGAGAAAAAGTGAGAAAACTCACCTTAGACCGCAGTCTGGGGCAAACAATCTTCCATATCCGTACCAACAAAGGAATACATGAACTTCACCTGACCTCATCGGACACCTTGTCGATAATCGACAATGAACATATCCGGCAAATAGCCGCCTTATGGTCCGCCTCCCCCATTGCATACATTGACACCCTACATACACTGGATCAGTGGATACCTTTTGGTGAACTGAAAAAGGAAATGCCCATTTATAAGATACATTTTGCAGATGATGCAAAAACACAGCTTTACATAAGTTCACAAAGCGGAGAAGTATTACAACTTTCCAACAGGAACGAACGCTTCTGGGCATGGCTGGGAGCTATTCCCCATTGGGTGTATTTCACTTGGCTACGGCAAGACGCCACGTTGTGGAGTAAAACCGTTATTTGGTTATCCGGCATAGGTTGCCTTATGGTAATTGCAGGGATATGGGTTACAGTCGACGTATGGCGCAGGACACGTAAGAGTCATCGCCAAGGATTCTCACCTTACCGGAAGAAATGGTATCATTGGCACTATGTCAGTGGCATTTTTTTCGGAATATTCGTATTGACCTTTACTTTCAGTGGCATGATGTCCGTTGCCGACATTCCAGAATGGATTCATAAACCGGCTTTGAAGAGCAGTCCGCTACGTACACTGCAAGCAAAGGCGCCCCAACCAGAAGATTACACGCTGGATTATCGCACCGTGATTACCAGTTTCCCGGAAGCGCGGCAGATAGAATGGAGCAATTTCCGGAAACATCCCTACTATACCGTTAAAGATGGAAAGGGAGAACAATATATTGATGCTACGGATAGTGTACCACATACTCTGCAACTTCAGGAAAAAGAAATTCGGGAAGGTGTGGAAAGTGTATATGCTGCCGACAGTATTCCGGCACATCAACGTCCGGAGCTGCACATGACACTACTGAACCATTTTGAAACTTATTACCGCGATATGAGTAGTATGTATCGTGGACGAAGTCAACTTCCCGTCTGGAAAATAACGGTGGATGATCCTGACCGGAGTGTTTTCTATATTCATCCCGAAACAGGTATCATTCGTTATGTCAATACATCTTCCCGTTGGAAATACTGGAGTTATACGGCTATGCACCGGATGCGTCTGCCGGGTTTGAATTCAAATACCACTTTACGTAAGACAGTACTATGGATATTACTACTTGGTGGAACAGTAACTTCAGTAACCGGCATAGTGTTGAGCATAAATTATGTTCGAAGAAAATGTCGCAAAAAACAAAAACGCTTACTATGAACAAGAAAAGAACAGGAATAATCCTTGGCTGCATAATCGCCGTGGTCATCGTTTGCTTTGCAGCCTACAATTATTGGTGGGCACCTACCCGCATCCTCATCATCAATCCCCTGCCCGCACAAGCAGCAGACATCGCACTGAATAATGATTGCAGCCATATTCGCGTGAAGTGTATCAAGATGGAAGAAGTGAAAGACCTTTCCGGCTATAATGCCATCATGATGTACGGACGCGGATTGTTTCTGGACGAAACGCAAGTAGCGGAACTGGAACGGGTAGCTGCCAAAGGTGTTCCAGTTTTTACCAATGCGCTAAGACATTTCAACTTCATCGTCAACCACAATATCACCCCTGAACAACAGAAGACCCTGCAAATGTATTTCCAAAATGCTTGCAGGCAGAACTACAGGAATGCTTTGCGTTACCTGCGACACATCTCCACTCCCCATCGACTGGGGGACCGTTCTTTTGGAAATCCCGTAGAATTGCCCAACAACCTGTTTTATCATCAGGAATACGGCCAATACTTCAAAACTCCACAAGAGTTGACTGAATATCTGAAACAAAAGCAACTCTATCACGAAGGTGGGCGCAATCTTGCTTTTATCTCAGGCATCAGTTTTCCTGTGGAAGGTACCCGCGCCCATGTAGATACCCTGATCTCCCGTCTGACACAGGCAGGTTTCAACATTTATCCCATCACCGGTAGCGGTAAGGGACGCGAAGACCTGATACGTACCCTTCATCCCGACGGATTGATTTATCTGCCTATGGGACGTCTGGGAAATGACTCGCTCATTAACTGGTTACATCAGGAAAATATTCCCCTCTTCATGCCTTTCCCACTGGTACAACCGCGTGAAGAATGGCTGAATCCCAACGTACCCGTAAGTGGAGGTACACTGACGGCACGTGTAGTAGTACCCGAAATAGACGGAGGCATGGCCCCCTTATGTATTTCCACACAAAATGAGAATGAAGAAGGCTACATTCTGCATACACCGGAACCGGAACGGATGGATGCCTTAGTTGAGCATATCAGCAAATATATGTCTCTTCGCGATAAATCCAACAAAGACAAACGCGTCGCCATCTGCTACTTCAAGACACCCGGTAAAGATGCCTTGCTGGCAAGCGGTATGGAGGTGATTCCTTCTCTTTATAATTTCCTGAAACGCTTGCGCAATGAAGGATATGACGTAAGCAACCTGCCTGCCACCGTAGAAGAATTCGGAAACAGGATATACCGTGACGGTTCTGTCATGGGTTCGTATGCCAAAGGGGCACAGGAACAATTTCTGAAAACAGCACACCCTGTATGGCTGTCTACCGGACAATATGAAACCTGGGCAAAAGAAGTGATCCTGCCGGAAAAGTACAAGGAAGTGACTGACCGTTATGGAGACGCTCCCGGCAATTTATTAGCCACGGAAGACAGTATCGCCATTGCCTGCCTGCGATTCGGCAATGTGTTATTGTTTCCACAACCCCGTCCGGCATTGGGAGACGACGATTTCAAACTGGTACATGGCATGCCCGTAGCGCCGCCTCACAGCTATCTGGTACCTTATCTGTATATGCAGAAAGGTTTTAAAGCGGATGCACTGATACACTTCGGCACACATGGAAACCTGGAATATACCCCGGGAAAGAATGTGGGTTTATCACAGGCGGACTGGTCGGAAGCACTGGTAGGTAATCTGCCGCATTTCTATTTCTATACTACGGGAAACGTAGGAGAAGGCATTATTGCCAAACGGCGTACACATGCTGTACTCGTCACTCATCTGACTCCGCCTTATGCGGAAAGTGGCATGAGACAGCGATATAACCAATTACTGGAAGATATTCATAAGCTTCTGGATGAAGGAACGGAAGGACATCGTATGCTGGGAATGCGCGTCAAGAAAGAGACTGTTCGTCTGGGACTTCACCGGGACCTGGAACTGGATTCCGTACCGGACAAACCCTATACTGCCGAAGAACTGGAACGTCTGGATGCCTTTACCGAAGAAATAGCTAATGAGAAGATGCTGGGTGCATACTACACGATGGGTGAACCTTATTCGGAACGTGACTTACTGCAAACCACCCTTGCCGTCAGTGCAGATGCCCTGGCTTACGAAACGGCCAAAGCTGACCGGGATAAAGGCAAGATTACTACGGAACAATTGCAAGACTTTACATATATAGCCCACCATTATCTGCCAACGGCAAAAAAACGACTGACGGCTATGTTACAGAATCCGCCTCGTGATACGGCTGCCATTGCCCCGGACCTTCGCCCCGCATTGCGCTATCGCGAACAACTAATAGCTTCTACTGCCAATGAATTCAACGCAATGGTGCGTGACCTGAATGGAGGAACAGTTCTGCCCGCTCCGGGTGGAGATCCGGTATTGAACCCCAATGTACTGCCCACAGGAAGAAATATGTATAGCGTAAATGCTGAAACAACCCCTAATCCACGTGCATGGGAAGACGGAAAACGCCTGGCGGAAGCAACCCTGAAACAATACACCGGCAAGCATGGGGAATATCCGCGGAAAGTGAGCTATACTTTCTGGGCAGGTGAATTTATCACAACCGAAGGAGCTACGCTGGCACAAGTCTTCTGGATGCTGGGTGTGGAGCCTGTACGCGACGGACAAGGACGCGTAGTAGATTTGAGACTTGTGCCCAGCGAAGAACTGGGGCGACCACGTATTAATGTAGTGATACAAGTCTCAGGACAGCTTCGCGACATAGCCGGCTCACGTCTGAAGTTACTGACGGATGCGGTTCGCCTGGCATCGGAAGCAAAGGACGAAGCATATCCCAACTATGTGGCATCGGGAACAGTGTTACAGGAAAAGTTACTGGTGGAAAAAGGGACTTCTCCAAAACGTGCACGGGAAATGTCTGTGATGCGTGTATTTGGTCCTGTCAATAGTGGTTACAGTACAGGAATCATGGGATATACCGAGCATAGCGGATCATGGGAGGATGAAAAAGAAATCGCCCAAGGGTATCTCAATAATATGGGTGCCGCTTATGGTGATGAGGATAACTGGGGAGAGGTTCAGAAAGATTTGTTTGCCTCTGCCCTCTCCGAAACGGATGTAGTGATTCAGCCGCGGCAGAGTAATACGTGGGGACCTATTTCATTGGACCACGTATATGAATTCACCGGCGGATTATCTCTTACTGTAAAAACACTGACGGGTAAAGAACCGGATGCTTATATGGCCGATTACCGTAACCGTACCAACCGCCGTATGCAGGAGACCAAAGAGGCTATTGCTGTGGAGACGCGGACTACGATACTGAATCCGACATTCATACAGGAACGGATGAAAGGCGGTGCAGGTTCGGCACAAATGTTCGGAGAGATTTTCCGCAATATCTTTGGCTGGCATGTAATGCGTCCGTCTGCAATGGATAAGGAGATTTTTAATGACCTGTACCGGATGTACATTCAGGATGAAAATAAACTTGGAATACAGGATTATTTTCTTCGGGTGAATCCGGCATCCTATCAGGCTATGACTGCGGTGATGCTGGAAAGTGCACGGAAAGGCTATTGGAAAGCAAGCCCTGAACAGTTGAAAGCAACAGCTGCACTGCATGCACAGATAACCCGTGAGAAGGGTGCCGCCTGCACGGAGTTTGTATGCGACAATGCCCAATTACAGTCGTTCGTTGCGGATAATCTGGATGCGAAAGAGAGACAGGAATTCAATCAGGATATGAAAGCAGTATATGAAGCCGCTTCGGCCAATGGAAAAGATGTAGTATTGAAAGAAAAGAAGCTGACACCGGAACAGGTAGCACAGAAACGTACGACAAACGGATTAGTGATTGGAGGCGTGGTACTGGTGGTGTTCATTGGACTGGTTGCATTAATTAAAAGAAGAAAAAGTAAATAACTTCATAATGATTAGTGTTTAGTGATAAGTGATTAGCACCATGCGGAGTAATAGTGCAGCCACTAATCACTTATCACTAAACACTAATCACTAACAATTTACCATTCACCCAATAACTATGAATTACGTCATTCCCATATTAGCAATCTTCATCACCCTCAGCTTCCTGCTGAAGGTCGGCTTCTATCCCCGTTGGGGAACGTGGCTGACAGCACTATGTTGTGCCCTATTTGTTTTACTCATTACCCCTTGGGTAACCGAGCAATCTAAGACAGCAATAGCAGCCTTTTTTGCTTCCCGGGAGAAAATGCTGAATGTATCTGTTTGCATCACACTGGAAGCCGCCATCCTGATAACATTTTGCTTCGATTGCTTCTCCGGAATGCGTACAAGAGACACTGCATTCAAACGAAGCATCACCTTCCTGCTCCACCTTTACCCCGGTTTATTGATAGGTGGCGTACTATGCAATGTACTGGCTGAATTATTGTTCTCTTTTCCGGGCATTGATTTCAATATGCTCTCGTGGATAGTAGCCACCACCACATTCTTACTTATCGGTATCGGTGCCCGATTACTACAAATCCTATTGGGAGATAAAGCCCTGCGCTTCGAAATCCTTTTTATCGTAAACATATTCATAGTCGTACTGAGCATCATAGCTACCGGCTACTAAATAAACAGTAACTACTAAAATTATAAATATCATTATGGAAACCATCTCAAACTCACTCTTCTGGATATCCAACGGACTACTTGTTCCGGTCATCGTATTATTACTCCTGTTCTTCCTCCGCGCCATTATCCTTGCCGGAGGTTTCTTCGGAGAATTCTACCAACGGATGAAACTGCAAAAGCAACTCTCCGAAATGTTGGAAAGCATCACTCCTGAAAACATTAACGAACAGTTGCAGAGCTTGCCCCAAGCCGGGAAACAACCTATGCTCCGTTGTCTGAAAAAGCTTGCCGAGCACCGTGATAACGCCGCCTACTGCGAACGCCTGCTTGCCAACTTCGAAGTAGACGCCGAAAAAGAGTTGGGACGCTCACGCACTTTCATCAAACTCGGCCCGATGCTGGGACTGATGGGAACACTGATCCCGATGGGTCCCGCCCTTGTCGGGCTGGCTACAGGAGATATTTCCTCAATGGCTTACAATATGCAGGTAGCCTTTGCCACCACCGTGGTCGGTATGGTGATTGCCGCAGTCGGCGTCATTACTCTGCAAGTGAAACAACGCTGGTATGCCCGTGAAATAAATGATCTGGAATATCTGGACAAGACTCTGCGAAACAAAACCAATGAATAACCTTCAGCCCCATAAAAAAATATGAAACGAAACAGACTGCTTCACAACCAAACGGACTCCGACCCGATGGGTACGGTAGCAAACCTTTTTGATGTAGCCATGGTCTTTGCCGTCGCACTGATGGTTGCCCTCGTCTCCCGCTTCAACATGACCGAAATGTTTTCCAAAGAAGACTTTACCATGGTAAAGAATCCCGGAAAAGAGAATATGGAAATCATTACGAAAGAAGGGCAGGAAATCAAACGATACACTCCCAGCGAGGAACAGGAAACTTCCGGCAAGCGAGGGAAAAAAGTCGGTGTAGCCTACCAACTGGAAAGTGGAGAAATTATCTATGTTCCGGAATAACGATAGATATCCGTCACCCTTTGAATAAAAGTTAAAGAGTCCATACCTATAAACAAGGGTTTTTAACAATAGAAATACCCATCAGTGGGTATTTTCTTGCCCTCATCTTCCCCATATCTTTGCATTTCCAAACAAACGATAATTTTATGATAAAGCAAAGATTATTAACGACTCTCTTAATGGGAAGTATCGCTGCCGGTGCATGGGCACAGGCTGATAAAGGTGAAACTTCCGTAGATAAAACTGTGGATTTGAATCCTGTAGTAGTAACCGGTACGGGTACGCACCAGCGACTGAAAAATACTCCGGCACCGGTATCCGTCATCACCGCCAACGAGATAAAACGTGCCGGAATCACGGATTTCCAACAAGCCATGACCATGATGGTTCCCTCTCTCTCCTTCTCCCCGAATGCCATGGGTTCGTATCTGATGATGAACGGACTTTCCAATAAATACGTACTGATACTGATTAACGGACGTAAGGTCACGGGAGATATCAGCGGTAATATCGACATCAGCCAGATAGACATGAGCCGTGTGAAGCGTATCGAGGTTTTGAACGGAGCTGCTTCTTCGCTCTATGGTTCGGATGCGATTGCCGGTGTTATCAACATCATCACCAACCAGCCGAAAGATGAAATCTCCTTCACCACCAACAGCCGCTATACAAGAAAGAATCAGTTTTCACAAGGCCTCAACCTGGACATTGCCAAAGGAAAGCTCGCCTCTTACACTGCTTATAAATACGATCACTCGGATGGCTGGCAGAACAGTGGCCTGACCGTAGACAAGAATGATGACCTGATTGAAACCCTCGATCAGCTTTCCATCGGCTACAGCATGAATAACTTTTCTCAGCAATTCACCTACGATGCTACGGAAAAACTCTCGTTCTATGCCAACGGCGGATATTACTGGCGCATGACCGACCGCCCCGCCAAACGTGACGGCATGACAGGCGGAAATGATTATAATACGCATTACGAAGGCTACAACTGGGGTACAGGAGCCAAGTACAGACTGAACAAACGCTCCTCCATCCAATTGGATTATGTAGGCAACAATTATACTTCGCGCTACAAATATATGCTGGCGGCCGGTGATTACCAACCGGGGGACTACGCATTCACCAAAAGACAGAAATTTCATGATGCCGAACTGAAAGGTATCTTCGGTTTCACCACCAACAGTACTACTGTCTTCGGAGTGGACTACCGCAAGGACATTCTTGTTCGTCCCGATGCCGATGTAGACAAGGGAGTATATACTTTGTCGGGCTACGGACAGCATGAAGTAAAACTGTGGGATCACTTCACGGGCATCGTCGGTGCACGCTATGACTATCATGAACAGGCAGGCGGACGTTTCACCCCGAAAGTGGCAGCCATGTACAATATTGGAAACTTCAACGTACGTGCCACGTATGCAGCTGGTTTCCGTGCTCCCGGCGTAGACGAATTGTATTACAGCATGTTCAAGAAAATGGGTAGCAAATACACCATCTCCATCGGTGACGCCGACCTGAAGCCTGAACACAGCAACTACTACTCCATCAATATGGAATACCGCACCAACCGTTTCAGTGCCTCCGTTACGGGATATCTGAATTATCTGACAGATATGGTGTCTTCCAAAGTAACCGCATTCAATGATTTGTCCGCTGAGGCCCAGCAGCAACTGAAAGAAGAATTCCCCGAACTGGCAGACTTATCATCTACCAAGAATGTGAACCTGAAAGAATACATCAATTTTGAAAAGGCTACCGTCCGTGGTTTTGAGGTGAGCTTGTCAGGCAATCCGTTCGCCGGATTTACGCTGAATGGTAACTATACCTACGCTTATGCCCGTGGTAAAGGTGAAGAAGGCTGGCAAAACATTCAACGCAGCATCCGCCACACGGCAACCATCAGTGGAAACTATGCACATTCATGGGGCGACTACACCATGAACCTCAACCTGAACGGCCGTCTGCAAAGCAAATGCTACTATCCGGGAGATGCCGACGGAGATGCTCCGGGTTACGGTATCTGGAACCTGAACACCCGCCACTCCTTCGATTGCTTCAGCAGTTTCTTCCTGGAACCCGGTATCGGTATCGACAATATCTTCAACAAGAGGGATATGAGACCTCTGACGAAGAACTTCACCCTGTACTCACCGGGACGTATGTTGGTGGTGAGTCTGACTTTAAAACTAAAGAATTAACGCATAACAACTTATTATTGACATGAAACATCTTTTCATCACTCTTTGTTTACTGAGTGTGGCCCTCTTCTCCTCTGCACAGGGGGAGAAGACTGCCCTTCTCATTACCCATTACGGAAGTTCGGACCCTGATACACGTGCACTGACGCTCGACGTAATCACCCGTGAGGCAAAAGAAACTTTTCCGCAGTTTGAAGTGCGCGAAGCGTATATCTCTCCCATTGTTCGGCGCAGGCTGGAGAAGCAAGGCGTTCATAAAGACAGTCCGGTAGATGCACTGCTGAAACTCAGAAGCGAAGGATATTCGCGTGTACTGATACAGAGTACAACACTGATTGAAGGAAGTGAAATGACTTCCGTCCGCCGCGATGCGGAGAGCGTGAAACCCTTCTTTAAAGAAATAAAAGTGGGTAATCCATTGCTTTATACAGTGGAAGATTGCGAAAAGGTCATCGAAATTCTGACACAGGAACAGCCCGGAAAGAAAGAGGACGTCATCTATGTGGGACACGGCAATCAATTGCCAAGTACCGCCACTTACGCCATGCTGGACTATATGATGAAAGCCCACGGACTGAAAAACTTCCACGTCAGCACCATCGAAGGTTATCCTACACTGGACGCTACACTGGCACAGTTGAAGGAGACACGCCCGAAACAAGTGACACTGATACCGTTGTTGCTGGTATGCGGCAATCATACGAAAGAAGACATCGTCGGAGTATGGAAACCGGAAATGGAAAAGGCAGGTTATCAGACCAATGTCCGTATGCAGGGACTAGGCGAACAACCCGCTATCCGGAAGTTATATATGGAACACATTGAGGCGTTGCTGAAATAGCTACACCCTTTCCCTCTTATGGCTACACCTTTTGCCCCGGATGGCTACACCATTCCAGGCAAAGGGTGTAGCCCTTTTTACACCCTTTTATACCCGAAATTTAGAGAATAGAATGTATCTTTGCATGATAGAAATATAAGCGATATGAAACAGCCAAAGATAATAGTTGCCGGCATCGGACCGGGCAGCGAACAAGACATTACGCCTGCGGTTCTGGAAGCGGTTCGCGAAGCGGATGTAGTAGTGGGATATAAATATTATTTCCGTTTTATCCAGCCTTATCTCCACCCTGAAACAGAATGTATAGATACGGGTATGAAGCGGGAACGCACTCGTGCGGAACAGGCATTTGAATTGGCAGAACAGGGAAAAACGGTTTGTGTCATCAGTTCCGGTGACGCAGGGATTTATGGAATGACTCCGCTGATTTACGAGATGAAGCGGGAACGGAACAGCAACGTCGAAGTGATTGCCTTGGCGGGTATCAGTGCTTTTCAGAAAGCGGCTTCACTGCTGGGTGCTCCCGTGGGACATGATTTCTGTGTGATTTCCCTTTCCGATCTGATGACACCGTGGGAACGGATCGAGCGTCGCATCCGTGCGGCAGCCATGGCTGATTTCGTAACGGCTGTATACAATCCGAAAAGCGAAGGGCGGTATTGGCAACTCTATCGACTGAAAGAGCTGTTTCTCGCAGAAGGACGCGCTCCGGAGACTCCGGTAGGTTATGTACGCCAAGCCGGACGGGAGGAACAGGAAGTGCATCTGACGACACTCGCTGATTTCAATCCCGAAGAAGTGGATATGTTTACGGTCATCCTGATCGGTAACTCGCAATCTTATGCGTGGAACGGCAAGTTCATTACTCCCCGGGGATATTATAACCGTCCGGATAAGGATGAACAACCGACTAAGGGGATAGGTCAGGACATTATGATACAAAGTTTCCGGACCATTGAGTCGGAACTAAAGAATAAGAATATTCCTCTGGATCATAAATGGGCTTTGCTGCACGCCATCCACACCACGGCTGATTTTGAAATGGAAAAGCTGTTGTATACGGACAAAGGTGCTGTGGAAAAGCTTTATCAGAAAATAACGGACGGTCGGCTGAAAACGATTGTTACGGATGTGACGATGGCTGCCAGCGGTATTCGCAAAGGAGCTTTACAACGGCTGGGGGTAGAAGTGAAATGTTATCTTTCCGATGAACAGGTAGCGGCAATGGCAACGGAAAAAGGGATCACCCGTACACAAGCCGGTATACGTCTGGCGGTGGAGGAACATCCGGATGCCTTGTTCGTATTCGGTAATGCGCCGACGGCTTTGATGGAACTTTGTGATCTGGTACGTAAAGGAAAGGCTGCACCAAGCGGTATTATTGCCGCGCCTGTGGGCTTTGTACACGTACAGGAATCCAAGCACATGGTGAAGCCGTTCATGGAAATACCCAAACTGATAGTAGAGGGACGAAAAGGAGGAAGTAATTTGGCTGCAACGCTGGTGAATGCAATCTTGTGCTACAATGATGCGGAACAGTTAAGGCCAGGACGGGATGTGTAAATAGATACGCTATGATACGAAACTTTATTATTATAGGCATGGACGATAACCGGGAACCTTTCTTCCCGCCCGAAGTGCTGCGGCATATACGGGAAGGAAAAGTATTCTCCGGCGGCTTACGGCATCGGGAGATTGTAGAGAAGTTACTTCCGGAAGGTGCGGAATGGATTTCCATAACAGTTCCACTGGACAACGTCTTCGCCCAATACGAAAACATTTTTGCAGACTTTGAGAAGAAGGCTTCCGATGCATCTATTGTCGTATTTGCATCCGGAGATCCCCTGTTTTTCGGCTTCGCCAATACGGTAAAACGAAAACTGCCCGATGCAAAGATACGTCTCTATCCGGCTTTCAACTCCCTGCAAACATTAGCGCACAGGCTGGTGATGCCCTACAACGATATGCGTACCGTCTCTCTGACAGGACGCCCGTGGCAGGAACTGGACAAAGCACTCATAGAACGTGCTCACAAAATAGGTGTACTGACAGATCGGGAGCATACCCCTGCCACTATCGCCGCGCGAATGTTGGAATACGGATACATCGATTACACGATGTACATCGGTGAACACCTCGGCAATCCCGAACGCGAGCGCATTCGTCGGATGAGTCTTGAAGAAGCTGAAAAAGAGACATTTGAGCATCCGAATAACTTGCTGCTCTGCTACGATACCCGTAGACAGTCAGCTACGACACCCATAGACGATCAGCTACGACACCCGTATACGGTAAGCTACGACACCCATAGCAAGGAAGCTTTCTTCTCTATAGATAGTCAGCCCTCTATAACTGAACAGCCCCGCCCCTTCGGTCTTCCCGATGAACAATTTGCCCACTTGGACGGACGTGCCCGCATGATTACCAAAGCTCCGATCCGCCTCCTTACCTTGCAGGCATTGGAACTGAATCGCCGCCGTGTCTTTTGGGATATAGGTTTCTGCACAGGTTCTGTCTCCATCGAAGCCCGCCTGCAATTCCCGCATCTTACGGTTGTTTCGTTCGAGATACGTCCCGAAGGAGAAGACCTGATGCGCATCAACTCCCGCCGTTTCGGTGCGCCGGGAATCACAGCCTTAATCGGAGATTTCCTGCAAACTGATCTGGGAGCTCTCCCCCGCCCCGACGCTGTCTTTATCGGCGGACACGGTGGAAAATTAGAAAATATACTGGTACGCCTGAAAGAAGTATTGCAGCCCGGCGGTTGCATCGTCTTCAACTCCGTGTCCGAAAGTAGTAAGGAGCTATTTCGTCAAGGAGTTCATGCCGCAGGAATGACCTTACATTCCTCCCTGCGTATCATCATCAACAATTTTAACCCTATAGAAATAATGAAAGCAACGATATGAAAACAGCTATCCTTTTAGTAACAGGCAACAGCCTCACCCTGGCCGAGACACTGCACCAAGAAATGAACGACTCTGAAATATTCACACTCGAACACTTTCCCGGTTGCACTTATATCTCATCCCTTTCCGATTTCATAGAAGAGAATTTCGACGAATATGATGCATTCATCTTCATTTGTGCCATGGGCATTTGTGTCCGCACCATTGCCCCCCATGTAAAAGATAAGCATACCGACCCGGCCGTGATCTGCGTGGACAGCATGGGACGCAATGCCATATCCGTATTGTCCGGTCACATCGGGCAAGCCAATAAAATCACCCAAGATGTCGCCCACATCTTAGGGGCGAATCCCGTCATCAGTACCTTGAGCGACAATAGCGGATTATGGGCTCTTGACACCCTCGGACAAGAGTTCGGTTGGGAAGTTTTGGTAGGTATGTCGCACGCATACTATAAAAATATAGAACTCCTCGACGACGAAGAAGAAAGCGATGAGGAGGAAGATTACAATGAAGAAGAAGAGGAGTACGGCGAAGATGAGGACGAAGAGTACAACGAGGATGAAGATGAGGATGAAGAGTACGACGAGGATGAAGATGAGGATGAAGAGTACGACGAAGATGAGGATGAAGAGTACGACGAGGACGAGGATGAAGAGTACGATGAGGATGAAGAGGATGAAGATGAGGATGATAACAGTATCATACTTCAAATGAGGGACGGCACCAATTACAACGAGAGAACCAAGGAATTCAACGTCATCATTAACCTCTTCGTCAACAAATACCGTACCGCCCTGTTACTCGAAATCCGCGATGAAGGCACTGACTACCTGGAACGTACCCGCCCCCAACACGTCGACGTCTATTACCATCGCAGCGACATGGATCTCAGCCAGTACAAACTGCTGATTATCGTCAGTCCCTTTATGTTCTTCGACCCCGCAATAGCCCACATACAGTATATTCCTAGAATATTGCATGTCGGCCTCGGGCTCGCACTCGATCCCCCCGAATTCGAAGAACTATTCGTCAATCTCGTTGTAGGCGCACCCGGTAAAAACATCTGTGGGCAAGCCATCAAAGAAGTAGCCACCATTGATGTGAAACGCAACGTAGAAGTGATAAAAAAATTACAGAAACTGGTCGACGTCCGCTTCTATACGGCCGAAGAACTGAGTCAGGTAGAAGTTCCCAATCCCAGCACCACCGTACAAAAGTACATGGGCACGCCCAGTGTATGCGAAGCAGCGGCCATACTCTCATCGCATCACGGTGTGCTATATGCCGAAAAATTCAAAGGTCTCAGCAATAAATCCACCTTCGCCATCGCCATCGAGAATGGATACCTACGTCAAGGGCACATCGAAATCGTCGGCGCTGGTCCGGGTAATCCCGACCTTATCTCCGTGCGTGGAAGGCAAATGCTGGAGAAGGCAGATCTTATCCTCTACGCCGGCAGTCTCGTCCCCCGCGAACTGACATTCTGTGCCAAACCGGGTGCTACCGTCCGCAACTCAGCCTCTATGGACTTGGAAGAACAGTTTGCACTGATGAAGAAATTCTATGATGAAGACAAATTCATAGTTCGCCTGCATACGGGCGACCCCTGCATCTACGGTGCCATTCAGGAACAGATGAACTATTTCGACCAGCATCACATGAGTTATCACATCACACCGGGCATTTCTTCCTTCCAGGCTGCTGCCGCTGCGCTGAAGTCTCAGTTTACCATTCCTGAGAAAGTGCAGAGCATCATCCTTACCCGCGGTGAAGGACGCACCCCCATGCCGGAACGCGAACAGCTCCACCTGCTGGCACGCTCGCAAAGCACCATGTGTATCTTCCTCAGCGCCGGCATTGCCGAACAGGTGCAGGAAGAGCTCTTACAGGAATATCCCGAAACCACCCCTGTTGCCGTTTGCTACCACCTTACCTGGAAGGACGAGCGCATCTATCGAGGAGAGTTGAAGGACCTTGCAAAGATTGTGAAAGAGAACAACCTGACGCTCACCACCATGATTGTCGTAGGTGAAGCCATCGACAACCGCGAAGGCCTTTCCCGGCTCTATGCCCATGAATTCAAACATCTCTTCCGCAGATAAGAAGGGAATGATAATGTGATAGGGTGATAAAGTAGCTGTATTATATATCACGGAGTGTTATCCCACTATCACTTTATCACCCTATCACATTATCACATTTTGTTCAACTAAAACCTAAAAGTAATGATATTAATATTAGGTGGAACCACCGAAGGACGCATCGCTGCACGTACCCTTGAAGAAGCTGGAAAACCATTCTACTACTCTACTAAAGGAGACGAACAGGAAGTAACTATGCACCACGGTATCCGCCTGCAAGGTGCCATGGACGAACTGGATTTGGAGCGCTGTTGCCGGGAACATAACATTCAATTACTGGTAGACGCCGCCCACCCCTTTGCCATACAACTGCACCAGACCGTAGAGAAAGTAGCCTATACCCTGAACCTGCTTGTCATCCGATTCGAACGTATTTATCCGCCACGTGACGAAGAACACATCATCTGGTGCGAAGATTTTGAAGATGCCATTCGGCAAATCAAGAAAGAAGATATCTTCACCCTCCTGGCACTGACAGGCGTACAAAGCATTGCCAAGCTAAAGCCTCTCTGGCAGGAAAGTACCTGTTGTTACTTCCGCATCCTTAACCGCGAGAGTTCCCGCCGTCTGGCCGAACGTGAAGGTTTTCCCGAAAAATATCTGCATTACTACCATGCAGGCGAAGACGAACGCATCCTGTTACAGCAACTTCATCCCGAAGCCATATTGATAAAGGAAAGCGGACTTTCCGGAGGATTCAATGAAAAAGTGGAAGCTGCCCTTCAGGAAGGTATCCGCATTTTTGCAATCCGTCGTCCGCCAATGCCCGGAAGTTTTATGATAGTGAACGGTGAGCATGGCCTACGCCGGATGATTGAAAAACATCTGCCCGATTTTTACCCTTTGCGTAGTGGTCTGACTACGGGTACCTGTGCAGCCGCGGCCGCTGTAGCTGCAACCTGGGATATTTTCAATGTTCAACGCCAGCCCCGACCCGAAGAATTCCCTGTTATTCTCCCTAACGGAGAAACCATTTATGTTCCCGTCGAAGAGCAAGAACTCTACCCGCATCCCAGCTGTATAAACGATGACTGGATGCTGGAGGCAGATGCCACTGTCATCAAAGATGCAGGTGATGACCCCGATGTAACTAATGGCATGCAGATCAAGGCCAATGTTGCCGTGCCTTTCCGTTTTGACGATCCAACACCCGCAGAACTTGGTGCTGATGATTATACCGTTATTGTCTGTGGAGGCGAAGGCGTAGGCATTGTTACCCTATCGGGTTTAGGATTGGAAGTAGGAGGACCTGCCATCAACGTTACTCCCCGCAAAATGATTGAAAACAATGTAAAGGCATGCCTTCAACGACTTGGCATTTCCAAACAACCCAATCCTTTTGCTGTCACTATTTCCGTACCGGGTGGCGAAGAAATAGCCCGACGGACTTTTAATCCCCGTCTGGGTATAGAGGGTGGTATTTCTATCATCGGAACTTCGGGTATCGTGAAACCTTTTTCTTCCGAAGCATTTGTAGATTCCATCCGCAAATCCATGGAAGTAGGTCGGGCAACAGGAAGCCCGCGCATCGTCCTTAATTCGGGTGCAAAGAGTGAAAAATATGTCCGGAGGTACTATCCCGAACTGCCTGCACAGGCATTTATTCATTACGGAAACTTCATTGGAGATACGATAAAGATTGCCGCAGATTTGGAAATCAAAGCAGTGACTTTGGGTATCATGATAGGAAAAGCCGTGAAGCTGGCAGAAGGCAATCTGGATACGCACAGTAAGCAAGTGACGATGAATAAGGATTTCTTACGTGAAGTGGCCCTTTCTGCCGGATGCGGAGGAGAAACACTTGCAGTTATCGAAAAGATAACTTTAGCCCGTGAGTTATGGTCATTGCTCTCTGCCGAAGATTTGCAAGCTTTTGGCTCCCGTTTGCTCGAACTGTGCCATCAATATTGCGACCCGTTGCTACCTGAAGGAGAACTGACTATTCTGCTCATTAGTGAAGAAGGGAAAACAATTACATAGAATAAAAAAACAGGTTTTACATGTAGTCTGTCAGGCTGAAAGCCCTACACTATATAATGAAAGTCCTTCAGGCTACATGCGAAACTTAAATTAAAAAGCTTAAATATGAAACACCCCCAAATAATCCTCGTCACCGGTGCTTCTTCCGGTTTTGGAAGAGTCATTGCTACGCAGTTGGCTGCACAAGGACATATAGTTTATGGCTCCAGCCGGAAAGCAGTTTCCGATAACTCCGGCTTCAAAATGTTGCAATTGGATATTACTGATCCTGCATCGGTAGCCAATGCCATATCTACTATCCTGAAAGAGCAAGGCAGCATCGATGTACTTGTCAACAATGCCGGGATGGGCATCAGCGGAGCTATCGAACTCACTACCGAGGAGGAGATACAACACCAAATGAATACGAATTTCACGGGTGCCGTCCGTATGTGTGCGGTGGTGCTGCCTTTCATGCGCAAAGCAGGACACGGACGAATCATAAATATCAGTTCCATCGCAGGTGTCCTTGCCGTTCCTTTTCAAGCCTTCTACAGTGCATCCAAGTTCGCGATTGAAGGATATAGTGAAGCGCTTTACCAGGAAGTAAAACCGTTAGGCATCCAAGTTTGCGTAGTCGAACCGGGAGATTTCCAGACTGGTTTCACAGCGCAACGGCAAGTGTGCCAGACTTCCCTCTCCCATGCGCAATATGGGGAGAGTTTTGCAAAAGCCATGCGAAACGTAGAACAATCTGAAAACAATGGTTGCCGACCGGAAAAGTTAGGCAAAGCAATCTGCAAACTGGTAAATAGCCGCCGCCCTGCTTTCCGCACAAAAGTCGGTCCGTGGGAACAAGTATTCTTTGCACGCATTAAACCTATGCTACCGTTTAGTCTGGTAGATTGGCTGATCAGGAAATTCTATTAATTAGCTGTGTAGCTCATCCCCTTTGGGCAAAACTTTATAGAATAACATTTTGTGTGTTCTTTCCCAAACACTACCTTTGTGGCATACCCATTCAAAAAGCATGATTCCGTATACAATGAATGAATTACATGAGCGAATTGATAAAGCAGAAAAAGCGATCATCGAAGGAAATGTGATTGATTCTGAAACAGAAGACGCCAAATTAGCAGACTTCATGCGCACACTATGAAAATAAAGACTTATCCTGAAGCTACTCAGGAGCTACGCAAGATTGCCGCTTTTTGCAAACAGCAATGGGGAATTGAGATTGCACACAGGATGTATGGGATCCCCGTCGTGAGCCGCTCGGAATATAGCGCAGCCACTCGTAACTTGTAACTTGTAGCTCGTAGCTAACTAATATTCTCCCAACAGGAATTGTATGTAATCATATAATTTATATCTTTGCGAGCAAATAAACATCAACCCCTTACAAGGTTCAAGTAATGAAACAGACTATTCTCACTATTTTCTTTGCAATCATAGCATTGGGAGCAAATGCCCAATCCCCTATCTCCTTCCAAGTAAAAGCCGGAGTCGGTACCTCCAACTTCAATGGAGAAAATGTAGAAAGTGATACACGCATCGCCTACAAAGTAGGTGTCGGCATGAACTATGAACTCAACCGCACATGGGTGTTTCAACCATCACTGAACTTTGTATCGATAGGTGCCCGTGAAGAAGTGGAATATGTAGGAAAAGTGAACATGAATGAGTTGTATATCCAGCTCCCCATCATGATGGCCGCCCGCCTCAACCTTGGAAAGAATTACAGTGCTTCCCTGAGTGCCGGTCCGTATATTGCCTATGGCGTAGGCGGAAAGACATCCGGTGAGATGGAGGAATATGATTACAGTAGTGAATACAACCCTAACAGAAGCTACAGATTCCGCATAGATACTTTCGGTAACCGGATAGATGACAAAATGGGAAACAAACGCTTCGATGCCGGCCTTATGTTCGGCCTCAACATCGAATATCACAAATTCATATTCGGAGCAGAGCTTCAGTTGGGAATGATCAAGGTAAACGACCAGTTGGATAACCTACTGCAATCATCCGGCATTGAGAAATTCTCTCCCAAGAATCTCGCTTCGTTCTTCACCGTAGGATACCGGTTCTGATTTACAACAGCTCCGCCTGCTTTCGTTTCATTTCATTCAGTACACTGCATGTCAACGGTATGGCAAGAATGAAAGTCAGAAGATCAGCAGTAGCCTGACACATTTCCACACCCTGCAAACCCAGATAATGAGGCAGGATAAAAATCAGCGGAATAAAGAACAATCCTTGGCGGGCAGAAGAAATAATGGTGGCCTTTACCGGTTTACGAATCGTCTGCAACATCATATTGCTCATCACAATCCATGAACCCAACGGGAAAGTAATGAACTGCCAACGCAAGGCAGCAGCCCCTACTGCAATTACATCCGGGTCTCCCTTACGGAATAAAGAAACAATATCCTCCGCAAATCCCATGCCTGCCAGCGCACACACCAACAAGAAGATGAATCCCACCTTTACACAAAACCAGAATCCCTGACGAACACGCGCATACAATCCCGCACCGTAATTGAAACCGCATACCGGCTGGAAACCTTGCCCGAAACCTATCAGGAAAGCATTAATGAACATTGCAATACGGGTGACAATAGACATGCCTGCAATAGCCGCATCTCCATAAGCCCCGGCAGCCACATTCAGCAAGATAGTAGCTACACTCGCCAATCCCTGACGGGCAAGCGAAGGAGTACCACCGCCGATAATTTCCTTAATGAAAGCTAATGAAGGTGTGAAGTTCCTGAAACGGACACGGATATTGCCACCCTTTCTACACATATACAATAACAGGGAGAAACTACATATCTGACTGATTACCGTAGCCAACGCGGCCCCCGATATCCCCATATCGAAGCCAAAAATCAGGATAGGGTCCAGTATCACGTTAATCACCGCACCCGATACGATTCCTACCATCGCATACGCTGCATTTCCTTGGAAGCGAATCTGATTATTCAATACTAACGAAGCAGTCATGAAAGGTGCGCCCAGCAATATGATGCCCAGATATTTCTCCGTATAAGGCAGGATAGTAGGTGTAGAGCCCAATGCCAGCGACAATGGAGTAAGGAAGATAAGTCCCACTACTGCCAGAAATATACCCATAAACAACGCCCAGAAGAAGCCGGTAGCCGCCATCTTCTCTGCATTCCCAGTCTCCTGCGCACCGAGTTTCCGCGAAATATAGTTCCCCGAACCGTGTCCGAAGAAAAAGCCCACCGCCTGAATAATGGACATGACCGAGAACACAATACCTACAGCCGCCGTAGACTGGGTATTGATCTTCCCCACAAAGTACGTATCCGCCATATTATAGAATGACGTAACCAACATACTGATAATCGTAGGTACAGCCAATGATACTATCAGACGGGGTACCGGGGTAGTAGTCAGATAGAGATAATTATCTTTTGTCGAATGTCTCATAGAATCTTTACAATCTCTGCAAGCAGTTCATCAATGGTTCGCACAGTCACCGCTTCGCCGTTTACGGGGTGCAGTACAAAAGTACCGTCTCCTTTCAAATCTCCCGTTTCAATATAAACGTCCGACTCCACGTTTCGGTTTGCCAGAATACCATTTCTTTGCAAAGCTTTCCGCACCATAGCGTATTTTTGTCCGTGCCCGACAATACGGATCCGGGAAGTATACTCATTGTTCACCCGGAATAATCCTGTCTCCAGATCAAACACAATTCCTTTACGGGCAAAGAAACTACTGAGGGTTCCATCCAGTGAAAGGTCTTCGGGAGTTCCGATAGTCACCCCGTTCACCTTATCCATCAACCAGATTTTATCCGCAATCTGCAAGGCAAGTTCCAGATCATGGGTAGACAGGAAAATAGTCTTATCTGTCTGCCGGCTCAACTGATGGAGCAATTGCATCATTTCCACTTTACTCGGGAAATCAAGAAAGGCAGTAGGTTCGTCCAGGAAAATCACCGGAGTTTCCTGAGCCAGTGCCTTGGCAATCATCACCTTCTGCCGTTCACCATCACTCAGTGTATGCACCATGCGATGTGCCAGGTGAGATATCCCAACCAGGTTGATAGCATGGTTCACGACCTCTTTATCTTCTTTGGAGAGTGTTCCCCAGAAACCGGTATATGGACTGCGTCCCAGACCGATAAGTTCCACAGAAGTCATATTGCGGATGTCGCACTTTTCAGTCAGGACTACACTGATCACTTTTGAAAGCTGTTTGTCCGTATAAGAGCCAATCTCTTTTCCCTGTATACGTATTTCACCGGATAACTTCGGTTGAAATGCGGAAAGTGTACGCAACAACGTAGACTTCCCTACCCCATTTGCACCCAGCAGACAAGTCAACTCCCCGCTATTGATTCCGGCACAAATATCGCTTGCCACGACTTTCACATCTCCTTTACCGGGATAGCCAATGGATAGTTTCTCAATATGTATAGTTTCCTGTTTCAAGACCTCTTTATTTTCAATTCTCAATTATTCTTCCAGTTCCCCTTTGCGTTTCCTGAAGAGCACGGATGCCACCACCGGAGCACCTACCAAAGCAGTCACCGAGTTCACCGGCAAAGCTCCTTCAAATCCCGGCATGCGGGCTATGAGGTTGCACACCAACGCCAACGAAGCCCCTACCAGCAATGTGGCAGGCATCAGTATCCGATGATCGGATGTATGAAATATAGCCCGGCAAAGATGGGGAACAGCCAGACCGATAAACATAATCGGACCGCAATATGCCGTCACAATTGCTACCAGTACACCTGAACAGGAGATCACCAACAGGCGTGCCCGCTTGATGTTCAGCCCCAGGTTCCGTGCATACCCATCGCCCAGCAGCAACAGGTTCATTGTCTTTATCAGCAGAAACGAGAGTGGCAACAAGACCGCCATGATACAGACAAACAGTATCATCTGGTCACCCGACACACGGGCAAAACTACCCAGTCCCCAAATGACGTATGCACGAATATCTTCCTCCACACTGAAATATTTCAATACGCCGATAATGGCACTTGCCACATAACCAATCATCACACCGATAATCAGCAGCGTCACATTTCCCTTTACTTTCTGCGAAACGTATACGATAAGTGCCATCACGGACAGTGCTCCGATAATAGCTGCAATAGATAACGCCACTTCTCCCATATATCCGAGCTTGCTCAGTGCCACACCACCCATCGCTCCCGATAGCAATACCACACAAGCTACTCCCAGGCTGGCACCCGAACTGATACCCAACACCGACGGTCCTGCCAGCGGATTCCGGAAAACCGTCTGCATCTGCAAACCACTCACCGATAATCCCGCTCCCGCCACCAATGCCGTCAATGCCTGCGGCACACGGGATTTCCAAATGATATTCTGCCAGATAATAGACTCATCCGTATTCCCCCATAAGATGTTCCAGACGGAACGAAAAGGGATGTGGACAGAGCCTAACAGCAGGTTCAACAAGAAAAACAGGAATATGGATGCCAGTATCACCAGCATCAGGAGCAGTGTCGGTCTTTTCATTGCAAACGTGCGTAGTATTTCGGTTGGTAATCAGGTAACAGATTGGGATGGAATGCATGAATCAAATCTTCCAGCACCACTTCCGGTTCCATCGGCATACTTTCATAGAAAGGTTGCTCGCGCATATTGCAATAAATTACGCCTTTGTCACGGAATGCACGGAAGTCGGCATAACGGGGATCAAGGGACTTCAAGGCATCGTAAGAGAATGTACCGTCGTAGCTATTCACAATACGCCAGTAATCGGCACTCTCCGCCTGGCTGTATACAGTTTCAAAATCCAGTGTAACACCACCGGAACGGGGATCATCTTTCAAGAAGTAATCGGCTCCCGCATCACGGAACAATTCGGCCAAAAAGCTTTTACCACCTACTGCATACCAGTTTCCTCCACGTATCTCACCGCTAAATACTACCGGACGCTTCTTCACATCGGCAGCCAGTTGTTTCAGGTCATTATAATGCTTTTCTATAGCAGCAAACTTTTCATTCGCCTCCTCTTCCTGTCCGATAAACAAGCCGATGAATTTAATCCATTCCGCCTGTCCCAGCGGAGTCATTTCCTTATATCCCAGGTGCGGAACCAAAGGTATTCCGATTTCACGCATCGTATCATATCCGCCACGCTTGAAAGGGGAGATAAAGATGACATCCGGATTCACACTCATGATCACTTCATTATCAAAGTTACCTTCAATTCCTATTTTAGCCGTCTTACCCGACTTCAGGCGCTCATTCATTTCTTTATTGAACAAATGTCGCGTACTGGTAATTCCCACTACCTTATCGCAGGCTTCCAGTTTGATGAAATTGGATAATTGTAAAGAAGTCATGCAAATGGCACTACGCACAGGTGTTTCGATCACCGTATAATCAGAAGGAATTCCTTCAGGTTTCGTCCCCCGGGGCACCAACGCATAATGGAAAGTATTACTGCTTTCATTTTGAGGATCGCACAAATCTACCAAGCGGACATGGTTGGGAAGATATTTCACCTCAAAACCTTGGGCGTAGACCGGATAAATAGAGTCTGTGGCTGATACAGAAGCTGTGGTAGCCTGTAGATCAGTAGGGTTCTGTTTGTTTTTCGGACCGCAAGCCACACATAAAAGACTTAAAAGGGAGACGGTTATTGCAGTAGTTCGTTTCATGACAATAAAGATGTATAGAATTCGGGCACAATATTCGTTATTTTTGGGGAGATACGCAAATACCCGTCCAATAATTTAACCGAATTTGTGCCCGAACACCTACTATATAAAAACGCCTAAAAATTCATCAGATCATTCAACGCTTCGCTCATGCTGGGATGTGTAAATATATAATCACGAAGGAAAGTATATTCCTGTCCTGTCTTCATCACGATTGATACAATATTGATAATCTCGCTCGTTTCCGGTCCGAACAAAGAACATCCCAGAATCTTATTTGTATTGGCATCCACCACCACCTTAAACAACCCGTCAGTCTCGCCTAAAGTACGTGCCCGCGGAATAGCGGCTACCGGAAGTATATTCACCTTTACGTTCAGACCTTTCTTACGGGCTTCCGTCTCACTCAGTCCCACACGCGCCAAAGGAGGATCCATAAATACCGAATAACTCACAGGCTCACGGTCGTCTGTGCGCCGTTCTCCTGCACCGAACAAATCTTCGCGGATAATGCGGTAATCATCCAATGAGATATAAGTGAACTGTAACCCGCCTTTCACGTCGCCAATGGCACGAATGGTCGGATTAGTAGTACGCAGCCATTCATCTACAATAATGGCCCCGCGTTCATTCACTTTCACGCCGGCAACTTCCAGGTTCAACCCCGAAGTATTCGGACGACGCCCAGTTGCCAATAAGATAGCATCTCCTTCCAAGTGATGGATTTCATGAGTTACAGCATCCTCATAAATCACTGTTGCACCCTCCACGGATTGTACCTTTGCGTTGAGATGGAATACAATGCCTTTTTTCTCCAATACGGCCTGTACGCTGGCAGCAACATCTCTGTCTTCGCGGCCAATCAGTTCAGAATACCCTTCAAGTACCGTCACCTTCGAACCGAAGGAGGCATACATGGAAGCAAATTCCAGACCGATATAACCTCCACCCACGATTACCAGCCGCTCGGGAAGTTCTTCCAATTCCATGATGGAAGTGCTGGTGTACACGCGTGGATTCTCTTTTATTCCATCAATAGGCGGCACGATGGTTTCCGCACCGGTATTTATAAATATCTGCGGAGACTGCAATTCAATGACTTCCGTTTCCGTCCGTACCTCCACCACATCAGGACCGGCAAACGATCCGACACCTGTATACACCGTTACATTGGGGTTATCAGCCAGATTATGATAGTTCTTATTCCGCAGGAAGGAAGTCACCTCTTCTTTACGGCCAATGGACTGACGATAATACGCCTTTTTCTCTTCCCACGCAGCCTTCGCCGGAGTTTCCTTAGCCAGGTGTACCAACGTCTTTGTAGGAATACAACCGATATTGATACAAGTGCCTCCATACATGTGATCCGAACGTTCTATAATGGCAACCGTCTTCTGACGTTTTGCAAATTCGGCGGCCAGGGTCTTTCCGCCCTTGCCGAAACCAATGATAATGGCATCATACTTTTTCATATCTCTATTTTTTAAGTTGTTCCAGTACGCTTTTCGCACTGTCTGCTAATATAACAATTGCACCGGCCAAAATGGCTGTATCTTTTATAACTAATCTTCCGGCACCGGTCAATAAAGGAAAACCGAACTCTCCACTGCCCAGATTAGGCACCCATACTTCGGGTGTGGTGACAAGGAAAGAAAGCGTTCCGAGAGTCATGATAATGGCAAGCCCTGCTCCTACCAAGCCCACTTTCGGCCAGAAGATGCCTAGGAATGTAAGAATGCCGATAGTCATGATAAGAATGCCCAGCCCGTGAGAAAAGCCATACGTATTGTTTTCCTTGTGCCACTCATGCTTCACCGCATCAAATTCCCCTTCTTTCAACTTGTACTCCTTATAGTCGGGAGCATCGTGTGTATAGAAGAAACTCATAAAAGGACTGTTTGCCACAAACGGCACGATGCCTTCCGCTTCATAATTCCAGAACTTCAACCCGCCTATCCAAACGAAGATAACCAGAATTGCCACGCGGATAAGATTGATACCTAATTTCTGAGTAGATGCAGCCAGTGTCAGCGCTGCCACGAACATGGATTGTAATTTTGTTTTCATACGATTATTGCATTAATGAATTGTTTTTGTTTTCTGATGCAAAAATCGGGGTTTATGTCGGGCTGTGAAATGGCAATTCTGCCGTATCAGTTGGCAATATTTCCCGTTACGTTCGATTTTCGGAAATCCGATACACTTTCACCGGTCATTTTCTTGAAAAAACGGCTGAAAGTGGACAAATCTTCGAAGCCCAGCAGTTCGCTGATTTCCTTGGCGCTCTTAGTGGTATAAAGCAATAATCTTTTGGCCTCCGCCTCTATCCGTTCATGGATAATGCGCAACGGAGAAGGCACTCCGCAGGAGGCAAACAAATTGGAGAGTGTCTTTGGGGAACGGCATAACAGGTCGGCATAATCCTGTACCTGCTTCTTTTCGCGGAAATGCTGGTCAACCAGAATATAAAAACGGCGGACGATATCAAAGGCTTTTTCCTGTTCCGGCGTGACGCCACACTTTTCACGGGCAATGCGGGTGCAGGTGATAATAAAACGTTTGAGAATGATACGTAACATTTCCTCTTGCAGATTATCGCGAACAGCGGACTCCTGCCGAAAGATACGAATAATGTCATTCAGGTTGGCGGATTGTTCCGGCGAAAGTTTCAGTTTCATCACCCGGGAAGAACCATGAAAAAGGAAACCGTTACAGGATACTTCGTCATCATGACCGAATATGCAGTAGAAATTGCTGTTGAACAGGAAAGTGAGGTACTCTCCCTCCACCGATTTAATTTCAATATGCTGCAAAGGAGTAAGACTTATGATTTCGTCCTGTTCCAACTGTATGGGAATATGGTCTATCTCCAGAGTTAAGGTTCCACCCTGCACCCAAATGAACTTATATAAAGTAGTATCCTGTTGCAGTGCTTTATTTTCATGGAAACAAAAGGTCATTGCCAAATTCCCATTCAGACGGGTATTTAATTGATAATCTATCATGATATGATTTCAAAAAGTGAGAAGAATTTAAATAGTTTCCTCTATTTTCCAGTCCTTCAGTGTCTTTCGTTCACCATCGAAATTAATGCCTACTTTCACTACCGGCAATCCACATAATGCAAAGCGTTCGGGATAATTCTTCAGATTTATCTGATTCATGGCGACCTCTGCACTTCGGTCCAGCTTTAACTCCATCACATAGAGCGTAGTCTGTGTACGAAGTACTATATCTACGCGACCGCGAGGTGTACGCACTTCGACATCCACATAATAGCCAAGAAGGCTGAAAATGATGTAGAACATCTGCTGATAATGTCCTTCATAGTTCGTGTTGTCGCACTGCGGAATAGTAGAAAGAAATGTTTGCAACATCTGCAAGGCCTCGTCCATCCGCCCGTTACGAATGGGAACCGACATCTTGGCTATCATCGTGTTGGTGTTCTGCGTGTACCGTTCCACATAATTGGGCAGCAAGCTGCGCATCAGGCCGATACGAACTTCCTGATTGGGCATATCGAGCAAATAAAGATCAGTCTCCTTATCGTGATTTTTGATGGTGACATAGCCACTTTGATAAAGCAACGGAGTGGCGTTTTCCATTCGTTCCGTGGGAGCGTCAAAATCAGAAGAAAGCACCTCTTCACCCCCTATTGCAGAAGGGAGAACATCAAATTTCTTCAGCATTTCAATCAGATAGGTGGGCGTGCCGCTACCGAACCAGTAAGAGTCCATTTTACCGTCGGCAAAGGCATTCAACAAGCTGAAGGGATTGTAAATATCGGGCGACGGCCAGGTGAAATGATAACCGTCATAATTGCGCTTCAACTGTGCAAGAGCATGCTCGCGGGGCAGTTCCATGCGTGTGGCCAGCCAATCGATGTCACTATCCATCTGTGTCAACATCTCTTCTTCCGTAATACCGCAAATAGCGGAATACGAACTATCCATGCTGACATTTTTGATATTGTTCAGCTCACTGAAAATGGTCAACTGGGAGAACTTTGTGATACCGGTCAGGAAGACATAGCGCAAATAGGGATCACAGGCTTTCAGCGGGCTGTAGAAGTTACGCATCACATTCCGCAGAACAGGCAGATTCCTCTCTTCGTGAACCACATCGAGAAGAGGAGCGTCGTATTCGTCGATAAGGACGACAACCTGCCGACCGGTCTGCTCAAAAGCACGTTGTATCAAGCCGAACAGACGCTGGTTGGGTTTTATTTCATCCGCTTTTCCCACTCCATATATTTCTTCATAAATCGAGAGCTTCTGACTCAACTCCAATTCTAAATCTTCTCTATTCAGATGTTTGGCCGTACTCATGTCAAAATGCAGCACCGGATATTGCGTCCATTCCGCCTCCAGTTTCTCGATAGCCAATCCTTCGAACAAATCTTTCTGCCCATCAAAATAGCTATGAAGCGTAGACACCAGCAATGATTTGCCAAAACGGCGCGGACGGCTCAGGAATAGGTATTTAGAATCGGAATGCGTCATGCGATACATATATTCCGTCTTGTCAATATACAGGTAATTCTTTCTGCGGATTTCCGAGAAAGTCTGTATTCCTATGGGGTAAAGTCGTTGTTGCGGCATCATGTCTATCCTCCTTTTTTGTACATCGGTTCACTGGCAAAGGTACAACATCAATAAATATTTTCCTAATAAAATCCGCATAATTAGAAGTTCACGGACATAGTAAGCCATCGCCAATTACCGGTAATAAGGGAACTTTATTTTAAGTTCATCATCAATAATAAATCGAAACAAAAACAAGCACCCTATTAATAACCGTAAACAGCGTTTTTAAAGAATAACAGAAACGTTTTTAAAGAATGTACCCAACGTTTATTAAAAACGTAAAAGGGGTACTTAAAAAGCAAAAAGCGATAAATACAAACAAAAAAGGCGATAATCCTAATGAGGAAGTATCGCCTTTATCATTTTTCGTATGTTATTATTCCAAGAACGGATATCCCAATTCTAAACAACAAAATTATATTACTAAAACAAGAGAACCGGCAGCAATAATACATATCCGCCAAAGTCCGGGAAAGAAAAATTAGATTTTATCATTTGCCAAATTGTTAGGTTTACTATTAAAGTTATGTTCTCTTCAAAGCCCTACAAATATACTACATCAGGAAGGTGAAGTCAAGTCTTTCAGCCGTTTTTTCCAACTGTTTTCAGACTTTACATGCTAATCTTTTCTGGTACAGGTCATTTGCTTCATTGATCGGCAGACAAGTATATTGATAGCATCAGGTTGGCAAGCAGGCTATTATTGCATTCGGTTCATTAAAAAGTACCGTTGCATCAGAGCGTTTGACTTTAGTAAGCAAGAAAAGGTAGACAAACAAGAAATCGGGTTTTATTTTGTTTTATATTCAGAAAATCCCCAATTTTGCATCCCCATAAAAATTTTTATGGGGATGCTTATCACTAAACACTAACCGTTAATCACTAACAAAATGTCCAACCCCGTCATATTCGTATCTCTCGGTCCCGGTGAACCGGACCTTATCACCCTGAAAGGCTTGAAAGCACTGCAAAGTGCCGATTGTATCTTTTGTCCTGAAACTCGCACCACAAACGGACGGACTTCCTCGCGCGCTGCCGATATACTGCATGCGCTGGATATTCCAGATACTGCCCTCTCCCGCTTTGCATTGCCAATGAATAAGAAACGGGAACAAGCTTTTGCAGCTTATGATAAAGTGTATGGCGAAGCTTCCCTTCTTCATAAAGAAAATAAAAAAGTCTGCATAGTTGCCGAAGGAGATGCAGGTTTCTATTCTTCCGTCCACTATATCTACGAGAAACTGCAAGCCCGCAACATCCCTGTGCAACACATTGCCGGTATCCCAGCCTTCATCGCAGCAAGTGCCTGTGCAGGACTTCACATTGCCAGCCAGGAGGAACGCCTGACCGTCATTCCCGGTATCATTACCGCCGAAGAAATAGAAAAACACATGAAGGAAAAGACTACTATTGTCATCATGAAACTTTCCCAATGTACTGAAGAAATTCGCCGTTGCATTCATCTCCATCCCGAATATGATTATCACTATTTCGAGAACGTAGGAACAGAAAAAGAGAAATATCTGCATGATACAGAGCTGATTTCGGCACTCTCTTTCCCTTATTTTTCACTATTAATCATACGCCACAGCACCTTCTGAGGCGCATTTAATACAATTTCGCACATCATTGGATTAATTTTCACAAAAATGCCTTACCTTTGCCCACTGTGTAATACAAAAGATTTATAGACATGAAAAGACTTACATTGTATATGTTTATGCTCGTACTGAGCATTGGTTACGTTTCGGCACAGGGGAAAGCTGATATCAAATTTGACAAGACCACACACAACTTCGGCACGTTTTCCGAAAACGATCCGGTGGTAAGTTGTGTATTTACATTCACTAACGTGGGCGACGCTCCGCTGGTGATACATCAGGCCGTAGCTTCCTGTGGATGTACAGTTCCCGAATATACCCAGGAACCCGTATTGCCGGGCAAAACCGGAACCGTTAAGATTACTTACAACGGAACAGGTAAATATCCGGGACACTTCAAAAAGTCCATCACTTTGCGCACGAATGCCAAAACAGAAATGATGCGACTCTTTGTAGAAGGAGATATGACACCGAAAGATGCAAAATAAGCATCTTTATATATAAGAATAAAGGAGAATTTTTCAATTCTCCTTTTTTTTTGCTTTCTTTGAAGCTGATTTGGATAAAATAAACAATTAATTGACGACATAATAACTATAAAACATAAAAGCAATTAAGAAACTATGAAACAAGAAGAAGAGAAATTGACCGGTCTGCCGGAAAATGCATTCCGCGAACTGAAACCGGGCGAAGTCTACAACCCGTTGATGAGCCCTGACAAGAAGTACCCGGAAGTTAACCTTTGGTCTGTATTATGGGGTATCGCTATGGCTATCCTCTTTTCGGCTGCGGCAGCCTATCTGGGATTGAAAGTAGGACAAGTGTTCGAAGCAGCCATTCCCATCGCAATTATTGCCGTGGGCGTATCAGGCGCAGCCAAACGTAAGAATGCGTTAGGAGAAAATGTCATTATCCAATCCATCGGCGCCAGTTCCGGCGTTATCGTGGCAGGTGCCATCTTTACCTTGCCCGCCTTATACATTCTACAAGAAACTTATCCGGAAGAAATCACAGTTACTTTCACCCAAGTATTCATCAGCTCTCTGTTGGGAGGTGTGTTGGGTATTCTCTTCCTCATTCCGTTCCGCAAATATTTTGTAAGTGACATGCACGGCAAATATCCTTTCCCCGAAGCAACAGCTACCACACAAGTACTGGTATCGGGCGAGAAAGGCGGAAGCCAAGCCAAACCGTTGCTGCTGGCAGGTATTATCGGAGGTTTGTATGACTTCATCGTTGCCACATTCGGCTGGTGGAACGAAAATTTCACCACACGCGTATGCGGCTTTGGCGAGATGCTGGCTGATAAAGCAAAACTGGTATTCAAAGTGAATACAGGTGCGGCCGTACTTGGTTTGGGCTATATTGTAGGTCTGAAATATGCTTCTATCATCTGTGCCGGCTCACTGGCTGTATGGTGGATTATCATTCCGGGAATGTCCATGATCTGGGGCGACAGCGTGCTGAACCAGTGGAATCCGTCAATTGTGGCTACCGTAGGCAGCATGGCTCCCGAAGAAATTTTCAATTATTATGCCAAGAGCATCGGTATCGGCGGTATCGCTATGGCCGGTATCATCGGTATCATCAAGTCGTGGGGTATCATCAAGAGTGCCGTAGGACTGGCAGCTAAGGAGATGGGTGGAAAATCCAATGTAGAAGCCAGCATGAAGCGTACTCAGCGCGATATTTCTATGAAGATTATTGCTATCGGTTCTATTATAACGCTGTTACTGGTATTCTTATTCTTCTACTTCGATGTGATGCAAGGCAGTTTGCTACATACTGTGGTAGCTATTTTGTTGGTGGCAGGTATCGCTTTCCTGTTTACGACTGTGGCTGCCAATGCCATTGCAATCGTAGGTACGAACCCGGTTTCCGGCATGACGCTGATGACATTGATTCTGGCATCGGTAGTGATGGTATCTGTTGGCTTGAAAGGTCCGGAGGGAATGGTAGCCGCATTGGTAATGGGTGGTGTTGTGTGTACGGCACTGTCTATGGCAGGTGGTTTCATTACTGACTTGAAAATCGGTTATTGGTTGGGTAGCACACCTGCCAAACAGGAAGCCTGGAAGTTCCTCGGAACGATTGTTTCAGCTGCAACCGTAGGTGGTGTAATGATTATCCTGAATAAGACATACGGATTTACCAGCGGACAACTGGCTGCTCCGCAAGCTAATGCAATGGCGGCAGTTATCGAACCGCTAATGAATGGCGTGGGTGCTCCCTGGTTGCTTTACGGCATTGGTGCAGTACTTGCTATCGTACTGAATGCATTCAAAATTCCCGCATTGGCTTTTGCATTGGGTATGTTTATTCCGTTACAACTGAACATTCCTCTCGTTGTGGGTGGTGCTGTAAACTGGTACGTAACCAGCCGTAGCAAAGATGCTGCTCTCAATGCAGAACGTGGCGAAAAGGGTACGTTGCTGGCATCCGGTTTCATTGCCGGTGGTGCGCTTATGGGCGTAGTCAGTGCAGCAATGCGTTTCGGAGGTATCAATCTGGTGAATGATGCCTGGGTAAACAATACGTGGTCCGAAGTACTGGCATTGGGTGCTTATGCATTGCTGATCATTTACTTCATCAAGGCTTCGATGAAAACCAAATAATAGAAATACAATGAGAACAATTTTATTTATCACAGCACTGTTTATGTCAACTCTGCTATCTGCTCAGAAGCCCGTTGAGATACCCTTGTGGCCCAACGGTGCTCCTAATACGAATGGCCTGACAGGAGATCAGGAAGACTTGGATGGCGGCCGTGTGGCCAATGTCGTTAATCCTACCATCACGGTTTATCGTCCGGCAAAGCCGAACGGCATGACTATCTTGATGTGTCCGGGCGGCGGATATGCCCGACTGGCCATGAATCACGAAGGCCACGACATGGCATCCTGGTTCAACACACAGGGAATCACGTATGCCGTCCTGAAATATCGTATGCCGAACGGGAACCGCGAAGTGCCCCTCTCAGATGCAGAACAGGCTATCCGCATTATTCGCCAGCATGCCAAAGAATGGAGTATCAATCCGAATCAGGTAGGCGTTATGGGTGCATCGGCAGGAGGACACCTGGCTGCTTCTCTCTCTACACTTTACAGTAGTGATGAAACGCGTCCGGACTTTCAGATATTGCTTTATCCGGTAATCTCGATGGTACCGGGTATTACTCATGGAGGTTCGCGCAAGAACCTTCTTGGTGATAACCCGACCAAGGAACTGGAAGATGCGTATTCTCTGGAACGTCGTGTATCTCCCCGCTCTCCACAAGCTTTCATCGTACTTTCTGCCGACGATGGTGCTGTGCCGCCCATGAATAGTATCGGCTACTTCCTTGCTCTCAACCAACAGAAAGTTCCCGTTTCCATGCACATCTACCCCATTGGCGGACATGGCTGGGGCTTCCGCGATAACTTCACTTACAAACGCCAGTGGACAGAAGAACTGGAGAAGTGGTTGCGTGACGGGGTGAAATTCGAGAAAAAATAATTAATATAGTAACTCAATGAAAAAACTGACTTTTATCACCTGTCTCGCATTGCTACCCTTGGCCCTTCAGGCACAAGAGGACCGTTACGACCAGTTGACCAATCCGAAGTTGACCAGCATCAACAAAGAGGCTCCCCGAAGTACATTCACTTCGTACACTACTGAAGAAGATGCTATCGTTAATAACCGGGCGAACGGTGCCAACCGTCTATCCCTCAACGGGAAATGGAAGTTCAATTATGTGGAGAACTTTGCCGACCGTCCCACAGACTTCATGAACGTGCGTACTGAGGTGAACCGTTGGCCGGACATCAATGTGCCGGGTAACTGGGAATTGCAGGGCTTCGGTACTCCGATCTACGTCAACCAGCCTTACGAGTTCTGTTCTAAGGGGTACGAACCTTACTGGGATAAGCCTAATCCGCCTTATGTACCCAAAGACTGGAATCCGACAGGTACGTATCGCCGTGATTTCGTTGTTGGCAATGACTGGGATGGAAAAGAAATCTTCCTCAGTGCAGACGGTGTGCGCGGTGCTGCTTTCTATTACATGAATGGCAAGTTTGTAGGTATGAGCAAGGATGCCAAAACTCCTGCCCGCTTCAACGTTACCGCCATGGTCAAAAAAGGCAAGAATATGATTGCCATTCAGGTACACCGTTTCTCAGATGCCAATTATCTGGAATGTCAGGACTTCTGGCGCATCAGCGGTATAGAGCGTGATATCTATCTCTATGCCACGCCCAAAATCCATATTGCAGACTTCAAGGTAGAGACTCCGCTGGATCCTTATTACAAGGATGGTATCCTGCAACTGAAAGTGAAGCTTACGAACGAAAGTGATATAAAGTCTCCTTATGTAGTTTCCTATCGCTTACTTGATGACCAGGATCAGCAAGTAACTCAGTCCTCCACCCGTGTGGAAGGTGATCAGACCGAAGTAGAATTCACGAAAAAAACTCTCCGTGGTGTAAAGCATTGGACGGCTGAAACACCTAATCTTTATACACTCGTCATCAGCCTGAAGCGCACCAATGGCGAAGTAATAGAAGCTACCAGTTGCAAGATAGGTTTCCGTACGATAGAGATTAAGGATAAGCAACTGCTTGTGAATGGCGTGCCTATCCTTGTAAAAGGCGTGAATGTACATGAGCATAATGAATACACAGGACATTACGTTCCGGAAGATCTTATGATCAAGGATTTCGAACTCTGGAAAAAGTATAATGTGAACACCGTACGTACTTGCCACTATCCGCAACAGGAACGTTTCTACGAACTTTGCGACCAATATGGCATGTACGTAATTGATGAAGCAAACATTGAAAGCCACGGTATGGGTTATAACCTCAATGTAGGTGGTACTTTGGGTAACAATCCGTTATTCATGAATGCTCACCTCGACCGTACCATGAATATGTACGAACGCGATAAGAATCATCCATCTGTAATCATCTGGTCACTGGGTAACGAAGCCGGAAACGGACTGAACTTCTACGTTACCTATAATACGCTGAAGATGCTCGATAGCCGTCCTATCCAGTACGAACGTGCCGGATTAGAATGGAATACGGATATTTATTGTCCGATGTACTCTTCTCCCCAATCTATTGAAAAGTATGCCCGGAATAAGGAAATGACTCGTCCGCTTATCCTGTGTGAATATGCTCATGCTATGGGTAACAGTCTTGGCAACTTCCAGGATTATTGGGATGTGATTGAGAAATATCCGATATTGCAGGGTGGTTGCATCTGGGACTGGGTAGATCAAGGCTTTGCCGCCAAGACCAGTGACGGACGCAAATACTGGAATTATGGTGGTGACTACGGCGATACAGGAACTCCTTCCGATGGCAACTTCTGTATCAATGGTGTAGTTTATCCCGACCGCAGTATAAAGCCCCAGACTATTGAAATGGGTAAGGTTTATCAGAACATTAAATTCATTAAGTTCGATCCGCAAACCTGCACAGTGCAGATACGCAATGACTTCTCATTTACTGATCTGAATAAATATGATTTCCATTATGTCGTTCGCGATCATGGAAAAGAGATTTATAAAGGTCAGATGGACAATATCAATGCTGCTCCGGGTAAGACGGCCACCAGTGCATTCCTGCAAGGTATTCCTAAAGAAAAGAATACTACGGGAGATGTACGCATCGAATTCTATGCAACCATACGTAATGCAGAACCTTTCTTACCGGTTGGTACGGTAATTGCACGTGAACAAACTTATGTTCATCCGTTCTTTAAGAAAGAAGTGGTACGCATGGATCCCGCTAAAGTAGATGAAGTCTTTTCACAGGTTGTTTTCAGCGGTGATGATTTTAAGGCAACATTTGATAAACAAAGCGGCTTGCTGACCTCTTATATCTATAAGAAACAAGAGTATATCCATAACGGTCAAGGTCCGCAACCTTTCTTCTGGCGTGCACCTACCGATAATGATTACGGAGCAAAACTTCCCACTCGCCTGAAAGCATGGCGCGAGGCCAGTTACCAGACACCTAAGGCAGAGTCGTTCAATGTTTCTAAAGATGGTGACAAGTCTATTGTAAAAGTTACCTATCGTTTTCCGCAAGTAGATGCGCAGTGGGAAATTACCTATAAAGTCTTTGCCAATGGCATTATCAAAGTGGATAATCGCTTTGTAGCCGAAGGTACGGAAACTCCGATGATACCCCGTGTAGGTTTGCGCATGCAATTATCGGAAATATTAAACGACCTTACTTACTACGGCCGTGGTCCGGAAGAGAACTATCGTGATCGTCGCACTTCCCAGTTTATCGGAGAATATACTACTCCGATAAAGGACTTGTACGAACCGTACATCCGTCCGCAAGAAAATGAGCATCGTACGGATATTTACTGGTGTGCACTCACCACTAAGCAAAAAGCCGGTTTACTCTTCATTGCCGACCGTACGTTTGAACTGAATGCTTCCAACTATCTGCTTGGAAGTCTGGATAGCGGCGAAACCATCGACAATGGTGCTCCACGTACCAACGAAACGAATCATCGTCACCTCACCGACCCACAACCTGTAAAACAGGTAGATATGTTTATCGACTATCGTATGATGGGGGTAGGTGGTGATAACAGTTGGGGAGCTATAGCACACGAACCGTATCTGATTCGTCCAGGTGTAGAAAATGCCATTGAATACGGCTTCTCCATCGTACCATTTGACAAAAAGGCGGATTACAAAAATTTAATCTATCAATATTAAATTTAATCTGTCCAAATTAAGGATTTATGAAAAGGATGTCGTACTTTTGCGACATCCTTTTTTATTTATATTAATAAACGAAAGAACAATGAAAACAATGATTACCCTCCTGTTCAGTGCGCTTTGTGTAGCTACTGTCAGTGCTCAGACAGATGAAAAAGACAATGCCATGCTGAACAATGGAATAAATTTTCTGGATATTCCTTACGTAGCACATACGTTGGAAGTTACCGATGGTGAAGAAGAACTTATCATCAATTGTGATGAAGTGGACTGCACCACTTTTGTAGAATATACTCTTGCTATGACCCTCTCTCCTACCGAAGACGGACAGGTAGCTGAAGGCGATTTTGCTACCAATCTGCAAAAGATCCGCTACCGTGATGGAAAAATCAACGGTTATCCTTCACGCCTGCACTACATTGCAGACTGGGTAAACAATGGTGTTCGTAACGGTTTCCTGGAAGACGTAACGACAGCTTACAGCCCATACACCCAGAAAGTTTCTCTTTCCTACATGTCTTCTCATCCGGAACTGTACAAGCAGCTGAGTAAATCTCCGGAGAATGTAGCAAAAATGAAAGAGATCGAGAAGTCATTGAATGGTCAGGAATTCCATTATATCCCCAAAGATAAGCTACCGTTTAATGGTCTGCCTTGGATAAAGAATGGTGATATCATTGCTATTACAACGAATACTCCGGGATTGGATGTAGCTCATATGGGTATTGCTTTCTATGTAAACGGTAAATTAAGTCTGCTGCATGCTTCTTCTAAAGAGAAGAAAGTGGTTGTTTCGAAAGTGGCTTTAGGACAAATGCTACAGAATAATGATAACTGGACAGGAATCAGAGTGCTAAGGATGAAGAAATAAATCAGAGATGATTATACACAAAGGGAGTTCCAAATTTTTCGAACTCCCTTTTTTTGTTACATCTTCACGCCAACCGTTCCCAGCACTAACCTCACTCCTCTTGCCGCAATAAAACAACACGGAATGCCCACCACACAAACCAATGCCAATCTCATCAAAGGAGAAACCGGCAAAAGCTCCATAATAAACACACAACCCACTACAATTACCGGATGAATAAAATAAGCCGCGTAACTATCAGTGGACAATTTCTGAACCAAAGGCATCGGTTTGTTCCAATGAGCCTTCCCGTATGCTAACAGAAAATAGCAAATACCCACACACATAACAGGTTCCCAAAGGGCATAAAATAAAGCCTGCAAATTCCATCCACCCGAGAATAAATCCATCTGTTCTGAAAAACTACTCATTACAATCAATAAAGAAGGAACACCACAAAGAATTGCTATGAGAAACCAAGGAAATGCATTCTTCACACAGATTTTATCCAACCAGTGATTACGATGCGTCACAATTCCCAACAAATACATACCTATATATAAAGGAAAGAACCCCAGCTGCAATCCTAAAACCTCACTTCCTACAGGAACATAAAGCCGAATGAGGAATGCTGCGGCACCCGTCACTACCATAAATAGAAGAATACCCATTATTGTAGGATATTTCCAATTCAGTGCCAACCGCTTTGTACAAAAATGGCGATAAACAGCATAACTCAATTCAAAAATCAACAGTGTAAATACAAACCACATCGGTCCAAAACCCGGTCTACCCCATACACCGTATATCCAATATATTAATAGAGGATTGACTAGAAAACTATAAATCAAAAGAGGAATACCCAAACGGTTGAGACGATCGTATATAAAAGATTTCATTCCTTTACGATCAAAAGAAAAGGGCATCAGATAGGCAGAGATAAAAAAGAAAAGACTCATAAAATAGGATTGGTCAATGCCCATAGATGCTGAGAGCAAGCCTTGAGTTAGGCCGGTAGTTGTTTCCTTCGATATGTAATACCATCCACCGGAAGCTCCGAAAGCAACCGCAGAATGATGATAGAACACCAGCATAGTAAGGAAAACCCGTAATAAGTCAAGATAATAAAAACGCGTCCGATTCATAGTATTTATATTTATGATTAATAAAAATAGCTTGGAGATATTTTCAAGACTATCTCCAAGCCCCCAGAAAAACTAAAATAACAATCTGTTACCCTCGCATCAGCAATTCCGGGAATGTAAATCCTTGCATGGTATAGCAGATAAAGAAGATGGTAGCACTAACAATCCACAGAATGAGCAATGTCCACTTCAACCCAGATACCATAGGTTGCCAATTGAACACCGGACGGAAGATTGCGAAAACAAGACTAACCAGAGGAATACCCACTACGAGGATACCTGCAATATATAGTACGATGGCTGACAAAGGAGATGTAGGTAGTACAAAATCAATAGCCGGGAACCAGGACATCAATGCTGCACCACCACCAATGGCAACTGCAATAGCGGCAAAGAGCAAAGCCACAAATACAATACCGAAAACAAACAGTACCGGACTGCAAATGATAGCCACAATAATCAGACAAATCTTCAGGAACCAACCGACAATCATTAACAACGTATCACCGGTCCTTTGCATAGAAGTACGAGATTTATCAGACTTCATATAGTCGTTTACATTATTTGTAACTCTCTCAAAACCATCAGTTACAGTCTTTCCAATATTCTCTACCGTAACAGCTTCACCACGCATGTTCAACTTTTCAGCCGCCGTACGAGCTTCGGGAATCACTATCCAGCAAATGATATAGATAGGGATCAAGAACTTGAAACCAAAAATTGCGCAAAAAACAAGAACCAAACGGAACCAAGTGGAATCCCAGCCTAAATAAACACTAAGTCCCCCTATCACGCCACCCAGCATTTTATCGTCCGGATTGCGATACAGACGGCGACGGGTTGAAGTATATGAAGAATCATTGTCACTATTCCAGGAACCGGAACCATAACCTTCACCGGAGGCACCCTTCGTATTTCCGGAACCGGAAGCTGCATTCTCCTCCGTCCCCGTCTCCATCTCTTCAGGTTTCCCTATACGATTGATTACTTCTTCTACATCGGCTATAGTGATAACCTGAGAGCCGGCAGACAGCTTCTCCAAAAAAAGTTCAGAGATGCGGAGTTCGATGTCATTTACAATTTCATCAGCACCTGCTTGTCTTCTAAAGTGCAGTTTCAGATTGCATAGATAGTTATCCAAAAGGCGGTAGGCGTCTTCATCAATGTGGAAAACAGTTCCGCCCAAATTTACGGTTAATGTCTTTTTCATTGCTATTTGTTTTTAAAATTTATACTGATACGAGGTTTTTAATATCTTGAATCTAATAGTTGGCTATATGATTCACTGTTTCATTCAACTCACGCCAGGAGATTTCCAACTCTCCAAGAAAAACTTCCCCTTTCGGAGTGAGCTTGTAATATTTACGTGGCGGTCCTTGTGTAGACTCTATCCATTCGTAACTTAACAGATCGTCATTCTTCAGACGAGTGAGCAACGGGTAAAGCGTTCCTTCCACTACGATCAGCTTGGCTTCCTTTAGTTTCTGGATGATATCCGAAGCGTAGGCCGGTTCTTTATGAAGCAGTAGCATGATGCAATACTCTAACATGCCCTTACGCATTTGCGACTTTACATTATTTACGTCCATCTCTTATTGATTTACGATTCTACAATTTTCTGTTATATAGTAAAGAGAGCAACTAATTGAAATAGAGCTTCCCTTTGTATGACACAAATATATGTATTATCTTAGTACTATGCAATGCAAAGTACCTTATATTTCATTTATTTAACACCATTATCTATACACACCTTATTAATAAAGCACCAAGGAAGAGAATAACATATAAGAGAAAAATGTATCTTTGCGGAAAAGCTATAAATACAACAGACTATGTTAACTATCAGAAAAGCAACTACAGCCGATTGTGAGTTGATTCATAAACTTGCATGGCAGATATTTCCGGAGACCTATAAGGAAATCCTTTCACCGGAACAGAATGATTACATGATGGAATGGATGTACTCCATAGAGAACATCCGCAAGCAAATGGAAGAAGAAGAACATGTATATTTCATTGGATACAAGGACAACGAAGTGTGTGGCTATGTATCTGTGCAACAACAGGGTGAAGATTTATTTCACTTACAGAAAATATATGTACTCCCCTCTTTTCAAGGATCACATTGCGGTAGCTTCTTATTTCATGAAGCTGTCAAATATATAAAGGAAGTACATCCCAGTCCATGCCTGATGGAATTGAACGTGAACCGTAACAATAAAGCGCTGAATTTCTACGAACGCATGGGAATGAGGAAATTGAGGGAAGGGGATTTTCCGATAGGAAACGGATATTATATGAATGACTTTATAATGGGGCTGGAGATTTAATAAAAGAATGAAAAAATTAAAGGCTGCGCAGTTCAAAAGAGAATCCTGCGCAGCCTTTAATTTTTATTTTTTAATTTCTAATTATTCCGTTACTCGTTCCAACCATTTTACCATGCCAAACATAACGCCCATTGACACAAGACAAATAACAAAGAACACAGTCCAGCACTGCCAGATAGGAATCTTATTATACATCATAGGGCCAAGGAACAAGAAGAGGTTTCCTATTGCCGTTGCACCCAGCCACAAGCCTTGACACAAGCCCTGAATATGTTTGGGAGCTACCTTAGAAACAAATGAAAGACCCAGCGGCGAAATGAAAAGTTCAGCTACGGTCAAGAAGAAATAAACCACAATCAGCACCCACGGACCAGCCTTCAGCCCTGCTTTGGCAGAATCAGCCATTGCCTTGAATTCAGTACCTGAGGGGTAACCTTGCATTGCCGAATAAATGGTAAGGAATAAGAAAGCAAGTCCTGCAATACCCATACCGATGGCAATCTTCTTAGGAGTAGATATTTGCTGACCACGACGGGCAAGTGTACCAAAGAAGAGCATTATGAGCGGGGTAAGTACTATCACAAAGAATGGATTGACAGCTTGCCAAATTTCGGGTGCAATACTATCGGTTACTACGAAGTCGCGGGCAAAAAGTGAAAGTGACTGTCCGTTCTGATGGAATGAGAACCAGAAGAAAATCACGATACCCAATACAGCAAACAGTGCATACAAACGTTGCTTTATCTCCTTTGCCATGGCTGCTTTCTCAGCAGGGGTATAAGTCACTGATTCTTGTTTTTCCTTCTTACCCGGTGTAGGGAATACCTTCCGACACGCAATGAAAATGAAAAGAGAAATAAGCATAGCTACTACCGAAGCTATGAATGAATAGTGGATACCTGTATTAAATACATCAAGATATTGGGTACAGAAAACGCTCAAATCAGTTGTTAACGTACCTCCCACTTTGACAACCAGTTCATTTAAATTAGAGAGATTATCGGAAGCCATATCTCCACCTTCCTTAATATATTGATGGCACAATGCAGGCAGATCAGCATTGTACATCATGCTATGAACCTTCAGCCACCATTCTCTGAGCAGGGGAGCAACAAAAGGTGCAATCAAACCACCAATATTAATGAATACATAGAATATCTGAAAACCAGAATCACGACGGCTTTTAGCCAGCTTCAAGGCTTCAGGTCCTTTTTTCTCAGCTTCTTTTTCGAGATTGTCGTACATCTGACCTACGATAGCCTGTAAATTTCCTTTAAAAAGTCCGTTACCGAAAGCAATGAAAAACAAAGAAACACAAGTCAAAGGAAGTAACCAACCAATATTTTCAGCAGTAGATAATACAGGAATAGACAGAATGACATAACCCAATGACATCACTATCAATCCTGACATGATTGTTCCTTTATAGTTTTGTGTCCTATCGGCAATAATACCGCCCACCAAACTCAGTACATAGATACCACAATAAAAGACCGAGTAGATAATGGAACTGGTTTCGTCACTCAGGCCGAACTTGGAGCAGAGAAACAGTACCAATACGGCATTCATGATGTAGTAACCGAACCTTTCGCCCATATTGGAGATAGCAGCTGCGACCAGACCTTTAGGATGATTCTTGAACATAGATATAAGTTTTTAAATTAGTAATTAGATTGATTTTCGTTTATTAAATGCAAATATATACATTTTGCTGAAATAACCTGTAAAAAAGTGAAATTAGTCATGAAAAAGGATGCAAACTTCAGCATGAACCTCCTTAATTAAATCATTTGGATCAAGTTTAAGCTGCAGGCCACGCTGACCTGCACTTATGTAGATATAAGGATAATTGAGGCAAGATTCATGAATGTATGTAGGAAAAGGTTTCTTCATGCCGATAGGAGTACATCCACCACGAATATATCCCGTCAAAGGAAGTAATTCTTTCATCGGAATAAGATCACACTTCTTATTACCGGAAGCCTTAGCAGCCAGCTTCAGGTCCACTTCATGTTCGCCAGGAATGACGCAAACAAAATGACCATTCTTGTCACCATGCAGTACAAGAGTTTTGAATACCTGCTCGATATTCTCCCCCAAGCTATCAGCCACATGAATAGCACTCAAATCATTTTCATCCACTTCATAGGGAATCAGTTCGTATGCAATTTGGGCTTTGTCCAAAAGCCTTGCTGCATTTGTTTTATTGATTTTCATAATTTATCCTTTCAATTCTTCTTTCAGGAATTTAGGAGTATATCCCTTCTTACTTTTCGCCACTTCTTCCGGTGTGCCGCAACTGAGGAGTTGCCCCCCACCCTTACCACCGTCAGGACCCATATCGATGATATAATCAGCCATCTTGATAACATCCAGATTGTGCTCGATGACAATCACTGTGTTACCTTTGTCCACCAGTTTATTAAGTACATTCATCAGTACACGAATGTCTTCGAAGTGAAGTCCGGTAGTAGGCTCATCAAGGATATAAAGGGTTTTTCCTGTATCTCGCTTGGAAAGTTCCGTAGCCAATTTCACACGTTGGCTTTCACCACCGGAAAGTGTGGTGGAAGATTGTCCTAACTTTATATATCCCAAACCGACTTCCTGTATCACCTTAATCTTATTCAGAATCTGCGGCACATTTTCAAAGAACTCCACTGCACGGTTAATGGTCATATCCAGTACATCAGCAATAGATTTTCCTTTGAAGCGCACTTCCAATGTCTCACGATTATAGCGTTTGCCATGGCAGACTTCACAGGGTACATACACATCGGGCAGGAAGTTCATTTCAATTGTTTTGTAGCCATTTCCCTGACACGCTTCACAACGTCCGCCACTCACATTAAAGGAGAAGCGCCCCGGTTTATAACCGCGTATCTTGGCTTCCGGTAAGCCTACAAACAAATTACGAATATCAGAAAAGACTCCCGTATATGTGGCCGGATTAGAACGCGGTGTACGCCCCAACGGAGACTGGTCCACATTTACCACCTTATCTATGTTTTCCAATCCTTCAATGCTATCATATTCCAGAGGATCCTGAAGCGAGCGATAGAACTTCTGCGAAAGAATAGGTTGCAATGTTTCGTTGATAAGCGTAGATTTTCCGCTACCAGATACACCAGTGACACAGATCAACTTACCAAGAGGAAATTCCACATCCACCCCTTTCAGGTTATTCCCCCGTGCACCACGCAGCCAAAGGCTATGTCCATTACCTTCACGACGTTTTTGGGGTATTTCTATCTCACGTTCACCATTAAGATATTGTGATGTCAGCGTATGCGTCTCTAACATTTCCTTTGGAGTTCCTGCAAAAACAACCTCACCACCCAAGCGTCCGGCTTTCGGGCCCATATCAATCACATAATCGGCTGCCATCATCATATCCTTATCATGCTCCACAACAATGACAGAGTTACCGATATCCCGCAGCTCTTTCAGAGAATGAATTAGCCGCTGATTATCCCGCTGATGCAAGCCAATACTCGGCTCATCAAGAATATAGAGTACATTCACCAATTGCGAACCGATTTGAGTAGCCAAACGGATACGCTGACTCTCACCGCCGGAAAGGGTTACAGAGCCACGGTCAAGAGCAAGGTAATCCAATCCGACATCCAACAGGAATTTCAGACGGGTACGGATTTCTTTCAATATTTCAACAGCAATTTGTTTCTGCTTATTATCCAGATACTGATCGACATTCATCAGCCAGTCGTAAAGCTCATTGATATCCATACAAGACAGTTCATAGATATTCTTATCATGGATACGAAAATGAAGGGCTTCTTTATTCAATCTCGCCCCTTTACATTCAGGGCATACAGTAGTTTTAGCAAACTGTTCCGCCCACTTTTGCGCAGTGGCGGAAGCATCCTTTTCCTGTAACATCTGAATATACTTCACTACTCCCTCAAACGTTACAAAATAATCGGAAGAAGTACCGATAAGAGAGCTTTTAATCTTAATACGCTCATCCGAGCCATAGAGGATTTCATCAATGGCTTCATCCGGCAATTCCTTAACAGGAGTTTTCAGGGTAGCTTCATATTTCTCCAATAGAGCGGCAATCTGCCAGAAAATCATGCTATTTTTATACTTACCCAATGGAATGACAGCTCCTTCGTATATAGAAAGTTCCCGGTCGGGAATAACCTTTTCCACATCAATCTGATTCACAACCCCCAATCCTTTGCATTTAGGGCAAGCACCTTGCGGAGAGTTGAATGAGAAATTATGGGGTGCCGGCTCACGGTAGGACAATCCGGTAACAGGGCACATCAACCGCTTACTATAGTGACGAACATTTTCGGATTGCAAATCAAGTATCATCAACAAGCCGTCACCTTGCTGCATAGCAGTAGCCACACTGTTTTTCAGACGAACATCATCCTTGTCCGTCACAATCAGTTTATCGATAACTACCTCGATATCATGGTTTTTATAACGATCCAGTTTCATGCCGGGCAGCGCCTCACGTACTTCACCGTCCACACGTACATAGAGATATCCTTTTTTACGTACTTGCTCGAACAATTCCTTATAATGTCCTTTACGTGTACGCACCAGTGGGGCGAGAATATAAATCTTCTTGCCCTTATAATCTTTCAGAATAAGATCGAGAATTTGCTCTTCAGTGTACTTCACCATTCTTTCACCCGAAAGATAAGAATAAGCTATACCGGCACGGGCATAAAGCAGACGCAAATAATCATAAATTTCCGTCGTAGTACCGACTGTAGAACGGGGATTCTTATTCGTCGTTTTTTGTTCAATAGAAATTACCGGACTCAATCCCGTAATCTTATCGACATCGGGACGCTCCAGATTTCCCAAGAAATTGCGGGCATACGCAGAAAAGGTTTCGATATACCGACGCTGTCCTTCGGCAAAAATCGTGTCGAATGCCAACGACGACTTGCCGCTTCCGCTCAGTCCCGTAATAACGGTAAGACTGTTACGGGGAATTTCCGCATCGATATTTTTTAGATTGTGCACGCGCGCACCATATACATTGATGTATTCTGTTTCTTCTGTCATTTATCTTAATATATTAATATCACTTTTAATCTTGTAATCAACTCCATCTGCTCCCTCCGCTTCTATCACTATAAAATAAACACCTTCGGGAACATTCTTTCCATGCGCAGTACCATCCCATCCCGCATCAATATTCTGCAATCCCCAGCGGTAAAGTTCCTGTCCCCAACGATTGAAAACATACGCATTGAAGCGAACCAGCGACTTATGCTTTACGCGAAACACATCATTCACTCCGTCGCCATTAGGCGAAAAAGCATTCGGCACTTTAAGCTCCGATTCGGTAATGCGGATCATGAAAGTACCGGAAGTATTCGTTTCTTCCGTCTCAATATCCGTTATAATCAGACGGACATAAAACATACCGGACTCCTGAAAACTATAAATAGTTTCAGCATCAAAGCGCGTCAGGAAAATATCATTGAAAGCTGCGTCGCGAGAGAAGTTCCATTCATAACGGAAGTTTGCAGTCTCATCCGACGGCTCCCCGGAGTCTTCATCTCTCCACATAAAACGAAATTCAAGAGGAGCGGCCCCCGTATAGGTATCATCCGGAGAGATAGAAACGTTCTCTTCCGGAGCTGCTCCGTTTTCGGAAAGCAAAATAGCCACGGGAGACACTTCTAAGAGTCCTGTCCTTCCCCCGTCAGCCCACACCGGTAAATACCCGAACAACAGTATCGCCACACAACCGATATATGAAAACAATCCGCATCGCATAATACCTGCAAAAATAACGGTTTCCCAGCTAATATCAGCGGATACATAAGATTTTTCAGTTTTAAAATGCACAATATTATTTCTTAACGCATTCCTTTCGTTAAATTTAGGCAAAATCCTTACCTTTGCAGCTACTTTGGGAAATTGTAAACGTAAACCAACGATATCGAATGAGAACGATTAACCGGATTTTCTGCTCCCTGTTGCTCGCCGGTGCATGCAGTCTCGGAGCAATTGCACAAGAGAACCAGTCATATTTTTTGCATACCATTGAAAAAGGGCAAAGCCTTTATTCCATATCCAGTATGTATGGTGTCACACAGTCGGACATCGTGAAGTTGAATCCAGGAAGCGATGAAAAAATATTTGTAGGACGCACTTTACGCATTCCACGTACGGCTGCCAACACTCAGACAGAGACCTTTCACACCATAGCACAAGGTGAAACGCTCTATCGGCTAACCGTCAAGTACGGTGTGTCTGCCAAAGCCATTTGTGATGCCAATCCCGGACTGAGTGCCGAGAATTTTCGCATCGGACAGGTAATACGCATACCTTCTGCCAGCGAAGTAAGCATAGTTACTACAGAACCCGTTAATGAGCCTGCAATTCCCTTGATTCAAGGACCTGTACAATCTCGTTGCCGGGATATGCACAAAGTTAAACGGAAAGAAACAGTCTACAGTATCAGTCGCGAGTATGGTATTTCCGAAGCAGAACTGATAGCAGCCAACCCGGAACTGAAAGGCGAAAATCAAATAAAGAAAGGTACTTTTCTCTGTATTCCTTATCCTACTGCACAAGTAGAGAAGCCTACCCAACCGCAGATAGTGCCCAGTGATACCCAATTATTCAGTGAGAACAAGAAAGCAACAGAACGTTTCAGCACGATTAAAGCTGCCCTAATTCTTCCTTTCTTGGATGTTTCCAAGAGTGAGGCTGCTCGTGTGATAGAATATTATGAAGGCTTCCTCATGGCAGTAGATAGCTTGAAACGCAGCGGAGTTTCTATTGATTTGTACGCTTATAATTCCGGCCCTGAGAATGCTTCTCTAAGTCCAATCCTCTCTAAGAAGGAGATGAAGGATATGGATATTATCTTCGGCCCGTTTTATCCACAACAAATCAAACCGCTGGCAGACTTTGCCCAAAAGAATGATATCCGCCTGGTGGTACCGTTTTCATCCAAAGACAATAGTGTATTCCGCAACCCTACCATCTATCAGATTAACACTCCCCAGTCATATCTTTACTCAGAAGTATACGACCACTTCGTTCGTCAATTCCCGAATGCCAATGTCATCTTTATAGAGGCCAGTACAGGCACAAAAGATAAAGCCGAATTTATCAAAGGACTAAAGGACGAACTGAAGAATCGCTCTATTCCAATGAAATCTCTGAAAGAGGATGCAACGGTAGAATCCCTGAAAACGGTACTGCGTCCCGATCGGGAAAATATATTCATCCCTACATCGGGAAGCAATGTGACTCTGATAAAAATACTACCTCAACTCACCCTATTGGTTCGTGAGAATCCGGAAAGTAACATCCATCTGTTCGGTTATCCGGAATGGCAAACTTACACCAAGGATCATTTGGAAACATTCTTTGAACTGGATACTTACTTCTATTCATCATTCTATACCAACAATTTGCTACCTGCGGCTATCAGCTTCACCAAGAACTACCGCAGATGGTATGGTAAAGAGATGGATGAGCGTTACCCCAAATATGGAATGTTAGGCTTTGATACCGGTTATTTCTTCCTGAAAGGTTTGTCACGCTATGGTTCCGAGTTAGAGAAAAATATGCAACTCATGGATCTGGTGCCTATTCAAACCGGATTCAAGTTCCAACGCGTAAACAATTGGGGTGGCTTCATCAACAAGAAAGTATTCTTTGTACGCTTCACCAAAAATTACGAATTGGTGAAATTGGATTATGATTGATAACAGAAGTTTTTAAACTCAAAGACAATGAAGATAAAAAGCATTATAGGAGCCATCCTGCTACTTACCATATGGGCTTTGCCCGGCCGTGCACAGATAGGCGAACAACGCCATAACTTAGCAGTAGGTTTCAACGGCGGTATCAATATCAATAGCGTCAGCTTCTCTCCTACTGTCCGACAAAAAAACCTGATGGGCATCAATGGCGGTCTGACAGCACGCTATATCTCCGAAAAGTATTTCAGTATGATTTGTGGCGCACAAGTGGAATTAAATTTCTCACAGCATGGTTGGAGCGAATTTGATGAAGACCACCCAGAACTGGAATATACACGTACAATGAATTATGTAGAAATCCCGCTTCTGGCACATTTGGCTTTTGGTAAAGACCGTGGAGTACAATTTTTCATCCATGCAGGCCCACAAATAGGCTTCTTTATTAGCGATACCAGAAAGAAAAACGATGCGTGGAAAAATTTCACAACCCCGGAACAACATGATAAAGATGTGGAGAATAAATTCGATTATGGTATTACGGGTGGTGCAGGACTGGAGCTACGTACTAAAGCCGGAAATTTCCTTGTAGAAGGAAGATACTATTATGCCTTATCCGACTTTTATAAGAGTACCAAGAAAGACTATTTCTCACGTTCGGCACATGGCACTATAGTGGCTAAGATAACTTACCTATTCGATCTCAAGAAATAATTCCAAGATAGATAAAAGAAAGCGTCCCGGGACTTTTATATAGAAGTCCCGGGACGCTTTCTTTTATTTGACCTCTTTTTATCTCAATCGGTCAGCTGCTTTAACCATTACCTCATCACGATAGATAGCACGGAAAGACAGATAATTTAAAATGATAGAAATAGCAGGAAGGCAAAGAGCCCAACCTAACTGGAAAGTCATTGCATCCAAATCATCTTTCAGCATAAACATAAACACAAAAAATGCTGCATAATATCCGATTAATAAGATACTATTGAATACCGTCATACGAACCTGCAACATTCGGTTACGAAAGAGGAAGATGGTACAAAATGCCACGACTGTGCTTAAAAACAAGATTCCGAATAAGCCCCATGTAGACTGGAAAGCATCATCCGTCAGCGTCACACCCAACGGCTTAAAAACATATGCAGTTACTCCATCTGAAGCAATAAACTGTCCTACAGGCAAACACATGGCTGCTATCAGCAAACCTGTCACTATCAATAAATAAATAGATTGAATACGTTGTATCATTGTTCTTTTCCTTATTAAAACAACAGAGGTGTGTCCAAGCAAACTTTACTTGAACACACCTCCGTAGTAATTTCATTTACTGTAATTTTTCTTTTTCCTTAGCCGGGTTACGATAGTAGATCTTACCTTCAACGTACTCTTGCGTTGCGATCAACGTCGGCTTCGGCAACTTCTCATAATAGCGTGAAATTTCAATCTGCTCCCGGTTCTCGAACACTTCTTCCAGATTGTCATTATAGGAAGCAAACTCTGCCAGTTTCTTAGAAAGATCATTCTTGATCTCTACACTGATCTGATTCGAACGCTTACCTATAATAGCTACGGTTTCATACACGTTACCGGTATCTGCACACAACTCCATCATGTCACGGGTAACCGTGGTGCCAGGAGCATTAGTCTTCTTATAATCCATAAATATCTAAATTAATATTATCCTATATCTGTTTGCTTATCCTCATTCAACATCTTCTCGGAATCCTTAAAGATTCTCTCGGCCTCCTTCATATATTTACTTTCAGGAAACTCATTCTTGAAAGCATAATATTCATCCACCGTTTCACGATAACGCTCTGCTCTCTTATCTTCCACACTATATATGGCCATTTCAAATTTGGCACGCAGAATAAGGATAGACAGATCTTCGCGAAGATTCGTATAAGGATAATCCTTCAAAGCATTTTGTGCAGTAATCACACAAGACTGATAGTTATTTCCCAAATAGTTACCCAAATTGTAATACATTTTGGCTGAAAGATACTCTTTCATCACCAACTTATCCTGCAATTTGAATATCATGTCCTGAGCTTCATCTTTCTTTGAACTCTGTGGGAAGTACTCCATGAACATCTGCAACTGCTGAATAGCACTGTAAGTACCAGACTGGTCGAGACGAGGTTCCGGGGTATCCAGATACAATGCCTTACCTGCATGAAAACGTGCCAATTCGGCAAACGTACCACGAGGATACACATTATAATATTGGACAAAACTCTGAGCTGCCGTTTGGTAGTCTTTCTGGTTATAATAGCTCATACCCAGCATGTAGAGGGATTCTTCTGCTTTGTCTGTACCCTTGAGGATAGCAATTAACTCATTAAGCAATGTTGCAGCACGATTGTACTGCCCTTTTGCGAAGTAGTTCTTTGCCGCCTCATACTTATATTCATAATCGGTGCTTTTTAACAGTTTATTGTACTCTCCACACGAGGAGAACAATATTGCTGCAAGCAAAGTTATTAAGATATTCTTCTTCATTCTTAGCTTTTCAAATAATGTGCAAAGATAAAGGTTCGCATCGAATAAAGCAACGATACGAACCTTAATTTTTCAAAAACCAGACATTGACCGACAAACGCCCGTCTATTCACGACAAAACGGGATAATGAACGGTCGAAAATAACGGTCATTATAATTTATACAAATCACTTGCTGCAAGCAGGTCCACTTTCTTTTCAGTCAGCACACGGATGCAGTTCTCCATGTCATTGGGACGGATGATAACATTAGCGGTGTTACCATTAGCAAACGAATACATGTATTCGATGAAAACACCTTCATCGGACAAGAAGCGCAAGACTTTTGACAATGAGCCCGGAATATTGGGACAACTAATGCCTACCACATCCGTTACATTCACTGCAAAATGATTATCTTTCAAAGCTTTATATGCCTTATCCGGTTCAGATACAATGCCACGAAGAATACCGAAATCAGCATTCTCGGCAATACAGAGAGCGGAAAGATTGACACCTTCTTTCGCAAGCACTTCAGTCACTTCGGTCAGACGGCCAGACTTGTTTTCAAGGAAAATAGAAAGTTGTTTTGCTACCATAATGATTAGGTTTTAAGTATTACAGTTTACGTTTATCGATAACCCGTTTAGCCTTACCAACACTGCGTTCAATACTGCGAGGTTCTACCAGACGTACATCTACTCCCAGTCCAAGCACACTTTGCAGGCGAGCTGCCACTTTCTTCTTTAATGCCAGCATCTTGTTAATTTCATCCGAATAGTATTCCGGGCGCACTTCAACCTGCAATTCCATAGTATCGGTATTGTTCTTACGGTCTACAATCAGAAGGTAATGCGGCTCAAATTCCTGCATTTCAAGGATAACAGATTCTATCTGAGTCGGGAATACATTGACTCCACGAATAATAAGCATATCATCACTACGACCGAGGATACGATCCATACGAACAAGCGTACGTCCACAAGTACATTTGTCATAATGCAGAGCGGTTAGGTCCTTGGTGCGATAACGCAACAAAGGCATACCATCTTTAGTCAGATGCGTAAAGACCAGTTCACCCGTTTCACCCGGAGCCACAGGTTCCAATGTATTCGGATTGATGATTTCAGGAAAATAATGGTCTTCATTAAGGTGAGTGCCATGCTGACATTCACACTCATACCCCACACCAGGACCGGCTATTTCACTTAATCCATATATGTCATAGGCTTTTATACCTAATTTTTCTTCAATTTCATTACGCATGTTCTCTGTCCAAGGTTCTGCACCAAAAGCACCAATCTTCAACCTGAACTCTTCGCGTGGAAGACCGGAGTCTTTAATAGCATCCGCCAGATAAAGTGCATACGAAGGCGTACAGCAAAGCACCGTAGAACCGAAATCATGCATCAAAGTAATCTGCTTTTCAGTGTTACCGCTCGACATCGGAATAACGGAAGCACCGATGTTCTCCGCACCTGCATGTGCACCCAGACCACCGGTAAACAAGCCATATCCGTAAGCTACATGGAAAAAGTCGGAACTATCCGCACCATAAGCTGTAAACGCACGCGAAAGGCATTCTGTCCAGGAAGACAAGTCCTTACGGGTATATCCCACTACAGTAGGTTTTCCTGTTGTACCAGACGAGGCATGGATACGTACGATCTGACTCATAGGTACAGCGCAAAGTCCGAAAGGATAATTATCGCGTAGGTCGTATTTTGTAGTAAAAGGAAGTTTTACGATGTCGTCTATACTGTTAATATCGTCCGGGGTAATTCCCAGTTCCTGCATTTTCTTACGGTAGAAAGGAGTGTTGTGATAAACATGCTCCACGATCTTTCTAAGGCGAATGCTCTGGATTTTGCGAAGGCTTTCACGATCCATACATTCGATGCTTTCATTCCAAATCATGTCTTTGTTGTATTACATTGATGGTTATTATTAATTCTTATTTCCTGCAAAGGAATAAAAAAATTTTGTTTATCTCAAGTATTTTCCCGAATATTGCCGTCCATAAGGAGAGAAAATGAATAAATTTGAATTAACATCCGCCTATAAGCCAACCGGAGATCAGCCGGAAGCTATTGCAGAGCTCACTGAGGGCGTACTCCAAGGAGTTCCTGCACAAACATTACTTGGTGTCACCGGTTCGGGAAAGACGTTCACCATAGCCAATGTGATTGCCAATATCAATAAACCAACGTTAATATTGAGCCATAACAAAACATTGGCAGCACAGCTTTACAGTGAGTTTAAAGCTTTCTTCCCCAATAATGCTGTAGAGTATTACGTTTCTTATTACGATTATTACCAACCCGAAGCTTATCTACCGTCTTCGGATACCTATATAGAAAAAGACCTTGCCATCAATGATGAGATAGACAAACTGCGGCTTGCAGCCACCTCTTCCTTACTCTCAGGTCGGAAAGATGTGGTGGTAGTGTCTTCTGTATCTTGTATATACGGTATGGGGAATCCGTCAGATTTCTATGAGAATGTGATAGAAGTACAACAAGGAAAGGCATTCAGCCGGAATGTTTTCCTGCGCCGTCTGGTAGACAGCCTCTATGTGCGCAATGATATTGATCTGAACCGCGGTAACTTCCGTGTGAAGGGAGATACGGTAGACATCTATCTGGCTTATGCAGATAATCTGCTGCGCATTATTTTCTGGGGAGATGAAGTAGACAGTATCGAAGAAGTCGATCCGATAAGCGGTGTGACCATCGCTCGTTTCGACGCATACAAAATATATCCAGCCAACCTCTTCATGACTTCCAAAGAGGCCACCCTGCGGGCTATCCATGAGATAGAAGATGATCTGCATAAACAAGTGCAATGGTTTGAAAGCGAAGGACGCCCCTTTGAAGCAAAGCGCCTCCAGGAACGGGTAACATATGATATGGAAATGATACGCGAATTAGGTCATTGCTCTGGCATTGAAAACTATTCGCGCTACTTTGACGGTCGTAGTGCCGGTAGTCGTCCCTATTGTTTATTGGACTTCTTCCCAGAAGACTTTCTAATCGTTATAGATGAAAGTCATGTGAGCGTCCCTCAAATACGTGCCATGTATGGTGGTGACCGTGCCCGTAAAATCAACCTTGTAGAATATGGTTTCCGCCTTCCGGCTGCCATGGACAATCGTCCGTTGAAATTTGAGGAGTTTGAGGAGATGGCAAAACAAGTAATTTATGTAAGTGCCACACCTGCCAATTATGAATTGATTCAGTCGGAAGGTATTGTTGTGGAACAGGTTATTCGCCCTACCGGCTTGCTGGATCCGATTATCGAAGTACGTCCCAGTAACAATCAAATAGACGACCTCATGGAGGAAATCCAGATTCGCATCGAAAAGAACGAACGTACGCTGGTCACTACACTTACTAAGCGCATGGCAGAAGAGTTGACGGAATTCCTGCTGAATAACAATGTGAAGTGTAACTATATCCATAGCGATGTAGATACATTGGAACGCGTAAAGATTATGAGCGATTTGCGTGAAGGGTTATACGATGTGCTTATTGGTGTCAACCTGTTGCGTGAAGGATTAGACCTGCCGGAGGTCTCACTCGTGGCAATTCTTGATGCAGACAAGGAAGGTTTCCTACGCTCACACCGCTCACTGACGCAGACTGCCGGACGTGCTGCCCGAAATGTAAACGGTATGGTTATCATGTATGCCGACCGTATCACAGAAAGCATGCAATTGACAATTGACGAAACCAACCGTCGCCGTGAAAAGCAGCTAAAATATAATGAGGAACATGGTATCACTCCCCAACAAATCAAAAAGGCGAAGAACCTCAATGTATTTGCACCCAATACTGCATTGGAAAATAGCTTTACCGAAAAAGGAACAACTACTCCCCGTCCTTATGTCGAGCAAGAAAGTTCCGCCAGTATTGCTGCCGATCCTATTGTGCAATACATGTCTCGCCCACAACTGGAAAAGAGTATCGAACGTACCAGAAAACTCATGCAGGAGGCTGCCAAGAAGCTCGACTTCATCGAAGCAGCACAATATCGTGACGAATTGCTGAAAATGGAAGATCTGTTGAAAGAGAAAGCATAGCATATCAGTATTGCTTTCTCTCTTCCCACTTATCCGAACCGTGTCAGGTCCGTATTTACTCCGTATCTATACGCTTGGACTTGGTACGGACTTGGTACGGCGTTGATACGGAGTTGGTAGGTAGAAGATGAAAGAAACTGCACCTTTTCTTAAAATAAATAGAATAAGAAACCATTTTGGCTAATAAATGTTATTAAACATACTTTTTCTTTTGGATAATTTGCAAGTATTCCAAAAGTCCGTATCTTTGCAGTGTGTTTTTCATAGTATTAGATTTAAGGTTAACAAAGGTTGGAGTACAGCGGTACTCCTTTTTTTATATCCATACCCCTCGTTTGAATCAAAATTAACAGATAGAATTGCCATAGACATACCCTCTAATTCATGCTTTTTGCGTATGTTTGTACCAAAGTTCAATCTCGTAAGTTTACATGGAATTATTAGTATATAAAGCTTCAGCCGGTTCTGGAAAGACATTTACGCTCGCAGTAGAGTACATCAAACACTTGATACTCAACCCAAGGGCCTACCGGCAAATACTTGCCGTAACCTTCACCAATAAAGCCACAGCAGAGATGAAAGAGCGCATCCTGCAACAACTTTACGGAATCTGGGTAAGCGACCCGGCATCCTCCCCCTACCTGAACCGTATCCGAGAAGACTTACAACGGAAGAATCTGCCTGAAGACGATATCCGCCTGGCAGCCGGAACCGCCTTACAGTACATGTTGCACGATTACAGTCGTTTCCGGGTGGAAACCATCGACTCTTTTTTCCAATCCGTGATGCGTAATCTGGCACGCGAACTGGAACTAAGCCCTAACCTCAATATCGAACTGAATAATACCGAAGTTCTGAGTGATGCCGTGGATAGCCTGATAGAAAAACTAACTCCATCCTCTCCCGTACTGGCCTGGCTACTGGACTATATCAACGAGCGCATTGCCGATGATAAACGCTGGAATGTATCCAATGAAATCAAACGCTTTGGCTGGAATATCTTCGATGAAGGTTATATAGAACAAGGTGAAGGACTCCGCCAACAACTAAAAGATCCCAATACTATCAAGCTATACCGCAACGAACTGAGGGAAATGGAAACGGAAGCCCTGGAACAAATGAAAGGTTTCTACGACCAATTCATTGGCGAACTGGAAGCACATGCCCTCATACCAGAAGATCTGAAAGGTGGGGCACGAGGTATAGGCAGCTATTTTCGCAAACTGCGGGATGGGCGTTTATCAGATAAAGATACAGTGAATGCCACACTGAAGAACAGTCTGGATGATGCAAAAAACTGGACTACCAAAACATCTGCGCAGAAAAACGATATTATTCGTCTGGCCGAAACAAGCTTGCTCCCGTTATTACAGGATGCTGAAACTTTCAGACCAAGAAACAACAAGATCGTAAATAGTTGCCGACTGTCCCTGCAACACTTGAATAAATTACAGTTACTTGCCCATATTGACGAAGAAGTGCGTGAGCTGAACCGGGAACATAACCGCTTCCTACTATCAGATACGAATGCACTGCTCCATAATTTGGTACGGGATGGGGATTCTTCTTTCGTATTCGAAAAAATCGGTGCCAATATACGAAACGTAATGATCGATGAATTTCAGGACACCAGCCGGATGCAATGGGATAACTTCAAAATTCTACTACTTGAAGGTCTTTCACAAGGAGCGGACAGTTTGATCGTGGGAGATGTAAAACAATCTATCTATCGCTGGCGAAACGGCGACTGGGGGATATTGAACGCGCTGGGTACAAAAGATGCTTCTTTCCCTTTTCCGGTACGTGTAGAAACACTAAAGACCAACCGTCGAAGTGAAACGAATGTCATCCGCTTCAATAATAACTTATTTACCGCAGCTGTGGAATATCTAAATATACTCCACCTGAAAGAGCTGCAAGAAGACTGTCATCCCCTGCAACGGGCTTATGCAGATGTTGCCCAGGAATCGCCACGAACGGAAGCTAAAGGATACATTAAAGCGACCTTTCTGGAACCGGACGAAGAGCATGACTATACAGAACTCACCATTATCTCGTTAGGAGAAGAAGTGCAACGGTTACTGGAAGCAGGCGTGAAGCTAAACGATATCACCATTCTGGTACGCAAAAATAAAAACATCCCTCCCATTGCTGACTATTTTGACAAGACCATGCACCTGTCTGTCGTCTCGGACGAGGCATTCCGACTGGATGCTTCACAGGCCATCTGTATGTTGATAGATGCCTTACGCTACTTATCCAATCCGGAAGACAAAGTAGCATGTGCATCACTCATGATGAACTATGAATTAGGAATCAAAAAACAGGGAAGCGACTGGGACAGCTTATTGACAACGAAACCTGAAGAAGCACTGCCCGAAGCATTCGTCACTGGTATGGAAACTCTCCGGTTAATGCCACTTTACGAATTGTTGGAAGAATTATTCAGCCTGTTTGAAATGAAACGGATTGAAGAGCAGGATGCTTATCTTTTTTCCTTCTTCGATGCTGTCACTGAATACCTTCAAAATAATTCTTCGGACCTGGACGCATTTATACGCTACTGGAACGAGACATTATGTAATAAGACTATCCCCAGTGGAGAAATGGACGGCATCCGCATCCTTTCCATTCATAAATCAAAAGGACTGGAATTTCATACCGTTCTCATTCCTTTCTGTGACTGGAAGCTCGAGAATGAAACTAATAATCAGTTGATATGGTGTTCACCTACGGAAGCACCATTCAGTACACTCGACATCGTTCCGGTAAATTATTCCTCTACCATGGCAGAATCTGTATATCGGCAAAATTATCTGGATGAACGCCTGCAACTCTGGGTGGATAATCTGAACCTACTTTATGTAGCTTTTACCCGTGCCGGAAAGAATCTAATTTTCTGGTGCAAGAAAGGACAAAAAGGTACCATGTCGGAATTATTGGCAAATGCTCTGCCACAAGTAGCCGCTCGGGAAGGTGATGAAAACTGGAATGAAGAAGAACCTTATGAGAGTGGAGAACTCTGTCCATCAAAGTACACAGAAACAGATGACCGTCTACCCGAAGCCCGTAAAGCTTCTGCCAACCGCCTTGCACAAAAGCCTGACAAACTCCCGGTACACATGGAAAGCATGAGGCATGATATAGAATTCCGACAGTCGAACCGTTCTACGGACTTTATCCAGGGAGTTGATGAAGAAGAATCCGACAATCGCTTCATAAACCGGGGGCGGCTTTTACATACCCTTTTCTCAGCCATTGAAACAGAGGAAGATATTGATAATGCTATTGACCAACTCGTCTTTGAAGGTATTATCGGAAAACCCGAAACAGAAGAGAGAATTCGGGAACTGACCCATCATGCATTCTCGCTTCCTCAAGTTCAAGACTGGTATTCGGGGAGCTGGTACCTGTTCAATGAATGTGACATCATCTGGCAGGAAAGAGGTGAACTACGTACCCGCCGACCCGACCGTGTAATGATGCGCGGCAATGAGATCGTCGTTATAGATTTCAAATTCGGAAAACAAAATAAAAAGTATAATAAGCAAGTGCAAGGATATATGCAATTGCTCACTCGCATGGGGTATCTGAAAGAAAACATAGAAGGATACCTTTGGTATGTGGAAGAAGATTTAATAGAAAAAGTATAGATACAACGTTAGTATGCAAACATTTCTCCAATTAGTAGCCCAAGACCTTTACCAAAAGATAGGAAACGATCTTTCAAGAGTAGCCATTGTTTTCCCCAATAAACGTGCCAGCCTGTTCTTCAACGAACATCTGGCAATGCAAAGCGACCGCCCTATATGGTCGCCTGCCTATGTCAGTATCAGCGAACTGTTCCGGCAACTCTCCCCGTGGAAATCCGGAGACCCTATCCGGTTGGTATGCGAACTCTATAAAGTCTTCCGTGAAGAAACCCGCAGCGAAGAAACACTCGATGATTTCTACTTCTGGGGAGAATTACTTATCAGTGATTTCGACGACGTGGACAAGAATCTTGTAGATGCTGACCGGATATTCTCTAACCTGCAGGATTTAAAAAATATAATGGACGATTACGACTTCCTCGATTCCGAACAGGAAGAAGCCATTCGTCAGTTTTTCCAAAATTTCTCTATCGAACGCCGGACACAGCTTAAGGAGAAATTCATTTCTTTATGGGATAAATTAGGCGATATCTATCACCATTACCGCCACAATCTTGCAGAACTTGGCATTGCTTACGAAGGCATGATGTACCGCTATGTAATGGAGGAATTAAAGCCGGATAAACTAAAATATGAGCATTACGTTTTTGTTGGTTTCAACGTATTAAACAAAGTGGAAACCAAGTTCTTTGAACGCTTGCGCGAGGCCGGAAAAGCATTATTTTATTGGGATTATGATGTCTTCTACACCCGCCTGCCCCGTGAAAATACACCTCCCTACACACACGAGGCAGGAGAATTCATTCTTCGTAATCTGAAAATATTCCCCAACGAATTGTCGGAAGCTGTTTTTGATACATTGCGGAAACCTAAAAATGTACGTTTCATCTCTGCTCCGACTGAGAATGCACAAGCACGTTATCTACCGGAATGGATACGTTCCGTAACGAGAAGAGACCTACCGGAGACTCCTGTGAAAGAGAAAGAAAATGCAGTAGTTCTTTGTAACGAAGCACTTCTGCTACCTGTACTTCATTCCATTCCATCTGAAGTAAAGAATGTAAATATAACGATGGGATTTCCTTTGGCACAAACACCCGTATACAGTTTCGTCAGTGCACTCATCGAATTACAGACTACAGGTTATCGCAGAGATACGGGACGCTATCAATACGAAGCTGTACAGTCTGTACTGAAGCATCCTTATACACGTCAGCTCTCCACTTCTGCAGAAGGTTTAGAGAAACAATTAACGAGAGACAACCGATTCTTCCCTTTACCTTCCGAGCTAAAGCAAGATACTTTTTTGGAACAAATATTCACGCCTAAAACGGGTATTTCAGCCCTTTGTCAATATCTCACGGAGATGTTACGCGAAGTTGCTGTCCTCTATCGGCAAGAACAAAAAACAGATGATATCTTCAACCAACTTTATCGGGAGTCTCTATTTAAAAGTTATACTCTCATCAACCGTCTGCTAAACCTGATTGACAATGGAGAATTGAATATACAAATTGACACATTGAGACGTCTGCTCTGCCGATTACTTGCCACTTCAAACATTCCTTTCCATGGCGAGCCTGCTATTGGTATGCAAGTGATGGGAGTATTGGAAACACGTAATCTCGACTTTCGTAATCTTATTATGCTTTCTCTCAACGAAGGGCAGCTACCCAAAGCAGGTGGTGATTCTTCCTTTATTCCATACAATCTGAGGAAAGCTTTCGGCATGACTACTATCGAACATAAGAATGCCGTATATGCGTATTACTTCTACCGCCTGATACAACGTGCCGAAAATGTCACCTTATTATATAATACTGCTTCGGAAGGATTGAATCGCGGAGAAATGTCTCGTTTCATGTTGCAATTCCTTGTTGAATCTCCGCACACCATCTCACGAGAATACCTTGAAGCCGGACAATCTCCCCAAAGTGGCAGAGAAATTCGCGTTGAGAAAACACCGGAAATCATAACAAGAATGTACGAAAGATATGATGTAAACCGTCATCCGCGATCCTTATTTTCACCTTCAGCACTTAATACCTATCTGGATTGCAGATTGAAATTCTATTACCGCTATGTAACTGGTTTAAAGGCTCCCGATGAAGTAAGCGCTGAAATAGACTCTGCTCTGTTTGGTACAATTTTCCACCGTGCAGCCGAATTAGTCTATAAAGATTTGACTGCAAACGGAAAAGAAATTCGAAAAGATGATTTGGAACAAGTATTGCGCAATGATATAAAATTGCAGAACTATGTAGATACCGCTTTTAAAGAGGAGTTCTTCCACGTAGCCCTCACCGAAAAGCCGGAATATAACGGTACGCAGCTTATCAATGCAAAAGTAATCACATCTTATCTCCGCCAACTACTGCGCAACGATCTGCAATATGCACCTTTCTTTATGGAAGGCATGGAAAAGAAGGTAACGGAAATTATAGAAATAGAAACTCCGCAAGGAAAGTTAGCATTGAACATCGGTGGTACCATTGACCGTATAGATAGCAAAGATGACACTTTGCGTATAGTAGACTATAAAACCGGAGGTAGCCCAAAGACACCCGAAAATATCAAGCAACTATTCACACCCGCCGACGGACGTCCGAATTACATTTTCCAGACTTTCTTGTATGCTTCTATTATGTGCCGCAAGCAGTCATTGAAGGTAGCCCCTTCCCTACTTTATATTCATCGTGCAGCGTCAGAGACGTATTCCCCTGTTATTGAAATGGGAGAAGCACGCCAACCCAAGATACCGGTCAACAACTTTGCTTTCTATGAAGATGAATTTCGTGAACGTCTGCAAACTCTTTTGCAAGAAATATACAATCCGGAAGAAGCTTTCACCCAAACTGAAGATACCAAGAAATGTGAGTTCTGTGATTTCAGAGAGCTATGCAGGCGATAAAAAGACAGACCGTCTGTTTGCATGAAACAGACGGTCTGTCTTTAATACAATATTTACTTTTTCAACGGAAGTGAGAAGCTGAATATAGAACCTTCGCCTTTTTGGGAAGTAAACCACAGCTTACCACCATTCTTCACAACAAAGTCTTGACACAAAAGTAATCCCAAACCGGAACCTTCTTCATTGTTTGTACCGAAGGTACTGAAGTGTGTATCTGTATGCAACAGTTTCTTTTGTCCTTCTTCGTCAATACCACAACCGTGATCTTGCACACTAACTACCGCCATACCATCTTTTTCCTCCAGTTTTACCAACACTTCAGAATTTTCGTTGCTGAACTTAATAGCATTGCTTATCAAGTTGCGTACCACGGTTTTCAGCATATCTATATCTGCGGATACAGCCAGTTTCTCCGGTTTCTCTTCACGGATTGTAATCTTCTTCAGACCAGCTACCATATTAAAGATATCTATAACTCCATCCACAACTTCTACCACATCAATATCCTGATATACTACATTCAACTTACCAATCTGGCTCTTCGTCCACTTCAGCAAGTTATCCAGCAATGAGAATACATCTTCTGTCGTCTGGTTTGCCATTGTCAACAGCTCATACATCTCATCACCAATCTTCTCAGCCGGCAGATTCAGTATCAGCATGTTCAGCACCATCTTGATAGAACCCATAGGAGAACGCAAATCATGAGCAATCACCGAATAAAGTTTATCACGTCCGGCAATGGTACGTTGCAGTTCTTCAGTCTTATTCAAAATAATGCGTTTGGCAGCTACCAGCGAAATCTGATGGGTTACACGAATAATCAGCTCTTCCTTATTGAAAGGTTTGGAGATAAAGTCATTCGCTCCCACCTGGAAACCTTTTACAATATCCGTCGTGCTGTTTAACGCAGTCAGGAAGATGATAGGAATATCTGCGGTCTTAGGGTTTGCTTTCAAATGCTGTGCCACCTCAAAACCACTCATGTCCGGCATCATCACGTCCAGCAACACCAAATCCGGGTTTTCCTTATCTACCTGCTCCAATGCTTGCCGACCGTTACTTGCCGTAGCGATAGCAAATTTTTCATTTGTTAAGAGTACCTTCAACAATAAAACGTTGGACATCACATCGTCAACGATGAGAATCTTGTACTCAGAAGGATTTATTTCCATATTCATCTTATACTATATTGTTTTCCCATTTATCTATTAATTTCTATAACGATATTCCTTAAAATATTCCACTATCTTCTGCAAACCATCTCCCAATTCAATTGTTGGCTGCCAATTCAGTTTCTTTTTTGCCAGCGTAATATCTGGTTGGCGCTGTTTCGGATCATCATGTGGAAGCGGCTTAAATACCAACCTCGATTTAGATCCTGTTAATTGGATGACTTTTTCAGCTAGTTCAAGAATGGAAAATTCATTCGGATTTCCAAGGTTTACCGGGCCAATAAATTCATCCTCCGTATCCATCATTCGCACCATTCCTTCTATCAGGTCATCAATATACTGAAAGCTTCGAGTCTGATCCCCTGTCCCATAGATTGTTATATCATGGTTTTGCAGTGCCTGAACAACAAAGTTAGAAACTACTCTACCATCATTCGGCAACATCCGTGGACCATACGTGTTAAAGATACGAATTATTTTAATACGAATATTGTTTTGACGATGATAATCCATAAACAAAGTCTCAGAACAACGTTTTCCTTCATCATAACAAGATCTGATGCCAATCGGATTCACATTTCCCCAATAACTTTCTACCTGAGGATGTACTACCGGATCACCATATACTTCACTTGTTGAAGCTTGTAAAATCTTAGCATTTGTCTTCTTCGCCAATCCCAACATATTAATAGCTCCCAATACGGAAGTCTTAATCGTTTTGATCGCGTCATATTGGTAATGTATCGGTGATGCAGGACAAGCTAAATTGTAAATTTCATCAAGACCTTCAACAAGATAGGGAAATTCCACATCATGATTCACAAACTCAAAATGAGAATTGTTCTTCAGATGCTCTATATTCGCTTCTACACCGGTAAATAAGTTATCCAGACATATGACATGATGCCCTTCATTTATTAACCTTGTGCATAAGTGCGACCCTATAAACCCGGCACCTCCGCTAACCAATATTTTTTTCATGTAAGAATTTTATAATGTCCGAAGACACATGTAACCTGTTCGTTTGTTTATGTTGGCAAAATTAGGAGATTTGGTTAACTTATGCAAGTTTGTAACAGGATATTTCACTTGTTAAGGATAACAAAAGAACATAATAGAAACAAAAATGCCCATTTTGGGCATTTTATTCTTCGGGAACCGGTGTTTCCACCGGGTTAGGAATACTAAAACTTTTGTCCGAAAACAAATCCGCCAAACCGGAAATCTGCTTCAAACGGAGTAATTCATCCCGATCCATGCCAATATTTTTCATAATCCATTGATCGGACATGCCTGCTTTATCCAGCTCAGCCACAATGTGGCACATCAACTCTATATTATGCGAACCGCGCGCACGGTTATGCCGAATGGTAGACGCCATGCGGTTAGAGAGTTCTTTATCAATCACCACTACAGGCAGCAAACCATTTTCCCGTTGATAAATACGTTTGGAACTTCTCAATACGCTATAACGATGATATCCGTCAACCAATATATAACGGTCATTTTCATTATCGTAGTAACATACACAAGGCATCGTAAAACCATCTTCCCAAATAGAAAGCTCCAATAGTTTCATTTCAGGAGGCGCCACGATGTTGGGATTATAATCATTCGCCACTATTTTTTCCAAAGGTACAGCTTTCACAGCATATACCGGACTTTGATCTACACTCATAACATCATATTTTTGAATTGTTCCATTATTTTATCTCGTTTGTATGCTTCTTCTTTGTTTAAGGCAAACCCCATATACTTGCAGGCATGATCGTTTTTCAGGATACAGACACACATTCTCTTATAAGTTGGAATCTCACGAAATTCAGAAATTTCAATATCGTCCAAATAGTCCATCTTCACAGGTTTCTTATGTGTCTTGTAATTAGTAGTATTCACTACTTCCAGCGACACACCGGCATCCCTGAGCTTTTGAATGGTCTCTTCACTAAGGCATCCGCCTTTCGTACGCCAGAATTCAATGCTAACGGTCAATTTCTTCAAGTAATTACGTCGGGTACTCTCAGGCAATGTAGAAAGCAGGAACTGCATAAATTCTTTCCAGGTATACCCTTTCGGCAAGCGAACGGTTTGCCATCCCATAGCATGTGTTCCGCCATAAATTCCAGTAAAGTTCACCCCGTTCACACGCCCCACCATCTTACCCCAGGTAGTAGGATCAATCACTTTATAAAGCCGGAGACTTTCCTGAGCTTCACATAGAAATGGACTTGCTACACGTTGACGTTCAATGTTAACGCCAGCTTTATAATATAAATCATATAAATGATTATAATCCCATCCGAATTTTCCATTAGCTACCCAGATATCCGTCGTTTTCCAATCGAATATAGGATATGCATTGAAAATATCGTTTCCTATCTTAGAAGTCCAACGATAGCTGTGATACATTTGATATTTCCGCGCAAGATGAATACTGCGCCAGCGATTGAAGCTCTCCTGTGTACGAATCCCGATTAGAAAACAAGAACGAACCGCATCTCTTTTTTCATGCAACCACTTGGCAAAGTGCATTTGGAATTCATAGTCCCACATTGCATCGGTATAAAAGGGAAAGCTCTTTACGTCCATACTTCCCTTTGGCATCTGCCGCACCCATATCTCTTCCATCTCCGGATCCCAGGGACGCCAGTAATTCTGATACATAGAGGTACAAGTGGTGACTTTAAAAGGCACACATACCCGATAGACTTCCAAAATATCCTTGTTTGCTTCCAGAATACGATCTACATAATCAATTGTCATGCTATACTGGATTTCATAATCCATATGGTAAACACAAAGTTTCCGCTTGAGATTATTACGCCGGATATAGTCGATACACAAGTTCAGTAATACACCACTATCTTTCCCTCCGGAAAAAGACACGCAGATGTTATCAAACTCCTTAAATATAATATGTAGCCGTTCTTGTGCTAATTCATATACATTCTTCTGAGCCTCCTCCATTTTTAATTCTCCTTATTCATTTTCACATAGCGCTTCCACTCTTTATCTACTGAGAAGCCTAATTCCTTAAATATGTCCTGATGCTCTACAAATGTAATTGAACTCAATTGTTTATCTTCATCCATTTTGGCTATGATCTTTTCCAAAAGAGCTTTTAATACTTCTGCATTATTATTCCTTATATAATAGTTATTAATAACTGCTTCCCGTTTTTTATATTCCAGCGGTATAAAACCTACAACTTCTTTTCCATCCACTGCAACAAACCACACAAAACTTTCCGACGTACGGAAAGGATAATTATAGTTCTGTTTTAAGACTTCCGGATTCATTACTAAAGGAGCTACAAGTTGATACAACCGTTTCTCCGTACCTTGTAATTCTATTATTTGTGTCATAGCTATCTGTTATTTATTATGGTTTGAGTTTAATTCCCACATAAAATAGTGCAGACAAAATTAAATAAAAAAAGAATAGAGACAATAAAGAATCAGGAAAATTAATAAAATTATATTTATTAAACACTTAATCTTAAACTACAGTATATTTCCATAAAATTACTTATTGAATTGCATGCCAAGGTAGTTACCGCAGATTGACACACTGTCGGACACTGCAATATATCAACAAAAGAAAATTAATAAAATATCCAATCTGTCCAAACTTTATTGACCAGTTCTTATTTAGTAAATACATATCTCAACATTAAACAAATTGGGCTTTAAAAACAAGATTTCTATTTCGAAAAACTAATATTTCATTTAAAACGGTACGGTTATGAACTACAACAAGAACAGAATCATATTATATATTATTTACAAACAACATATGGTTAAAGAAAAGTAGTACACTGAACCTAATTCAGTCGTATAGTGAATGCCATTCAGTCGTATACTGAATAGGGCTCTGTCGTATACTGAATAGCATCTGCCATATCAAATTAATAATCAAGGAGTTACAAAACGCCCTACTACAATTGATAAATATCAACAAATTATCAAAATATCATTGTGCTTATGGGGGTAATCAGGTAAAGTGATTAAATAATGCTATCTAAAGTCTCCTCTTCCCCGGAAGAGGGGAATTGAGATACTCTATTTATTCAGATTGGAATACCCATTTCCCTCATAACCCTATGCTATAAGTTAGCTTTCATCTCCTAATCCACAAACTTTTCAAGCAACACTTATTTTATGATATTACAGTATTAGGCAGGCATAATATTTACTTGCCTCAATATCTTCAAAAGAAGATTAACTCATCTGGCACAATTAACAAAAGTTGTAACTAATACAATATTGGATAAAATTCATAAAAAGATCCCCTTTTTGATTATTTCCAATAGAAAATAGTAACTACATTCAAAACTTTCCTATGCAACCATTGTTGTAATGCTCCCAACTGGACGTACGTAAACAACAAAGTATTGGGAATATTTATAAACAGTTATTATTTGAAGACATGAAAATTAAACAGTTATTATTGGCAGGAGTAGCAAGTATGCTATTATTCTCTTGCAGTGACAAAGAAGATGATATCGCCATTTCACAGAATGAAATAAAATCCCTTTCAGTATCACTTGGTGGAATAGAAACAAGGGCTTCTTCCCCATCAGATATCATCATAGCAAATGCACCAAATGTAAACAGTGTATTAATCAATCTGACTGACGCCAGTGGTAAGATCATCACTTCCAAGTCAGTTACTAAAGATGCAGTTCTCAACTCAGACTGGAATAAACTGACTGATCCGGCTAAAGGATTGAAGTTTATCAATATCCCCCAGTCAGTCTCTAAAGTGTATGTTTACGGAAATCCGGGAAACGCCGTAAATAACAATGTGATAAATACCAAACTGGCAGATCAGCAAGGTAGTGGAGTACTATATTATGGTATGGACGATGATTTGACACCGATTCAAAATGAACCAATCGATCCTACTCCAACCGCAGGAAAGACCTATACTGCACAAATTACGATAGCCCCTATTGTTGCCCGCCTGCAAATCACAAAGATTTCATTTAAGAATGCCGGCAGTTTCGATTTTACCCGAAACATTGATGGAACAGACAAAAAAGCAACGATCACCTGGACAGGTTTCTCAGGAAATGTAAAAGGTATATATATGAATAACTTCTACAACACCTATAACCTTCCGGGAACAATGGATAATCTGCTCTTGAATTCTACGTTTGAGAAACACATCCAAAATGGAATGTGGACCTTCGACACCAATCCTATTATAGATGCAGCATCATTCGCCAGTTACAATATTTATAATGCAGATGGTACTTATGGTAATTTACCATTAGATCTGGCAGGCAAATGTTACGGCTTTAATTTCTTCCCGGGTACAGCTATGCCACAGCTTCATATAGATCTTTCTGATTTAAATATCACCGATTTTAAATCAAGCGATACTGAAGTGTTTAACCCCGGATTAGCAAGCAGCGTCCGCTTTGCCAACCTGACAAAGTATTATAAAGAGGTAAATACGGAAATGACTGCCGCAGATTTTAAACCCGGAACAATTTACAACATGGAAATCGAGCTTATACCAATGCTGGATAATGATTTAGGTAATATACAGTATAATGTGTTGGTACATGTTACAATCGCCCCGTGGAATGAGCAAACAATTACTCCGGGATTCGATCTGGAACAATAAGCCTCATCATTAATCTGAATAAAGAACATGAGAAAGGACATAATTCTATACATCTTGTTACTGGCAACAGTAACAGGATGCATAAAAGAAGATCTGGACGATTGTGAGACAACTCTATACTTCAGCTACCTGGGTGATGGTATAAAGGAAATCTTTCCGCAAAAAATAGATAAGGTAGATATGTATGTATACAATCAGGATAATGTGTGCATACAAAAAGCAGTACTTAACAAAAACGAACTGAACCGCCAACGCGGCACTACCTTAAACTTGCCAAGTGGGCAATATCACATAGTATGTTGGGGAAATTCACTCAACGACACGAGAATAAATGATGGTTCCACCCTACAAAACAGTATAGTCGGGGCACCTCATTATTTCACAAAAGAATTGATATCAACCAATGACAGCCTGTATTTTGGAGAAAGAAAAATAACAATCGCCAATGAAGGATATAAAACTGATACTGTTTTCTTCGGTAGTGCACATATAAAGATGCAGATAGAACTGGAAGGATTAGAAGTCAGTAATACCCGTGAGACGACTTTACCCATCAGAATGGAAATGGGTAACTTAAGTTCAACAGTGGATTTCACCAAAACGTTTTCCAACGAACATATCTCTTATTTCCCGTTGATTAACTTCGATTCAAACACACAAAAGTTTGGAGCTAAGTTCAACGTACTACGATTTAATAATGATAATGAAGTATTTCTCCGATTGAAAGATAACCAAACCGATAAGGAACTATACACCATGCAATTGAAGGACTTCATGAAAGACAATAATATTACTGTAGATGGTATCAATGAAGCTACAGTGGGTATCCGCATCCGTTTTAATGGAACCTCCATCACAGTAAAACCCTGGGACGAAGAAGTGATCAGACCGGGGCTATAATCCCCTATATATATGAAGCTAAAAACAAAATACCGGATATATTTGCAACTGTTTGTAATGACATTCTTGCTGTATTCGTGCAGTGAAAATGAGACCTCATTACCAGATACAGGCAACGATCAAGCCCGACTAAGTTTCCTGATCAAAACAACTTCAGCAAACGCAGCCTTGATTAATGGAGACGAAGGTAGTTTTTCAAGTCTGGCTCTTTATATATTCAATAAAGCAGACGAGCGCTGTGAATATTCGGAATTGATTCCGGAATTTACTCCGCAAAAGCTACAAGAGTTTTCACGTTCTACGAATGTGTCCCCACAAACGAAGGTAATTTACGCAATTGCTAATTACAACGATCCGGATAAAACATTTTCGTCTCCTATCACCACTGAACTTACGTTGCAGCAAATAGAGGGCCTGACTGTATCCGGTACTATTTTTGCTGATAACAATCTTCTGATGGTCGGGAAGAAAGAAATTGCAATCAATAGTGAATATGTTGTTGCTGAAGTTCCCATGGAGCGACTTGCAGCACGAGTAGATATCTATATGTTTAAGAACCGGGAGTTAGAGAAGACAGACGTAGCGGTCACCTCCATCGATTTTATAAACCAAGTACTCAATACCAATTGCAGTTTGGAATCAACAACTACGCCAACACCTGCAAATTTGCGGAATAGCTCTCAGGAATTTCTTGGAGGGACACCTCTACAGCTCATGCCATCCGATTTATCAGGCATAGTACCGGCAAATGCACATGCTTCATTCTATACCTATCGGAATATGGTTCCCGGTGGTATACCGGATGCTAACACTCCTTACCTCCGTATAAAGGCAATTTTTGATGGAACAAGTTACACTTACAAAGGGTATTTAACCGACAATGGGCAGACAAACCATAAATACAGCTTGCTACATAATACGGTCTACCGTGTCATAGCCATGCTCGACCATCCGGATAACCAGTTAATAGTAAAAACAACTCCTTATCCATGGGATATCACCTATTCTGAAATCGGACAAGCAGTTACAGATGATAATTATCAGCTTCAACCCTATAATGGCAATGATACTGGAGCCACAACCGGCATCGTACAATTTCCATATATATCAAATGGAGAAGCTCATAATGAGACCTCTTATGCCAATTACAGTTTTAGCTTGACAGCCCCTGCCGGCGCTATGTGGACAGCCACTTTAAGCAATGGACTTGATTTTACGTTCAATACCAATGAAGCCATAAACGGAGTTCAGGCAGTATCCCAAGGTATATCCCGTAGTGAAGCTTATACTATAAAGATAGGAGCCACTAAACGATGGGCCGGAAATCCCCAAAGTACTTACTTCTATATAACTGTAGGAGGTGTCAAACTCAAAATTAATCCGAAGCAAAGCAACGGTACCCGCCAGTTTCCGGGCGACAGTGATACGGATATCTTAATCAGTCAAACCGAATATAAATAAGATGAATTATGAAACGAAACAAACTATATATTCTCCCGTTGATACTCTCATTATTCTGGGGTCTCACCTCTTGCGATGATGACTCCTCGATAGAATCAACAGGAATAGAACCGGCAAGAGGAATTACTCTAAAACTATCTATGCCCAGTTCCGCAATTTCACGTGCAACAGAAGAACCGGGTGAAGAGGCACTCAATGAGAATACAATAAAATCATTGGATGTTTTCATATACCGTGAAGGTGCAGATGAATGTCTGTTCTACCAGCATTTCACATTTTCTCCCGAACTGACCGGAACGGAGGAACATGTAGCTCTGTTGACTGCCCAACAAGAGAAATTCGATCTAAATATCAACCATACTATTTATGTAGTAGCCAACAGTACGGAGACGATTCCAACTGCAGGTCTGTCTCTCCCACAACTGAAAGCACTTGCCGCTCCTACTCTGGATGCCGATAAGAAACAGGATGCCTTCTTAATGGATGGCAAACAAACAATGGTACTGAATGACGGAGTCGTTATCAACAAAGAAATTCCAGTCGTTCTCAAACGTGCTGCCGCAAAAATAAGAATAAGCCTGAACTACATAAACGGTTACACCTCCATAGACAATAGAATACCTTCTAAAAAGATGGTTAACTATGCCGCCAGTGGCTCATCCATTGCAGATGGAAATATAGACATTCCCAGTCTGCAGAGCATGAACTCATTTACGGAACAAAATACGGGTGCAGGTAACAACAATCAATTCATTCTATATTCCTATGCCAACGACTGGACGAAGGATGCAGACCGGGAGACTTATGTACTCATCAACGTCCCGGTAAAGGATGCCGGTGGTAATACTATAGACCAGAACTATTACAAAATTCCAGTAAACTATCGTCTACCCGACGGAAGTACAAACCAGGCGGAAAGCCTCTATAAACTGGAACGTAACCGCTTGTATGATATCCGGGTGAACATAGACAAGGCCGGTGATACCGATCCTCATTCCGCAGTTCAGCTGAATGCCGGATATACTATACAAGATTGGAGTACCCATGAAGTACTTGTTTCTGTAGAAGGTATTAACTTCATCTATGTAAAAGATACCAAGATTTCTATGCCCAACAGTACACAGTTTACCACTACCTTCCAGTCATCTACACCGGACGTAGTGATTAAGCAGATTACAGTGAATGGAACAACAGTTTCCAACGGAGGAAAAGAGGTAAATATTACCGTTACCCCAAATGCAAAATCCGGCAACGTAACTATAACAAGTCCACTTCCTGAAAACTTTTTAGCTAAGGATATAGCTTTTCAGGTAGCAAATGGTGCCGGACTCACTCAAAATATTACTGTCTCCCAATATCCGGCCCTTTATATCGGGTCCGATATCTCAGCTGATGCTCCCGGTGGAAGCCAGGGACAGAATAATACAAAGATGTATATAATGAACTCTTTCGTTGCCGATTTCTCTACTCTTCCCAATCCGGATGAGTTTGACGAAGACTTCGGTAGCGGATATTCCCATTATGCGGCCAATCCCACATTAGGTGCATCCTATGCTTCCTATATACGCGATAATGCCGTACTCGGTTATCCATTGACCGACAGTGAACACGCTGCCATAGACACTGAAGAAAACAACCGGAGGATTTCTCCGCATTTCATGCTTGCTTCACAACATGGTACGACAACGGCAGACACATACACCGTATCAAGAGCTAAATGCCGGGATTATGTAGAACGGGATGCCACCACCGGAGAAACCTACTCTGACTGGCGTATGCCTACGCAAGCAGAGATATACCTCATAGATGTCTTACAAAATATCCGGATTTGTGAAGTAAAAGGTATCCTCGAAGGAAATTATTATTGGAGTTCAAATGCCAACGGTGCTGTTAATTTTATGGATCCCCGTGTCGGAGAAGGTGGAAAGTTCAGTCCCCTGAATGCATCTGTTCGATGCGTACGCGACATTCGATAAACAGTACTGATGAATTAAAATTAGAAAAGTATGAAAAGATTAACCTACCTTATAGCACTCTTCGGTCTTCTTCTGACCTCATGCACCGATGAAGATAGCCTCAGCAATCCACCGACCGGAAATAACAATAAGACCGTCTTCCAATTCTCGGTAAATATGCCTGAGTATACCTCTGTACGCACCCGTGCCGCCATAAATGAAAATGCGGTTAATGACCTTTGGTTAATGACCTTCGATACCAACGGACTATTCATTGGACGGGCTCATGCCTCCCTCCTGAGCAGTAATAGCAATGGTACCGGAACATTTCAGGCAAACATTCCCGATGATTCAAGAATCATTCACCTCATTGCCAACTATTCCCAATGGGATAGTTTTGACGAACGTGCCGCCATGCAAAAAGATGAAAGGGAAATAATACCTTCATTGAGTAGCAGTAATTTAGTTTTCTGGGGAAGACAAACAATCTCTTCACCCAGCGACAGCCCCAATGTCACACTTTACCGTAACCTGGCCAAAGTAACCGTTGAGAATGAAGCAACCAACTTTGAAGTAACGGGATATGCGCTCTGTAACTATACAAGTAGCGGAACCATAGCTCCATTCAATCCGAGTGCTCCTACCACTCCATTCACTTTAATAGACGGTAAACCGACCTTGCCGCGTAACCCTATCTCCAAGACTGACCAGAACGCTGCTGACTGTAATATGGAGCCCAAATATATGTTCGAGAATGAAAACTTCTCCAACGATCAGACATATATCATCCTCAAAGGGAAATTGGCAGGAAAAACCGAGGAACTTTATTACAAGATACAACTTCTCGATACAGATAAGAACCCCTATCCGGTTATGAGGAATTATCATTATAAGATTGTGATAAAATCTTTTAGTGAGAGCGCAAACGGAAGTACTGAATTTGCAGATGCAAAAACTTCGGAACCTTCCAATAACATTTATGCCGAGATATTCAAGGAATCTCCTTCTATCTCCGACAATAACAACAATGTACTGACGGTTAGCAATCTGCATTTCCTATTCACTCAGGCAGGTACCCTGAAAGTATCAGCCCAGTATACAGTGAACGGCGTAACCGATAATTCAAAGATCAGTGTATCTATAGCAGAAGACCAGGGAAGTATACTTCACAACCTGGCCTATGACGGAAACGGTAATATTTCTGCCGATGTATCCCGTATTATTACAGGGCAATACGAAGCGACAATCACCGTCAAGGCAGGAGTACTTTCACGTAGTATCACAGTTATATCCAGCGCATTGTATTCGTTCGATCCCGCCGGCTTATCACCCGAAATATACACTGCCCGTGATCAGGATGTAGCACTGAGCTTTACAATACCCTCAACAATCCCCTACTATCTGTATCCGCTGAAGTGTACCATTACTACAGGCAACCTTTACCCGGTAGAACCGAACAAGAACCTACAACTGGAATATACTAACGGTGGGTATCAATATGTTTATTGGGCTACCGGCCCCGGAACTAAAGTATTGAATTTCCGTACCAGTCTTGAGAATAGTGATGAAACAGTTTTGATAGCCAATGAAATCTTCCAGACAAAGAGTGTAGTAGTAAAAGCACGGCATTTTACCAACGTTTCTGTCAATGGAGACAATACGGTGAACTATGGCGTGAACAATACAGCCAGCTTTATGTTTACTATTCCATCATATCCGGACTATCCGCCCACATACCCGTTAACGGTGTTTATTGCAACTCAAAATCTGCAAACCACCCAAAGCGGATGGACAGCAGTTGCAGGTGGCTATCAATATACCTACACTTCACAGCCTTCAGGAGGGCAAACCGTTACGTTTACTTCAAAAAAGGCTTTAAGTAGTGAAAAACTGATACTATCTGCTCCCGGATTTAGTCCTACGACCATTGGCTTTGAGAATATTCTGGCGCAGTCAGTAACTGTCGGAAATACGATACAGGTTTATCAGAATAACGGTTTGCTCAATATCCCCCGTTATACCGTAACTTCATCGGACACCGGCATTGCAGCTGGTTTTACAGCCAGCCGGACCAGTACTTATTCAACTACTATATACGCCGGAGCCAAATTGAATGATGTAGTTACTTTCACTCTGAGAAACTATGGCTATTCCGCCACATACAAAGTGGAAGAGTTACTGCAAAATCCGGCTATTGTTTTACGATAATATAATATAATATAATGAAAATATGAAAACTATTAAATTCCTTTTGTTGGCAGCCCTGATGTTCACATACACCAACAGTATGTACGGGCAAGATAAGAGCCACTACATGCCTAAATTTGCAATAAAAACCAATGCATTGTATTGGGCAACTACGACAGCCAACCTTGGTTTTGAGGTCGGACTCTCCAAAAAGTTAACCCTTGATGTATCCGGTAACTACAATCCCTGGAAATTCTCGGATCACAAACAAATCAAGCACTGGCTGGTACAGCCCGAACTACGTTATTGGCTGTGCGAGCGCTTTTACGGACATTTCTTTGGCGTCCACGCCCATTATGCAGAAGCAAACGTCAGCAACCTCAACATCTTAGGTTTGGGACACGAACGCTACCAAGGCAACATTTATGGAGCCGGCATTTCATACGGATACCAATGGATACTGAACAAGCGTTGGAGTATGGAAGCTGAAATTGGTGTAGGCTATGCCCGCATAGACTACGATAAGTACAACTGCGGAAAATGCGGAAGCAAACTCGATAGCGGACACAAGAACTACATTGGCCCTACCAAAGTAGCATTAAACATCATATACGTCATAAAATAATATAGTCATGAAAAAGATACTGATATACTCCGTTTTGTGCCTCATTGCCGTACTTCCGGCCCGTGCACAAAAATTCTATAAAGATGCCATCAACATCACCAATGCCTCCCTATGGCAACAGGGAGAGTCACTCTACATAAGCATGCAGATGGATATGCGGAACCTGAAAGTCGGCAACGACCGTACTTTGACATTAACTCCCGTACTGGCAGGTCCGGACAACAACGTCGTATTACCCGAAATCGTTATCAATGGACGCAGAAGGCAAAAAGCTTATCTCCGTGCCATGACATTGGATAAAGCAACCAATATGGAGATACCTTATAATACTCAGGAAGTTCTGAACTACACCCAGGTCATCCCTTACGAACCATGGATGGAGAATGCTTACCTCAATCTGGAAGAAGACTTATGTGGATGCGGCGGACACCAGGAAGTATTGACACAGGAAATGATCCTGAACGGAGTTTCTACGGAAGCCAAACGTCTTGCAGCCTTACAGCCTATCCCCTCTTACATTCAGCCTAAAGCTGAAGTTGTGAAAGCACGTAGCGAACAATATGAAGCGCATCTTGATTTCCCCGTAGGCAAGTCTGTCATTCTACCGGATTTTATGAATAATCAGACTGAGTTACGGAACATCCGGGAAATGTTCAACAAGATACAGAACGATAAGAAACTGACCGTAACAGGTGTCTACATTGAAGGATTCGCCTCTCCCGAAGGTCCATTGAAGCTCAATGAACAACTCTCCAAGAGCCGTGCTGAAGCCTTGAAAACCTATTTGTCCACACACGAACAGATTCCTGCCAAACTCTACAATGTTTCCTTTGGTGGTGAAAACTGGGAAGGACTGGTAAAGGCACTGGAAGCTTCCAACATGAAAGAAAAAACAGAATTCCTCAACATAATCCATAATACCTCCGACATAGCTCGCCGGAAAGAGGAAATAAAACGAGTAGGTGGCGGTATCCCCTATCGTGAAATGCTGAAAGATTTATATCCGGCACTCCGCAAGGTGAATTGCCGCATAGACTATACCATTGCTAATTTCAAGGTGGATGAAGGGAAAGAAATCATCAAAACACAGCCCCAGTATCTTAGTCTGAACGAGATGTACCTGGTAGCAAATACCTATCCCAAGGGTGGTGACGATTTTATCAAAGTCTTCGATATTGCCGTCCGTATGTATCCTGATGACGAAGTAGCCAACCTGAATGCAGCCGCTGTAGCTCTATCTAAGAAAGACTTGCCCGATGCACGTAAATACCTGGATAAATCTAATAAGCAGACTGCTGAATATGCCAACAACAATGGCATCTACTATTTACTGAGCGGCAATCAAGCACAAGCCATAGTAGAATTTACCAAAGCTGCACAGAATGGTAATGAAGCTGCCCGACACAATTTGGGAGAAATTGAAAAAGCCATTAAAACAAAGAAGTAATTAAGAAATGAATATAAAGAAGCCCCGGAACTAACGATAAAAGTTCCGGGGCTTCTTTTAGTTATATAGCCATCATTGCATTTGTTTCCCGGCGTGAAACAAGCAGTTTCATTACTTGAAACAAAGTGTTTCACACCGAGAAACAAACGGTTTCAAGGCATGAAACAAATGGTTTCCTGTGGTGAAACTTTCTAAAGACTAAGAATATCAGATTTCCTCTAATGCATAATACTGATAATCACGGAGAACTGTTTGAAGAAACTGTTCTTGATTACCATCACGGGGAGTTATAGTAAGAAGTTCCTGGACTTTCTTTGCCAATTGTGCAATGCGGTGCACACGGTCTTTCTTGCCGTCCTGCAATGTCCGGGTAATAACATTTATTTGTTCCAGCGACAAATCGGCTGCTTGTGGATAAGTGGGACGATAATCTTTCGTCAGATAATCAAACTCATCAAGGCTGACATGAATCTTGCGATAGTTCTGTTCTTTGATCACCATGGTCCCGGCTGCAAGATCCCCCATTCGCTGACTATTCTTCGTTAATAATACCACCAATAGTCCGAAACCACCGGTAAGCAGACTATCAATCGGAAAGAGAAGCCAACGAAGCAAATAAGAACTAATGCCGGGTGTAGAACCGTCTGCCTTCACTACACGAATGTTCATCAGATTTTTCCCGAAACTTCGTCCATGATTGAACATTTCACATAGAAACGAATAGCCTAATATCGGCAGATAGACTACAATCATAATAAGAATCATTATAAAATCTGACGAGATTCGGAGTGTAGAAAGCAGGGTAGCCGTTGCGTATACATAGAATCCTATCAGAATAAAATCGATCACCAACGCAATGAGTCGTTCACCAATACTCGCAGGTGTTTGGCTGATACGAACAAATTGCCCGGTAATAATTGTAGTTTCTGCCATTTCTGATTAAAGATTTTTTGTATATCGTTGCAAATATATCATTATTCTCTTACTTTTGTTATTGATTTCAGACAAAACTTATTTGAAACCTTTGGAAAAGCATGAAAGAAGTAACGTTTATCCGTCGGAATATCGATAAATGGAAAGAAGCCGAGAAGGTAGTGGAACAAGCAACAAACTTGTCTCCCGACCGGCTTGCCGATGTATATACGGACCTCACTGCCGATCTGGCGTTTGCACAAACGCACTTTCCTACTTCACGTATTTCCATTTACCTGAACAACCTTGCTTCTGCACTACATAACAAGATTTACCAAAACAAGCGTGAGAAATGGACGAGGATCATCACCTTTTGGACACAAGAAATCCCACAGATCATGTATGATGCCCGTCGGGAACTATTGGTTTCATTTATCATTTTTACCGTCAGCGTGCTGATTGGAGCAGTTTCTGCAGCGGGTGATCTCGATTTTGTCCGTTTGATTCTGGGGAACGGCTATGTGGACATGACTTTGGATAACATAGCCAACGGTGAGCCAATGGCAGTGTATAACGGCTCTTCCGAAGTTCCTATGTTCCTGGGAATCACACTAAATAATATTATGGTTTCCTTCTATTGCTTTGCCATGGGAATCCTAACAAGCTTTGGTACAGGATATATGCTTTTCAATAATGGAGTTATGATCGGCGCATTCCAGATGTTCTTTTTCCAGCATGGCTTACTTGGAGAATCCATGCTTGCCATATGGCTGCACGGGACACTTGAAATCTGGTCTATTATTGTAGCCGGAGCTGCCGGACTGGCTTTGGGCAATGGATGGCTTTTCCCCAGAACATATTCAAGACTGGAATCGTTCAAGAGAGGAGCCAAAAGAGGAGTGAAAATAGTTGTAGGTACAATCCCCATATTCATAATGGCAGGATTTATCGAAAGTTTCATCACGCGCCATACCGAATTACCGGACATACTGAGACTCGGCCTGATCCTTATTTCTCTTGCATTTATTATATTTTACTATATTTATTTACCTAATAAGAAACGACATGGAATCACAAAAGCCTAAAATTGCAATGTATGTGAAACGCTCTTTCGGAGAGAAGTTAAACGCATCTTTTGATTTTATAAGGGAGAACTGGAAGCTGATGCTGAAGTTTACCACATATCTACTTTTACCACTCTGCCTTATCCAAGCCCTGAGTCTGAATGGGATGATGAAAGGAATGATGAGTGCAGCGGACATGGATATTTCTTCCGATGCCGCTCTCTTGATTTCATTCCTCTCATACTATGGCCTTTTTGTACTCATCTGTATCATTGGGATGGTATTGCAAGCTTCCCTCATTTATGCAATGATCCGGACCTATAATGAGCGTGAAGAACGTTTGCAAGGAGTGACCTTGCGAATGTTGACTCCTATGTTGTTCCACAATATCAAAAGACTATTCATCATAGCATTTTTCGGACTATTGTTAACAGTATGTGTCAGTTTTGTATTAGGCGCTTTAAGCATTGCATCCCTCCCTGTCGCATATCTGTTTGCTCTTATCATAGTACTTCTTGCCCTACCACTTGCCCTCTGGGCACCTATCTACCTATTCGAAGATATTTCCATCATGGATGCATTAAAGAAAACTTTCCGTCTGGGCTTTGCTACCTGGGGAGGTATCTTCCTTATTTCTTTAGTTATGGGAATCATAGCCGGCATACTACAGGGAGTCACCTTGGTGCCCTGGTATGTAGCTACAATTGTGAAAATGCTCTTCACTATGAGTGACGTAGGAAGTGAAGCAACCGTATCAGTAGGATATAGTTTCATGCTCTATCTACTGGCCATTGTGCAGGCATTCGGTACTTATCTGGCAATGATTTTTACATTTGTGGGATTAGCTTATCAATACGGACATGCATCCGAAAAGATGGATAGTGTAACGATAGAAAGTGACATTGATAACTTTGACAAACTCTAAATCAATTTAAATGATTCTTTCTCCGGCTGATACATTGGTTTGTGATACTACGCAGCTTGCTGTGTGGCAATCTGACGCAGACTACAACTACAACCGTGAGTTGATAGCCCCCGAAGTGAATATATTCGAATGGCTCAACAGGTGGTTCGGAGAAATATTGCAGAGTATATTCGGCAGTCAGTTTGCTGAAAATTATTCAAAAACGATTCTGATAAGTATTGCTGTCCTCCTACTGCTACTGATCGGCTGGTTCATTTATAAAAAAAATCCGGCAATATTCATACGTTCCCGCAAGAATGCTTTACCTTACACTGTAGGGGAAGATACCATTTATGGAGTTGATTTTGCCAAAGAAATAGCCTCTGCCCTTTCCCGCCACGATTACAGGGAAGCAGTCCGACTGCTATATTTGCAGACACTGAAACAACTCAGTGACGAAAAACGTATTGACTGGCAACTCTACAAAACGCCTACACAATATATTTATGAAGTACGGATGCCTGCATTTCAGAGGTTAACCCATCACTTTTTGCGGGTACGCTATGGAAACTTTGAAGCAACGGAAGAATTGTTTCAGACCATGCAGTCCTTACAGGGAGAAGTCAAGAAAGGAGGCGTTGTATGAAAGGAAATCACTTGTTTATCATCTGTATTGCCGTCTTTTTACTCTTAATGTTCGCGATAGAATGTAGATTACCCAAAAAGTTTGTGTGGGCTCCTAGTTTCAGCCACTACGATAAACAACCTTTCGGATGTGCCGTTTTCGACAGTTTGCTGTCTACGTCGTTACCAAAGGGGTATTCTTTATCTCGAAAAACCTTTTACGAACTGGAACAGGAAGACACAATCTCTCGTAGAGGCATATTAGTAGCCGCTAATAACCTGTCTCTGACAGATGTGGATGTAGAAGCAATACTAAAGATTGCAAAACGGGGAAATAAGATTATGCTGGTGAGTAACTCTTTCAACAGAAGTTTAGAAGATACATTGGATTTTAATAGTAGTTATTCCTACTTTAGCCCGACATTATTAAAAAAATATGCTGCTGCATCATTGGAGAAAGATACTCTCTTCTGGATAGGAGATTCTGCCGTATATTCCCGGCAATCTTTCAATTTCTATCCTCAATTGTGTTCTTCTTACCTCGTGCCCGATTCGCTTCCGGCTAAGGTACTGGCAGAAAAGGGTATTCCAAGTGTCCCGGTTGCCTTGTCCTATCCATGGGGAAAAGGCGAAATAATCCTGATCTCCACTCCCCTACTCTTTACTAATTATGGAGTATTAGATGGAAAAAATGCAACTTACATTTTCCGCCTATTATCCCAAATGGGAGATTTACCCATTGTCCGCACCGAAGGTTACATGAAGCAAACGGCTCAAATACAGATGTCCCCTTTCCGGTATTTCCTTTCTCAAAGACCGCTAAGATGGGCTTTGTATTTGACAATGTTCACCATTATCCTCTTCATGGTGTTCACCGCCCGAAGGAGGCAACGGGTAATTCCTGTCATCCACCAGCCGGAAAACAAATCGCTGGAATTTACCGAACTGATAGGAACTCTTTATTTTCAAAAGAAAGATCATGCCGACTTGGTGCATAAAAAGTACATCTACTTTGCAGAAGAATTGAGAAGAGAAATTCAGGTAGATATAGAGGAAGTAGCAAATGACGAACACTCTTTCAGCAGAATAGCCCAAAAGACCGGTATGAATACAGAAGAGATCGGTGAGTTTATCCGTTCCGTCAGACCAGTGATTTATGGAGGGCGCACCATCTCTGTAGAGCAGATGAAGTATTTTATTAATAAGATGAATGAAATAATAGATCATATATAAAGAAGAAATTTATGGAAGAGAATATTGAAAAACGAGTAGATTTGACTCTCTTTTCCGAGAAGATACAAGAGTTGAAAGACCAGATTGCATCTGTCATCGTAGGTCAGGAGCAAATGGTGGACTTGGTATTGACTGCCATTTTAGCAAATGGGCATGTCTTGATAGAAGGTGTGCCGGGAGTAGCAAAAACACTGCTGGCCCGTCTGGTTGCCCGCTTGATTGATGCGGATTTCAGCCGTATTCAGTTTACTCCGGACCTAATGCCAAGCGATGTACTGGGTACAACTGTATTTAATATGAAAACCAATGACTTTGATTTTCATCGGGGCCCCATCTTTGCCGACATCGTATTGGTGGATGAAATCAATCGTGCTCCGGCCAAGACACAGGCTGCCCTGTTCGAAGTAATGGAAGAGCGTCAGGTCAGTATTGACGGAATGACTTATCCTATGGGGGAGCTTTATACAATTCTGGCTACTCAAAATCCTGTAGAGCAAGAAGGTACTTATAAACTACCCGAGGCGCAGCTCGACCGTTTCCTGATGAAAATAACAATGGACTACCCAACTCTGGATGAAGAAATAAACATCCTGGAACGCCATCATACAAATGCCGCATTCGTGAAACTGGAGGACATCGCTTCTACCATTACCAAAGAAGAGCTCTTATCTCTCCGCAAGCTGATGAACCAGGTATTTATTGATCGTACATTGCTTCAATACATTGCCATGATTGTACAGCAGACGCGCACCAGCAAAGCCGTATATCTGGGAGCTTCTCCACGTGCATCTGTCGCTATGCTGCAGACCTCTAAAGCATACGCTCTATTGCAGGGACGTGATTTCGTAACACCGGAAGATATAAAATTTGTTGCTCCATACGTACTCCAGCACCGCCTGATTCTGACTGCAGAGGCCGAAATGGAAGGATATTCGCCAGTAAAAGTAACCCAACGCCTGATTGATAAGGTAGAAGTACCGAAATGATTTTAAACCGACGCTTTTATATTGCCCTCAGCCTGATTATCCTGTTACTGAGTAGCGGGTATACTTTTGCTCCGCTCTTTGTTCTCGGGCAATGGATGCTTTTTGTCATGCTCCTGGTCGTATTAGCGGAAGGATATATGCTTTACCACGTCCATGGTATACGGGCATTTCGCCAATGTTCATCACGTTTTTCAAACGGAGATGAAAATACGGTGAACATTCGGGTAGAGAGCGGTTATCCGTATACAATATCCGTGGAAGTCATTGATGAAATACCTTTTATATTCCAGCAACGAAATATAAATTTCCAGATAAAGCTCCAGGCAAATGAAGGCAAAACTATCAGCTATCAATTACGACCCACCCATCGGGGAATCTATAATTTTGGACGGATTCGTGTATTTGTACAAGGCCGGATGGGATTACTTTCGCGCCGCTATACCTGTGGTGATACCCAAGATATCAAAGTCTATCCATCCTACCTGATGTTACATCGTTATGAATTGCTGGCAATAAGTGATAATCTTACGGAATTAGGTATAAAACGTATCCGTCGCGTAGGACATCGCACTGAGTTTGAGCAGATAAAGGAATATGTAAAAGGCGATGATTATCGCACGATAAACTGGAAAGCAAGTGCCCGCAAGCACGAGCTTATGGTAAATGTGTATCAAGACGAACGTTCCCAGCAAATTTATAGTGTGATAGACAAGGGACGGGTTATGCAACAGGCTTTTCGTGGAATGACCTTACTTGACTATGCGATAAATGCCTCATTAGTTCTTTCGTACGTTGCCATGCGGAAAGAAGACAAAGCCGGGCTCATAACCTTTGATGAACATTTCGATACCTTCGTACCGGCATCAAGCCGTCCCGGACATATGCAGACATTGCTTGAAAATCTCTATAGTCAAGAAACTACTTTCAGTGAAACGGACTTTTCTTCCTTATGCGTACATCTGAACAAGCATGTCAACAAACGTAGCCTTTTGATTTTATACACCAACTTCTCCAGTATGGGAAGCATGAACAGACAGTTAGCATACCTGCAACAACTAAATCGACAGCACCGCCTGCTGGTAGTGTTTTTCGAAGATGCTGACTTGAAAGCCTATATTGCTACTCCTGCCTCAGATACGGAAGGATACTATCGCCATGTTATTGCCGAAAAATTTGCCTTTGAAAAACGTTTAATTGTCTCTACACTAAAACAGCATGGCATTTATTCTCTATTGACCACGCCCGAAAATCTCTCTATTGATGTAATTAATAAATATCTGGAGATGAAATCGAGACAGTTACTCTAATCAACCTCCGAGAATACACAAGCAAATACCCAGAAATAGGGATTGCCTAACCGAATGTTTTCTTCGATCTTTGCACAAGAAATTACGATAGATGAAGAAGCTCTGTTTATTATTACTCATTCAGATAGAATGTATATTTTCCCTACCTGTATATGGGCAGGATTCAATTAATATAGGAAACCGCCATTCTTTGTTTTCCAATATATTAAACGAAGAAAGATCCTATTGGATTTATAAACCAGAACAACGACCAGGAGAATCTGCTCAAGATTATCCGGTTCTTTACTTACTGGATGGGGATGTCTTTTTTCACTCCGTAGTAGGATTTACGCGCTTTTTTTCTTCCTCAAGAATATCTTCCTTGCCTCCCTGTATTGTTGTTGCCATCCTGAATACAGACCGCACAAGGGATTTTACTCCTACCTTCTCGTCTGCACGACGAGATGGCAGCATTCACCCAGAAGATAAACCGCAAGGAGGAGGTGCAGAGCAATTCTATCGTTTCCTGACAGAAGAACTGCGTCCGGAAGTAGAAAGAAAAGTTCCCTGTAGTGGCCGTCACTTCTTAGCAGGACACTCATATGCCGCTTTATTCACGCTACAGACATTACTTGATCATCCTGAATCTTTCGAAGCGTTTATAGCAATAGATCCCAGTCTATGGTGGGATCGTGGCATTTTTCTAAAACAAGCGGAAATAAAAATCAGGCAAAAGAACTATTCCGGAAAACAGCTATATGTTGCTTTTGCCACGCGCCAACGCCCTGATGTAAAATTAGTGCAATTCTCGTTGGCCGACAGCTTAAATATGAAAATTATTCCGGATATGGAGAATCAACATTTACGCGTTGTATTCAAAAAGTTCCCGGAAGAGGTACATGGTACAGTTGCACTCCCAGGATTTTATGATGGCCTTAAATCACTGTTTATGCGTCAATCAGAAAGAACAGAAAGAGTAACAAAGTAAGGTCACCCACCGGACAAATACCTATAAGACACTTACCTTATATTCTGAATTATAATATTCTACTGCCATCTGATATTCAGCAATATTCTTCTCTTTAGCCAATAAGCTCAGTTTTGCCTTATCAGCAGAAGATATATTATTGCCATAATAAATGGCTGTAGGCTTCATCATAACTTTAACAGATTCTTTTTCATAAGAACCCGGACAAATCAATCGCCATTCATTTTCATATCCCCAGCATTTCGCTTTATTCAAAAATACTTTCAAATAAATAAATACGTCAGGCAAAGCAATACTGCTATTATTTTCTCCTTTAAGGCTTATAAGAAAATCATCCATTAAACTTTTTCCTATATGAGTTGCATCAAGTCTTTTATCTGAATAGATTACCGGAAAAAGTATTGCCGGGTGACTACCGGGTTGCGTATCACTTGTTAGAAAAACAACTTGCTTTATATCATATTCCAACACAAACCCGCTATGTCTATCAGCATAATGTGACCACATCAGCATATTATCCTTTCTCTCTGTAAAACATGCAATCTTACAGCTTTCTTTTACACTCTCCACTGATTGATCTAATAAATCCCCGATAAATTCAAGATATTCATTAATTTTATCACTATAAATGCCCTTATCGCCATATGTAGTTCCTTCATAATAAGCCTCACGCAGTATCTGATCCGCTACCTCATCCTCTTCCCCCTTCCAAAAATTAAAGCATTGCATCTCCTTAGCAATTTTATCAATCTTCGGATCTCCAGGGTACTTTTTTCTCATATCCTCCTCAACCAAACTATTTATCTTACTCAGTGTATAAAGAAACCAGTTTTTATTCAGCACTTCCTCATAATTCTTTAGTATCTCCTCTTTATTGTAGCAAACCAAAGAATCAAACGGATCATTAAAATTACGAGGATTACCGGCATAGACTTCATCATCTCTAAATGAATCTAAATTATACTCTTGACAGTTCCGATATCGATATAGTTTTGAAGGTATATTTTTTGCCACCAAATCATGGAGTTTAGAGAACAGTCCACTTGCCTCCGGTGAAGTAGGTTCTCCACGTTTAAGAGGAATAATTTCACTCATCAATATTTTCTCAAACTCCTCTTTAAAATTAGATGTTTCCATTGTGTTTTATATATCAAGTATAATATCTGTGCATACTAAGAATCTCATTATGCAAAAATAGTGTTTATTTACGTAGCTGACAGCCCGATTTCAAAGTTTCTTTGTTACGATCTCTTTTATACTGTTAATTATCTGAATAGTTTAAATACCCTGCAAAACCGTATCACTAAAATATTTGTTTCTAATAAAGGGGTGTTAGTTTTGCCCGGATTCTAAAATCGAGTAAATAAAAAGATAACCATGAAAAAAGAAGTTTCTGAAGTGCTCAAAAAAGAGCAAAATAATGAAAGTTGTATCCATCTGTATCTGGAAGAATGTGGCTGGTGTGCTTATGAAGTTTCAGCTTATCTGCTTATGAACCTCTTAGGAGGAAAATGTATCGTCGAGAAAATAGAACAATGCGGATCAAAAATTGTTCGGGCACTAATGAATATAGATTTATTAGGCGACATTAATTATGGCGATTATCGCTACGCTGGGCTAAACTCATACAATTTACAACTGATAGGAAAAGATAAGGTTGATAAGCAATCATTTATTCATTGGAGAAAGAATGTATAAGGAAAAGCTGGATGTAAGCCACACTCAAAAAAAGGAAACAGACTAAGAAGGAGATTAAAATATAATTCCCAGTAAATTAACAAAAGCGCAATTCTGCTTGTTTATGAGTTGCGCTTTTGGTATTTTTGCAATCATTATATATGATATGATAAACAAGAGACATAATAAAAAAGTTTTTTCTTCATAATACCAACATGAAAAGACGAAAAAAAATCATCTTGATTATTGGTGGAATACTTCTGTTTTCGTTCATAGTTTTTGGTGTGATAGGTTATTTCATAGCTCGCAATAGTTTTAAAAACCCGCCAGAACATTATGTAGCTATCGGGGGACGGGTATATACAGCTGTACCCGCTATGATGATAGATTCAGTCTATGATTCATTAAACCTTAGTGGACGTGGTATTAAGATTGGAGTATTAGATACCGGATTTGGGGGATTGAGGCAACGTTCTTGGACTAAAAACTTGCATGTAACCGCCTATGCTAATTTTATAGATGGAGATACTTTGGATTTTTTTAAGGAAGAGTCTGGCAGAGAAAGGGACCACGGAGCATACTCTTGTGCATGTATAGGAGGACAACTTGCAGGAGACACCATAAAAGGATTGGCATGGAATGCTGAATATTATTTAGCTGAAATAGATGATTTTGATTCCGAACCACGTCTGGAGGAAGTACGCATGATGAATGCGATACGTTGGTTACTGACTCATAATATAGATATAATAACTTCTTCTTGTGGCTATACAATTTTTGATGATTTCGACGGATATTCTGTTCAGATGCTTGACGGACATACATCCCGCATTTCATGTTTTGTAGATAGTATTCTTCAAGCCAATCCTAACTTAATATTTATCCAAAGCATGGGTAACGAGGGCAACAAACCTTGGCGTTATAACAACTTCCCAGCAGATGTTCGGGAAGTGATAGCCGTAGGGGCTGTAGAAGATGATGGTATGACCCGCGCCGATTATAGTTCTCTTGGTTGGGAAGGAACTGAATATATAAAACCTGATATATGTGCTTATGTACAACCTCCTCGCAGAGGTACTTCATTCTCAGCACCTTCTATAGCAGGATTATGTGCTACTTTATTAGAACAGAAAAAAATGAGCAGAAAAGAACTTATCCATCTTTTGCACACTTCAGCGCTTAATGCTTCCATGCCCAATCGAGAAATAGGCTACGGAATGCCGCAAACCTCCCAGATGACACCATAGTAATATAAATTGCTTTCAGAAGACTTCCCCTAAATTAAACGATATACTAACATTTAAAACAAAAAACACCCAGCTTTACATTATTGAGTGTAAAACTGGGTGATTTTCAATATTTATTGCGGTGCGTACGGAAGATGAACCTTAGTTTTATTCCTCACGTAATCAATATCTTAGCAAGCTCTTAATTCTTTCTCCCACTAATAACCCCACGTGTGCAATTCTTTAGATTGCTTGGTGTTGCGGTGGTTGTTTGAGTTTCTGCAAAGATAATAATTTTCTGCGAAAACAAGGCTTTTAATGAAATATTGCATAATAAAGACTTTAACATATCTAAAAATTACATATCTTTGTGCTATTAATTAAACACTCAGATTGTTATGGAATGTATTTATTGCAAACAGAATATACCAGATAACGCTAAATTTTGCCCATTTTGTACCCAACAAATTAGGTGTATAGAATGTAATGAACCCCTCTTTCCCAATGCAAAGGTATGTATTAATTGTGGAAAAGCATTGAATATAGAAGTTAATGCAAATATGAATACTATTGAATTTTCAGAGACTAAAAATTCACGTTCTTTTAAAGCATGCTTTACTGATACAGTTGGTGGTAGTATAGGTGAAGCTATTGGATTGATTATAAACGACAAATTACCTGTTAAAAATACATTTAAATCAAAGACACAAATCTCTGCAAGCTTACTTCCTCATAATAGTAGTGAAGGAGAGAATATAGATACGGTAGAAGTCGTAGACGATGAATTGGAACAACTTAATCAAGTATTCAAAAATAGCAATGGAAAAACATCCTTACAAGAAACAAGATTGAAAGCTAAATCTAAAAGAGATGCGGGTATAAGATTGACATTGCTATTTATGTATTATCAATATAAATTAGGTATTGAAGAAGTTCAAAGAATAGATTTAACTAAAATTTTAAGAGATGCGAGCTTAGAAGATTCCAATTGGCGTACTTGGTTAATTAATAATAATTTAGTAGGTGTAAAGGAAGATAAAGTTGAACTAAAGGCTCCGGGAAGAGATGCGGCTAAAGAATTTTTATTAGAAGTCCTAAATCCTGAAATAGAAGATAAATGGAAATTAGGTACTTCACGTACAAGCAAGAGAGGAAAAAAGAAAGAAAGTAATGATGAAACTGAAATTTGATGACTTTTGCAAAGCTTCTGAAATTGCATTTCAAAAGAAAAAAATAGATGCTGCTGTTTTAATAATTTGGTATCACCAAAAGGTATCAAATAGAAATTCAATATCTATAAATGAAATAAATAATTATTTTAAACAGGCTCACTTGCCAGAATATAATAAATTTCGATTATCAGAACATTTAAGATTAGATAAAAGAATAACAAAGGGTGAAAATGGTAATTATAAACTCAATAGAGCTATTCTTGAGGTATTAGACCAGAAATTCAACCATTTATTTGAAGATGAAACGAAAGTTCAACTCCAAATATCTTTAGAAAATACTCCTTTTTTAGAAAATACAGATATTGAAAATGCTCATAAAATGGCAGAATTGTATCTAATTATTTTTTGTTTTGAAAATTCTGCAAGGCATTTTATATTGAAAATATTTTCATTAAATTTTGGTGAGGACTGGTGGAATATTATAAAAAATACAGATTTTAAAAAGAAAGTAGAAGAACGCATGTCGCGTGAGCAAAAACTGAAATGGATTTGCCAACGAGGGACATCCCCTCTATTTTATTTGGATTGGAGTGATTTATTAAAAATTATACGAAAATACGAAAATTTATTCACACCCTTTATTGCTGATTTAAAATTCATAGAACTACGATTTGAAGAGCTTGAAAGAGTTAGAAATATTATTGCGCATAATGGTATTATACCTGATAAAAATGATATAAATCGATTAATTTTATATTTTCAAGATTGGTGTAAACAACTTAAGGAGCTTTCCATCTGATTATTTATAAATAATCAGATTATGATAAAACTTGTCTTTTCATTTCATAATTACTCTTATTTATTAAACAAACCTAACCTTTGAGCAAAATTTACAGCCTCAATCGAATTATTGGCTTTTAGCTTTTGCAATATATTCTGTCTATGGCTATTTATGGTATTTATACTAACTTTCAAAGTATTTGCTATCTCTTTACTTAACAAGCCTTGCTTCATCAAACGCAAAACCTCCAACTCTCTATTTGTTAAAGGTTCATCCAATGTATCAGATAAATCTATAAAAATCTGTTCTCCAGTTTTAAAGTTATATAGGTGGCTTTTAATAATTTCTGATTCATGGCTTGCGTCAACATCAATAACTGACAACATAAGCCAAATGTTGCCTGATCTATCTAACTCAACAATCTGTTCCTGCTCTATTATACGGATATATTCACCTCGTAGATTCCTCACCCGCATTTCATGAATGGCTTTATAGTTCATTTTTTCTTCATTGGAGAACGAACTCAATATTGAATAGATTTTCTTTCTTACAAGTAATCCGTAGTATATATCATCCGGATGTATAACCTCTACTACTGGCTGATGCCCGTCTATAAACAATCTATGGGAATCAAGCCCATATAATTCAGGAATATTATCAGAAACAAATACGAATTTTTTTGTGTAGCAATCAAACGCCAACACAATACTGTGCGTAACTTCCGAGAGTTTTTTCCAGTCCTTTTTCCTTTCTTCGAGAATGGAATAGTCTACCTCATCAAGTAGTATGTTTGATGTCGGGAGTAAGTTTATTATTTGCTTCTCAATTTCCTCAATTATCATATTTTAAAAATATCTGATTATTAGACATTTGCACGTTCTCTCATTATAAATGACTATTGCCTTTAGAGTCTATTGCTTCTATCTTTGCACAAAGATAATGAAATCAGTATAAGTATAAGATAAATAGATGTTTAATATTTTAATTCATGTAGTATGATAAAGAAAATTTGTTTAATGACACGTAGCGGAAAAGAGGTTGTAGGGCGTAGAGTAGTTGTTACTTCTGAGTTTGAAGCTAACAGGGAAAATATTTGGTGTAAAATTCAGGATATTGATACCTTAAGAGAAATTTGTAAGCCAAAAGCCAGTTTTATATCTTATGATAATACTTCTCCTACTTGGAAAGAAGGAAAATCTTTTTGCTTTAAAATGTTCCTACATGGATTTATTCCAGTAGGAAAACATACAATAAATGTAATCAAAATGGATAAAAGCACAGGAGAGATAGTAACAAATGAGTATAATAAAAAGGTGACTATATGGAATCATTATATCAACATGGAAGATGTTTCTCCTAATGTTACAAGATATACAGATATGGTCGATTTATATGCAGGTGGTTTAACAGCTCTTGCCGCTTGGTGGACGCTTAAATTTTATAAGCATAGGCAGAAAAAATGGCAGAAGATAGCAAAAAACTTATAAAACAATTACACATTGTCTTCTAAGAAAGATTATGCCAAAATGGGATTTAACAGAAAAGCAAATATATAAATTGCTAAAGCATCCTTGCCAAAAGGAAAAAGCTGTAATAGAAGAAATAACTTCTGCATATCTTGAATTTGTTGAAGATTTATTCGATTATCTCAATAGAGAGCATGATAATAAAATCCGTATCAGGCAATTAAATATGAGTTATATAGATTTCGGAACAATAAAAGCATTAGAAGAAACCTCTCCTACTGAAAATAGCAAACTGAAAATCATATATCTTGATAAACTTTTGTCTTTGATAAATATGGAACAAGAACTAATCTATCGCCAAATGGAATATCCAAAATTTTTCATCAATATAGAATCTGATTGGAAATCTCCATTCTACTTAAACAATGAGGTTATTAAAATCGTAGATATAATGGAATTGGTTTGTGGTATTTTTTATATCAGAGATGGAATAGTTCGGATTGATAACAAAGACATCTTTTTAAGTGATGTTGCCCGGATTTTTGAAAAGATGTTCAACATTAATTTTGGAGATATATACAAAAAAGAAATTGCGGTTATCAAAAGGAAACCTACTAAGATAACAGAATTTTTAGATAGCTTGAAAGTCGCTATTATAAAAAAGAGCAGAGATAATGGTTATAACCATTTGTAAAAAGGAATTTTATGTTGTATTGATAATCAACGTACTACAAATTATTTATGGGGGATTAGGTGTACCATTCCCCCATTTTCTTTGCTTCCCTTTTCCGAACTTTGCTTCATCAATCGATTGACAATCTTAATGTATAATCAGAAAAATGAAGCAATATGTATGTAGATAGTTACGAGTTCAAAGACTGGATGCAAAAGCTACTTGATAAACTGGAAGAAGTAGGCAAAGATGTAAAAAATTTGCAAACCAACCCAGAAGTAATGCCGAATGACAAACTTTTGGATAATCAGGATTTATGCCTGTTATTCAAAGTCAGTACCCGGACATTGCAGAGATTGAGAAGCAAGAAACTGCTGCCCTTTATGATGATTAGCGGAAAAGCCTACTATCGGGCTTCCGATGTGCGTGAGTTCATAAAGGAACGGTTCGATGTGGGCACGCTCCGAAAGTTCGAGAAAGAACACGGAGCGAATAAGTAAGAGTGAAATTCATCCCGGAGCTGTACACGTGGCAGTTTCGGGATGTTTTTCTTTTGGCAAGTCTGTATTTACTTCCCTGCTGATATTGTTCCCTCTTCCCTATAAGATGCTTCAAACTGTTTGGTAAGCGCAATAATCTGTTGGTTCGTCTTTACCAGTTCAACAGTGTATTGTTCCAGTTTGTAAAGCAAAGTAAGTGCTTTCTTCTCCGCAAAATTGGAATGAAGCTCTTTCACTACCTGATTATAGTTATTGCTGATACTCCTGAACTGACTGAATAACTGGGAGAGTTGAATGTAATAATCAACCTTGCTTTTATCAATCCTAAGCACCTTAAACGACTTCCCGAAAATACAGTTCTTAATGAAATGCGCTTTTACCTTGTAGCCTGACTGGTCGTAAAAGGCTAAGAACTTGGCGTTCTCCACATCGTCCAAATTCAGGGAATAACGGTGTGTTCGTGGGTCAAGTTTAGGCTTGCGCCCACCTTTGTTAAATGACTTCTTTTTCTGTTCCATAATTATAATTATTTACTGGTTTTACGACTTCGGAGTAAAACCAACCACCTTTTAAGGTGGCAAGGTTTTGAGGCACAAAAAACGAAGTGCGGGCCTCAAAACACAACTTGCTGTTATCATGTGATAACAAAAATCTTCCCTATGGTCAGATTACAAAAGCAAGCGATTTGGCTTCCTCCTATGTCTGTTTGTCGGTTACAAAATTACAGACAGCAATTTACCTCTGAAATATGCCCTATTACGCCAAATTGGGACATAAACGGACAAAGTAACCCCATTTTTAAAAGCATTTGTTTTTACCCTTTTCTTTGCTGAAAATTGATTGAATGGTAGCAATATATAAGGCAGTCAAACAAAGTTTGAATATGGCTTTAAACCATATTTGAGAACCGTTTAGAAGTATAGCAATACTGCTATAAAATCGGCTTGTTCCCTTTCAATCAGTATCAGAAATTAATCAACCTATTTATAAACCATTAAAATTTGAAGGCATGGCAGAAGTAAAACAATCATTACAGGAAATAGCAAGTAAGGAACTGGAAAGCTATAAATCGGTGTTCCTTAAAAAGCGGACGGTTTGCAACCGTCAAAGCGTGTACATAAGTGGAGAGATACAGAAACATATCATGCAGATTGTAGGCGTGATTACGGGCAAACAAGTAAGCATCGGAAATTTCATTGATAACGTACTGGAAGAACATTTAAGTACGCACAATGATGTTCTTTCAGTTCTCTACCGGGAAGAAATGCAGAAAGGAATCTTCAACCAGCCAAAAGAGAAAGACGTATGAATATCGTAACTATTGAGGAACAGACCTTTAAACAGGTGTGCGGGCGGTTCTCCGGTTTCGTCAGTCAGGTGGAACGGATTTGCAGAGAAAATACCCGTCAGCCGGAGAAATGGTTGTCAGGTCGTGAAGTGTGTGCCCTGCTCGGTATCAGCATCCGAAGTTTACAGAACTATCGGGACAGTGGTAAATTGGGCTACTCCCAAATCGGTAATAAACTGTACTACAAATCTGCCGATATTGAAAAACTGGTTGCAGAATGTACGATAAACCAAGTTTCAGGAAAGGAAAACAACTATATACCAACCAACAAATAAATATCGCCTTATGAAAAGAAAACAAGATGTCAATTCAGAAACAAACCAATTTTTCACCCTACCGGCTATTGTCGGTACATGGGAAAGTTTTAATCTCCATCCTACGGTGATGATATACCAAAGCAAGAAGAAGTATCTCCTTTCGATGCTCCATGTTTCGGATAACGGACAGGCGCAACCTGCCACTTACGAGATACAAAAGGAAGATAGCCGTTACTTCATCGTTTCAGCCTTTAAACGGCTTTATATCGGCTATGACGAGGTAAAAGACAGCCTTTCCATTTCTTATTATGGCGAGTATTTGCGTAACTGACAGGTGAAATATGTCAATCATTCAAACCAATTATAAATCAATAAAACGATATAACAAGATGGAACTGATAAACGGCAATAGTGGGATAATTAAGGATTTCTTTCAGTCTATGGATAGAATGTTAGACGGTATCAGCCGACTGGCAAAGGAAAGCAGACCGCATTTGAACGGTGAAAAGTTTCTAAGCAACCGGGAAGCATCCAAATATTTGAAAGTAAGCATCCGCACGCTGCAAGAATGGAGAGTTACGGGCATTATCCCATACATTCAGATAAAAGGCAAAATAATCTACCGTCAAAGCGATATAGAACGGCTTTTGCAGACCTACTACAACAAGGAACGGCAGGAATAATCTGCTACCCTTAAAAAACACATTTTTTTCTGAAATTGACTAAGAACATTAACTCTATCAGTGTAGTAGTCCGTCTGTGCAAGCCTTTGGAAGAAAATACTACCCGGAGCGTAGCGCAGGCGTGGAGATTTTCTTTCAAACCCTTTAGGGCTTGGGCTTGAACGGACGGAATACGGAGCTTACCTTTGTTAATGTTTTATTCAGCTTCGGAAAAAGTACATTCTCACCCTTTTAGAAAATTTCTTTCTACATTTGCCATATCACGCATAATAGAGCTATCCAAAACTTTTGCATAATGTTGTGTCATTCTGATATTGGAATGCCCCAAAATTTTAGATACATTTTCCATTGATACATCATTGGCGAGAAAAACAACGGTAGCCGCAGTATGTCTTGCAACATGAGTAGTTAGGCGCTTGGTAATGCCGCATAAATCAGCGATTTCTTTTAAGTAGGCATTCATGCGCTGATTACTGATTACAGGTAAAAGCACACCTTTCTTTATACACTCTGCATTATCTTGATATTTCCTCAATATCCTTTGAGGAATGGATAAAACGGGGATATTGCACATCTGATTGGTTTTCTGCCGTGCCTTGCGTATCCACAAAGCACCGTTATTGTCTTTTATCAAGTGTTCACGACTTAATTGCTGTACATCAACAAAAGCAAGTGCAGTGAAACAGCAAAAGACAAAAATATCTCTTACCTGCTCCAAACGTTTGATAGCAAATTCCTTGTTCATCAGAATATCCAGTTCCTCACGTGAAAGGAACTCAACATTTACTTCCTCCTGCTTGAAGTGGATGCCGTAAAACGGGTCTTTCTTTATCCAGTCGTTAGCCAAAGCAATGCGGACAACCTTTTTCAAGTTCTTCAAATGTTTCAATGCAGAGTTGTTTTGGCAATGCTTATCAGTTTTCAGCCAAAAATCAAAATCACGGATAAATTGTCCGTCCAGTTCTGCCAGCATTATATCATCACGGTGGTAACAACTGCGGATATACTCTTTCAGGCGGTTTATGGAAGTATCATATTTGGTGACGGTACTTTCCGTATATTCTTTACCAATCAGGGCACGGCATTTCTCGTTATGCTCCGCATAAACTTCCAATAAACTACGTTGTACTTTGTCCCGTCCGTAGAAACAATCCTTTATTATATCGGCTGTTATTGGCTTGTTGTCTATTTCCAGTTCACGGTGTATCTGTAATACTTTGGCACGAACCGTATTTATATAGTGGTTCAGTTCGGTGGCTACACGGTCTTTTCCTTTGGAACATTCCTTTTTCTGATTCCATAAATCTACGGGAATGCTCCGTTTAATCATAACTTCGGCTACTCGCTTGTTTACGGTGATGCGCATACAAATAGGAGCTTCACCGTTTTTCAGAAGTTTCGCTTTCTTGATGATGAACAATACGCTTAGTGTGTTTCTTTTCACTGCTCCCATAATTCTTTGTTTTTTAAGTGGTGCAAAATTAGTTTGTTACACTCAAAAACCAGCTACGCAAAAAGCTGACAATCAAAGACAAATGCGTCAATTCGTGGGAGCAAAAACTGTTTTCAAAAAGTCCCACGAATAAGCCACGTGAGAACTGCCTAAAACTGCTATTTTTTGCCGAAGCAGAGCAAAAGAAAAAGCTCTGAAATCCTTGAATTTCAGAGCTTTGCTTTCTTTTGCTATTTGCTTTCGCGGTGCGTACGGGACTCGAACCCGTGACCCCATGCGTGACAGGCATGTATTCTAACCAACTGAACTAACGCACCATAATTTCATTTTTAATTGCTATCTCTCTCGATTGCGGTTGCAAAGGTAGACAATTCTTTGAAACCTGCAATAGCTTGGAAGAAATATTTTTCATCTTTTTTAAACTAAGCTTGATTATAAGATATTTATATTACCTTTGTCTGACGAAAAAAAATCGAATAACAAATCAAAATGAACCAAAAGCGAGAAAAACCATGAGAAATACTCCTATTGAACGTAAGTTGATAGACGAAACCATCGAAGCATTTCAAATTGCCGACTTTGGAAAGGCTACTATCCGCGAAGTAAAAGCAATTGCTGCCAAAGCAGAAGCTGAGTCAGGTATAGAATTCATAAAAATGGAAATGGGTGTACCGGGTCTGCCTCCTTCGGCAGTAGGTGTGAAAGCTGAAATCGAAGCACTACAGAAAGGAATTGCCAGTCTCTACCCCGACATCAATGGATTACCTGCCCTGAAAGAAGAAGCTTCACGTTTTATCAAAGCTTTCATTAATGTAGATTTAAAGCCCGAAGGGTGTGTACCAGTTACCGGTTCTATGCAAGGAACTTTTGCCTCATTTCTTACTTGCAGTCAATGTGATGAAAAGAAAGATACGATATTGTTTATCGACCCGGGATTTCCTGTGCAAAAACAACAGTTGGTGGTCATGGGACAAAAGTTTGAAACCTTTGATGTATATGACTTCCGTGGTGACAAACTAAAAGAAAAGCTGGAAAGCTATCTTGAGAAAGGCAATATTTCTGCTATTGTTTACTCAAACCCTAACAATCCCAGTTGGATATGTTTAAAGGAAGAAGAACTGCGTATTATCGGAGAACTTGCCACGAAGTATGATGTAATTGTCCTGGAAGATCTGGCTTACTTTGCAATGGACTTCCGCCAGGATTTGAGCAAACCATTCCAACCGCCTTATCAACCGTCAGTGGCACATTATACAGACAATTATGTATTGCTTATTTCCGGCTCTAAAGCATTCAGTTATGCCGGACAACGCATCGGAGTAAGCTGCATCTCAAACAAATTGTACCATCGCTCCTACCCTGGACTCACCAAGCGATACGGAGGTGGCACATTTGGTACAGTATTCATTCATCGGGTACTTTATGCTCTTTCTTCAGGTACCAGCCACTCTGCACAATACGCACTTGCTGCCATGTTGAAAGCTGCTAACGAAAGGCAATACAACTTCCTTGATGAGGTAAAGATATATGGTGAACGTGCACACAAATTAAAAGAAATTTTCCTTCGTCATGGTTTCCATTTGGTATATGACAATGATTTGGGTAATCCTGTTGCCGATGGTTTCTACTTTACCATTGGCTATCCGGGTATGACCAGTGGAGAACTTGCTAAAGAATTGATGTATTATGGTGTCAGTGCCATATCACTGATTACAACAGGTAGCCACCAGGAAGGTTTACGCGCTTGTACTTCTTTCATTCAGGATCATCAATACGCGCAATTAGAAGAACGGATGGCAATCTTTGCAGAAAACCATCCGGTGAAATAAGTAAATAGAAAGAATAAATTTACCAGTTAGTGCCGGTATCCCACCACAAACGGGTACCGGCATTATCATCCCCACCCAAAGCATTGACTAATGCACGATACTGCTCCGGATTCTCCGTTTGTAAACCTCCGGGAAAATTTAACCGACGTATCATGATTTCCGTATCGACGCAACCGTCCTTACTGTGGTTGAAGCGTACAGGGAAAAGACGTGGGTATCCTGTTCTACGCTGTTCCGCCCAAGCTTCACATCCTTCCGGAAACATCGCTAACCACTTCTGAGTCATAATCTTTTCTAATTTTATATCCCGGCCAGCTGTTTCAATCCACTTTGGAGACACTGTACAACGTGCCTTTATATTATTTTCAGTATCATATGTATCCACAAAATCAGCAGCCAATTTATCACTATTCAAATAATCTGCTGTTTGCGATATACCATGTTGACGCAAAGATGCAGTAACCCCTCTCTCGTAACAGGTACCGGCATTTTCACTTGTCCAGTCCCGTAAAGCAGCTTCTGCTCGTAAGAACCAAACCTCAGCTGCAGTCATAAGAATAGCATCTGTCTTTTGAGTGGCTTGCAATTTAGATAAACCAAGATAAGAAGTATGAGAGAAACAAGTCCCCTGCCGGATACCACGATATTGTCCCGTATATGCCTTATCCTGACAAGTAGCAAAATAAACAGCTTTCCGGGGATCTTCGTAACCGTTCATAATAGATTCCATAGGAGCACTCATATAAGTTTCATTCCACACCAGATTAAGTTCACCCAGCGGATTGGTATATCCACTCTGAGTTGAGACAGCTACCAGTTCATTTTCCGTTTCCAACACTCCATATTCATTATTAAATGCTTTGAGAAACTCTGAACGTGATTTTTCCTTATCCGCCAATGCAATACGCATGGCAAGTCTCATTCTCAATGAATTGGCAAACTTAATCCACGAAGTATATTTACCATCCATCAATATATCAAAACGGGAGAACTCAGCAGCTTCCGGATTCGACTCAACAAAATCGGCAAGAACTGTCACAGCCGTATCTAACTCACAAAAGAATTCTTTGTAAACAGCTTCCTGTGTATCGGGTGCATATCCTGCATCAGGATCGGCAAAATGTGTATACACAATAGGACCATAATAATCCGTAACCCGGTGCATCACTTCAACTTTCAGAATCTTTGTTATTCCGAAAAAGCCGGAATGATTGTCACGAGTTGCATTTTCCGATTGGTATATCTGCGGAAGAATATACGAATAAGTATGTCCCCACATAGCACTATTCCAACCATCCTGCAAATTATAGTCCGAATTATGACTTCCTCCATTCAGCGGTTTACCATCATGCATATATCCACTGAACATATCGGCATTCAGATTCTGTGTCAATTGAAAAGGCCAGTTCTTACCTTTTCCATAATCATAATTAAAATAAATACCTTGCTGGATAATGCCTAGACGAATACCATGTTCATTGTAATCAATCTGCAAATCTTCATCCGTCACCCCGGATAAATCCGTATTAATGTCTTTAAAGTCACCTGTACACGAAGCTAATAATAGTAGCCCCCCGAATATCCAACTATATCTTTTCATTCCACTTTTCTCCTCATCCATTAAAATTCACACTTCAATGAAAAGCCCCAACTACGTGTCGTAGGCATTCCATACACATCAATACCTTGATTGTCATTGCCGGTAGACAATACCAAATCAGGATCAAAAGGAGCCTTCTTATAAAAGAAGAACAAATTACGGGCTATAAATGACAGTTGTACTTTCTTCAAAACCTTAGATTTCTCCATCCAGGAGGCAGGTAACTGATATGATAACGAAAGCTCTCTCAACCGGATATTTGTAGCATCATACATATAATATTCCGTTGTTCCCGCACGTCCACCAACTATCTTATAAAATCCCTTTACGTTATCTATCTGATGTCCTTCAAGCATTACATAGCCTTCATCACGAGCTTGCGCTGTAACTTCCGATACACCATACAAGTCCATATCCGCCTGCGTTTGTGAAAGTACTTTCCCTCCACAACGGCAATCTACTAGGAAATAAAGCGAGATGTCTTTATAAGAAAGTGTATGATTCCATCCCATCTGGAACTTCGGATTAGAGTTACCTACCTTTACCGTATTCCCGTCACCTTCTATTTTAGGTAATCCGGCATTACTTCCTTCTGTCTCATATACAATATTACCTGAAGCATCCCGAACAAAAGCCTTTCCATAAATATCACCGATAGAACCACCTTTCACCAACTTCATAGCATAACTGGAAGAAAAACTGGTAGGTCCGTAAACAAACTCTTTCAATTCTTCATGCAAAGCGACAATCTTATTCTTATTAGTTGCAAAATTAAGAGTGGTACTCCACATGAAATCTTTCGTCAACACTGGTGTTGCATCCAATGCAATTTCCCAGCCACGGTTCAGAATATTACCAGCATTCACATATCGATAAGCATACTTATCACCCGCCAATGTAGGTAATTTAAAGAATTGGTTGCGAGTATTCGTTTTATAAAAAGTAAGATTAAAACCAATGCGACTATTCAAAAAACGCGCCTCAGCACCAGCCTCCCACGAATAATTCATTTCCGGTTCCATCTCTTTAAAAGGAGCTGCATCATTTGCCAAATACTCACCACCGGCAGTTATATGAGACAGAGAATATGTCATGAATGGAGGAATATCATTACCTACCATACTATAAGCTCCACGTACCTTAGCGTATGACACCCATTCCGGCAATGTAAACAAGCGACTCAAGATCAGCGATGTTCCGATAGAAGGATAAAGATATCCCCGTTTTTCATGTTTGGTATGTGAAAGAGTGGATGCCCAGTCATTACGGGCACTCAAATCAATATAAGCACTTTCTTTGTATCCCACCTGGGCAGTGGCAAACAAGGATTGTAGCTGACGGCGGGCATCTATCTTCTGATCAAGGGCAGCAGAACCATTCATTATTATATTTGCCAGATTGAAAACATTGGCATAATATAATGAAGCAGTCTTAGAGTCATAACGAGTAGAATTGGTGGTTTTGTCATTGATACTCGTACCCAGCGCGCCGTTCACAGAGAAGTCACCCCATTGCTTCTTCATCATAAGCATCAGGTCACCATAAAACTGGATATCCTGATAATCCATTTCTATGTAACGTCCGTTCGTACCTGCTAAAGCCGGAGCTGTGGAAGCATAGAATTTTTGACGAAGCTTGTCATTGATACAATCAACATTACCACGAGCCTGTACTGTCAGCCAATCATTCACTTTGAAACTTGCCGATAAGGATACTATAGCATGCAAGCGTACTTCTTTACTTTGTATACGATTCACAATCCAATAAGGATTTTGTTCAAAGTCATCATAAGAGGTATGCCAGTTTTGTATATTCAAATTTCTACTCTCATCATATATTTCGAAATTATCCTTGTAATATGTCATATCTTCCCCACGAGGAAAGCGATAAAGACCGACTAACGGATTCATATAAAATCCGCCCACCGTCGGTTTATTCTTAGTAACTTGCCGCATCAGGTTTACACTACCATCTAACTTCAGACGATCATTAAACAAAGTAGAAGTTTCTCTGAATGTAAGATTATGTTTCGACAAACGGTTTTTATCAATAATTCCTTTACCGGTAGTATTAGCATACGAGAAATAATTTTGTATTTTTTCGTTGCCATGACTTAAAGAGACCGAAGTGATAGACGTCATTCCTGTAGAAAAGAAATCTTTCAGATTATCATATTTTGGCAAATTTTGCCGTTCACCCCAACTATCTATAACTTCACTGACTCCATAACGGTTTTGCATCTCAGGCAAAGAAACAGCTTTATCAAACATAAGACTGGTAGAGAATGAAATACTACGCTGTCCCTGTGATTTACCTTTCTTAGTTGTAATCAAAATCACACCATTACCTGCTTGGCTTCCATAGAGTGCAGCAGCGGGAGCGCCCTTCAGGATACTTATACTTTCAATATCTTCTGAATTTAAATTTGAGATACCATCACCACCATCGCGATTCCCTGCATTAGCCGTTCCTCCTATGGCACTGAAAGCCTGCTCAGAACTTGAGTTCAGCATGGGAACACCGTCAATTACATAAAGAGGTTGATTTTCACCAGCCACCGAACGGATTCCACGAATACTCACTTTCGCGGAAGCCCCCAAACCTGATGAGACCTGATTTATCTGCACACCAGCAGCTTTACCTGTCAATGATGTTATTAAATTAGGCATTTTAACCCTGGTCAGTTCTTCATTCTTTATTTGGCTCATGGCATAAGAAAGAGAATGTTCTTTCTTCTCAATGCCTAATGCAGTCACAACAATTTTATCCAGCTCTACAGCATTCTCTACCATTGTTATATTCAGAAAAGTCTTTCCGCCCACACTTATCTCCTGGGTTTTATATCCCATAAAAGAAAACCTCAACATAGCATCGTCTGCAACAGTCAATTCAAACTTTCCCTCCATATTGGTAACCGTACCATTCGAAGTACCTATTTCTAAGACTGTAGACCCCGCCAAGGGCACACCATCCTCGTCTACAACGCATCCTGTGACAGTTTTTTGCGCCGAGACTACAATCAAACGACTCTCCAAATCGTTTACAACAAAAGCATAACAAGAACTACTGTATAAAAAAAAATAACTAAAAAATAAAAAACAGATATAACTATAGATAGTAAGTTTCATAATTTGCAATAAAGAAATAACAATCTGCAAATGTAACCAATTTCTTTTTCAATTAAAACCTGTTATATAACATATAAGCTATATCAATTCGTGAAAAAAGAGAAATAATATTTGTTTTTCGAGGATTTGTATGTATATTAGGGGCATGGACACTAATGCAGACATATTTAAAATAGAAACCAACCATGTGATACCCTCACGTGGAAAAGTACTAATATCTGAGCCGTTCCTCTATGATGAGATGTTCGGACGTTCTGTTATTTTGCTGGTAGACCACTCTACAGATGGTACAATGGGGTTAGTACTCAACAAACCACTTCCTTTACGCCTAAATGATGTATTGAAAGAATTTAAAGATATAAGCAGTATACCTATCTATAAAGGCGGTCCATTAAGTACTGACACTCTATTTTATCTTCACACCCTGAAAGATGTGGAAGATTCGCTCCAAATAGGAAAAGGGGTCTATCTGAATGGAGACTTTGATGCCATCCGCCGTTATATTTTACAAGGTAACGATATCGAAGGAAAGATACGTTTCTTCCTGGGCTATTCCGGTTGGGAACATGATCAATTATGCCAAGAAATAGAAGAAAATACTTGGCTGATAGGTTCAACAGGCATCGCCTCCCTTATGGATGAAAAAGGGAGTGCAGAGTTATGGAAAAATGTATTGGGCCAGCTGGGAGGCAAGTATGAAATATGGTCACGCTTTCCACAAATTCCTACACTAAATTAATCATGCCGGATACGCTGTAATAATGCAACATCTTTGAAACATCCCTCGATACATAGCCAATCTTTTAACAATCCGCAAGAAACAAAGCCACATGAAGCGAACAAGCGCATACTTGCTTCATTATCTGTAGCGATGTGAACGAATAATTGTCGCATACGCAGAAAGTCAAAAGCATATTCGCAAAGCAATGTTAATGCATCCTTTGCATAGCCTGCTCCACGAAACTCTTTCCTGATCACGATACCCACTTCTCCACGCGCGTGCATAGGAGAAAAGTCTGTTATATCAACCGTACCAATTGTTAGACCGTCTTCAAGACGCATAATCATCATACGCAGTTGCTTATCAGCAAACATATCACACTGTGAGTTTTCCATGTATTGCTTCATAACATAACGCGAATAGGGTACTGTAAAGTTACTGATATCCCACTGTTGAGGATCATTTTCCATCTCACAAATAAGTTCCAAGTCTTCCGGCTCCATAGCACGAAGACGAATACGGTCATTTATAAAATAGGTGTGTTTCATTCAGATGTAACATTTATCAGGAGTAACCAGTACACGGCTCTCCGGGTTATAAATACCAAGTTTCAATCCCATTTTGCGATGATGGGACAACAAGCGAATAATAGTTGAAAAAGAAAAGGCACGACAATCATACACTACATGCGTGAAACCTTTCAGTGAAATGAATGGACTTCCATGACCATCTACAGCAGACATTTCGTTGGCTATGACAAAGTGATGCTTTCCACCCAATCCGTTACGCTTTAAAAGTACGCGCAAGCTATGAATGGTTGCTTCTTCGCCAAATATGAGAAAACGAGGAAAACGTTGTCCTTTCTGGAAAGAGATTTTCGTCTCTTTTACCGGAAAACTAAACAAACGCTGCACAAAAAGTACAAACAAGCGAACATACATCTGCAGATGAATACCCACACGCACCAGCCAACGCCCTATAACACCATAACGTTCGCCATGTTTACAAAAGAAAATATCCATTGCCTTACAAAATACACGCACATGACGGTAAGTATCCTTCGATGTGCTTTCTCCCTTATAATGCAATATTGGATAAGGCAAATAATAATTTTGATATCCTGCTTCTTCTATCCGGCAAGACAGGTCAATATCCTCACCATACATGAAGAAATCTTCATCCAGTAATCCGGTTTTATCTAATGCTGAACGACGAAGCAACATAAATGCACCCGCCAGCACTTCCACCCAATGAACGCCATCCATATCCAAAGCAGTACAATAATAACCACCCAAACTTTTAGAGTGCGGAAACAATCGTCCCAAACCGGACAATTTACCGAAAGTTGCCGCCAAAGTAGGATATCCACGTTTAGATTCCCTCAAAAAGCGTCCGTCATGCGTTATCATTTTCACACCAGCAGCCCCGGCTTCAGGATGAGCATCCATAAAAAGTATTGCCTCTTCCAATGTCTGTTCCGACAATACAGTGTCAGGATTCAGCAGTAGCACATACTCCCCTTTCGACTCACAAATTGCTTGGTTATTGGCACGGGCAAAGCCCAGATTTTCTTTATTATAGATATAGGTGATATTCGGAAAACGCTCAGTGATATATGCTTCAGAACCGTCCATAGAGGCATTATCCACTACCAGAATCTCGGCTGAAAGATTGTCAATAGCCCTGTATAAGGAACAAAGACACTGTTCCAGGTAATACTTAACATTATAATTGACTATGACAACGGAGAGTTTCATGCTTCCTCCTCTTTATTAATATGCAATTCCTTACGCAAGCGTCCTTCACCGGGTAAACAAAACAAGGAAGCCGTTAGAGCTATAAAAGCACAAAGAATTCCTTTATTACTCAACATGAGATAATAAACGGCAAAGCCCACCAACACCGGTAACATTAAAAGTACGATACGAATTTTGCTCCAGAAAGAATACAAATACAAGGCTTCGGGCAAACTAACCTTGTCGATCTTGCGCGTAAGCACCCATGCAAATAATTTTAAGGATACAGGCACACAAATAGCCGCCAGCAAAATAACCAATGTTTCAGCAAAATAAGTAGTACGTACATCAGCAGCATACATGCCTACCCATTCCCCACCTGTTTCACCTACTATAATTAACAGAATCGGCAGCAACCAAAAGCTTACAAATATAACTTTTAAACGAACTGCCACGTGTTTTATCTGATCTTCCATGCACTAATAACTTAATAACTAATAATTCAATTTGTTCCGGAAAAAGGAGTTCGATTCACAATACTACGTCCCAATGTCACCTCATCAGCATATTCCAGTTCGTCACCAACAGAAATACCACGAGCTATGACACTCAACTTCACACCCAGTTTCTCCAATTTACGGTAAATATAAAAATTGGTTGTATCACCCTCCATTGTAGTACTAAGTGCCAGGATAACTTCCTTTATTCCACCTGCAGATACACGCTGCACAAGACTATCTATTTGTAAATCGCCTGGCCCCACCCCATCCATGGGTGAAATGACGCCACCCAACACATGGTAAAGCCCACGGAATTGCTGCGTAGCTTCCACTGCCATGACATCACGGATATTTTCCACAACGCACACAATAGAATCATCCCGCTGTGGATTAGCACAGATACGGCAAGTCTCAGTATCCGATATATTGTGGCAGACTTTACAATATTTCACTTCGTGCTTCAGCGTAACAATAGCGTTACCAAAAGCCTCCACTACTGCCGTATCCTGTCGCAAAAGATGCAACACCAGGCGCATAGCCGTCTTTCGTCCCACTCCGGGCAGCTTGGCAAATTCACTCACTGCCTTCTCCAATAATATCGAGGAAAATTGTCCATTCATACTTAAAAATCAACTATTGTTTGCAAAGATAATGCAAATTGGGTGCAGAACTTTCATGCAAGCATGAAAAAGTTCTGCTAAAATGCAGCTTATCTTCTCAAAAGATAATTAGAATTCTGCATTCTGAACACGAAATTTTGAAATAAGTGCTACCTTTGCACACGTAGAAAAAGAGAAACAGCCGGCAAGAAGTGTAAGTATTTACGTACTACGACTCACAAGTGGCTCCTTGAATAAGGTATAAAGTTCTAAGAAAACGAAGGTAATGTTTTAAAAGACGTCCGCTATATTTTTAAAACAATGGGAGATTTTTGTTAAAAGATTCTCCATACAGATAAAAAGAGTAAGAAACTTTCTAAAATTGACAAGAAAAATGGAGATTACAAGCGCCGAATTCATTATTAGTAATACAGACGTTAAAAAATGCCCCCCTGGAATATTCCCTGAATATGCCTTTATCGGACGCTCCAACGTTGGGAAATCCAGCCTTATCAATATGTTGACAGGGCGTAAAGGACTTGCCATGACTTCCGCCACTCCGGGAAAAACAATGCTCATTAACCACTTCTTTATTAATAAAAGTTGGTATATAGTCGATCTGCCTGGTTACGGTTACGCCAGACGTGGACAAAAAGGAAAATCACAGATACAGCGCATCATTGAAGATTATATTCTGGAACGTGAACAGATGACAAATCTCTTTGTGCTTATCGACTCACGGCTCGATCCACAAGTCATCGACATCGAATTCATGGGATGGTTGGGCGAACATGGAATCCCCTTCTCCATCGTCTTTACCAAAGGCGATAAACTGAAAGGAGGCAGGCTGAACAGTAATATTCAGCAGTATCTGAAAAAACTAAAAGAGCAATGGGAAGAACTTCCCCCATATTTTGTGACCTCTTCTGAGAACAGAATGGGCAAGAAAGAGTTATTAGATTATATAGAGAGTATCAATAAAGAATTGAATACCAAATAAAGTAATAGTTATATGAAAAAGAGTGTATTTTCAGTGACATTTATTGTCACTTTACTTCTGGTGCCTGCCAATAGTCAGGCACAGTCGCTAAAAGATTTATTCAATAAAGAAAACGTAGAAAAGGTAGTCAGTGCCGTTACCGGTAAAAACACCGTTGATATGACAGGAACATGGTCCTATACCGGTTCTGCCATCGAATTTGAATCAGATAATTTGTTAATGAAAGCCGGTGGTACAGTAGCCGCTACTACAGCCGAAGCCAAACTCAACGAACAATTAAGTAAAGTAGGCATCAAACCCGGACAAATGAGTTTTACCTTTGCGGCCGACAGTACATTCAACGTCAAATTGGGAGCCAAAACCTTGAAGGGTACCTATACATATGATGCTACCGAAAAACATGTAGTCATGAAGTTCGTTAAACTGATAAATATGAATGCCAAAGTCAATTGCACATCAAGCAATATGGATTTGCTGTTCGAATCTGATAAACTTTTAAAGCTTATTACTTTCCTTTCCAGCAAAAGTAGTAGTGCAACATTAAAAACAATCAGCTCTCTGGCAAACAGCTACGATGGCATGATGTTAGGATTCTCACTCGAAAAGAAAGAATAACAATATACGGAAATTAAAAAGCCCCGTAAACTTACTGTTTACGGGGCTTTTTAATTATTAATTTCTTAGATTATTATGAGAATTGAGCGGAAAACGAGACTCGAACTCGCGACCCTAACCTTGGCAAGGTTATGCTCTACCAACTGAGCTATTTCCGCAAACCTCTAACATGGTGCCCAGAACAGGACTCGAACCTGCATGCCTCTCGACACACGCACCTGAAACGTGCGCGTCTACCAATTCCGCCACCTGGGCATCATGGAATTACGGTGTGCAAAAGTAATACTTTTTTCTTAAATGCAAATATTTTGGGGCGATTTTTTCGAAAAAAACTACTTGTTGAAGTATTTATAGTGAAAAATCAGCAGATAAACCACGGCTACCGAGATATAAGCATCGGCCAGGTTGAAAACTGCACCGAAGAAGTAGTTGCGGCTATCGACCAGGAAATCGAGGAATCCGGGAACGCTGTTCCACTGAAAGAGCGGAAAGTAGAACATATCCACGACTTTGCCCATCATGAATCCTGCGTAGTGGCCTCCGAAATGGGCGACCGTGTCGGGTGTGGAGGCCGAGAAGATCAGCCCGTAAAAGGCGCTGTCGATGATGTTGCCGATCGCTCCGGCCAGAATCAGCCCGAATCCGATCAACACTCCTTTGGGCGCTTTTTTGCGCATGAAATGGCGAATCAGCCAGATCAGTGCGACGACCATGCCGATCCGGAAAAGACCTAAAAGCAGCTTGCCCCAGTCCATCGTTCCCGGCGTGGCGATGTGCATGCCGAAGGCCGCACCTTTGTTTTCGATGAAGTAGAGCTGAAACCAGTCCGGGATGAGTATGATGGCCTCTCCCAGAGTCATGTGGGTTTTCACCCATATCTTGAGGGCCTGATCGAGGATCAGCAGCAGAATGACAAGGAGTGTGAGTTTTTTTCCGTTCATGACGCTTGTTTTGGATAGGGGCAAATTTACTTAAAAAAATCGGTTCTTGACAAAAAAGATAGTTTGCGGGTTTCGATTATTCGTATTTCCTAAAAAAATACTTACCTTTAATGGCTGAATTTGCCATCTTATAGTATCTGCCGTGTGAAAATCCATTCGGGATATTTTTGAAATCCTATTCGAAATGAAGTGGAAAATGGATGGCGGGTTCTGAGAGCAGGATTGTTGAATGTATTAATTTAATGGTTATGAAAAAAGTTTATTGGACTCTTGTCGCAATTTTCGTTGCGGCCGCTTTAGGTGGATGTGTAAATGATCCGACCGAAATGGAGAATGCGCCGGACATGAGCGCCGGAAGTCGTAAAATTCTTACCTCGGCGGAAGCGGAGGCGGGTGAGTTACTTGTGAAATTTTCGAAGGAGTCGATCGCTGCTGTCGAGGCGGGAGTGACGCGTTCCGAATCTACGCGTACGGGTATTCAACCTTTTGATGCGGCTCTGAAAGAAATTAGTGCCGTATCCGTTGAGCGGGTAATCCCTGTGGTTGAGCAACATGAGGCCGACGCTCGGGCTTCGGGGTTGCACCGTTGGTATCGGGTGAGGTTCAACGATCAGGTGTCGCTGGACGAAGCAGCTCGCAAATTGGCCGCTGTCGAAGATGTAGAGGTTGTTCAATATGACGGATATGTTGCCCGGAATTTTACGGAAATGTCGGCTGTACCTTATAATAATGTATGGAGTTCGGATCGGGACCAAATTAATACGCGTAGCGGAGAAACTCCCAAATTCAACGATCCGATGTTGAATAAGCAGTGGCATTATAAGAATACGGGAGATGAAACGCTGGTGAGTCCTATTAAGGAGGGATGCGATATCAATGTCGAACCCGCATGGGAATTTTGTACGGGCGATCCTTCGATCATCGTCGCCGTCATGGATGAGGGGGTAATGTATAAGCATGAGGACCTTGCAGCCAATATGTGGGTCAATCAGGCGGAATTGAACGGTCAGAAGGGAGTGGATGACGACGGTAACGGATATGTCGATGACGTCTATGGCTATAATTTTGCCAAAGACCAAGGGGATATAACGTGGACGGATCCCGAGGATAGCGGTCATGGAACGCATGTGGCGGGGACGATCTCTGCCGTGAACAACAATGGTATCGGCGTCTGCGGTATCGCGGGCGGCAGCGGAAACAACGACGGGGTGAAGATTATGTCTATTCAAATTTTTGCCGGACGGTATCAGAGTACGATAAGCCGGAATGTTGATGCGATCTATTATGCAACCAGTATGGGGGCTTCTATCCTGCAGTGCAGTTGGGGGTTGATGAGTGGTGCGATCAATTCGGATGAACAGTATTTGGACGAAAGAAGTATTGAAGCCAATGCGTTCGCCCATTTTATTAATACGAAACGTCCGGGTAGTCCGCTCAACGGCGGTATTATCATTTTTGCGGCTGGTAATGAAGCAGGAGCCTGTGGTTATCCTGCGGCATATCCTTCGGTGGTTTGTGTGACTTCGCTCAGTACGGATTTTACGCCTTCGGTCTTTACGAATTACGGGATGCCGGCAGATATTGCTGCGCCGGGCGGTGATCTGTATTATCACAAAAATCTCAGTGATGCCGGTCAGGTTCTTTCGACGGTTCTGAAATTGGATGGTATGTATGCCTACATGTCCGGCACGTCGATGTCCTGCCCGCATGTTTCCGGTGTCGCGGCCTTGGGTCTTTCGTATGCCAAACAGTTGGGTAAGACGTTCGAACCGGATGAGTTCCGTGATATGGTACTGGCTTCGGTGAACGATTTGGATCCGTATCTGACCGGTGTCAAGAAACATAACAACGGTACGATGAACCTAGTCGAGTATAAGGGGAAAATGGGTTCGGGTATGATCGACGCCTACAAGATGCTGATGGCTGTACGGGGTACTCCGGCGATCACGGTCGAGCAGGACAAGCCGACGACGATTTCGCTGTCGAAATATTACGGGGATGTTACTGCACTTTCTTGTATGCTGGAGGTGAGCGATGCGGTGAAAGATAAGTTGGGGCTTACGTTCACTGTCGAGGGTAACAATGCTACGATTACTTGCTCAAAGCAGAGCGCCGGTCTTGTGACGGTTAAGAGCTCTGTCGGTGGAACGTCGATGAGCCGCGAGGTTGCGATCATTTGCCGTGCGAAGGCGGCTTCGAACGGCGGTTGGCTGTAAGCCTCTCGTTGATTGAAAAATGGCGGAGCGACTGTATGGTCGCTCCGTTTTTTTTGATTATATATTCAAAATGCAACCGGCTCTGTGCTGGGCCGACTGCGATGTATGCTTCGACCTTTCCTCGATGCTCCCTTCTTGAAGATTGAGGTAGAACCGAATAACGGCCTGTGGGTTGTGGGTTATCGTTGAAATCGAAAATATTTCAATGTATCGGTATCCGACGGTTGCTTATTCGCCGCATGCGGCTATGTGTGTAATTCGACTCTCCCTAAATTTTTCTTCGGAGGGAATTTGTCCGTTATACTTTCAATGAGGGACACAAGCGGATATAATTATATCTATTATAAATAGGTATCTGGATGTAAATGGAGAAAAATTACATTTTTCGATATAAAAATCATTAAAACATTTGCAGATTCCAAAATAATCCCTACCTTTGCATCCGCATTTGAGAAAAACAGTTGCTCGAATAGAAGTTTAATCCGGTTTTCGGATGACGGAGCAAAAAAGGAAAATGCAAAAGTTCTTGAAAAAAGATTTGGTGGATTGAAAAAGATTACATATCTTTGCAGTCCGAAACGTGATGGAAAATCACGGCTCTTTTTGAGATTGGTTCTTTGAATTACTGGTAATATTGAGAGAAAAAGAAATGTAGTATTTATCTGTCAAATTCCTTTAAGGAAATTAAGTAGTCAGGACTCTAACAAAACATTATTCTTTATACAATGGAGAGTTTGATCCTGGCTCAGGATGAACGCTAGCGGCAGGCTTAACACATGCAAGTCGAGGGGCAGCATAATGGATAGCAATATCTATGGTGGCGACCGGCGCACGGGTGCGTAACGCGTATGCAACCTACCTTTAACAGGGGGATAACACTGAGAAATTGGTACTAATACCCCATAATATCATAGAAGGCATCTTTTATGGTTGAAAATTCCGATGGTTAGAGATGGGCATGCGTTGTATTAGCTAGTTGGTGGGGTAACGGCTCACCAAGGCGACGATACATAGGGGGACTGAGAGGTTAACCCCCCACACTGGTACTGAGACACGGACCAGACTCCTACGGGAGGCAGCAGTGAGGAATATTGGTCAATGGGCGAGAGCCTGAACC
>OGEG01000029.1_pt1 | contig 176508 bp, 153 predicted proteins | sample 1570621 | NCBI WGS metagenome assembly OGEG01 (sample SAMEA2582130, study PRJEB24529) | metagenome | biome: Human gut stool | place: China | collected 2011 | reverse complement strand
AAGCCCTGAATACCGATCATCACAGCGAAACCTGCAACCATCATCATGAAAGCACCAGAAGCCTTTGCCGTATACTTGCCAAGACCCTCTGTAGCAAGGTTGAAGATACCACCCCACATTACAGATGCACAGAAACCTACAAGCATGATAGCAAAGATACCAACAGGAATCTCACCCCATTTCAGGCTGAGTGTTGTGTAGTCAATACCCGGGAAACTAATAGTCTGTTCAACGGGGAGCATGATACCCAATGCAACAAGTACCATTGCAACGAAGCTAACGGTAGCAATCATTGTCTTAGCAGAAACCTTGCCACCAATCATACCGCCTACGAAACGTCCGATCAGCATGAAGATAAAGTAAACAGCACTAAGAGTACCAACGTAACCTGCATCCATAGCAAGACCAGGGTTTACTGCATCCTTAGCTGAAGTAAGGTAAGCAAGGATGTATGTTGGAGGACAAACCTCCACCGCACCATAGATTGCAATTGCAAGCATACCAAGCTTGAAGTGACGGAATGAGAAACAGCTATATTTGTCGTCTGCCAATGCGTCTGCCTTAGGCTGTTCTGGCTCCTGAATCTTTGTGAAGAAAATAACAACGAGTGCGAAAACAAAAATTGCAAGTGCAATCATCAACGCTGGAATTGCAGCTGAAACCTTAGCAGTACTTGCATCACCAATAAGTGCACCCATAAGGATGTAAACACAAACGGCTGCAGCCGAATTAAATACGCCACCAATCTGAACCAATTGGTTACCAGTGTTGCCACCACCACCAAGAAGGTTGAGCATTGGGTTTACAACGGTGTTGAGCATACACATGCAAAGACCAGAAATGAAAGCACCAATAAGGTAAACAACGAAGCCCATAGAGCCACTGAGCCACTGGATAAGAAGTCCAACAATACCTACAATAAGAGCGAGGAGGGCTGTCTTCTTGTAGCCAAACTTCTGAATAAGAAGACCTGCTGGGATACCCATAAGGAAGTAAGCGCCAAAGTTGCCATAGTTGCCTACCTGTGCAAGAGTATCAGATACACTAAAGTTGTTTTTCAGAATGACAGCCATTGGTGAGCAAAGGTTGGTCACAAAGGCAATCATAGCAAAGAGGAAAATCATTGCAATGATAGCAACGAAGTTACCTTTTTTTGTTGTGGAATTTCCCATTGTTTTGTTTGTTGTTTTAGTTATTTTTTTATTGATTAGTACATTCAACAAAGTTGCGGAGGGGTGATTCCTCCGCATTATTTTATGCAGTGTAGCGGAGGCGTGCAACCTCCGCTACATAGTTTGTCTACTTTTCTACTCCGAACTTATACACTGTCTTCTGTGTATACTGTTCACCAGGATTCAAAACCACTGATGGGAAGTAAGGATGGTTCGGTGAATCTGGGAAGTGCTGTGCTTCAAAGCAGATAGCACTGCGACGTGGGAATGTAGCACCATTCTGTCCCTTATATCCGTCAGCCCAGTTGTCGCTGTAAACCTGAACACCTGGCTCTGTGGTATACACCTCCATTGTTCTGCCACTTACCGGCTCCTTGATACGTGCTGCAAAGCTGAGTTCGCCCTCTTCCTTCTTGTTGAGCACGAAGCAATGGTCATAACCTGCACCGTTCTTGATTTGTTCGTGGTCGGCATCAATGTCCTGACCTACAGTCTTCGGCGTACGGAAGTCGAATGGTGTACCCTTTACGAAACGCACCTCTCCAGTAGGAATGGAAGTCTCATCTATCGGCAGATAGTAGTCTGCATTGATCTCGCACTCCAGATTTTCGATAGAAGGAGTCGGGTTGGCAATGCCTGCGAGGGAGAAGAATCCATGACTTGTTAGGTTTACAACAGTCTTCTTATTTGTTGTAGCCATATATTCAATAACAAGTTCGTTGTCGTCAGTGAACGAGTATTCAACTGTTACTTTCATCTCGCCCGAGAAACCTTCTTCACCATAAGGACTTACGTACTTCAGTACGAGTGTGTGCTCATTCATCTGAAGTGCTTCCCATACTTTTGCGTTGAAGCCTTTCAAACCACCATGTAAACAGTTTGGACCGTTGTTAATAGGCAACTGATATTCCTTGCCATGAAGCTGAAAACGTCCCTTGCAGATACGATTGCCATAACGTCCTACAAGTGTAGACAAATAAGGTTCGGGAGAATTTATAACGTCTTGAATGTTGTCATGGCCCTGAATTACATTAGCTCTATTGCCATTCTTATCTGGAACCATAATTGCAACGAGTGCACCACCATAATTAGTAATAGCAACCTCATTGCCTTGATTGTTTTTCAAGATATAAAGGTCGGTCTCTTTACCGCCTACTGTAGTCTGAAAATCGCTTCTCTTCAGACCGCAGATATTTTCTGTTTCGGTTGTGTTAATCATAAATTAAGTTTTTTAGTTACTTATATAGTATGCAAAGTAACCAAAAAAAAATGTAACATACAAAAGAAAGCACCAAAATTACTTGGTGCTTTCCGTTAAAAACAATTAATTGTTATTTTCTAAATATGTGAGAAGGTCAGCAACCACATAACTGCTACCTCCGATGAAGATAAAATCTTCTGGCGAAGCTTCTTTACAAGCGGCTTTATACGCTGCTTCAACACTACTATAGCATGTGCCGTGAAGACCACACTCCTCTCCTATCTTCTGTATTTCATCCTCTGTAATGGCTCGATGTGTTGTTGCTTTACAGAAATAGTAGACTGCATCTTTCGGTAGCATAGCCATAACATGAGTTACGTCTTTGTCGTCCACCATTCCGAAAACAATACGCTTTGTCTTGCCCTTCTGTCTAACAATCTGTTGACAAAGGTAGTTCCAACCAGCTACGTTATGTCCCGTATCACAAATGGTGAGCGGAGTTTTGCACAATGTCTGCCAGCGACCAAGAAGTCCAGTTGACTCACATACATTAGCAAAACCTGCAGTAACACAATCGGTATTTTTAATAATTCCAAGCTTGCGTAATTGGTTGACAGCGTTGAGTACTGTATTGGTGTTCTTCTGTTGGTAATCGCCACATAATTCGCCTTTAATAATGCCGTATGTCTTTGTTTTATAACACATAACGCTATTTTCTTCAAGCGAATATCCAAACACTTCTTTGCTATCTTCTGCGAAGACAATGGTGGCATTTACTGCTTTCGCCTTAGCTTCAAACACCTCGCGTGTCTCATCACAGCACTCCCCTATCACAACTGGCACATTAGGCTTTATGATGCCAGCCTTCTCTGCGGCTATCTTTGCCAGGGTGTTGCCAAGAAACTGAGTGTGGTCGAAACTGATATTTGTTATGACAGATAGAAGCGGCGTGATGATATTGGTGCAATCGAGCCTACCTCCCAAGCCAACTTCAATGACTGCAATATCAACCTCTTTCTCTGCGAAATATTTGAAAGCAAGTGCGGTTGTGAGTTCAAAGAAAGACGGATGTAGTGGTTCAAAGAAGTCGCGCTCTTGCTCAACAAAGTCTACAACATATTGCTCATCAATGCACTTGCCGTTTATACGGATACGTTCGCGAAAATCTACAAGATGCGGAGAAGTGTAAAGTCCGACTTTGTAGCCAGCCGACTGAAGTATAGCTGCCAAGGTATGCGAGCAGGAACCTTTTCCGTTAGTTCCTGCCACGTGTATGGTTTTGAACTTGCGGTGAGGATGGTCGAAATGGCGATCAAGCTCCTCCGTATTGAACAAGCCCTCCTTATAAGCAGAAGCCCCCACCTTTTCAAAGACGGGGGTCGAATTAAATAGATATTCTATCGTTTCCTGATAATTCATTTCTGTGAGGTAAACTCGTTGGTTATTAGTTGAAATAATTCTTGAAGCGTTCGAAGATAGACTTCTTTGTCTCCTTATCGCCCTTGAAGTTATCGCTTCCTACGAACGACTCAACAGCCTTCTTCTCATCTTTCGACAGGGTCTTCGGAACATATACGCTGATGTTTACAACGAGATCGCCTGTGCCCGTGCCATAGCCTTGAACAGAAGGCAGACCCTTGCCGCGCAAACGGAGCGTCTTACCTGGTTGTGTGCCCGGTTCAATCTTTATCTTAACCTTTGATCCGTCGATAGTAGGTATCTCTACGTTGCCTCCAAGTACTGCTGTAGGGAAGTCGAGCAACAAATTGTAAATCACGTCGTTGCCATCGCGTACAAATGTGTCATTAGGCTCCTCTGAGATGTACACCTGAATGTCTCCATTGATGCCATTATGCTGTCCGGCACTACCCTTGCCCGGAACGTTTACTACCATTCCTTCTGCTACACCTGCTGGTATCTTGATTTCGACAACCTCTTCACCTTTTACGATGCCAGTGCCGCCACATTCCTTGCACTTATTCTTTATGACAGTACCTTCACCGTGACAAGTGGGACACTCCGACTGGGTTTGCATCATGCCAAGCATAGTGCGGACGGTGCGAGTAACAACACCGCTACCGTGACAAGTAGGACATGTTTCGCTTGCACTACCATTCTCGGCACCCGAACCATTACAATGTGTACATGTAACGTCCTTCTTCACCTTGAACTTCTTTGTAGTTCCGGTAGCAATCTCCTGCAGAGAGAGTGTCACCTTTATGCGCAAATCGGCACCGCGGTACTGTGGCTTCTGACGTTGACCGCCACCACCGAATCCGCCAAAACCACCGAATCCACCACCATGTCCGCCGAACACATCGCCGAACATAGAGAAGATATCGTCCATAGAGAAACCACCTGCGCCACCGAATCCGCCGCCACCGAATCCGCCACCAGGAGCATCAAAGCCGAACTGGTCGTATTGCTGGCGTTTCTGAGGATCGTGAAGTACGTCGTAAGCTTCAGCAGCTTCCTTGAACTTCTCCTCAGCCTCTGTATTGCCTGGGTTACGGTCGGGGTGATATTTGATAGCTATCTTTCGATATGCCTTCTTAATTTCGTCGTCTGTGGCGGTCTTGCTGACGCCAAGCACTTCATAATAGTCTCTCTTTGCCATTATATATTAATGTATAAGTGGTTTTAATTACTGTCCTACTGCTACCTTCGCGTGACGAATAACCTTATCATTGAGCTGATAGCCCGTCTGAACGCAGTCGATAACTTTACCTTTTTTGTCATCGCCCATACCCGGAACCATTGCAACGGCTTCGTGAAAGTCGACATCGAAGTCCTTTCCTTCTGTCTCAATTTTTCTTACGCCGAGCGATTCGAGCGTCTTGTTAAACTTGTTGAAAATAATCTGTACGCCTTCCTTGATAGCATTTACGTCTTCTGTTTTATCAGCAATGGCGCGTTCGAAGTCGTCAAGAATCGGCAGGAAAGCACAAACAGCCTTCTCGCTACCATTGAGCAGAAGCTCCGCCTTTTCCTTGAGTGTACGCTTGCGATAGTTGTCAAATTCTGCAACTGCACGCAGATACTTGTCTTTGTACTGCTCTACTTCTTTCTTGGCTGCTTCAAGCTGCTCCTCTACTGTGAGTTCCGTTGTCTTCTCTTCTGCCGAATTGTCAGTGTTTGCAGATGTGTCTTCTGTATTGTCATCAGAAATCACATTGTTTTCAACGTTCTCATCATTGATTTCGATGTTATTCCCTGTATTTTCGTTATTTTTCATATTATATTAAACTTTAGTATTTATATGTTATTTAGCAAATACCTTGCCAATTTATGTTTCACGAAAAAAAATAGAGACAACATAGACATAAATTGTATATGCTGTCTCTATTGCTATGTCGTTTAAACTATTTAATGTTAATCGAATTAACCTTTTGCGTACATTTTAGCTTTCAGCTCCTTTATCTCCTCGTTGTAAATGTAATCATCGTAATCCATGAGTTTATCGATAGTGCCGTTTGGCGTAAGCTCTATGATACGATTTGCTACAGTCTGAATAAACTCGTGGTCATGGCTTGAGAACAAAATGTTGCCTTTGAAACCAACGAGGTTGTTATTAAACGCCTGAATGCTCTCGAGGTCGAGGTGGTTGGTTGGCGTGTCAAGGATCAGACAGTTAGCATTCTTTAGCTGCATACGTGCAATCATACAACGCATACGCTCGCCTCCAGAGAGTACGTTCACCTTCTTCAGTACCTCTTCGCCAGAGAAGAGCATGCGTCCGAGGAAGCCCTTCATTACGACTTCGTTACCCGGACCATACTGCGAGAGCCAGTCGACAAGGTTCTTGTCGTTTTGGAAGAATTCTGTATTGTCGAGTGGCAAGTAGGCTGTTGTGATTGTCACGCCCCACTTGAATGTTCCTGCTGTAGCTTCACGATTGCCATTAATTATCTCGAAGAGCGCAGTCATTGCCTTTGGGTTATGGCTGAGGAACACAACCTTCTCTCCCTTTTCTATGTTGAAGCTTACGTTGTCAAAGAGTACTGTACCGTCATCATCAACAGCCTTCAAGCCCTCAACTTCAAGAATCTGGTTGCCAGGTTCGCGCTCCATCTGGAAGATAATGCCTGGGTACTTGCGGCTTGATGGACGAATTTCCTCAACGTTGAGCTTTTCAAGCATCTTCTTACGCGAAGTTGTCTGCTTGCTCTTTGCAACGTTAGCAGAGAAACGGCGAATGAACTCCTCAAGTTCCTTGCGCTTTTCCTCTGCCTTCTGGCGTTGGTTCTGTGCCTGACGCAGAGCGAGCTGTGACGACTCGTACCAGAAAGAATAGTTGCCGGCAAACACTGTAACCTTTCCGAAGTCGATATCCACGGTCTGTGTGCTGACTGCATCAAGGAAGTGGCGGTCGTGGCTTACAACGAGCACCGTTTGCTCAACATTGCTCAAATACTCCTCAAGCCACTGTACGGTGTCGAGGTCCAAGTCGTTGGTAGGCTCGTCAAGCAAAAGGTTGTCCGGATTGCCGAAGAGAGCCTTTGCAAGCATCACGCGCACTTTCTCGTTGTTTGACAGTTCGCTCATCTGCTTTTCGTGCAGCGATTCGGGTATACCGAGGTTAGAAAGCATCTGTGCAGCATTGCTTTCAGCCTCCCAACCTTCCATCTCTGCAAATTTCAACTCAAGGTCGGCAGCACGTACACCATCCTCCTCGGTCATCTCTGCCTTGCTGTAGAGTTCCTCACGCTCCTTCATGTTCTTCCAGAGAGGTTCGTGACCCATGAGCACGGTATCAAGTACGCGGTATGCGTCGAACTTAAAGTGGTCCTGTTCGAGCACTGAGAGACGCTCACCAGGACCGAGTTCTACAGAACCCTTGTTTGGCTCCAAATCGCCACTGATAGCGCGGAGTAATGTAGACTTACCAGCACCATTTGCACCGATAACTCCGTAAATATTGCCTGGAGTAAACTTCAGATTTACGTCCTTGTAGAGAACTCTCTTACCAAATTGAATAGCGAGATTGCTAACTGTTATCATATTGCCTTTTCTTCTTTATATTGTTTCGAGGTGCAAAGTTACACATTATTTTCTGGATGGGCAAATTTTATGGTTAGCATATCTAAACTATAGTTTGGCAGTAAAAAAGGATAATTGTAGTACTCCCTATGTAGTACTGGAGTAATCTCAATGTAGTACTGGAGTAATCTCGCTACTGTACTGCAGTAATCTCACTACCAATACTGCAGTAATCCCTATGCCAGTACTGGAACTATCTCTATGTAGCACTAAAAAAAGACCTTGCCAACACTGATTGACAAGGTCTTTTATGATGTTTAATGATTTAAATCATACTCAAGAAGTATTCGTGTACGCGTGTATCATCGTTCAGTTCGGGGTGAAACGATGTAACAAGCTGCTTACCTTGGCGCGCTGCAACGATGTGTCCATCTACCTCTGCCAAAATTTCAGTGTCCCCCTTAACCTTGCGGATATATGGTGCACGGATGAATGTCATAGGTATGTCCTCGCCTACTCCCTTCATTGGTGCTATGGTATAGAAGCTACCGAGCTGACGACCGTAGGCGTTGCGGAGAACTTCCGTGTCCATAGTGGCGAGTCGGGTTGCAGGCTCGCCTTCAATCTGCTTTGAGAGTAGAATGAGTCCGGCACATGTTCCAAAGACGGGAAGTCCGCCGCTGATGGCGTTACGGATAGGTTCGAGCAAGTGTAGGTCGCTAAGCAACTTTGCTTGCACGGTGCTTTCACCTCCCGGGATTATCAGTCCATCCTTCGGCTGCTCCCAATCTGCAAGTTGTCTTATTTGGAAAGTTTCAACTCCAAGGCGCTGAAGCATTTGTTCGTGCTCCGCGAATGCGCCTTGAAGTGCCAATACTGCAATTCTCATTACTTGCCACGCTCAGCCATGAGCACTTCAATCTCGTGCTCGTTGATACCTACCATAGCTTCACCGAGGTCTTCAGAAAGCTCAGCAAGCTTCTTGGCATCGTTATAGTTAGTTACGGCCTGCACGATAGCAGCAGCACGCTTCTCAGGGTTACCGCTCTTGAAGATGCCAGAACCCACGAATACGCCCTCTGCTCCGAGCTGCATCATAAGAGCGGCATCAGCAGGAGTTGCAACGCCACCAGCAGCAAAGTTTACAACTGGCAATTTGCCGTTTTCGTGTACGTACTTAACCAACTCATAAGGAACCTGCAACTGCTTAGCAGCCTCGAAGAGTTCGTCCTCAGCCATTGACTTGAGACGACGCATCTCGCTCTGCATCATACGCATATGGCGTACAGCCTGAACAACATCACCTGTGCCAGGCTCACCCTTTGTACGAATCATTGTGGCACCTTCTGCAATGCGACGAAGAGCTTCGCCAAGATTTTTTGCTCCGCACACAAAAGGAACGGTAAACTTTGTCTTGTCGATGTGGTAAACATCGTCTGCTGGAGAGAGAACCTCACTCTCATCAATATAGTCTATAGCAATAGCCTGAAGTATCTGAGCCTCTGCGAAATGACCAATGCGACATTTTGCCATTACAGGAATAGAAACGGCTTCCTGAATGCCCTTAATCATTTTGGGGTCGCTCATACGTGAAACGCCACCTGCTGCACGAATATCAGCTGGAATACGCTCAAGCGCCATTACAGCACATGCACCTGCAGCCTCTGCGATGCGAGCCTGCTCTGGAGTAGTAACGTCCATAATAACACCGCCCTTAAGCATCTGAGCCAAGTTGCGGTTCAATGTTTGTCTGTTTTCTGTCATAATGTTATTAAGTAAAATGTATTTAGATTATTTTAAATCTTATTCTGAAAGAGTGCTTCATCTCGTCCCAATTTGTGCCGAGCATCACAAATTTACCTATCTGTGAAGTTGAACGCACGTGTTTGCCAATGCACGGACAAGCGTCATAGTCGCCAATTCGCACAATACGCAAATTCTCTGAGGCATCCTCTGGCAAACGATCAATACTTATATCGTCGGGAATATGATTACGATCTACCACTTCATACTTTACGGGGAGGTCTTCCTCAATGAGCTCATTCATGCGCACTTCAATCTCTTTCTCTTCCTTGCGCGAAGGTTTGTGGTCGAGGATGAAACTGATTTTGCTTTTCTTGCGTTCAATGTGCGCATTACGCGAGCGCTCGCATCCGAACATTCTCACCATAGTTTGGTTGAGTAGATGTTCTGCCGTGTGGGCAGGTGGGTACTCTTCCTTGTTGTGTGCGTTGAAAATCTCTTCTGTCTTCATACTCAATTGCATTTTAAGTATTACACATTTATACGCATCCACGTCCACGTTGACGGATGTTGTAGAACCGAAGTGTACTGCCACGTTTGTACCAGAGAGCAAATCTGTAGCCACAACATCCTTGCGCGGAATATGAAGGAAAGTGAAAGCGTGGTCGGGTATGTTTACCGTTAGCGATGCCTTCGCTCCGTCGAAGTTAGCAACAACAAACAACAATTCGTTGTTGGCTTTTCGCAAGAAAGCGTATTGACGTTCGGCAATATGTTCGTTGACGTACATCAAATCGAAGAAGTCGCCCTCACTTACTGCCTTCTCTGCATTGGCTATGTTGAGCACTTCAGAGTAAAGACGTGAGAGTTCACACTCTTCATCGGTTGACTCTTTAGACACAAAAGCACGATACAGAGACGGAACAATCCAATAATCGAATATAGTTGTTCTGCCGTCGCAACCGCTGAATCCTTCTTCGTCCATACCACGCTCGCCATACTCCTGACCTGCATATACCATGAACGGATTCTTGCGCATAAGCACATTTGCAACAAGAGCTGGGTAAGCACGGAATGCATCGCCAGCGAAGTAGTTGCTTGCAATGCGCTGCTCGTCGTGGTTCTCAAGGAAGTAAAGCATATGTTCGTTGATATCGTCCACCCACTGCCATGCTGTGGTGATTTTAGAAGTTGGACAACCATCGCAGATTATGCTACGCATCGTGTCGTACATGCCCACCTTATCATATAGATAGTCGAAGCCTGCAGCCACGTAGTAACGATAATCCATGGGGTTATATACCTCTGCGATAAACAATATGCCAGGGTTGATGGCTTTCACCTTAGCGATAGCCCAACTCCAAAACGCGGTTGGCACCATCTCTGCCATATCGCATCGAAATCCGTCTACTCCCCTTGCTGCCCAAAACAATAGAATGTCAAGCATCTTCTGCCATGTGTTTGGCACCGGCGAGAAATGCTCTGAACGTCCTCCTGCGTCACAATAGTCAACACCGTAATTGAGTTTTACGGTTTCATACCAATCGTTCTTGCCTGGATATGCATCAAAGTGATCATTACCTGTTGCTTTTGCAGGGTATTCGGTGTAAGGTTCGGATTCTCCTGCGTAGAGGTCTATACTTGGGGAGAATTGCTGTCCTACATTATAATAGAAGTTGTTATCAGAGCTAAATCCCATCGACTGGTTGTCTGTCGCTCCAAGATCAACGATTCCTTCTGGTTTTACAACCGAGTGATATTGACGAGCAACATGGTTAGGCACGAAGTCGATGATTACTTTCATGTTTGCCTTGTGAGTGCGCTCTACGAGTGCGTCGAATTCCGCACTACGCTCATTCACATCTTCTGCAAGGTCGGGGTCTACATCATAATAGTCGGTTATAGCATATGGCGAACCCGCTCTACCCTTCACTACAGCAGGGTGTTGTCGAGGGATACCGAACGAAGAATAGTCTGTCATAGAAGCATGGCGAATGATTCCCGTGTACCATACATGGGTGATACCTTTCGCACGAATCTGCTGGAGTACTTCGTCGGAGAAGAAGTTCATCTTTCCACAACCGTTCTCGGCAATCGTACCATTCTGCTTGCACACATTGGTACGATTGCCGAACAATCGTGTAAAAATCTGGTATATTATGATTTTCTGCTGAGCCATGTCAATTAGATGATACCGTGGGCAGCCACGGTCTTATCAATACGACCAATCATTCCCTGAAGAGCCTTACCTGGGCCACACTCTGTGAAGTCGTTTGCTCCTGCCTTAATCATATTCTGTACGCTTGCAGTCCAACGTACACTGCTTGTGAGCTGAGCAATGAGGTTTGCCTGAATCTCAGCAGGGTCGGTGTGTGGCTGTGCGTCCACATTCTGGTATACGGGACACTTCGGCTCAGAGAATGTTGTTGCCTTGATTGCCTTTTCAAGCTCTTCCTTTGCTGGTTGCATCAACGGAGAGTGGAATGCTCCGCCAACCTTCAGTGGCAGAGCGCGCTTAGCACCTGCAGCCTTCAGTTTCTCGCAGGCAGCGTTGATTGCATCAACATTACCGCTGATAACGAGCTGACCAGGGCAGTTGTAGTTGGCTGCAACAACGATGTTACCATCGGTGCTAACCTCTGCACAAATCTCCTCTATCTTTTCGTCTGGCAAGCCGATAACAGCAGCCATTGTACCAGGGGCTGCCTCACAAGCCTTCTGCATTGCAATGGCACGTGCAGAAACCAGTTTCACGCCATCCTCAAAACTCAATGCGCCTGCTGCAACAAGTGCAGAAAGTTCACCAAGCGAATGACCAGCTACCATTGTCGGTGCGAATTCGTCACCAAGACAAAGAGCAGAAATAACGCTATGAAGGAATACTGCAGGTTGTGTAACCTTTGTTTGAGTAAGCTCTTCGTCTGTACCCTCAAACATAATATCAGTGATGCGGAAGCCCAGGATTTCATTAGCTTTCTCAAAAAGTTCCTTTGCTTTCTCGTTATTATCGTACAGGTCTTTGCCCATACCTACAAACTGTGATCCTTGTCCAGGAAATACAAATGCTTTCATTCAAATTCTTTTATTTAATATTAATATACTCTTAATAATACACAAAAACCTTCATTCCAAGCAAACTTGATAGTTAAGGTTTGCGCATATTTTATGCAAAGATACAAAAAATGTAACAATCGCTATCGATATTTGATTAATTGTTGCTAAAAAATACTAACTTTGCAGTTGTAAGGCTTTGATGATACCCCATCATCAAGTCAACACTACCTACAAATTAGCATTAAACACTCTACATTTAAATATATGAATATATATAAATTGCGGCACGCCATACTGACTCTTCTAATATTTACATTGTCAATTGCACATCTGTCCGCTCAGATTAAATGGAATTCTGCTTATCAAGCATATATTGATCAATATAAAGACCTTGCCATTGAGCAAATGCTGAAATATAACATTCCAGCAAGTATTACTCTGTCGCAAGGTTTATTGGAAAGTGGAGCTGGAAAGAGCTGGCTCACCAAATCGTCAAACAATCATTTCGGAATCAAGTGTCATGGTTGGACAGGTCGTCGTGTGTTTCACGATGATGATGCACGCGGAGAATGCTTTAGAGCTTACGATAATCCCCGACAGAGTTTTGAAGACCATAGCCGTTTCCTTGCTACACAATCACGCTACGCATGCCTGTTTTCTTATTCGCGAACCGATTACAAGAGTTGGGCACGTGGACTGAAGCAGTGTGGTTATGCAACAAATCCTCAGTATGCTTCAAAACTGATACAGATAATTGAGCTCTATCAGTTGAACAAGTTTGACAAAGCTACGAGGTTCGATCAGTTTATGGTTAAACATTCAACGGAGGATGGCTTAGCTCCCGATGGCACATTCCACGTTATAAAAGCATACAACCACAACTATTATATAATAGCTCGTAAAGGCGATACGTTCAAATCGCTTTCAAAAGAACTATGTATTGGTAAACGAAGACTCGCAAAATACAACGAACGTTATTATAAAGATGAGTTAAATCCTGGCGACATTATTTATTTAAAGCGAAAAAGAAAGAAAGCCACAAAGGAATACAAAAATGTGCCACACGTCGTAAAGAACGGCGAAAGCATGTATTCTATAGCTCAAAAGTATGGCATTCGTTTGTCAAGTCTGTATAAGAAGAACGGACTCAGTCCTGACTTTGAGATAAGAGTTGGTGACAGACTTAGAGTTTATTAATGATAGTATCGGTCGTTACGCATACATACATCCATCAACCGATACCAACATCCGCAACGATTGATACGTATATGTGTAACAATCGTTGCGAATGTTTTTTACTCATTTTTCATATGTGTCGATTTCTTCTTCAAACAATTTGTCGAATATATCCATTAATGCATTCTTATCGTTTATAATCTCGCGTATCGCTTTAAGTTTATCTGTGTTTGGCGAGTTCGGTAACCACAGACGTATATATCCATGTGTGGAATACTTATGGTCGAGATGCTCAAAGAAGCGTTTCTTTTGTTCTTCTTTATTGTATTCTGGATAATGACTCAACCCATACTGTATCGTACGACGGAATATGTGCATTGGCTCAAGATCTCTATCGGCTTCGGCTACAATCTTGCCATAAATGCTACGTGGCGCATGTGAGGCTGATGCACGATGGTCTTCCACAGCTTCCTTCATTATACGCAATTGTTCGGGCGAAAACCAACGCTGAAGACGGCGATCTGCCATAAGTATTTTGCCGCTTTGGATGTGGTGTACAGCACGCGGACCCTCAAGTCCAAGGTCGTGATAAGCGGCAATCGTATATGCCATATTGATGTCTGCACCACATTTTAAAGCAAGTTCAAGCGACTGCTTTATTACATGATTGACATGTGACAATCGGTGTGCTTTATCAAAAGAATTATAGCGGGGTAATATATTTTGCTCGACAAACTCCATCAGATCGAGACTTACGTTTCTTCCATTCATGTCTTGAAAACTTTTATTTTAATTGCAAAATTAATCTATTATAGTTAATTTTGCAAGAACATACACAACTAATATCAATAAATAAGATGAACGAATCGAATGTAACAACCAATTCTTTTAAAGCGTGGTTTCTTGCAGCACGCCCGAAAACACTCACGGGGGCTGCTGTACCTGTGATGATAGGCATTGCTGCCGCTATTGCTCAATATGGTGACACAGTACGAGTTGGTGCTGCTGTACTCTGTATGCTCTTTGCTCTCGTGATGCAGATTGATGCCAACTTCATAAATGATTATTTCGACTTTATGAAAGGTACAGACGACGAGAAGCGTCTCGGGCCTAAGCGCGCATGTGCGCAAGGCTGGATTACGGCTGCTGCAATGCGCCTCGGGCTTCTTTACACTACTCTTTTAGCTTGTGCTATCGGTCTTCCACTTATATATTATGGTGGTTGGGAGATGATACTCATAGGTGTAGCTTGCGTCGTATTTTGCTTCCTATACACCATCTCGTTTTCATACATCGGACTTGGTGACGTTCTTGTGCTCGTATTCTTCGGTCTATTACCGGTCTGCATGACGTATTGGCTTGTGTCTCCTCCAACGCCACTCATGTCAATACCTTGGCAGGTGATTACATTGTCCGCAGCTTGTGGTTTGGTTATAGATACACTACTTGTAGTGAACAACTACCGAGACATTGACAACGACAGACGTGCTGGCAAACGCACGCTCATTGTTCGTATTGGCGAGCATGGCGGCTTGACACTCTATGCTATTCTTGGATTTATAAGCACTATTTTGGCGTTAATTGGTATGACATTTCTTAATTGGCAGGATGAGCAATACGCGAAGTTGATTATATTGCTTTATTTGCCATTTCATATTGTGACATTCACGGAGATGCGCCGTATACGAAAAGGTGCAGAACTGAACAAAGTGCTTGGCATGACAGCTCGCAATATGTTGATATATGGCATTCTGGTCACCATTGGATTACTCGTATAAGCACACTCCATTATTCATGTGCATATACTTAATCAATGAGTAGGCAATAAATTCACGTAAATAGCATAAAAATTTTTATAAAAACTTGTAGGATATAACTAAAGTATATACTTTTGCAGCGAAAATTGCGATGGGATAAATATAAACGCCTATCATAACAAGCAAATCAAGTAACAAATAATAAGACTTTAATAATATATGAAACAACAAAAAGCTCTGACACTCAAGACACTAACAAAGAGTAATGTATGGGAAGTTGAAGAAAATGACATCTTCAGAATGTGGGAAACAGCAGAAAAAGAGTCGGATTTCAAAGACAACCGCAATCATTATATGGACGTTATACGTAGTGCCTTTGAAATAGAAGAAATAAAAATAGACAAGCCGGAGGTAATAAAGAAATATGAAGCACGCGACTTTAAGGTCGGAAATATACATTTTGACGACAACGACAACAAAAAATGGGGCATTAAGAAGCGTGCAATCAACCGCATCACAGATCTTACATACGAGAATATACATCATATTTCTGCTGCAAAACTTATTGAAGTTCTTGATCGTAACTTCGGCGGTGGTTGGGATTCATTGTCGCAGAGCATACAGGATATAATAGAGTCTGGTTTCGATATTAGCACGACAACCTTACCTAAAGATCGTCTGCACAAACCTGGTGGTATGTACGATAAAAAAGTTAATGATGGCTATGAGGTTCTCGAAATAACCAAGGGGCTTTGGGTTGAAGCTATTTTTGCAAAGGCAAAACCAAAAGTAGAAAATCACCATAAGCATGATGACGATAACGACTCTATGAACAATGGATTTGGTGACAACTATGACGAAGATCTTGAAGATGAGAATCCAAGTGAAAACTCTTATGATGATGACGACGATGACGACTTCGATGAGGACAAATTAACAGAGGAGAGCTATCGTACTACATTTGAAACAGAAGAAGATCTCAACCTTGAAGCAGAGGACGTAGCGGATGATGACTATTAATAATCTGCTGCTTCAATAAGCATAAGAAACGATAAAAACATAGCTTATTTGCACTAATGCGTAAAATATTGCACATAACTTTTGGCATTGTGCAAATAAGTATGTACCTTTGCACAAACTTTTTATTATTGTGCAAATGATTGAAATACCAAGTTTTAACGAACTTATAGAAAAGAGTATTATCTCTAATTGGGATAAGGATGCTCTTACCGATTTTAAAGGCGCAACTTTACAGTATCATGATGTAGCTCGCAAGATTGAAAAGCTCCACATTATGTTTGAAAGTAGTGGTGTGCAGCGTGGTGACAAAATTGCGCTCTGCGGACGTAATAGCTCCAATTGGGCTGTAGCTTTCCTCGCAACACTTACCTACGGCGCTGTAGCTGTACCTATTCTTCATGAGTTCACAGCCGATCAGATTCACAACATTGTAAACCATAGTGAAGCAAAGTTGCTCTTCGTTGGTGACTATGTTGCTACAATCATCGACCAAACAAAGATGCCCGACCTTGAAGGCATCATCTACATCCCCGACTATTCGCTCGTAGTGTCTCGTACTGATAAGCTCACTTATGCTCGCGAACATCTTAACGCTATGTTCGGTGAGAAATATCCTAAGTTCTTCCGTAAGGAGCACGTACACTATTACAGAGAGCAAAGCCCAGAGGAGTTGGCACTTATCAACTACACTTCTGGCACTACCGGTTTCTCTAAGGGTGTTATGATTCCGTACCGCGCAATGTGGAGCAACTACGACTTTGCTATGACTGCCGTAGCCAAGCACATTAAGAAGGGCGATAATGTCATCAGTATTCTCCCTATGGCGCACATGTATGGCATGGCGTTCGAATTCCTCTTCGAATTCCTCTTCGGCTGTCACGTGTTCTACCTTACACGCGTTCCTTCTCCGGCTATCATTGCTGCAGCATTCGCAGAAGTAAAACCGGCAATCATCATTGCTGTACCCTTGGTTATCGAGAAGATTATCCGCAAAAAGGTGCTGCCTAAGCTTCAGACCAATCGCATGCGTCTGTTGCTCAACATGCCGTTCGTAAACAAGAAGGTTTTCGAGAAGATTCGCGAGCAGGTAGTAAATGCGTTCGGTGGCAAGTTCTATGAGATTATCGTTGGCGGTGCTGCTTTCAACCAGGAAGTAGAGCAGTTCTTGCAGCGTATTGAATTCCCGTATACTGTTGGTTACGGAGCTACCGAGTGTGCTCCTATTATATGTTATGCAGATTGTCACGACTTTGTTGCAGGTTCGTGCGGCAAGCCCGTTGTACACATGGAGGTTAAGATTGACAGCCCGGATCCGCAGAATGTACCTGGCGAGATTCTTGCTCGTGGTCTTAACGTAATGCTCGGATACTTCAAGAACGAAGAGGCTACAGCGCAGACACTCGACGCAGAGGGTTGGTATCATACCGGCGACCTCGGACTTATGGACGCAGACGGCAATGTATTTATTAAGGGACGCTCAAAGAATATGCTTCTCGGCGCTTCTGGTCAGAATATCTATCCGGAGGAGATTGAGGATAAGCTCAACTCGCTGAATATGGTTAACGAGTGCATTGTCGTTCAACGTGGCGAGAAACTTGTTGGCCTTGTTTATCCCGACTTCGACGAGGCTGCTACAATGCAGCTCAACGACTCCGACCTTGAGAACATCATGGAGGAAAACCGCCAGGAGCTCAACGCTTCACAACCACCCTACTGCCGTCTTGCTGCTATCGAGATTGTGAAAGAGGAGTTTGAGAAGACACCTAAGAAGAGCATCAAGCGCTACTTGTACAAGTAGTGCTAATGCTTGTAAGCAAGGACATTTAGAATAATACTTTATAAGTTTTAAAGCACGCATTCCGTGCTTTTATAAACTAAAAAAAGGATAATTATGAAAGCTGTTTAAATATTACAGCAATCATAATTATCCTTTTTTATTATGCCATTATCGATTATTTCTTTTCAACCGGAACTGCATACCAATCGCCGGTTTCCTTTACAAGCTTGCGTCCGAAGCTTGCCGGATAACCAGGACGTGTTACAGACTGGAGCAACTTGCCGTCTTTCTCCTTCTTTACAGCCATGTCGTTGTACTTGACAATGATACGTGTAGCAAGACGCTTCCAGTTTGCAAGCATCTCGTCTGCCTTTGCGTTGCTGTAGTTGTTCAGGAGTTTCAAAGCTGCAGCCTTGTCTGTCTGATACAAGTCGGCTGCCTGCTTCTCAATCGAAGTCTGATTTGCGAAATAGCTTGTTTCGAGCGAATCGCGAACAGCCTTAAGTTCCGGGAACAACTGCGAATAGCGCGGATAAACCATGTTGCTCACCATGTTGCAAAGCCAGAAAGCGTTGTCAGAACTGAATGTAACAGCATCAGCACCCTTCGTGTTGTAGCATGCAGGCTGAACAGTATTGCCGCAATATACAGGTGTATACGCTACCATGTTTGCATCGTCATTGCCGAACCATAATACGCCACCAATTTCGCGTGGCAACCATGAACGCAACTGCGACACAAATGTGAAAGCAGTCTGCTGCGTAGAGATAGGACGCTCATTGAAATACTGCTTGCCATCAACGGTGAAAGTCAAAGGAGTCGGGCGATAAGGCATCTCATAGATACCACCACCAATGCTTGTTGTGTCGAGTGCAAGAGCTGTACCTTCATAATGGTCGCGCATGCCGTTCTCTACATCAGCCACAGAAAGCTTACGGTTAGGGACAATCCACAAAGGCATGTCCTCTGCATCCTTATCCTTACCTAAAGCCCAAGGCAAATAGCGGTCGAAGTCGTCAGCATAGTGATTGAAGAAGCTCCAAACACGTGCGTCGCAGAAACGACGACCAGAGAAGTCTGGAAATGCGTATGTATTCTTCCACGAGAACTCAGAATCCTTACCATTGAACCATCCCATCTTACGGGCGTAAGAAATTACGTTCTTCGAGTAAAGCACGTTCTTCTTGTCCTTCATGTTGAACTTGCCAATACGGCTTTGGTTGGCATGAGCGCAAATAGCATCATCTGGTATGCGCAGAGCCACCCAAACAACGCCTTTAGAACCAGCACCTGTACCCTGCATCTCCATAATCCAAGCTTCATTTGGGTCGCAGATAGAGAAAGTTTCGCCTTCCGAGTTATAACCATACTTCTCTACAAGAGAAGTCATTACGCTGATTGCCTCACGTGCAGTCTTTGCGCGTTGCAAAGTTACGTAAATAAGCGATCCGTAATCAAGAATTCCGGTTGAATCGACCATTTCCTCACGACCGCCATACGTGGTCTCGCCGATTGAAAGCTGAAACTCGTTGATATTACCTATAACGTTATAAGTAACTGGCGCTTCCTCAATCTCTCCATGATACACGCCAGAATCCCAATCGTAAATCTGGCGCATTGTGCCTTTAGGATGAGTGCCAGCAGGATAATGACAGAGATATCCAAACATGCCGTAATCATCTGCATTATAAGACACTAACACAGAACCATCTACACTCGCCTTCTTACCTACAATAAGGTTAGAGCAAGCGAATGCTCCTTCCGAAGCAAGGAGCATTGCTGCTGAAAGAATTAATGATTTCATAGGCTAAGCTAATTTTATTCGCAAGCCTTGAAGCTCATATCAAGTCCCTTAACCGAGTGGGTAAGAGCGCCAACAGAGATGAAGTCGACACCACACTCTGCATAGTCGCGAATTGTGTCGAATGTGATACCACCACTCGACTCAGTCTCGAACTTACCACCTACAATATCTACAGCCTTCTTTGTATCTGCAACAGAGAAATTGTCGAGCATGATACGATTAATGCCACCGCAGTTCATTGCCTCTGCAAGCTCATCAAAGTTGCGCACCTCAATCTCAATCTTAAGGTCGAGACCCTTCTCCTTGAGATACTCATGGCAACGTGTGATAGCGTTTGTGATGCCACCACAGAAGTCAATATGATTATCCTTCAAGAGAATCATGTCGAACAAACCGATACGATGGTTCATGCCTCCACCAATCTTCACAGCCTGCTTTTCAAGCATACGCAAGCCTGGAGTTGTCTTGCGTGTGTCAAGCACGTGAGTTTTTGTGCCCTTCAGACGTTCAACATATTTGTTTGTCATTGTTGCAATACCACTCATACGCTGCATGATGTTCAGCATGAGACGCTCTGTTTGTAGCAGAGAACGAACCTTAGCAGTAACAACCATCGCAATGTCACCCTTCTTTACCGGTGTGCCATCGTTGATGAGCACTTCCACCTGCATTGTCGGATCGAACTTTGCAAACACACGTTTTGCCAGTTCTACGCCAGCAAGAATACCATCCTCTTTGATAAGAAGATGCGACTTGCCCATTGCGTTCTCTGGAATACAACACAATGTAGTGTGGTCACCATCACCTATGTCTTCTGCAAATGCTAAATCGATAAGTCGATCTTCTAATTCGTTTACGCTTAACATAATCTTTATTTTTTTATTTTGTTATTATATTAATATATTATTGTCTTTAAAAGCCTGCAAGCCAACAGCTGTTTTCTTGATAATGATTGTTCCGCCAAGCCAGATAGTAAACGCAATCTCTTTTTCGAGGTGGAACACTCTCTTCACAACGCCATCCTCTATCTCCACCACTCCATTTGCTATGGAATTGTCATCACTAACAATGTGATGGGCTGCATATAGATTACTCATTGCTTTAAGGATTATTGCTTTTGTTTAAGCATTAATGGTTTCTTTGATTGCAGAATGAGACTGCTATCATTAGTTGTTTTTAGCGAGTCTACTTTGTTGCCGTTCGATTGCTCTGCACGCTTTGTATGCATACGTATCAACTTGATGTTCGTAATAAGCAACATCTTCAACGTTGTCTTTGATGTCAAGTTTTGGTTCTGCGTATTATTGTGCAAGAAGAAACCCTTTATGCTCTTTATCTTTAAACGTCCTGTATTATTTATCTGCAAATGATAGTGGGTGCTTGACATAAGCGAATTGCTTATCACCTCTACCGAATCGTTGCTATATGTTACCGCAAGTAATGCAACACCGTCTCGCATTCCATCTTGATAGATAAACTTCGTGTCGAAATCGAGGAATATTCTATCGCCTTCATGGTAGGAAGTATCAGCTTTTATCTCGAATGTCTTACGATTAAAGGCTAAGTATGGTGATAGAATAACGATTGGTGACGACTGCCACACGTTTGTTGTGTCTGAGTTGTTTATAATCTCATCACCTATGCTCAGCTGCGAACCACCATATATAGCCGATTCGTTATTGAGTCGCTCCGCCACTTTATCGTATACATCTTCAAGCAACTTTGTGTGACGAGTATAGTACACTAAAGACGAATCAAAGTCAGCCTGACTAACCCTGTGTTTCTTCAGAATATATGTTTGATAAGCGCGCATAGCTATAGTGTCGCCAGTTGTATTAACGCTTTGAATACCCTCAGCAATGTGGTAATCGTATATGATATCAGCCATTTTGTTGGGCTGAAGATACTTGCGGGGTATTCCTGGTTTGCAGCTGATGATGCCCAATACGGACATTATAACAATGGCACAATATATAACTCTTTGCATTATGTATATATATATTATTTGTTAGAAAACAAAACTTCCAACTGTTTTCTATAGAATAGTAACAAAGTAACTACACCAACGCTGATACATGCATCAGCGAAGTTGAACACGGGGGAGAAGAATACATATTCAGAACCTCCGACATAAGGCATCCACTCTGGCCATGTGGTCTGAATGATTGGGAAGTAGAACATATCTACAACTTTACCATGAAGGAATGTAGAATATCCCTCACCAAACGGAACAAACTGCGAGACTGTAAATGGTGTTGAAGCATCGAATATCAAGCCATAAAACAGACAGTCGATTAAGTTGCCAGCAGCACCTGCAAGCACCATCGCAATTAATACGATGTATCCGATAGGTGCTTCATTTTTCTTGATTATCTTAGCAAGATAGTAACCAATAAAGCCTATAGCAAAGAGACGGAAGAGGCTGAGTACGAGTTTGTTTATGAATTTCATTCCATAAGCCATTCCGTTGTTTTCTATGAATTCGATATAGAACCAATCTGTCACTCGCTTAGCCTCGCCGAGTGTCATATTGGTCTTCACTTCAATTTTTATTATTTGGTCGATAAGCAGTATAGCTATAACAATAGCTATTGCTATCCATGCTTTAAATGTTTTGTTGTTCCGTATCATTGATTATTAAAAATATGGGAGTGTACCAAGTCCTTGCATACGTTATTATATATACAGTCTTGATACACTCACAATTAGTAGCGACTACTACTTTTTACGTGCATTCTTTGATGCGACACTAAGTGTAGCATGGGGTACAACGCGAAGACGTTCCTTTGGAATGAGTTCGCCTGTCATACGGTCAATACCATAAGTCTTATTCTCCACACGCACCAAAGCAGCCTCCAGTCCCTGGATGAACTTTTGCTGACGATTAGCCATCTGTGCAATCTCTTCTTTTGATTGCGATGCACTACCTTCTTCGAGAGCTTTGTATGTAGGAGATGTATCTTCTATGCCATTGCCATCTGTATTACGCAGCTGCTCCATCATCGAATTAAAATCGCGACGAGCAAGGCGCAACTTTTCGTTAATTATCTCGCGGAACTCTTCAAGTTCCTCATCCGAGTAACGTGTCTTTTCTGCCATGATTGATAGGGTTTAGTAAGATTGAAAATGTAGTTATTTAAAAGTAAAGTGAGGGCGTGCTTGTGCAACACGCCCTCATGTGTTGATTATCATTAGTTCTTAACGATTTTTACGTTCAGCTTGAAATCGTCGATTTCAACCTCTACGCCGTCGTTTTCAGCTACGTTAATATCAAGAGCAAGAACCTGCGACTTTATGTAATCAGCGTAACCCGCGATAGCGTTTTCTATGCGCTCGTTAGGCGAAACTGTTACATGAATACGGTCTGTAATCTCAAGACCCGACTCCTTGCGGATATTCTGAATGCGTGAGATAAGCTCGCGAGCCATACCCTCGTTGCGGAGTTCGTCGGTAAGCTCAATCTCAAGAGCAACTGTCAGGTTGCCCTCGTTGCTTACGAGCCAGCCTGGGATATCCTCAGAGATAATCTCTACGTCAGCCACCTCGACGGTTACGTCCTGACCCTCTACGTTCACAACGATGCTGCCGTTGTTCTCGAAGAGTGCAATCTGCTCCTGGTCGAACGCAGAAACAGCTGCTGCGATGCCCTTCATGAGCTTGCCGAACTTCTTACCCATTGTGCGGAAGTTGCACTTCACCTTCTTCACGAGAACGCCGTTGCCCTCGACGAAGCGGAGTTCCTTCACGTTTACCTCGCTCAGGATCAAGTCCTTCACAGCCTCGATGTGGCGACGCTGCTCCTCGCTTGCTGCCGGAACCATGATAGCCTGCAGCGGCTGACGCACAGCGATGTTCACCTTCTTGCGCAGAGCGTGAATCATTGAAGTGATGGTCTGTGCCATACCCATGCGGCTCTCAAGTTCGCTGTCGATGAGACTCTCATCGGCTACTGGGAACTTAGCTAAGTGAACCGACTCTGTGCCCTCAAGCTCGTTTACGCCGAGGTCGCAGTAGAGCTGATCAGCAAAGAACGGAGCGAACGGAGCGAGCAACTTAGCCACGGTCTTAAGACAAGCATAGAGAGTCTGATAAGCAGCCAACTTGTCCTTAGACATGTCTGTACCCCAGAAACGTTTGCGGTTAAGACGAACGTACCAGTTGCTGAGGTCGTTGTTCACGAAGTCGATGATGAGACGACCGGCGCGTGTCGGGTCGTAGTCCTCCATCTCCTTTGTTACATTCTTCACGAGAGTGTTGAGTACAGAGAGCACCCAGCGGTCAATCTCCGGACGCTCTGCAACCGGAACAAGCTCAGCCTTAGCGTCGAACTCGTCAACGTTGGCATAGCCGCTGAAGAATGAGTAAGTATTATATAATGTGCCGAAGAACTTGCGACGCACCTCGTCAACACCCTTCGGGTCGTACTTGAGGTTGTCCCACGGCTCAGAGTTAGTCATCATGTAGAAGCGAACAGCGTCAGCACCGTACTCCTCTATCTGGTCGAACGGATTGACAGCGTTGCCCAAGTGTTTAGACATCTTGTTGCCCTTTGCGTCGAGCACAAGACCTGATGATATTACGTTCTTGAACGCAACCGAGTCGAACACCATTGTAGCGATAGCGTGCAATGTGAAGAACCAGCCACGTGTTTGGTCAACGCCCTCGTTGATGAAGTCAGCTGGGAAGAACTTTGGCGGTATAGCCACGCCTTCGTAGTTGCTGTTCACAAGAGCTTTGCGATCGTCCTCTGTGCCACGCGCCATCTCGCCCTCGAACGGATAGTGGAGCTGTGCGTAAGGCATTGAACCAGAGTCGAACCAAACGTCGATGAGGTCGCTCTCGCGGTGCATCGGCTGACCCTCGTCGTTCACGAGCACGATATTGTCTACATACGGACGGTGGAGGTCTACGCGGTCGTAGTTCTCCTTAGAGTAGTCGCCCGGTACGAAGCCGTTGTCCTTAAGCGGGTTAGATACCATAACGCCAGCAGCTACAGCTTTCTCGATTTCTGCATAAAGCTCTGCGAGCGAACCGATGCACTTCTCGCCGCGCTTGTCGTCGCGCCAGATAGGAAGCGGTGTACCCCAGAAGCGTGAACGCGAAAGGTTCCAGTCGTTGAGGTTCTCGAGCCAGTTGCCGAAGCGGCCCGAACCTGTTGATTCCGGCTGCCAGTTGATAGTCTTATTGAGTTCAACCATGCGCTCCTTGCAAGCTGTGTCCTTGATGAACCAGCTGTCGAGCGGATAGTAGAGAATCGGCTTGTCTGTACGCCAGCAATGCGGATAGTTGTGCACGTGCTTCTCTGTGCGGAAAGCCTTGCCCTCCTGCTTCAGCTCCATGCAGAGCACCACGTTGAGGTCCTCAGCCTTGTCGGAAGCCGCCTTATCCCAAACGCCGTCGGCGTTGAACTTCGGGTCATAAGCGTTCTTAACATAGTCGCCTGCGTGATGAGCATAGAGCACCTTGTCAACGCAAATGTTCAGGAAGTTGTTGTCGAGATCCTCGATAGCGTAGAACTTACCCTGGAGGTCTACCATCGGGCGTGTCTCGCCCTTCTTATTAATAAGGTAGAGAGCCGGAATGTTAGCATCCTTAGCCACCTTGGCATCGTCAGCACCGAATGTCGGAGCGATATGTACGATACCCGTACCGTCGTCTGTAGTAACATAGTCGCCGAGGATTACGCGGAAAGCCTCGCTCTCCATCTCGACGAACTTGTCGCGGCCGTCCTCTGAAGCGAACACCTTGTCGGCATGAGCGGCAGCATAGTCGAGAACGAAAGCCGGAGCCTGGTCGTCAACCTTCTCGCACGGCTTAACCCACGGCATGAGCTGAGCGTAGTGCAAGCCCTCGAGCTCAGTGCCCTTCATGCGGTCGACGATGCGCCACGGGCAGAGTTTCTTCTCCTTGTCGAACGGCAGCAACTCGCCCTCTGTGCACTCCTGGTCAGCCTTGAGGTACGACTTAACGAGGTTCTCTGCCATAACAAGTGTTGCAGGCTCGCCGCTATAGAGGTTATATGTCTCAACTGCCACGTAGTCGATCTTCGGACCAACGCAGAGAGCCACGTTTGAAGGCAATGTCCACGGAGTGGTTGTCCAAGCTACGAAGTAAGGCTTACCCCACTTTGTCCACTCTGCCTTCGGATCTTTAATGAGGAACTGAGCGGTTACGGTCAAGTCCTTAACGTCGCGGTAGCAACCAGGCTGATTAAGCTCGTGAGAGCTAAGACCTGTGCCTGCACCCGGAGAGTACGGCTGGATAGTGTAACCCTTGAAGAGCAAGCCCTTGTTGTAGAGCTGCTTCAGAAGCCACCACAGAGTCTCTATGTATTTATTGTCGTATGTGATGTACGGATTGTCGAGGTCTACAAAGTATCCCATCTCCTCAGTAAGCTTGCGCCACTCGGCTGTGAACATCATGACGTTCTCGCGGCACTTGTGGTTGTACTCTTCTGTAGAGATATACTTCTCCGAATCCTTGTTGTCAATATCCTTCTTTGTAATGCCAAGCTCCTTCTCTACGCCAAGCTCAACGGGAAGACCATGGGTATCCCAACCAGCCTTGCGTGGCACCTGAAAACCGTTCATTGTCTTATAGCGGTTGAAGGTATCCTTAATTGCACGGGCAAGCACATGGTGGATGCCCGGATGTCCGTTCGCCGAAGGAGGACCTTCGAAGAAGATAAATTGCGGACAGCCTTCGCGCTCATCGATAGACTTGTGGAAGACATCAAGCTTCATCCACTTGTCTAAAATCTCTTTGTTTGTTTCAACGAGATTGAAACCTTTGTGTTCAACAAATTTGTTCGACATGTTTATATGTGTTTTTATATTTTCTATATTTAAGTTGCAAAGATACGCAAAATCGCGCATATTACGAGCAAAGTATATTGCATTTTAATTAAATGTTTGAAAAAAATCTTCCAACTGCAACTATTATCTTACAATATTATTGATATTCATGGCTCTTAGCGTGATGTTTTAAGCAGGTCAACCTAAACTTTTCGGTAGCTCACACTAAACTTTTGAGTTCGTCAACTTGATGTTTTACAACCGTTCACCGTACGCAATCCAATCAGACACCGAACGCAATCCAATCAGGCGGCGAACGCTACGCGATGCCAGGTATTTAGCATTTGCATTGCAAAAAACATGGTTGTAATGCTACAATGCACAATATTTTCAGTAATTTTGCATAGAATAAACAAATCAGTATATATGTCATTAATATTACCGGACGGACTTCCTGCTATAAAGAGGCTGAAAGAAGAACACATATTTATAGAAAACTGTACTCAAACAGAGGACAGGAGCACACGCAAACTGAGGATAGCTCTTCTCAACATCATGCCGATAAAGGAAATCACCGAGATGGATTTTGCGAGGGTACTCTCCTACTCGCCGCTCAACATAGAGTTGACGCTAATGAAGTTGAGAACACACACGCCAAAACACGCTTCGCTTGAGCACATGGAGCGTTTCTACACCTATTTCGACGAACTAAAAGACGAGAAGTTCGACGGATTTATCGTGACTGGCGCGCCGATTGAGCGCCTTGAGTTTGAGGACGTAAGCTACTGGAAGGAACTTTCGGAGATATTCGCTTGGGCTGATGCCAACGTAAAGAGCACGCTCTACATCTGCTGGGCGGCACAAGCCGGACTCTATTATCACTACGGAGTGCCTAAGCACCAGTTGCCGACAAAAAAGTTCGGCATCTTTCGTCAGAAAGTGATGAACCCTACCCTGCCTCTGTTCCGCGGTTTCGACGACACGTTCAATATGCCGCACAGTCGCCATACCGAGGTGCGCGCGGAGGAGATACGCATACACTCGGAATTGGACATCGTAGCCGAGTCGGCGGAGAGTGGAACGAGCATCGTATATGCGCACAACGGCAGACAGATATTCATAACCGGACACATGGAGTATGAGCCATACACGCTCGACAAGGAGTATCGTCGCGACAAGGACAAGCGCGATGATGTGGATGTGCCGCAGAACTATTATATTGACGACAATCCGGCAAACAAGCCTAACGTGACTTGGCGTGCGCACGCCAATCTGCTGTTCAATAACTGGATAAACTATTATTTGCTATGAGTAACGGATTAAGAAAGATAGAACTCTTGGCGCCTGCCAAGAATCTCGAATGCGGCATAGCAGCCATCGACCATGGTGCCGATGCCGTATATATCGGTGCAGCCCAGTTCGGTGCTCGCCAGACTGCCGGTAACAGCACGGATGATATTGCCGAACTAACCCGATATGCGCATCAGTTCGGTGCGGCGGTGTACGTCACGGTGAATACTATCATCTACGAGAAAGAACTGGCTGCCCTGGAGCATCTATTAAAACAGCTTGTAGAGATGGGCGTTGACGCAATACTGGTGCAGGATATGGCTGTACTCGAAATCTACAAGAAGCTGAAGGCAGAATACGTAGCTCGCGGCTACCGTATGCCGGCTCTGCACGCTTCTACGCAGACCGACAACCGCTCAGCCGACAAGGTGAAGTGGCTGAAGGAGAACGGCTTCGAGCGTGTGGTATTGGCTCGTGAGTTGTCGTTAGAGGAGATTACGGATATACACAAGGCGCATCCTGATGTGGAGCTTGAGGCGTTCGTGCATGGAGCGTTGTGCGTGAGCTATTCGGGTGCGTGCTATGCTTCGCAGTATTTCTTCAACCGTAGTGCCAACAGAGGCGAGTGCGCGCAGTTCTGCCGTATGGCGTTCGACCTGAAGGATAGTGACGGCGAGACTCTCATCGAGGATAGCTATCTGCTTTCGCTTAAGGATATGTGCCAGCTCGACCGTCTGGGCGATTTGCTCGAAGCGGGTGTCTGCTCGCTGAAGATTGAAGGCAGACTGAAGGATGCCAACTACGTGAAGAATGTGGTGGCTACATATAGCGAGGCACTAAACGCTTACATCGCAAAGCATAGCGACAAATTCCGCCGTTCGTCGTTCGGAAAGTGTAGCTATACGTTCACGCCGGCACTTGAGAAGACATTCAACCGCGGATTTACGCACTACTTCTTCAACGGACGACAGAAGGATATCTCGTCGTTCAACACACCGAAGGCTATGGGCGAATACGTGGGGTATGTCAAGGAAATTCGCCGTGGGTCGTTCAATGTGGCAGGTACTGCAATGTTCGCCAACGGCGACGGTCTGTGCTTCTTCAACAGACAGAAGAAGTTGGAGGGTTTCCGCGTAAACCGCGTGGAAAACAACCGCCTCTTTCCTCTCACTATGCCTAAGAATCTGGAGCCGGGCATGGCACTCTATCGCAATAACGACATCGAGTTTGAGCGTGCCATGCAGGGCAAGACATCTACACGCAAGTTGCAGGTAAGATTCGTCGTGGATGTTGTAGACGGCAAACTTACGTTTACAGCCACGGACGAATGCGGACGCAGCGCAAATGTAGTGCTCAACGAAACTCCAGAAAAGGCTCAGAAGTCGCAGCATGACAATATTGTGAAACAGCTCGAGAAACTCGGCAATACAGTTTGGACTGCTAATGAAATCTATATCAACAACTCGGCTGATGAATTCTTCATTCCGTCAAGCCGTCTCGCTGCGGTACGCAGAGAATTACTCGAAGCATTGGAGAATACTCCTGTCTCTAACCATACTGATAAGCAAGCGGTTGGTGAGACTACGACTAATAGCGTAAACGCGAACAATACAGTTTATGCAGACACAATAAATATCGCAAATGTAGCAAACACAACAGCGCAAAACTATTATGCAGCACATGGCGTAAAGAACGCACCAACGGCTTTCGAGTTGAACTCTGACTACAAGGCAGGTAGCACTACGGCCACCTCTGCCGTACCTCCGCTTATGACGTGTCGCTACTGCCTGCGTTACGCTTTGGGCTATTGCGTGAAGAATGGTGGTAAACGTCCCACATGGCATGAACCACTACATCTTGAAGCAAAGAACGGCATACGTGTGCGCCTTGCATTCAATTGTGCAAAATGTCAGATGGAGGTTTACGCAGAATAGTAACAATCTTAATTGAAAAGGAATTAGTTAATGCACAGATTTGTAAAATTCATATCATTACTGATAACAACGATGGCGTTGGTAGGGTGTTACCATTCTAATCCGAATGGTAAAGTTCTGCCTTCGACTGCTTCATCCTCTACGCAGACACATGAAGTGGCAGGATATAATCTCGACAGTGTAAGCGAGATGCAGAACTTCAACTACGAATTTTACAAGACTCACCACTATGCACAGAACTATAACTTCGTTGTGAGGAAAGACTCCATACATCTGCTCAAGCAACAACCAGAGGAGATGCTGAGCAATATGGAAACCGACTCATTTGCAATAAAGAAGAATTCGCACATCGTGGTGGCTGACATAAAGATACTGAAAGACGACCCAATAGACTCGGTTTGGATTGAAATAGCAAGCGATCAATACGAATTTGGCTGGATACACGAGAGCGAATTACTAAAGTCGGTGGTACCTAACGATCCCATATCACAGTTCATACTGACGTTCTCCGACGTACACCTGCTCATATTCCTCATCATTATCAGTTTGATAGCAGGAGGCTATGTTGTGTATCGCCTGCAACGTCGCAAAGTAAAGGTAGTACATTTCGACGATATCGACTCGTTCTATCCTACCCTGTTGGCAATAACCGTAGCTGCAGCAGCTACGTTCTATTCGAGTATCCAGCTCTTTGCACCCGACACATGGCATTACTTCTACTTCCATCCCACGCTGAACCCATTTGCCTTGTCGCCAATACTCGCTGTGTTCTTGATATCGGTATGGTCAATGATGATAATCCTCATCGCCACCATTGATGATGTCTATCATAAGCTTTCGCCAACAGCAGCCACACTATACCTCTGCCGATTGGCAGCAGTCTGCGCTGCCAACTATATAATATTCAGCATTACCACATTATATTATATAGGATATGTAATATTGGTTGCATATATATATTATGCATTAAGAGTATACGCACGCAACAACTACTTTAAATACGTATGTGGTAATTGTGGAGCAAAGCTACATAAAAAGGGAGAATGTCCAAAATGTGGAGCTATGAATTCATAGCTCCACATTTTAGAATAAGAATGTACCACCAAAGGCAAGTATTACGTATCGTAAGAGTTTTCCTACGGCTATTGTCGTAAAAGCGATAGGTATGTTTGCCTTCATTAGTCCAAGCATAATGGTTATGGCACTTCCAAGAATCGGAAGAAATGCAAATATACCCATGAATGCACCTCTACCACCCATGAAGTGCTCTGCCTTTTTCAGGCTCTCTGCACTAACGTGCAGATATTTTTCAATCCATTCGAGTTTACCTAATCGTCCTACACCATAGTTGAAGTAAGATCCTAACGCATTGCCAATTGTTGCATATATCACGAGCGGAAGCGGCTCAAGACCTGCTGCTTGCAATGCGAGCATAACAGCCTCACTACTGAATGGGAAAAAACTACCCGCTAAGAACGATGCAACTAACATTCCCCAATATCCCCAGTCTATAAGAAAATTTAAAAGAGTGTCCATACGTTGCCTATTGTTATGCCAAGGGTTATTAATATGATTATGTAGAATGAAACATTTGTAACCTTTGTATTCGTGAGCGCAATATAATGTGCTATCATTGGAGCAGTATTGACAATCAACAATGTCAAGAGAGGCTCTATCAGATTGGGTTGAAGCGCAATAAACACCATCAAACAAAGATTCATAACCGAGAATATCTCGAACAGCATACGCGTGCGGATTTTGTCCTTATAGTTGTTCAAGCGGAAATGTATCATACCTGTAATGGAAAGCAACGCAACAAAACACAGGGTAAATATCTCTGCACGGCTCACTACTTGCCAGTCGGCTAATGGTCCAAATTCAAGTAAGGCTTCAAAATGTGGTACTATCAGTAATGCATTACCTGAAAACACTCCGTAGGCAGCGATGAACCAATAGGGCAATATTAGTCCTAAGAGTGAAGCCACAATCATACGCACATTACCTGCCATAATGTTAGTGAATAACAAAACCCATATAATCGGCACAAAATATAAGGTTTGAACAAATATAACACTCATTGTTCCCAATATCGCAAAGGCATAGAAAATTCTGCCAACAGCCCTCCCCTCCTGATAGATACTAAAGAAGAAAATGTAAAAAGCGATGGCAAGAACAGAAATAATGCTATTCGCAATATCTTCAAAAAGAAAGAACGCCATGGTCATAAGTACAAGATACGAGCATGAAACCATGCGGCTGAATATACGAATCAAGGCGTTCACATTATTCAACTGGAACATTAGGTAACCTGCAAAACCAAGCAAGGCCACCTGCAACCACCTGCCACCGCCAAACATACCTGACAGTGCACACATGATTAGTACATAAACAGCGGTTGCAGGGAGCGCAATGCGACTCTCTGCAACCTTATTTTGAAATCTTTTAACGTTCAAATCTAATGAGAATTATAAATCCTGACCGATGTCTCTACGGAAATACTTGTCCGTAAACTCTATCTTCTGTGCTTGAGTGAATGAGTTCTGCAAAGCCTCTGACTTGTCCTTGCCATAAGAACTTACGGCAATAACACGTCCACCGTTTGTCACAACCTTGCCGTTTTGCATCTTTGTACCTGCGTGGAACACTACAGAGTCTTCAACCTTATCAAGACCAGTTATCTCGTAGCCCTTTGCATAAGTCTGCGGATAGCCACCGCTAACGAGCATTACGCAGACAGCTGCACGTTCGTCAAACTCAATGTCGCGCTTATCAAGGTTACCCTCTGCAACACCTTCAAACAAGTCGACGATATCGCTCTTCAGACGCAGCATTACGGTTTCGGTTTCTGGATCGCCCATTCGGCAGTTGTACTCAATAACCATAGGTTCACCCTCGACATTGATAAGTCCGAAGAAGATGAAGCCCTTGTATTCGATGTTTTCTTCAGCAAGACCCTCTACTGTCGGGCGAATGATGCGATCTTCCACTTTCTGCATCCATTCCTTTGTTGCGAACGGAACCGGAGATACGCTGCCCATACCACCAGTGTTAAGACCCGTATCATGCTCACCGATGCGTTTGTAGTCCTTTGCCTCGGGCAGAATCTTATAGTTCTTACCATCAGTCAAAGCAAACACAGAGCATTCTATGCCGCTAAGAAACTCCTCAATTACCACACGGGCAGAAGCGTTGCCGAACATACCACCAAGCATCTCCTTAAACTCCTTCTTTGCCTCTTCGAGGGTTGGAAGAATAAGAACGCCCTTGCCTGCACACAGACCATCTGCCTTCAGTACATAAGGAGCCTTCAATGTCTCAAGGAACTTCAGACCTTCTTCTACTGTTGTGCCGTCGAATGTCTCGTATTTTGCCGTCGGGATGTTATGGCGCTTCATAAACTGCTTTGCAAAATCTTTGCTGCCTTCCAGAACAGCACCTGCCTTAGACGGACCGATAACCGGAACGTTCTTTGTGCGCTCGTCGTTCTTGAAGTCATCATATACGCCCTTCACCAATGGATCTTCCGGTCCGACAATTACCATGTCTACACCATTCTCCACAACGAAGTTCTTCAAAGCCTCAAAGTCATCGGCTTTAATATCTACATTCTCACCGACATTCTGTGTGCCTGCGTTACCTGGAGCGATAAAGAGTTTCTCCACCTTTGCGCTTTGAGCGATTTTCCAGGCCAATGCGTGCTCACGGCCACCGCTTCCTAACAATAGAACTTTCATTATATAATAATGTTTAATGATTAATGATTCGTGTTTTGTTGAAATTGCAGGAGGGTGTAACGGCAAATAGTTTAAGATGTTTACCGGCCGTTACGCCCTCCTGTTTATATAGATATTATTTCAAGTAATCCTCGAAATACTGTGTGATGCGCTCGTGCAAATGTACACTCTGATGACCGCGCATATTATGAGGCTCGCCTGGATACAAGAAGAAATCAGGCTGTGTGCCTGCGCCGATACATGCCTTGAGGAAAGTAAGGCAATGCTGCGGCACGCAAGTCGGGTCGTTATAACCCTGGATAATCTGAAGCTTACCCTTCAAATTCTTGGCAGTATTGAGCAAAGAGGTCTTTGCATAGCCCTCCGGGTTCTGCTGCGGTGTGTCCATATAGCGCTCGCCATACATCACCTCATACCACTTCCAGTCGATAACCGGACCACCAGCAACACCAACCTTGAACACGTCAGGATAGTTTGTCATAAGCGAAATGGTCATGAAACCACCATAGCTCCAACCATGAACGCCGATGCGGTCGGCATCTACGTAAGGAAGCGATTTGAGGTATTCAACACCCTTCAACTGATCCTTCATTTCTTCCTGACCAAGCTGGCGGAATGTGACTTGCTCAAACTCCTTGCCACGATTTTCCGATCCGCGGTTATCAAGAATGAAAAGAACATATCCTTTCTGTGCCATGTATGTTTCCCAACTGCGACTGCTATAGTGCCAGCGAGCATCAACGTTATGTGCGTGAGGACCGCCGTAAACATATACAACCGTAGGATACTTCTTGTTCGGATCGAAGTCTACCGGCTTAACCATACGCCAATATAAGTCGGTGGTGTTGTCAGCTGCTTTGATTGTACCACATGTGTACTCAGGAACCTTATAACCCCTCCACGGATCTTCTGCCTTAAAATAAGAGAAGCATTTGCCGTTTGCAACATTCACAATAGCAATATTGCGCGGAATATTTGGCTCCGAATAGTTGTCGTAGATATACTGTCCGCTCTTGCTCAAAGATGCAGAGTGCCAGCCCTTGCCACCTTCGTCCATACGTGTACGCTTGCCTGTTTTCAAATCAACAAAGAAAATGTTGCATTGAATCGGACTAATCTCGTTAGAAGAGATGATAATGCCCTTACGCTTTGCATTGAAGCCAAGGAAATCAAGAACTTCCCAATTGCCTTTGGTTATCTGCTTCACATCGAGCGACACGGTATTGCCTGCCATGCGGCTACCCGACTTGCCGATTGAGCAAAGATACAGATGGTTGTAGCCATCTTTTCTGCTCTGCATAAGGAATGAACTGTTGTCCCAAGGCAAGAAAACGATAGGATGAAGCGGCTCTACATACTTTGCGTCTGTCTCGCGGTAGAGTTCGCCAGTCTTTTCGCCAGTTGATGCGTCATAGCTTATGAGACGGCAATCGTTCTGATCGCGGTTAAGCTCGAACATATACACGGTCTTGTCGTCTGGCGACCACGCTATGTTTGTGAAGTAACGATCCGTTGGGTCACCTGCCTTTAGATAAACAGTCTTGCCAGTGTTTATATCAAACACACCAACAGTAACCTTGTGGCTTGTCTCGCCAGCCATCGGGTACTTCTCAGGAGCAAGAGTTGCTATGCGCGACTTGCCATTCTCCGGCTGGAAGCTAACTTCTGGTATATTTACAAGTGGATAGTCTGTCACCATGCTCTGGTCCATGCGATAGAAAGCAAGTTTCTCACCGCTGTTGCTGAAGAATGTGCCCTTACGGATTCCGAACTCATCACGATGAACGCTCTGACCGTAGACAATCTCACGTGAACCGTCAGTAGACAACTGCCACTTCTGGTCGCCACGTGATACATAGAGGTTGTTATCCTTAAGATAAGCGATAGCATCGCTCTTTGCGTTCATCTCAAGCATATACTCGCCGTCAACGAACTCGTTACATTTCTTCAATGAGCCACTCTTGAAGTCGATGGTATATATGTGTTCGCCGGTGTTAACCACAACGAGCGACTTGTCGGCATAAGGGAAAGATGCGCCACGCAAAGAGCGCACTTTAATATCCTTTGTCGGACCAGCCCATTGGTTAACCTGACTTACCGTGAAGAGCAGTGTCTCCTTGCCGTTCTGCTTGTTCACAAGATAGCAAGCGTCAGATTCAACCCGCACAAGCTGCTCGCCCCACCACACGCAGTTACGGTTCTGGGGCACGAAGTTGCGATAGTTCTTACCACCGAAGTTGAGATCTTCAAGTGTGAAAGATTTCAACTCCTGAGCATTCATGTTAAGCGAGGTGAACAACCCCAGCAAAACTGTAAAAAACTTAATCTTCATTGTCAAAATCTCTGTTAGAACGTTTTCTGTCACTCTTGCCATAGCGTGAGCCCTTGCCGAAAGACTTGCCGCCCTTGTCGTCGAAGCCTTTAGACTTAAAGCCCTTGCCTTTGAAATCTTTATCGTCACGATCGAAGCGGTCGCGTCCCCTTCTGTCGTTTCCGCCACGGCGTTCATCGCTCTGCTTGCGACGCTCTATAGAGTGGAATTTGAATGAACGGATATCTGACTCTGCATTTTCCTCGTCCTCATCGAGGCGTTTCTTGAACTCGCGGTTCTTCTTGAAGCGATGCTTCTCTGCCATCTGACGCTTCTCGTCCTCAGTCTTCACGATGCCACCCTCCTGGCGGAAGTCCTTCATGGTGCCGTCGAAGATTGCGTACTTGCGGAATTCACACTCCAAAGATCCGTTGTAAACCGGAATCTTGATAGACGGCTTCAAGCCGATAGCCTCAAAGCACTCCTCGCGATAGCTGAGTACCCAAGCCTCGTTACCCATGAAAGCATGCTTCAGACGCTCACCAATCATCTTGTATGTATTGAGCAAGTTCGGAGTAGAGATACGCTCACCATAAGGCGGGTTAACAACAAGCAGACTCTTCTCCTTTGGCTGAGTGAAGTCCTTGAAGTCGGCGTTCTCTACCGTAATATCATTAGAAAGACCTGCTGCACGCACGTTCAGACGCGCTGTGTTTACAGCCTTCATGTCGATATCGTAACCATAGATATGGTGTGTGAACTCACTCTCCTGCGAATCGTCGTTGTAGATTGTATCGAACAACTCAGCATCGAAGTCAGGCCACTTCTCGAAAGCGAACTCCTTGCGGAAGATACCAGGGCTCATATTGTGAGCAATAAGCGCGGCCTCTACGAGCAAAGTACCCGAACCACACATAGGATCGATAAAGTCGGTCTCGCCACGCCAGCCCGTCATAAGAATCATACCTGCAGCAAGCACTTCGTTAAGCGGAGCTTCAACCGACTCCTGACGATAGCCGCGACGATGAAGCGACTCGCCACTTGAGTCAAGTGACAATGTCGCATCAGCCTCTGCTATATGGATGTTCAAGCGAATGTCTGGGTTGCTTACAGAAATATTAGGGCGTGTACCAGTATTCTCACGGAATTGGTCGACGATAGCGTCCTTGACCTTATATGTAACGAAACGTGAGTTGCGGAATTCTTCAGAATACACTACAGAATCGACTGAGAAAGTCTTTCCCTTTTCGATGTACTTACTCCAATCGATTTTCTTTACCTCTTCATAAACCTCATCAGCCGAGCGAGCCTTGAATCTTGCGATAGGCTTTAATATACGAATAGCTGTGTGAAGTTGGAAGTTTGCACGATACATCATTTCTTTGTCACCTGTAAATGACACCATACGACGACCTATCTGTACATTGTTTGCACCCAATTGGGTAAGTTCTTTTGCCAATACCGGCTCTAAGCCCATGAAGGTTTTGGCAATAAGTTCGAATTCATTCATATTTTTAATAAAAGCAATTGTTTCTTACGAAAGTTTAATCGGTACAAAATTACGAATAATTATCAAGAAACTACAATGATATAAATACAAACTTCAAAAATAAAACACATAAAAAGAAAAAGCGACCCATAATTGAGTCGCTTTTATAATAAATCAAATATTTGAGCCGATACCCGGACTCGAACCGGGGACCCACGCATTACGAATGCGTTGCTCTACCAACTGAGCCATATCGGCTTCTACTATTTGCTCAAATGCGATGCAAAGGTATCGTTTTTTTTCCTATACTGCAAATTTATACAGCCTTTTTTGGTAAAAAACTTTCTTGCAAGCGTCTTGTTAGAACCTGTAGCCAAGCGTAAGTATCAGTTGATGATGCTTGTTGCTCACCTTCTGGCCATCGCAGAAGTTATCGTATCCAGAGTCATATTTATTTTGATCTCCATTAACAGCATCTAAGTCTGAGTAGCTCATAAATGGGAAGAACTCACCAGTTGTACGACTATATTGATATGCCAAGTCTATAGAGAACTTCTTATATGTATAACCAACACCTGCAGTCACTCGATTTGTCGCATTCCAATTAGTATAATCGGTTGACGAACTATAATAAGTGCTATACGAGTTCAATGTTCCATCCTTGTAACCATTCTTGTTATACATCGGCGAGACATAGTTGTAACCAAGGCGCACTGCAAGATTTGGCATAGGCTTGTACTCAGCACCCACCTTCACCGTAGATACGCCCTTAAGCACATTCTTTATGTTGCCCTTCATTGCCTGGTCGCGTGAGGATTCTTCGTAGTAATTACCCCAATAGTCGTAAACGCCACCTTCATTTACGCGAATATCCGAATAGCTATAGTCAGCATATTCATAGGTGGCACCCAAAGCCAAGTGTTTACCTACCGTGTATCCAAGACTTCCGCCAAAACGCCAAGGGGTATAGAACTTATAATCGTATCGTCCGCTTGTGGACTTGTTACCGTTACCACAGCCGTCAGCGAGTTTGCTTACCAGCGTTGTTCTGTTCTCTGTTTTCAGGTCGTACCAAGTCGGAGTGTGTACATACAAACCGACTCGGAATGGCGAGTCTTCTATTGGACGGAAGATAACACCTGCCTTTATGTCAAAGCCAGTACCAGATATGGTACGTTCGTCAGCAATCGTTACACTGCCGATCGGATTCTGTGCATTATTAACAAGTCGTTCTGTGTACTCTGAGGCATGACTGTAGTTTACATCATAGAGTCCAAACGTCAAACCCCAGTAAAAACGATTACGAGAGTTTCCGCTGATATTGAAGTTATACTCTCCGATATATCCGCTTGTACCACGAAAGAAGTCGTATCCGTCAGCATTGTAGTATGCGGCTCGAAGATTGCCCGACGCATCTAATACTCCGCTGGCATCTCCAAGATAGTTTCCACCGTTATAGCCATTAGCGTTCATACCTACGAGTTGGGAGTTTTTATCGTTTAGCAATGCATTGCTATAAAGATAATCCACTTGGTTATATGGTAAGTCGGGATTATTGTTTGTTCCCCATTGACTTGTGAGCTCTCCGTTACGTTTCTCCAAACGATACAAATCGTTGTAATTCTTCATGCTCGACAGTTTGTTCTGCGAAGCACCATTCAAACGTCCCGTAGCCGTAAGTATTTGGTTGAAATTACGGCTCTTTGTGTAACTTACACCAAAGTTGACATACGAATTTCTTCCAGAACGCATTATATGCACAAAGCCAGCATGGTCGAAACTTGCTTTAGTCTTTCGTTTTCCAATATCTGCTGCGTCCGATTGGCTGTTGAAGCCAAACGAACCACTCATCATACTACGACGAAAGAGTCCTATACCTGCAGGATTGGATGACATTGTAGAAATGTCGGCTCCCAATGCTTCCATAGCACCGCCCATACCTACATAGCGCGCTGTGCCATTCAAGTCTTTCGATGCAAGTTGCGCATTATCATATGTTTCTTGACCCATTGCTGCAACACCAAGCATTGTAAACGAAAAGGCCATTATAATTTTTTTCATTGCTAATCAGTTTAAATTAATATTTTGAAGTGCTAACCCCACAGCAACATATTATCGTCTGCTGCCAAAACCGCCACCACGACTGCCACCGCTGAAGCCTCCGCTATTATGACTACCTCCGCCAAAACCATTTCCAAAACTTCCACGATTGCTTCCAAATCCATTATTTCTGCCGTACGATGGTTGGACATTTTGACGACGATTGTATTGCCAATTCTGTTGGCGGTTATCATCGTAGCGAGAATTATTACGTACTGTTGTACGCTGACCAAAACTGTCGCGATGAGTACGTGTTGTGGTGCGATTGTCGTATCTTACTCTGCTACCAAACCCTGATGCAGTGAAATTACGTGTAGGATTGGGTCTACCTCGATATGAATAATATACATAAGGAACGCTCCATCCCCAATAAGGATAGTGCCATCCCCAACAATCATAATACCACGGAGTATACCATGGATTGTACCATGAATAATAGAGATTCCACCGTGAAGACCAATAAGGACGATATGGCGAATACCAACTATACGCTCCATACCAATATGGATCATTCCAATAGCTATAGAGCGACGGACAATAGTAGTCATCGAAGCGTTCCATACGACGAGAATACACGAATTCATCGTTCATATCATCGAAATATTGAGCAGAATCCGACATTACCATGGCTGTTGAGTCAAGTGCTGCCAAATCATAGGTTCCGTCACCTTTCTCAAATACTATCACATCTTTACTCTGTTTCTTCGGAACAAAGTACATGTCATCATCATCCTGCGCCATCATCGGGAGTGAGATTACTCCAATAATTGCTGCCAATAACAATCTTTGTATCATAATAGTTTTGTTTTAAGTTCTACTACCACCAGCCCTCTATATACAAGGCTGCTACTTTTTCAACTACAAAATTAATGCGAAATATTATATAAGTACAGGGATTTTGCCTAAAAAGAATTAGGATTTTCCCTATTTTATGCTTTTTTTGCAATGTATGCCACCATCAGACAGACAGTTTTTGCGGGTTGTAACCGGATTGTAATATGTGTTTAAACATGGTGTAATACATAGCAAGTAATTTTGCAGCGTGAAAAAACCAAAGAATTAAACATAAATGGAAACAATTTATTTAGCGATTGTGGTCTTTCTGCTATGTCTGGCAGTATTTGACCTTTTTGTTGGAGTAAGTAACGATGCCGTCAACTTCCTTAACAGTGCCGTTGGAGCGAAGGTGGCAAAGTTCCGCACGGTGCTCATCGTTGCTTCGGCAGGTGTGGCAATTGGCGCCGTAATGTCCTCGGGTATGATGGACGTGGCACGTCATGGTATTATGCAGCCAGCCAATTTCTCATTCTACGACGTGATGACCATCTTCCTTGCCGTCATGGTAACAGATGTTATTGTGCTCGACATGTTCAACACGCTCGGTATGCCGACCTCTACTACCGTTTCGCTCGTGTTCGAGTTGCTTGGCGGTACGTTCGTTCTTGCAGCTATCAAGATTGCAGCCGACCCGACGCTCGGCTTTGCCGACCTGCTTAACACGGACAAGGCGTTGAGCGTGATTGTCGCCATCTTTGTGAGTGTGGCTATCGCCTTCTTCTTCGGTATGATTGTGCAATGGCTCTCACGTATAGTGTTCACTTTTAATTATAAGAAACACTCGCGCTACTCTATCGCACTCTTCGGCGGTATCGCCTTCACAGCTCTCTCCTACTTCATCTTCCTTAAAGGCTTGGGCAAGAGCCGCTTCATTGCAGAGGACGTTCGCACATGGATTGACAGCAACATCTCGTTACTGTTGCTCTACACGTTCATAGGTTCAACTATCATGATGCAGGTCCTGCACATGCTGCGCGTCAACGTGTTCAAGTTCATCGTGCTAATGGGCACTTTCGCTCTTGCCATGGCTTTCGCCGGCAACGACCTTGTGAACTTCATCGGTGTGCCTCTCGCCGGTATGGATTCGTTCCGCGACTACATGGCTAATAGCAATGGCATTGGCGCGAGAGACTTTATGATGACTTCGCTTATGGAGTCGGCACAGACACCTTCGATCTATCTACTTGCTGCAGGCGTAGTCATGATTGCGGCTATGGCTACTTCAAAGAAAGCACGCAACGTGATTAAGACCAGCGTCGACCTCAGTCGTCAGGACGAAGGCGACGAGATGTTCGGCTCGAGCCGTGCTGCACGCAGTATTGTACGCGTCACTCAGGACGGCAATGGTTGGGTAATGCAGTACATGCCGAAGTCTATCTCACGCTGGATTGACAGCCGCTTCAACAAGCAGGAGGCAGAGCTTAACGACGGAGCTGCGTTCGACGTGGTTCGTGCAGCCATCAACCTCGTGCTCGCATCAATGCTTATCACGATTGGCACCAACTATAAGTTGCCACTCTCTACAACATACGTTACGTTCATGGTGGCAATGGGTTCTTCGCTTGCCGACCGCGCTTGGAGTCGAGAAAGTGCCGTATTCCGCGTGACAGGTGTTATCAGCGTAATCGGTGGTTGGTTCATCACTGCAGCCGTAGCTTTCGGTGCTTGTGCCCTTGTCTGCCTGATAATGTTCTATGGCGGCATACTTGCTAAGATTTTATTCATGGTTTTAGTAGTTGCGTTGCTCATCAAGAGTAACCGCAAATATGCAAACAAGGAGAAAGAGGGCGAGAAGGAAGACGTATTCCGTCTGATGATGCGCACCCGCGATCCGGAAATTGTGCTCGACCTACTTATGAAGCACGTATCACGCACACAGAGCTTTATGACACGCTTTGCTATCGACGAATTTAACAACATAATCGACGGTTTGGAGAACGAGCGCACACGCACTCTGCGCAAAGTGAGCAACGAACTGAGCAAAGAGAAGGACATGCTAAAGAAGTTCCGCCGTCAGGAGTTGCTCGCCCTTAAGCGTGTTCCGACAGAGATTGCAATAGAACGCAACACATGGTTCCATCTGGGCATCAACTCTTCGGAGCAGTACATCTACTGTCTGCGTCGTATTCTCGAACCGATAAAGGAGCATGTGGACAATAATTTCAACCCTATTCCACAGGTCTACATCAACGAGTTCCGTCCGCTGCGTGCTACAATCAACGACCTGATGCAACAGACCGAGACACAGATTTCAACATGCCGTTTCGAACATTACCGCGACACTCTTGCACTTGCAGACAAATGTAAGGACGAACTCTCTATTGTCCGTAAACGCCACATCGACCGCATCACGGAGATGAAGGACAACAACCTACTGCAGGTATCGCTCGTATATCTCAATCTCCTGCAGGAGAGCCAGCAGCTGCTCAGTAACATGCGCCACCAGCTGAGAGCAGCCAAGAAATTCATGGAAAACTAAAACTAAACTTCCATAGTAACTGATTAATTGAAAAGACCCTGCCAATTCTTTTAGGCAGGGTCTTTTGCTTTAAACAAGTTCAAACACGCCTGTCGGCTGTTTGCGTCTAAGTACATCGAGTTTCACCTTAATGCCTGCGTCAGAAAGAGCCTGCTCAATCGACTTGCGAGCCAATTCAGGGTGATTGTTCTCTTCGCTTAGATGGCAGAGCCATATGTGCTTTAGGCGTTCTGTATAATTTTCTACGAGTGCTGCACCACATTGTGCATTACTCAAATGCCCGGTTCCGCATTGTATACGTTCTTGCAAATGGCGTGGATAGGGACCGTTTTGTAGCATTTGCAGATCGTAATTAGCTTCTATAACGAGATAGTCTGTATTGCGGATGATAGCTTTCATTTCCTCTGTAATATGACCAACGTCGGTGAGTAAGGTAAACACAACACCTTCATACTCTATTGAGTAACCAACATTGTCTGAACTATCGTGTGGCACTCCAAATGGTGTAATATGGAACCCACTTGCCTCGAAAGCCTCTCCCTTCACCACATAATGACGATTTGCTTGCGCAAGTTTCAGTTTCATACAATAGTTATTGTCCATCCCGGAATGGACAAGGCGTGTTGCATACACAGGAAGGTTTAGCTTCTTACTGAGGCTTCCCACTGATTTGATGTGATCAGCATGATCGTGTGTCACGAGTATTGAACTGAATCCTCCAGGCATGTGCAAGCCATAGTCGCCAAAGTGTTTTTTAAGGCTTCGTGTTCCTACACCTACATCGATTAAAAGTCCATCGTGCTCAGTATATATATAGTAGCAGTTGCCACAACTTCCGCTGCCAAATGATATAAATTTAAACATTGCTATATTATAAGGTAATGAGAAATATGTAGGGGTTTTGCATTACAAAGTTATTAAAAAATATTGGTTTTGCACAAAACTTTAACGACATTTTGCCTAAACTATAAACAAACGTACAATATACCGATAGTAATGAAGATGCAATGTTTTGTTCGTAAAAATGCTCGAATCATTATAAAAATCAGTAACTTTGCATATTTAAAATGGTATATTTACAAATAACAAATATATGATGAATACGAGAAGCAATGGTCGTACACATAATTGGTTTGGCGTTGTAGGACTTTTAATAGCACTGTTGCTGATGGGTTCATGTTCATACAGCGAGGAGAGAGCCATAGAGCAGAGTGCAGTCAGTTTTGCTCAAAAATACTTTAACTTGCACTATTGCCAAGCATTATCAGAATGTACACCCGAATCAGAAAAATGGGTGCGTCTTAAGGCATCGAACATAACGCAAGAAGATTTAGACATACTCAACACCCAAGCCGATTCTGCGACATGTACGGTAGAATTGGTAGAATTTGACGGTGATAGTGCAACCACCATTGTGGAAGTGTGCAATTTCCTCAACTGTGACTCAATCGGCAAACCTGGCGTAGTTTGTTCCAATGCCAAATTCAAGCTAAGACTAAAAAAGATTGGCAAACAATGGAAGGTAGATATACAAAGTCCAATTAAAACAAGTATTTAAACAACAGATATATTTAAACAACAGATATAGATGATTTCAATAGAACAACTGTCAGTAGAGTTTGGTGTTAAGCCACTGTTCCGCAACGTAAGTTTCGTAGTGAACGACCGCGACCGCATAGCGCTTGTGGGCAAGAACGGAGCAGGAAAATCAACTATGCTGAAGATTATATGTGGGCTGCAGAAACCTACCGAAGGCAATGTGGCGATACCTACTGATACCACAATCGGCTATCTGCCGCAGGTGATGGTGTTGCAGGATAACACAACCGTAAAGGAAGAAGCACGCAAGGCGTTCGCCGACACGGCTAAACTTAAGGCACAGATAGAGGAGCTCAACCGACAGATGGCTGAGCGTACCGACTACGAAAGTCCCGAGTATGCCGAGTTGGTGGCGAAGTTCACGCAGAAGCACGACCACTACATGATGATAGGTGGCGACAACTATGAAGCAGAGATAGAGCGAACGCTTACAGGTCTTGGCTTCACACGCAACGACTTCGAGCGCCCAACGAAGGAGTTCAGCGGCGGTTGGCGTATGCGTATTGAATTAGCGAAAATTCTGTTGCGCCGCCCCGACGTACTGCTGCTCGACGAGCCTACCAACCACCTCGACATAGAGAGTATCGGTTGGCTCGAACGCTTCCTACAACAGAGCGCAAAGGCTGTAGTATTAGTTAGCCACGACCGAGCGTTCATCAACAACGTCACAAACCGCACCATAGAGATATCGTGCGGTCAGGTGAACGACTATAAGGTGAAGTACGATGAGTACGTGAAACTGCGCGCCGAACGCCATGAACAGCAATTGCGTGCTTACGAGAATCAGCAAAAGGAAATAGCTGATATCAAGGACTTTATAGAACGCTTCAGATACAAGCCGACAAAGGCTGTGCAGGTGCAGAGCCGCATCAAGCAGTTGGAGAAGATTGTGCCTATCGAAGTAGACGAAGTGGACAATGCAACGATGCACCTAAAGTTTCCGCCATGTTTACGTTCGGGCGACTACCCCATCATATGTGAAGACGTACGCAAAGACTATGGCGAGCATACGGTGTTCAAAAACGTAAATCTCACGATAAAACGTGGCGAGAAGGTGGCGTTCGTTGGCAAGAACGGCGAGGGCAAATCAACTCTCGTGAAGTGCATTATGGGAGAGATTCCATTCACAGGAAACCTTAAGGTGGGTCATAACGTGCAGATTGGCTATTTCGCTCAAAACCAGGCACAGCTGCTTGATGGAGAGATAAGTGTATTTGATACGATAGACCGTGTTGCAAAGGGTGAAGTCCGCTTAAAGATAAAGAACATCCTTGGTGCATTTATGTTTAGCGGTGAAGCCATCGACAAGAAGGTAAAGGTATTGTCTGGTGGCGAGCGTAGCCGACTGGCTATGATTAAACTGCTGCTTGAGCCGGTAAATCTGCTCATTCTCGACGAGCCCACAAACCATTTGGATATGGCATCAAAAGAAGTACTGAAGGAGGCTATCAACGCCTTCGACGGCACGGCTATCATCGTCAGCCACGACCGCGAGTTTCTCGACGGACTGGTTTCGAAGGTATACGAGTTCGGCGGAGGCGCCGTTCGCGAGCATCTCGGTGGCATATACGACTACCTGCGCTCGCGCGACATCAGCAGTCTGAACGAGCTTGCCGCCATGAGTCAGCAGTCGGCTGCGCCTGCACAAACGGTAGCAACCCAGCAGAACGACGACACAGCTGCCAGCTCGGGCAAGATAAGCTACGCCGAGCATAAGGAGCAACAAAAGAAGATACGCCGTGTAGAGAAGCTAATAAAAGAGTCGGAAACAAAAATTGAGGCAATGGAGAAGCGAATTGCCGAGATTGACACATTGCTTTGTCTGCCAGAGAATGCTGCCGATATGACTCTCATTAACGAATACACCGAAATAAAATCGAGAATGGATGAAGAAGAAGAGCGTTGGACTGAACTCTCTGAGGAACTTGAAGCACTGAAATAATAGCGTCCATACACAATTAATACGTATAAACGCCACATAGTTACAAAGAAAATTCGTAACTTTGCGCTTGCTATCATCAATGGCAGTAAAAATAACAGAACGAAGATGTTAATAGATTATCAAAAAGCAAATATATATCAGGCAGACGGAACTGTGCTCAACGACGTTGACTTTCAAGTTGATGCCGACCAGTTTGTTTATGTAATTGGCAAAGTTGGTTCGGGCAAATCATCGCTCTTGAAAACAATATATTGCGAAGTAGATTTCGACAAAGACGATGCCGAAAAGGCAGAGGTATTAGGCCGTGATTTGCTCAGCATAAAGCGTCGAGATATCCCTGCGCTACGTCGTGAGATGGGTATCATCTTTCAAGATTTTCAACTGCTGCACGATCGCAATGTGTACAGAAATCTTGAGTTCGTGCTGCATTCCACAGGTTGGAAGTCGTCCAAAGAAATTGCTGCGCGCATAGAGCAGGTGCTTGAAGCTGTAGGTATGCAGGACAAGAAGTTGCGTCTGCCACATGAATTATCTGGTGGTGAGCAACAGCGCATCGCCATTGCACGTGCTTTGCTCAATAGTCCTAAGATTATCATCGCAGACGAACCTACAGGTAATCTCGATCCTGAGACAGCGGAAAAGATTGTCGGTTTGCTCTACGAAATAAGCCATACGGGTACCGCAGTCGTATTTTCGACCCACAACCACGGACTCATTGAGAAATTCCCTGGTAGGGTGTTCAAGTGTGAAGATGGCAAGTTATGTAATGTCACAGATAAATATAACAAGTAAACGTATAAAACAAATAATAAAACAATAATGAAAGTAATGAAATTTGGAGGTACCTCTGTAGGTACTCCGGAACGCATGAAATCCGTTGCGACAATGGTCTCTGAGTCAGGAGAACAAGTGTTTGTTGTGTTGTCTGCAATGTCAGGAACAACAAACTCACTCATAGAGATTTCCAATTACCTCTACAAGAAGAACTCCGACGGAGCTAACGATGTAATCAATAATCTTGAGCAGAAATACATGCAGCACGTAGAGGAACTCTACTCTACCGACGAATACAAACAGCGCACTCGCGAATTTCTTGCATCAGAGTTCAACTATCTCCGTTCGTTCACAAAAGACCTCTTCACAAGCTTTGAGGAAAAGAATATCGTAGCGCAGGGAGAAATTATTAGCACCAACATGGTTACAAACTTCCTTTTAGAGAAGGGCGTAAAGGTGGTTCTGCTTTCAGCTTTCGACTTTATGCGTACTGACAAGAACGCCGAACCCGACACTCACTACATCAAAGAGAAGTTGGCTGCGGTAATGAAAGAAAATGAGGGCTATCAGGTATATATCACTCAAGGATTTATATGTCGCAACGCTTATGGTGAGGTAGACAATCTGTTGCGTGGTGGTAGCGACTTCACAGCATCGCTTATTGGCGCAGCCTTGCCTGCTGAAGAGATTCAGATTTGGACAGACATCGATGGTATGCACAATAACGACCCACGTGTAGTGGACAAGACAGAAGCTATTCGTCAGCTCAACTTTGAAGAGGCTGCCGAACTTGCATACTTCGGTGCAAAGATTTTGCACCCAACATGCGTGCAGCCAGCTAAGTTCGCAGGTATACCAGTACGCCTTAAGAACACTCTCGACCCTAAGGCAGAGGGCACTATCATTGATAACGTGTTGCTCAGAGGCAAGATAAAAGCTGTTGCCGCTAAAGACAACATCACGGCTATCAAGATTAAATCGTCGCGAATGCTCTTCGCAACAGGCTTCCTTCGCAAGGTGTTTGAGATATTCGAGTGCTACCAAACTCCTATTGATATGATTACAACGAGTGAGGTTGGTGTATCGATGAGTATCGACAACACGTCTCACCTCAACGAGATTGTAGACGAACTGAAGAAGTATGGCACCGTAACCGTCGACTCGGACATGTGCATCGTATGCGTTGTGGGCGACCTCGACTGGAACAACCTCGGCTTCGAAAGCATTGTCTTGGACGCGATGAAGAATATCCCCGTGCGTATGATTTCGTATGGTGGAAGCAATTATAACATATCATTCCTTATCAGAGAAGCTGACAAGAAACGCGCATTGCAAAGCCTCTCCGACGTGCTCTTCAACAACAAGTAAAGAAGAACAACGTTAGATATTAAGATTATAGGAGTTAACTGAGGACAATGGCATAGCCACGCGAAGTTGACTCCTAACATTATTTTATAGTAATAACCATTAAATGCACAAAGAATGTTTTCGGTTGACAAGTTAAATAGCATAGTAACACCCTACTACTATTACGACACGCAGTTGCTGCGAAAGACGTTAGAAGTTATAAAACAAGAATGTGAGAAGCATGAAAACTTCCACGTTCACTATGCCGTGAAAGCAAATGCCAATCCGAAGATATTGCGTATCATCAGCCAGTATGGTTTTGGTGCCGACTGCGTGAGTGGCGGCGAAATAAAGGCGGCTATCGAGACAGGTTTTCCTGCTGACAAGGTGGTGTATGCAGGCGTGGGCAAGAGCGATTGGGAGATTAATCTCGGACTGGAGAAGGGCATCGCCTGTTTCAATGTCGAATCGATTGCCGAACTGGAGGTTATCGAAGAGTTGGCAGTGGCAGCCAACAAGACTGCTAATGTTGCTTTCCGAATCAATCCTAATATCGGTGCCCATACACATGCAAACATTACGACCGGACTCGCAGAGAATAAGTTTGGTATAGCAATGCAAGACATGGAGAATGTAATAGAACGTGCAACAACGATGAATAATATCAATGTTGTTGGTCTGCACTTTCATATTGGTTCTCAGATACTTGACATGGGCGACTTCAAGGCATTATGTAATCGCATTAACGAGCTGCAAGTGCAACTTGATAAGCACCATATATATGTTCAAAGCATTAATGTAGGCGGCGGACTCGGCGTGAACTACGACTCACCCGACCATCAGCCTATACCCGACTTCAAAGAGTATTTTCACACGTATGCTAAGCATCTCCGTCTGCGTGAAGGTCAACAGCTACATTTCGAACTTGGACGCTCTGTAGTCGCTCAATGTGGTTCGCTCATCTCTCGTGTGCTCTACGTAAAGCAAGGCTCACATAAACAGTTCGCCATTCTTGACGCTGGCATGACCGACCTCATACGTCCGGCTCTTTATCAAGCGCTGCACAAGATTCAGAACCTCACGAGCAACGAGCCAACAGAAGTTTACGATGTAGTAGGACCTATCTGCGAGTCGAGCGATGTCTTCGCTAAGGCCATCGACCTCAATAAGTGTCATCGTGGTGACCTCATTGCTATACGCTCAGCCGGTGCATACGGTGAGATAATGGCAAGCGCATACAACTGTCGTCAATTGCCTAAAGGTTACATTACAGAAGATTTGTAAATAATCAGAAATGTTTATCGATAATATAACAATCATAATAAGTATCATTGTTCTACTACTGACCATTGCATCGGTAGTAGCCAATCCTTTTTTTCGTTCTATTAAGACCAAAAGCACCAAAGATACCACCATTGAATTGCCCCCACTTACTGTTGTTGTGCTATCACAAAACAATGTGGAGGCACTTGACAAACACCTGCCACTTATCTTTTCGCAAGATTATGCGCCAGGCTTTGAGGTCGTAGTCGTTGGCGAAAAGGGCGACCTCGACTTAGAGGCAGTACTTGCTAAATACGCTGACAACAAGAACCTTTATGCTACGTACATTCCCAAGCGTTCGCTTTTTATGAGCAAACCTAAGTTGTCAGCCTCATTGGGCATAAAGGCAGCCCACAACGATTGGGTCATTATGCTTAATGCTTCGTGTGCACCTGCTTCTGACAAATGGCTGCAAACCATTGCAGAAAGCATAGATAGCAATACGAATCTTGTTATCGGCTACTCCAACTATAAGGATGACGTGAAGCCCTATCGTCGCTTCATACGTCTTCGTGAAGCTTGCTATTATCTGCGAACAGCTGCACATGGTATCGCTTACCGTTCTACTGGTGCAAACATCGCATTCAGACGTTCCGAGTTTATCAGTGGCGATGGCTATCGTGGTAACTTGCAACACGTGTATGGCGAATACGATTTCATAATAAACAAGTTTGCAAGACCCTACTCTACAGCTATCACATTGCTACCAGACTCATTCGTACACAACGATTGTCCAACTAAAAAGACCTGGACTGAATATTGTATAGCCAATAGTCATGTAGGTCGTCACCTTGAGCGTAAAGCCCTAATGCATCTATCCTACATAACCGATGCACTGTTTATGTATATCAACTATGCCGTCCTAATCACAACAGGCGTATTTGCAGTCCTAACTGGCAGATGGGTTGCTTTAGCTGTTGCAGCGTTGTGTCTCATAGCAACAATAGCATTGCGTATATTTTTCGTAAAAAGAAAATGTAATATCTTCAGTGAGCACCTATCCGCATGGTCTGTCACATTCTACGAATTGTCGCTTTTGTGGTTCGATATACTCACCAAACTGCGCTATATAAGAGCAGACGAACACGATTTTTCTACGCATAAAATATGAGAATCAAATTTATAAGTCTCTTAAAAGGCACTGCATCTCCTTTGAACAAGGAATTGCCGGACACTATCGCCGATAATATTAGTAGCATTGGCGATGTGGAAGTTGTGGACAATGCCCCCGACCTTGTGCATGTGTTTGGCAAGTGGTCTGGCACTACTGCCACAACTATGAAGGGCTACACGCACAAAGGCATTCCCGTTGTTTTCACATCAGCGAATGGGTTGGTAGATGTTCTCCCTCCACATTCCCTCATGCTTGCCCCAACAGTATTTCATTGCTGCGGACCAGCAGAAGCAGAACTTATAAAGAAATTGTTACCCAAAGCATCTGTTAAGGTCATTGCCAACGAGCAATTCACTTTAACAACCGACCGCACAACCATGCTCCGACAGTTCAACGACCTATATGCTAAGGTGTACAGCGAACATGAAGCAAAGGTAATGTCTGAAATCAACAACAAGGTTAGGACGTTGAACATTTCTGACCATGCCATTAACGAAATATGCTCTCAATTGCTATATCTGCAATACGCTTTCCGACGCGAGACGATACGCCAGAGATTGCTTGATAACCTTTCCGACACACTGATTAATAGCAACTACGATGAAGAATCAATGCGTCAAGCACTTGACACCTTGAAAATTTCGTCCTTTGCCACATCCGTAATGGCACTACTCGAATCCAAATCGCATCTCACAGAGGGCTTTATGCCCATAGCCGCATCTGACGACAAAACAACGAAACAGATGCAAAAGCACATTATATAACTCTCAACATCACTACATTGAACATGAGAAAAGATCATAAAGTCACAGCCAATGATATGAAATACCTGCAACTGCTTGCCCAGTCATTCCCGAACATCCCTGAAGCAAGCACCGAGATTATCAATCTGCAGGCCATTCTCAATCTTCCTAAAGGTACCGAGCACTTCGTTGCCGATATTCATGGCGAATACGAAGCATTCCTTCACATTCTGAAGAATGCTTCGGGCAATATACAACGTAAGGTGAACGAGCTTTTTGGCAATCTGATGCGCGAATCGGATGCACGCGAGCTCTGCACATTGATATACTACCCCGACCAGAAACTCGAACTGATAAAAGCAGCCGAGGAAAACATCGACGACTGGTATCACATCACCATACACAACCTGGTAGCAGTATGTCGCTTGGTATCAAGCAAGTACACACGTTCGAAGGTTCGCAAGGCACTACCACGCTCCTTCTCATACATCATACAGGAATTGCTGCATGAGCGCACAGACGATGCCAACAAAGCTGACTATGTCAACGTCATCATCGACACAATCATATCTACTGGTCGTGCCGACGATTTCATCATTGCCATCTGCAACGTGATACAACGTCTGTCTATCGACCAGCTGCACATCCTCGGCGACATCTTCGACCGCGGTCCTGGCGCACACATCATTCTCGACACCCTCTCGCGCTACCACTCTTGGGACATACAATGGGGTAATCACGATGTGCTTTGGATGGGCGCAATGGCAGGCAATCGCGCATGTCAGTGCAACGTCATCCGACTCTCGCTGCGCTACGCCAATATGACAACCCTCGAAGAGGGCTATGGCATCAACCTCATGCCGCTTGCCACATTTGCCATGGACACCTATGGCGACGACCCTTGCGAAGAATTTATCCCTAAGATTTCGTCTGCCGACTCTGCACGTGTCGACGAAAAGTCGATACGTCTTGCTGCCCTAATGCACAAAGCCATAACTATTCTGCAGTTTAAGGAGGAGGCTGCCATCATCAAACGCCACGCCAAGTGGAAGATGTCCGACCGACTCATGCTTAACTACATCGACTACGACAAGGGTACAATCACTCTCAACGGCAAGGAATATCCGCTCAAGAGCAACTCCTTCCCCACCATCGATCCCAAACACCCCAATCGTCTCACACCCGAGGAGAAGCAGCTCATGGACAAGATCAACCACTCGTTCCAGGTGAGCGAGAAACTACACAAGCACATACGCCTGCTCCTTCAGCATGGTTGCATGTACGCTGTGTTCAACAACAACCTCCTCTTTCACGCCTCCATACCTCTCGACGAAGACGGAAAGCTGAAGGAGGTAGAAATCATCCCTGGCACAACCTGCTCGGGCAAAGACCTGCTATATAACATCGGTATGCTCATCCGCTCAGCTTTCCAAACCGACTCTACACCTGAGGAACGCAACTACGCCATCGACTACTTCCTCTATCTATGGTGTGGTCCCGACAGCCCACTCTTCGACAAGTCGAAGATGGCAACCTTCGAACGTTACTTCATTGACGATAAGGAGACGCACACCGAAGAGAAGGGCAACTACTTCAAGCTACGCGACAACGAGCAGATAGTAGACAATATCCTTGATGCCTTCGACGTAGTAGGCGACAATCGCCACATCATCAACGGCCACGTACCCGTACACGTATGCAACGGCGAGAATCCCGTAAAAGCTAACGGCAAACTCATGGTCATTGACGGTGGTTTCTCGCAGCCATACCATAAGGAAACCGGCATTGCCGGCTACACCCTCGTCTACCACAGTCGTGGGTTCGTTCTCGTACAGCACGAGCCGTTCACATCCACAATCGATGCCATACAGAAGTGCTCTGACATCAAGTCGTCCACACAAATAGTCGAAATGTCCTCGCACCGTATGCGCGTAGCCGACACCGACATAGGTCGCGAACTGAAAAATCAGATTAGCGACCTCCAACGTCTCCTATATGCCTACCGACACGGCTACATCAAAGAAGCCATACCCAACAAATAATTGTGTAATAACTTCACTCGCGAAGCGAGCTATCTTCCAATAAAATGAACAATCCAACCATTTGCGCCATCGCTACCGCCCCAGGTGGTGCGATTGGCATAATTCGCATCTCAGGAAGCGAAGCCCTCACTATAGCCGACCGGATATTCCGTCCCGTCGGCTCTAATGTCCCATTAGCCGACCGCAAGCCCTACACACTCGCCTTCGGCAATATCGTCAACGCTGAAAACGAAGTCGTTGACGAAGTTCTCGTCTCCATCTTTCATGCTCCCCACTCCTACACTGGTGAGAACTCAGTAGAAATCTCCTGTCACGGCTCCGCTTACATACTGCAGCAGGTGATGTTCCTGCTCACCCAAAACGGATGCATTCCTGCCGGTCCAGGCGAGTTCACTCAGCGTGCATTCCTCAACGGCAAGATGGATCTCTCGCAAGCAGAAGCTGTAGCCGACCTCATCAGCGCTACCAACAAAGCTACACACGACATGGCACTCAGCCAGCTGAAGGGGCATTTCAGCAACGAACTCTCCGACTTAAGAGCACATCTCCTTAAACTCACATCGCTCTTAGAACTCGAACTCGATTTCTCCGACCACGAAGAACTCGAGTTTGCCGACCGCTCCGAACTCTACACCCTTGCCTGCGACATCCACCAACGTCTCGCCTCGCTCGCTCGTTCATTCGAAGTAGGCAACGCCTTGAAGAACGGTATCCCCGTAGCCATTGTCGGAAAAACCAACGTCGGAAAGAGCACCCTACTCAACCACCTGCTGCACGAAGAGAAAGCCATCGTGAGCGATGTGCATGGCACCACCCGTGACTTCATCGAGGACACCACCATCATCAATGGCATCCAGTTCCGCTTTGTCGACACAGCCGGCATCCGCACAACCGATGACGTTGTCGAGAACATCGGCATCGAGCGCACCTACCAGAAGTTGCAGGAGGCGAAGATTGTGCTTTGGCTTATCGACCAACAACCCACCGAAGCCGAGATAGAGGACATCAAGGAGCGTGTGGCAGACAAGAAACTCATCATTGTGAGAAACAAGATTGACAAAAGCACAGCACATTCAACATTCAACATTCAACATTCAACATTTACGACTGTCGACATAAGTGCCAAATACGGTACCAACATCCCCGTTCTCGAACAACTTATCGTTGAAGCCGCCGACATACCCCAGCTCTCCGAAAGCGACATCGTCATCACTTCCGCACGCCACTACTCTGCTCTGCTCCTCGCAGACGAAAGTCTACAGCGTGTCATCGACTCAATGAACCTCGGATTAAGTGGCGACCTACTTGCCGAAGATCTCCGCATCGTCATCGACCACCTTGCAGAAATCACGGGCGAAGAGCGCATCACCCCCCAAGAAACACTTCAAAACATCTTCACCCACTTTTGCGTGGGAAAGTAGTCCCCTGGACAGCTCTAAAACGAACATTTTTATAACTACTTACAAGCCACCTACTTAGGTGGCTTTTTTCGTCTCAACACATTCCATTTGTAATTTGCTGAAACCAATATTTTGGTGTATTTTTGGCTCAAATTTCATTCGTGACCCTCTATTCTGTGAGAAAATGGAAAGGCAAAATTCTATTTTAGGACACCAATTGCAAAATCTGCAAACCTTTCCAGTGACCGACATTTCTCATGTTGGACACCATCATGAAAATTGCTGCAAAAACGTGAAAATTGCTGCAAAAGAATTAGGGGGACTCATAGGGTACTAAATAGCAAACAAAAATGAGGATTTTAAGAGACACCTTCAGATGTCGCATTTCTTCTTGGTGTTAGTGTTACTACTGTGTATCGATGCTTTTACGCAGGAACACTCAAAGCTGTCAGACTACGACGTAAGACATATGTTCATCGTGAAGATCTTGATAAGTTCCTTGAGGAAGCTGGTGCATACAAGAAGAAAAGCTATAAACGCAAAGATAACCTATAGAGCGAGACTCACAATATGATGCCAAGAAAAGAGGCCAAACGCTTTCTGCAGAAGATATGGGGTTCTACAGGCATAAAGACTTGCCATCGATTCGTACACCTTATCTTATAGACAATGTAGTAGATACAGGCAATACCTCAAAGGCTGCTATCAGAGCGCTTGGCTGTGAAACTGTTGCATCATTTGCAATGAGTGACACCCTTCTGCAAAGAGAAGAAATTAGAAGTCTTCGACGATAACACTATTCAAAGATTGATTATGTCCAAATCAAGAAAGAAACAATAAAGCCAATCGCAACTGCAACAATCTACCATTGTAATGTAAGGATTGTACTAAAAGTTACGATTGGCATAGTAAAGCTTTAGACGGCCACCTTATCTTGTGTCGTTGTCCACACAAGCAGGAATGTGGTCACTATTGTATATTTCTTAATGACCCACAATGTGAGCATTTCGTGAAACGGCTTGACGAAGAGAGTTCTATGCAATAGACAAGTCTCTATTCGACAAATTATAGGTCATCCATAATTTGTTTTCTAAGTTTATCTTGATTGGCGTTATCAAAGTAACTTAGCATGACATAACAAGTAAAACTTTGATGTGTAATCTCTAACTGTATCTCACCGTTGTCACCAGAAAAGACACTATAGTATTTACATCTATCCATTCCGAGTTCGTGCTTTTTTGAATTATCATCATTTGCATAACTATTTTGGAATCTTTCTACGCAGTCTTTAGGATCTCCATATTTTTCTGTGAGCATTGATTTGTAATTCAAATAGCAACGCTCCAAGTCTCCCCATTTTTCCATTTCAGGAAAAAATACAGAAACCTTACATATCATACCACTTTTATCTGCGACAGCTCCAATAGTGCAATTTTTGTAACCAGCAAATTCGCCAGTTAGCAGAGAAACACCATCTTGAATACCTATTGGCATAAACCCTTTGGTTTTCATTTGATTTGTAAAGGATTGTAGAGTTCCTTCCATAGGAATCCCTTTGAATTTCATATGCTCAGTTTGGGCATATCCGATGCCGACAGCAAATGTCAGCAATAAAGTCAATAAAAACTGTTTCATAAATTATATGTTTAATGTTTATTACAATTATTAAAAAGCTTCAAAGCCAAATTTCTTATTATAATGCCTTGAACACACAATTTTGGGGCAAAGATACAAAACACTTGGATATAAATTGATGTTTTAATCATTTTTTTGAGAGTAAAACCTCTTTGTTTCCAATTTTGTTATGATATATTGAATAAAAACACTACTTTTGCATATGTAGAAACATTAAATAAGCAATTATGGAAAATAAAGACCTGAACCGGCTAAAAGTTGTTCTAGCTGAAAAAAAGAGAACCAACAAATGGCTCGCTGAACAATTAGGTAAAGATCCTGCGACTATCTCCAAGTGGTGTACCAACAATGCACAACCGAATTTGGAGAATCTTGTTGAGATTGCAAAGTGCCTTGGAGTCACAGTCAATGATTTAATTCGATAATGTAAAAGGAACCCAGTATGCCAACAAACAAGAATGCAGCTATACGCTACCAGACTCTCGATAAATGCTTTCGAGACAGACGACACAGATACTACATAGAAGACCTCATCGACAAGTGCGAAGAGGCCATCTACTACTATAATGGTGTAGGAGAAGTGAGTCGGCGACAGATATTTGAGGACATCAAATTCATGGAAAGTGAAACAGGCTGGAGTGTGCCGCTTGAAAGAAAGCAAGATGGCAGAAGGGTTTATTACCGTTATCGTGATCCTGACTTTACCATCAATGCCCAACCATTGACAGAAGATGAAGCACGACAGCTTCGCTCTGTCATCATTACCCTCAGGCGTTTCAGAGGATTGCCAAGCAACGCATGGGTGGATGAAGTCATCTCCAACCTGGAATGGCGATTTGGACTTAGGGGAAAGCAGGAGAACATAATTGGCTTTGAACAGAATCCCTATCTCAGGGGACTAAACTTACTGCCTGATATCATAGATGCCGCTACAAGCCAGCAAGCTGTAAGAATCACGTATCGCAACTATAAGAATTGCGATGAGGAGTACACCGTTGTTGTTCATCCTTGGTACATCAAGCAATACAACAACCGATGGTTCCTTATGGCGTATAATGCCGAGGCTGACAGAATATCAAACTATGCCCTCGACCGAATACAGAACCTCAATGTTGAGGAAGATGTGGCATACATACCAAATAAAGAGGTCGATTTTGAACACTACTTCGATGATGTGTTCGGTGTAACTATACCGCCATCAGATGTTGAAAAGATTAGGGTTCTGCTTCAATTCTCAAAAAAGCAATACCCTTATATCGTGTCCAAGCCCCTGCATCATTCGCAGGAAATAGTTGATGCAGAAAATCGCATTCTTGCTGTTGAAGTGCGACCTACATACGAGTTTACGCAATTGATACTTTCGTTTGGATTTGACGTTAAAGTGATCGGACCAGAGCCTTTCAAACAGGAGATATTGGCAAATCTACGTCGTAATTTGCAGAATTATGATGAAATGCAGATAGACAGCACCGATTAGTATTACATTTGCAAAAGTATTTAATAATAATGAATAAGAATAATAGTCCATATACAGCTGCATTGACAGGTGGGGGCTTTCTTTTCGAAGAGACGCTCACCCTATTGCCTTTACTTCAAGCGGAGAACAGTGAAGAACTGCTTCAAGAAGAAAAGGTTAACAACAATCTGCTGCATATCAATGCAGAAACAGCTCGTTCAAGAAACATTCACGAGATAAAAAGGCGTTATCAAACAATGCCTCCTTCATTCTGGAATGACTTCAAGGAAATGAGCGATAGTGACAAGGTCATCGCTCTGTTCTATGTGATGCTCAAAACATATAAGATATGTTTCGACTTCCACGTGAATGTAACCATGCGCAAGTGGAACAGTATATCGAAGAGCATAGACAAGGAAGACCTCATGATGGAGTTCAATGAAATCTCTGCTAAAGACGAGTTTGTTGATTCATGGAGTGACTCTACAAAGGGAAAGGTTGCAAGTGCATATCTCACAATCCTGAGAAAGGTTGGAATGCTGACCAATGACGACCGTCTTCATTCCCTGGTCTGCAATAATTACGACTACTACTTGGCAAAGGGAGAACCATGGTTTTTGGAAGCCTGCCTCCTGCAGCCATACGAAATAGATAACATAAAGAAATCAATGTGATATGACGATAAAAGAACTTGATGATAAACTGAACAGCCCTGGTTTCCAGGACACGGAGAACGGCGACCTGTTCTATAACTTCTTCATCTACCAATATCCGGCAGAGAAGGAGTATGACATCCGTCGGCAGATACAGGAGTTCAAGGCTAATCTCATTCGCCCTGTCAACTATGTGGATGTGCTTACGCTGAATCTGTTTGAGGAGTTTTGCAACTTTCTCGACCAGAAGAAGTTCCTGCGCCATCCATCCATGCTGAAATACCAGTTGGATAAAGAGCAGAACGATCCGTCCAAGGCACAGAACACCCAAGACACACTGACCCGTAATGCCCATTCTCCAGAGTTCGTGCAGTACATTCACAGGCGTATCATCGACCATATCACCATCAAGGATCAATACCGCCGTCCATACGTTTTTCTGTATGGCATCGGCAGTATGTTTCCCTATCTGAGAGTCAACGAGTTTCTTGCCCTCTATGAGGACTACAACGATACCGGGAAGTACAAGATTATCGTCTTCTACCCAGGTCATCGTGACCAGAACTCTTTCCGTCTGTTTGATACGCTCCCAGACAATCACACTTATCGTGCAACCCTACTTATCAATGAGTAACTTATGAAACTGAAAGATTTATATAGCAAGCCAATCATCCGTGCTGTCAATCCTGCCGTCAGTGCTACCAAGTTTGACCCAGAGACAGAACGCATCGAAATACAGGAATACGTGTTTACGGATGAGATTATCAATGGTCTCTTCCGCATACTCGATGCCATCAAGAACAACAAACCATACGACCATGTGGGTATCTGGATTGACGGTTACTATGGTTCGGGTAAGTCTCACTTCCTGAAATACCTCGACTACTGTATCACTCCATCAACCCGTGAGGATGCAGTCTCACGTCTGCTCGATGCTGTGAAAGCCATCGACCCTCTCGACGAGAAGCACAACCTCAGTTTCGATTACGACGAGTTGCTCTCCATCGCCAACTGGCTGAAGCGTGCCACTATCGACACCTGCATTTTCAACCTGGAAACCAGCTACGACAACTCTACAGACAAGAAGAAGGCTTTTCTTCACGTATTCTGGAATGAGTTCAACGGCAAGCGTGGCTTCAATAAGTTCAATATCACTTTGGCACAGAACCTGGAAAAGCCTCTTGCCGAGAAAGGCGTGTTCGAAGCCTTCAAGGAGCGCATTGCTGAGGAAGGTGGCGACTGGAACGACCCAGGTATGGCTGCCGACCTGATTGACAACGAGCTGGATTGGGTATTGGATATTGCAAAGGAGCTTGCCCCTACCCTTTCTGTAGATAGCATCCGTGAGCGTATCATCAAGCGCGACACCAATATGAGCATCGACCGCTTCGGTATGGAATTGGCTTCCTACCTGAAGGACAAGGGCGATGACTATCGTCTTATCCTCCTTGCCGATGAGGTGAGCCAGTTCATCAACAAGGAACGTGACCGCTATCTCAACCTCCAGGAGATTATCACCAAACTCTCTGAGGCTTGCGACAACAAGGTATGGGTGGCTTGTACCGCCCAGCAAGACCTTTCTGAGATTATGGACGATTGCCACATTGCAGAAGAGAAGGACAAGGAAGGCAAAATTAAGGGACGCTTCGAAGTGAAGGTTTCCCTGAAAGGTACACAACCAGAGGTGATTACCCAGAAGCGTATTCTCGACAAGAAAGAGGAAGTAAAGCCAGAGCTGGCTGCCCTCTACAACAAATATAAGGCAGGTTTCGACCTTCAGTTCAAACTGCCTACATCATATAGTAGCTACGAAACACAGGATGATTTCGTGGACTACTACCCTTTCGTGCCTTATCAGTTCAAGCTAATTATGCAGGTATTCAACTCGTTCCTCAACCTCGGCTATGTTGCCAAGGAGGTGAAAGGTAACGAGCGAAGCATCATCAAGGTAATCCACTCTACAGCCAAGACAAATGCAGATGCAGAGTTGGGCAAGTTCATCTCTTTCGACGAACTCTATAATAATATGTTCGAAGAAGGATTGCAGGCTCGTGGACAGAAGGCTGTTGATAATGCTTTGCGCATGGCTCGCACTTACCAGACCGACCGCCCAGAGCGCACCCGTCTTGCCGTGAGAGTAGCCAATGTGCTCTTCATGATCTGTAACATCTCGCAGACCGACCAGCTGGTCTTCCCAGCCACATTGGATAATGTAACCTCACTCCTTATCAACGATATGGAGACTCCTCGCCTTAACATCAAGAACGAGGTGGAAAAGGTGATTGAATTCCTTTGCGACAACAACATCATCCGTCGTGAGCAGGGCAAGAATGGCGCTCCTGAGACCTACGCTTTCTATAGTGAAGAAGAAATGAAGGTGGCTCAGCTCATTCAGAGTCAGGTGGTTGACAACAACACCCAGGCAGAGCAGCTGAAGGAAATTTTCAACCGCTACATTACGGCTCTCCGCAACAAGGAGCAGTATAAGACACGCAGTTTCTCCGTGGGACTTACCATCAAGCAGCGCACCTTCCTCAGCAACAATCCTGATGTGCAGGTAGAGTTCGTGATGGATGCTGACTACGAAAGTGCTGAGCAGTTGGCTTTGCAGAACAGCAATGTCAACCGCATGGTTTACTATGTGGGTCCTCAATATCGTGACAACAAGCGTCTGTACAATGCCTTCTACTGGTATTGCCAGGCAAACCGCTATATGGCTACTCCGGTAACGAGCGAGGACAACAAAAAGACACGTGATGAGTTTGAAAAACGTGCCAACGAACTTTACGACGGAATCATCAGAAAGGAGTTTGAGAAGATTCTCGACACCTGCCCTATCATCTCCGGCCTCAGCGTGATAGATGAAGCCGAACTGGGACAGAAGCGTGGCAACGACCGCTATCGTGTGGCGATGGATAAGCATCTTTCCAGCATCTATACCAAGGCTAATCTGGTAGATTATCCAAGCATGCCTCGCACAACGGAGCAGCTGAAGAAGGCAATTCTCCGTAATGTCAACCCTGGCGACTACGATGGAATGAATTCCGTACTTACTGATGCAGAGCATGAAGTGGAGATTTATCTCAACAAGCAGTTTGCCGAGGTAAATGTTTCTGATGTGCTTGCTAAGTTTGCAAAGGCACCATACGGATGGGATAATATCTGCACGCTCTATATTATCAATGAGTTGGTACGTCGTCATAACCGTGACTACTCATACGCTAACAATCCTAATGTAGAGACATCAACAGTTGCCAACCGCATCGTCAGCGAGTCAAACAAGTTCACATTGCGTCAGGCTAAGGTCATTTCTCCGCAGGTAATCCAGAATTTCATTGCTGCATGGAAAGATATTTTCGGTATTTCTGCCGTACCTACTTCTACAGACAGCACCCAGCTCTTCCGTGCCTGCCGAGACATAGAGAGCGACCACAGTCTTGCCAAGTTCATCAAGGGCTATAAGGATATTGAGCAGCAGATAGCAGGCTACCAGTTCTGCCAGCCTATCCGTGAAGCTATCGACCTCTTCGAGTCATGGCTTAACGAGCGTGATCCGCTGAAGTTCTTCAACCTCGTCATCGCAGCCAAGGATGAAGCCAAAGTGCTCATTGACAAGTGCAAGGAGGTGGTGCAGTTCACCCACGACCAGCTTGATACATACAAGCAGCTCATCCAATTCCAGGACGGCAACCAGTATAACTTCCCATTCGTTCCGATGGAGATGCAGGGGGCGGTAACCGATTTCTGTAAGCTGAAGAACGACCCATGGCCAATATCTGGTCTTCGTGGTTACATCAAGCTGCAACGCCAGCTGTCTGGCATCCTCAACAGTGTGCGCGACGACCTGCGTAGTCAGGTGCGCGATGCCTATACCGATACCTTCCGTCAGCTGCGCCATATATGCGAGAAGAACAATGTGGACGTTAATATACTTGCAAAGGAGGACGTTACCATACATCTGAAGACCTCCCCATCTAACATTCTTCAGCTCAAGAACAATCTGAGCACGGACGAGTTTTATCAGGAACAGGTGGTTAAAATTCTTGCCGCCACTAAGGACGACGACAATGACGATGAAAAGAAGGTAAAGAACATAACGCTCAACACCAAGACCTCTCATCCTCTCGAAACTACTGCCGACATAGACGATTATCTCAGTCGTCTGCGCACGCAACTGATGAAAGCTATAGAGAATGGTGACAGCGTGATGGTAGTTAGGTAATTTATAATTTATATTTTATAATTTATAATTATGGAACAAAACGTCATTGAGATAAAGAGCAAGGCTTTTGCCATTAGAATAATACGTATGTACAAATGGCTTACCGAGAATAAACGCGAATACGTTTTGGGAAAGCAATGCCTACGAAGCGGAACCAGTATTGGTGCCAATATACGAGAAGGTTTGCACTCACAGAGTAAGGCTGAATTCTTAGCCAAACTTCAAATTTCCATCAAGGAGGCGAATGAGACCCTATACTGGCTTGAGTTGCTGTATGAGACCGACTACATCACAAAAGAGATGTACAACAGCATCTATCCTGAATGTGTAGAGTTGGCGAAGTTGCTTACCTCCATTATCAAGACCACAAAAGCAAATCACAAATTGTAAACCAATGAGTGCAGCTCAATTATAAATTTTAAATTATAAATTTTAAATTAACAAAAGTGGACACAAATAGAATCAAACGCTTCGCTACCGAAGCACGAAATATATTGAAGGCCGGCATTGCTGCCAAGATTACTACGCTTGGCTTCGACAAGAACGGCAACGTGGCTGAGGCGAACAAGCCTCAGCTCATGCAGGGCGGTTCTCTCTGGAATGAGCAGTTGCAGACAGAGGGCTTCTACTACCAGTGGATGTCCCTCTATAACCGTATTCAGCAGAAAGGTATAAACGAGGTGTATGAGGAAGCAGCCTACACCTGGTTCAACCGTCTCTGCGCCATCCGCATCCTGCAGAAGAACAATCTCTGCAGTCCGGTTCTGGCGTATGCTGATGCTGCACGCACTCCCGTCATCGTGGATGAAGCCCGACAGGGACGCATTCCGCAGATGAAGGAAGAGTTGCGCCAGCGACTCGTGGAACTTCTCGATGACGACACCAAGGTGACAGAGCAGTTTGCCATCCTCATCACAGCCTGGTGCCACGACAACCCTATCATAAACCAGTGTTTCGGCAGCATTGCCGACTACACCGAGCTGCTTCTGCCAAACAATATTCTGGCAGAAGGCGGTTTTGTGGATATGCTTAACCATACAGAATTTATCACCGATGAAGACTTCCAATCACCAGAGTTGATTGGATGGCTTTATCAGTTCTATATCGCTGAGCGCAAGGACGAGGTGTTTGCCAAGAAGGGCAAGTTCGAGGCTGATGAGATTCCTGCAGCCACCCAGATCTTCACCCCTAACTGGATTGTGAAGTACATGGTGCAGAACACCGTGGGAAGAATCTATCTGGACAACAATCCATACGAGACTCAGCTGCAAAAGAAATGGCGTTATCTAATTTATAATTCAGAATGTAAAATTTATAATTCCGGGGCAGCCAACACCACGGCGCAGCCAATTATAAATTCTAAATTATACACTATAAATTACTCCTCCCTTGAGGAACTAAAGGTAGCAGACCTTGCCTGCGGTTCGGGACATATTCTCAACGAGTGTTTCGACCTGCTCTACGACCTTTATATTGCCGAAGGCTATGGTCGTGGAGAGGCTGTGGAGAATATCTTCAGCCACAACCTTACAGGTATCGACCTCGACACCCGTGCCAAGCAGTTAAGCCAGTTTGCACTCCTTCTGAAGGCTTGCCAGAAGGATGCAGCCTTTGCAGATGCGCATTGCATGCCTAATGTGCTCACCATGCCTGTATGCGACAGCTATACGATAAAGGATACTTTAGGTCATTTCGTTTGTGCCTACCATTTGGATTGGACCGATGTAGATAGAAAAGAGTTGGAGGATGCTTTCGACCTCATGAAGGACGCAGACTCTTTGGGCAGCATCATGCGATTCGAAATTAGCCAGGATACTCGTGAGCACTTGATTGAGGCTGTGAATGCTTATGATGCAGAACCAAAATATACAGAGGCTTTCAAGAATCTGATAGATGGATTCCGCCTTATCCTTGCCCTTACAGAAAATTATCATGCTTTGGTAATGAACCCTCCATATATGGGTGGTGGAAATATGAATGGCGTATTGAGCAAGTATGTGAAGGACAACTATAAGAATGGTAAAGCAGACCTTGCAACTGTATTTGTTGAAATGATGGGACAACGTACATCAGCTAATGGTAGCTACGCTTTCATCATACCTCCATCATGGATGTTCCTTAGTACATTCGAAGGATTGCGCAAAAACATCATTGAGAATCAAAGCATTGAGTCTTTGCTTCATCTTAGTCGAGGTGTGTTTGGTGCAGACTTTGGTGCATCGTCTGCAGTTATCAAGAACACCAACAACACCAATGCTTCAGGTACTTACTTCCGTTTGGTAGAACGTACATTCCAAGAGTTTGAACAAAGCCATCTTCGTATGCTCTTTGAGCAGACTTTGGCTAATCATGACTTTAAATACAACTTCAAGGAATATACAAAGGATGTAACCGAACTGCCCTATTCAGAGGATGGCAACCGTATTTATTATCCTAATGTGGAACAAAAGAAATTTGAGAAGATTCCGGGATGTCCGATTGGGTATTGGTTGGGCAATAATTGGAGTAACATTTTCAACGACAACCAATCCCTCAGTGAAAAACTTGCATTCAAAAAAGGAATGAGCACTGGAGATAATACACGTTTTATAAGAAATTGGAGTGAAGTTTCTTTTGATAATATAACTTTCACATGCTCATCAAATGAGGAGTCATTAAGTCTGGAACAAAAATGGTATCCTATCAATTATGGTGGCACTTATCGAAAATGGTATGGCAACCAAGACTCAGTAGCAAATTGGCTCCATAATGGTGAAGAGATGAAAGCTAATGCAACCATATTAAACAAAGGAGGGCATTGGTCAAGATACATTACAAGCACAGATTGTTTTTTCAAAGCAGGTTTATCATGGAATGCTATATCATCTGGTAATATTTGTGTTAGATACTTTGGAGAAGGATTTATATTTTGTAGTGCCAGTATGTGTGGTTTTGGAGATTCTATAGTACCAGTAATCGGACTTCTAAACTCCAATGTTGCAATGGATGTTTTAAAAGTCTTAGCCCCAACTATGAATTATGGTCCTTTACAGGTAAAAGTGATTCCATACATAGAACAGGTCAAAAAGTGTAAACCCATAATAGAAAATAATATTGATATCTCCAAGCAAGACTGGGACACCCACGAAACCTCCTGGGATTTCCAGCGCAATGAGCTCTTATCCATCGATACCGATACCTACATGGAGAACATCGATTACAAGATAGAGAAGCATTTCGAGGAAACGGGCGAACATATCTGCATCGACCCTGCTGCCCCAAAGTTAGGCAGCTTGGAATGGCGTATGGAGCAATACAAGACGAAGTGGGAGCGCAAGTTCATGCAGCTGCATAAGAACGAGGAAGAGCTCAACCGCCAGTTCATCGACATCTATGGCCTGCAAGACGAGCTGACTCCTGACGTTCCACTGAATGAAATCACCATCCTTCAGCAGGGTGAAATCTCGATTGAGTGAGAGCAGAGCCAAGCTTGCTTGAGCTATGCCGAGCGAAGAGAGATTGGGCGGAGCCAAATTTCTGTTAATTTATAATTTACAATTTAAAATTTATAATTAGAATAGGACAAAAGTTTGAAATACGAAATAGCACGGTAGAGTTCCTTATCTTTATGGTAGAAGGTAAGGAATTGAGTAATGTAACAAGCAAACAATCAACAAAATAAGAAACTAATATTATGCCGAGAAAAGAATATACATCACTACCAACCAACTATCCCGTATGCGAGCATAGCGGTTGCCCCATGGCAGCCAGCTGCTTGCACCAGATGGCCTATACCGAAATGCTAAAGACCGACGAATATCTGCGCCTCATCAACCCCACCCGATGCACGCAGGACGCCTCTTGCGCATATTATCGCAGCAACCGCCCTATGGTATACGCCCGTGGCTTCACCAACTTCCAACGACGTATGTTCCCCGATCAGTACGCCTGTTTCATGGCCATCTGCATCAGCGAGTGGGGACGCAACCCTTACTTCGAGCGTCGCCGTGGCGCACGTCTCATACCGCCCGGCGAGCAGCAGTTCATACAGAAAGCCCTGAAAAAGGTAGGCGTGACGGAAGAAATGAAGTTCGACGCCTACGAGGAAACCATCAACTGGTACGACTAACGTATAGTAATCTCAGCGCAATACTCGAGTAATCTACCCACTGTACTGCAGTAATCTACCCACTGTACTGTAGTAATCTCGCACAAGTACTGGGATAAAATCTCAACATACGAACAAAGAAAGCAATGAAACAAGAGATAAAAGACATCATGCAGCGTTTGCTTAAACGCCATAAGGAGTTGGGCATAACAGAACAGATAGACTATGAAAAGTTCTATCTGTACTCTATCATTACTCATAGTACAGCCATAGAAGGCAGCACGGTGACAGAGGTGGAAGCGCAGTTGCTCTTCGACGAGGGCATTACGGCAAAAGGAAAGCCAATGATAGAACAGCTGATGAACCTCGACCTGAAAGCAGCTTACGACTATGGCCGCATTTGGATAAAGCGACATGAGGATATCACCATAGAATCTCTTGTTGCTCTTGCTGCAAAAGTAATGGCTCGTACTGGCGGTGAATACAATTCGTTAGGCGGAAGCTTTGATGCTTCGAAAGGAGAGCTTCGCAAACTGAATGTAACAGCTGGTGCCGGTGGACGGTCGTATATGAACTGGATGAAGGTGCCAATGAAACTGAAGGAGTTTTGCGAGGAACTTAATAAACGTCGCAAAGAAATAGACACGACAGACGAATTGTCTATATACGAACTGAGTTTCTGGGCGCACTACCATCTTGTAACCATCCATCCATGGGCTGACGGAAATGGTAGGACAAGCCGTCTGCTTATGAACCTTCTGCAAATGGAATATGATGTATTGCCAACAAAGGTATATAAGGAAGATAAAGCTGAATACATCCAAGCACTCATTGACACCAGAGAAGCTGAGGACACTGACATCTTCATCAACTGTATGGCGAAACTGCATTGCGAACATCTGCAGCAAGATATCGACCAGTTCCTTATATCAACATCAGATGATATGGTCGATAAAACGGCAATTCAGCAAGAAATGGTCGATAAATGGTCGATAAAACCAACTTTGGCAGGAAAACTGGCCGATATCATAGTTTTTATGGACGACAAAGAAGAAATCAGGACCGAACAAATTGTCACACAATTGGGTCTGACTGAAACCACAGCCAAACGATATCTGCGCCAACTGACAGAGTTCGGTTACTTGGAAGCTCATGGAGGCAATAGAAACAAGTCGTATACAAAAAAGAAAGTGAAAGAATAAACGTTCAATTCATATAGAACAGAATTATGGAAGCAAACAACAAACAACATATCGTATGGCACGAAGATGCCATTATCAAGCAACTCATCAGCTATGCTGTAGGCTGTATGCTCGGACGCTACCGCCTCGACAAGCCTGGGCTGCACATCGCCCACCCAAACCCAACCGACGATGAGATTGCTCCTTACGAATACAATGGCGAGACCTGGGAAATCGACGACGACGGCATCATGCCGCTCATGCCAAACGACTGTGGCTTCTCCGACAACGCCTCTGTGCGCTTTGCCGACTTCATGCGTGTGTCGTTAGGCAACGAGGAGCATGTGGAGAACCTCAACTATGTGGAGAAATGCCTCGGCAAGACCGTGGAGCAATACTTCGTGAAGGACTTCTGGAAAGACCACAAGAAGATGTATCAGAACCGCCCTATCTACTGGCTCTTCGCATCCAAGAAGGGCGCCTTCCAGGTCATTGCCTACATGCATCGCATGAATGCCTACACCGCAGAACGTGTGCGCTCGAAATATCTCCTCCCTTACATCGAACATCTGGAGTCAGAAATCGACAAGCTCGATGCTCGCCGTGCCGAACTCTCTACCAAAGAGACCAAGCAGCTGCAGGCTCTGCAGAAGCAACTCGACGAGTGCCGTGAGTATCACGAGCGCCTGCAGGTAGTAGCCGAACAAGCCATCAGCTTCGACCTCGATGACGGCGTGGTAGTGAACTACGCCAAATTCGGTGATATATTACAGAAAATAAAGTAAAACAATAATAGTTATGGATATTGATTTTATTGAGTTAGGCAAATACTGCCAAGCAGAATATAAGGCATCACTTAATGGTAAGAAAAACAAATACAGTAAAACTATATTTGTGGCCATTAAGGAGGATAATAATATCCTTGTATCAACAACGCCTCACATATTAGCACAAGCAAAAAAATGTATACTAATTCATGAACGTTCTTGTTTAGCAATTACAAATTGGTATTCATGGTATATGGTTCAATTCATCAACGAAAAAGGAGAAGTTTTCGTAAATCGTATAGATGAAGAATTTGAACTATATACTGTAGCTGCTGGTGGATTTGATAATCAAGAGTTAAGGCTAAGTGCAAATCAAGTGGATTTTTTCTCACATAGAGCACCATTTGAGAATTGCATTCAGTCCTTATGGGATTTGTATATTCGGCTCAAAAAAGCCAATACCCAGACAGAGAGAAAATTGATAGCTTCCTTATTCAAATCAAACCAAAAGGTTTTAGAGTTGGAAAAGCTAAATCAAGATTTCAAATACAAGACACAACTACTAGAGTGTGAAAAGAACATGTATAAAGAAATGCTTGATAGTATCAAGGAACTTTTAAACAAAAATAAAGAAGAGTAATATGGGAATACCAAATAACATACCATGCAGTAACTGCATGTTGATTGCTGTTACCCAATCAAATGTCTGGTTCATTGAAGAACTTTTCAGACATGATGATGTGAAGAAGTATTATGTATTAAGGGATGATCATGCAGCAAACATCAGGTCATTTTGCCAATATATAGTAAATAGCAACATTCAAAATACTTCTTCTGCAGAACTTCTCATTTCAACAAGTAATGCTGGATATTTGTGAAGAAAATATAGCCTCGACAAATGTTGCAAAAAAATGTGGTTTTTCTAAACCTGATGACGGAACAGGATACTAGAATATATATCTTATGTTCTCAATAAGAGAATAAGTGTTATCCGCATAAAAGCATTCAAGAATATGGTACAAGATAGAATATACAACTACTTCGAGCGCAATCCACAACTTCATGTGCTCTTCATCTTCGACAGGATGAACATCATCCAGAACGAACTGGATGAGATGAAGGAGTGGAATGACGACTATATATATAAGGTGTTTGATGGAGCGTGGTTCAATGCCAAGTATGCCATCGAAAATGATTGGAAGGACAAGCATGTGGTTCTGCTCTTCCCGGAACAGGTATACCCACATACTGAGGAACAACAGCTCAACTTCCCCCTACTCGACATGCTGAAAGCCAATATGGAATATAAGGAAGAAGACTATGCCAGCTTCATGCAGCAGTATAATCTTCCTGAGAAATTCCGCAGTTTCGTAAAGAAGAACATTGGCGAAATCATGTCGTCTAAGGTAAGCAACATCCTTAATGGACATATCGACAGTACATCGTTCAGCGAGGATATGGTTTGCCGTGCCTTCATTTCCAATTATCTTGGAGAGAAGAAGCTGCAGGAATGGGAACAGCTCATCATCAAGATGATTATTCTGGATGGAATAGCAGAAGAGAAGAAGCGTACTGATTTCTGGTATAAGCTCAGCAAGAATTTTGATGCTTCAAAGGCTTTATCGGAAAAGTTGGATAAGCTCTTTGGCTTAACTCCTAACTTTTACGCTGCCATCAAGATGAAAAACGTGGCAGAGAGCCTGAAGTACAATAGCATCACTCAGCTTTTAGACGCAGTACCGGGAGACACCTATAAGCAGTACAAGATCAGCAATTCTGTAGTACTTGACCAGGTGAACAAAATCTATGAGTTGGGTACACACGACCGCCAACTGTCAGAGAAGTTTGCCCAGGCTATGAATATATTGGCAGCAGACATCAAGGAAGAGGAAATCATCAATATCTATGGTATTGATGCCAACTACTACTATCTTACAGAGTCACTCTGCTGGCCAATACTGAAAGAGATTGTAGAAGAAAAGCTGATGGCAGACCCGGAGCAGGTGAACGACCGCATGCGTGAGTTGTCATTAAAGCTTCCTGTAGATAGTGACATTCAGATTGCCATCCGATTCATAGAGCAGTCGGCCTTATACTATGCTCAGGTAAGAGGTCTTGGTACACTGAAACTAAACAGCACCAAGGAGTATATAGAAAAATATACAGAAGAGTTCTATCTTGTAGATCTCTACTATCACCGTACACTGGAAGCATACCACAAACTCATCACGAAGGAAAATCCTATAGAACAGACATTGAGTTCTGCCAAGCGCCAGTTGGATTTGGAATATGCCAAGATTACTAATGTACTAAACCTCGAATGGCTGACATGCGTCAGGGAAAAGGGCGCATGGTTTACTGAGACAGGATTAAAGCATCAGGAAGATTTCTACAAGAATGAGTCAGATACCAGTGTGAAGCAGGTTATCATCGTATGCGATGCGCTGAGATATGAGGTGGCAAAGGAACTGATGCAGGAACTGGCAAAGGAAAAGCATATTGCAACAATAGATGCATACCAGACAATGCTTCCTACGGAAACCAAGTATTGCAAACCTGCCCTCCTCCCTCATCACTCGCTGGAACTGAATGGTACGGATATGATGGTGGATGGAACCCTGCTGACAACTACAGAACAGAGGACTGCACATTTGGGAAAATATCGGGAAGGAGCCATCTGTACACGCTATGAAGACGTGATGAACGGCGACGCACAATCCATGCGTGAACTCTTCAAACGTCCTTTGGTGTATATTTTCTATGACACGATAGATGAAGCCGGACATTCACAAAGTCCGTTTGAGGTAATCAGTGCTTGCAGAAAAGCCATTGAGCAATTGACGGTACTGGTAAAACGCCTGCATGCATCGTGGAATGTGGCAAATGTGCTTCTCACCGCAGATCATGGATTTCTCTATAATGATATGAAGTTTGAAGAGAAGGATAAGCATTGCATCAAGGAGTCTGCCGCCGAGAAGAAGACAAGATACTATCTCACAGATAGCAACGATACTTTTGAGGATATAGTAAAATTCCCACTTGACAAGGTATCTTCGATCAAGAGTACCACGCCTTTGCAGGTTGCAGTACCTATCGGAACTAACCGTCTGGCTGCACCGGGTGGCTACAACTTTGCTCATGGTGGCGCATCGCTTCAGGAAATGATTATTCCTGTGATAAGAAGCCAGCAGAAGAGAACAAACAAGACTGAAAAGGTGGGCGTTGCTCTGATGAGCCACAACCTGAATATGGTGAGCAGTAGGTTGAAATTCCAGATGATACAGTCGGAAGCTGTAAGTATGACCGTGATGGAGCGCAAGGTGGTTTGCTGTATTTATAATGGTGACGATCCTGTAACCCAGGAAAAGGAAGTGACACTGAATAGCACTGATGCAACAAACTTGAACAATCGCGTGTTTGAAGTGACACTCAATTTGAATAAATCTGTCAATGCAAGTATGTTACAGCTTAGAATCTACGATGTGGATGACAAACTTAACCCACTTGTGCGTGAGACAGTGAAGAACAATACAATGATAGAACAAGATTTTTAAGGAATACTGCATATGGATTTACAACAGAAAGTAATGAATGCCTTCATTGGCAAGGTGGTAAGAAAGGATTTGGCTTTCCTCGTGAAGGGAGGCCTGCCTGTTCCAACTTACGTGTTGGAATACCTGCTGGGGCAGTATTGCGCCAGTGATGATGAAGAAATCATCAATGAAGGTTTGGAAAAGGTGAAGCAAGTGATCCAAAACAACTATGTTCACCGTGCTGAAGCAGAATCGGTAAAAGGTATCATACGTGAGAACGGCAGACATCGCATCATCGATAAAGTGACTGTTGTACTCAACGAGAAAAACGATGAGTATCAGGCAACATTTGCTAATCTGGGATTGACAGGAGTGCCTATCGGTACTGACTACGTGCGTAAGAACCCCAAACTGCTTAGTGGCAATGGCGTTTGGTGCATTGTTACCATTGGCTATATCAGTGGTGAAAACGTCAAGGTGAGATGGGAAATCCAGACATTGAAGCCTATCCAGATTTCAAATATCGACCTGCAGGAATATATCGACCAACGCAAGAACTTCACTACAGAGGAGTGGATTGACTTCCTAATGCACACCGTGGGTCTGAACCCTGAGGCAATGAACCGTCGTGAGAAGTTCATCACTTTAGCTCGTCTTCTCCCTCATGTTGAGAACAACTTCAATTTTATGGAATTGGGTCCAAAGGGAACTGGTAAGTCTCATGTATTCCAGGAACTGTCTCCTTATGGCGTACTTGTCAGTGGTGGTGACGTAACCTCTGCCCGACTTTTCGTGAAAATCCAGGGAAACAAGGAGATTCTCGGACTCGTAGGCTATTGGGATGTTGTGGCATGGGACGAGTTTGAGCAACAGAAAGGCCGTAATGTGGATGCTGTGCTCATCGACACGATGCAGAACTATCTTGCCAACAAGTCGTTCAACCGTGGTAAAGGAACTCACGAGGCAAGTGCATCCATGTCTTTCGTAGGTAATACGAAGCATACTGTGCCATATATGTTGAAGAACAGCCATCTGTTTGAGAGCATTCCTACATCATTCATCAAGGGTGCGTTCCTCGACCGAATCCATCTCTATAATCCAGGTTGGGAAATCAAGATGTTGAAGAAGAACAGTTTCTCCAAAGGATATGGTCTTATTACAGACTACATTGCAGCCGTGCTTCACGAAATGCGCAATGATGACAGAACAGCTGTACTGAATGACTATGCGAAGTTTGACGGTTCTCTCTCAGAACGTGACCATCTTGCTATCCGTAAGACATTCTCTGGTATGATGAAACTCATCTATCCTGATGGTAAGATGACAGACCAGGAGGCCTATGAGTTGGTTGACTTTGCTGCAGAAGGTCGTAAACGTGTGAAGGATCAGCTCTATGTGATTGATGAAACTTTCATGGCAGAGCCGACAAAGTTCAAGTACATCAATTTGAAAACTGGTTTCGAAGTGAGCATAGAGACATTGGAACAAGTAAGCAATCAGGCAGTAGAACATACAACGACTGAAGATAATACAGAAGAAGCTGAAACTTCCACAGAAAACAATGAGACATCTACTGTAGTTGCCAATGCAGAGGGAGGTTCGAATCAGCATCCGACCAAACGTCCACGCATTCCTATTCTACAAGAAAAGAGTATGTCATTCAGAATGGGACAAACTGGTGTTAGTTATGAGAAGTTGTTTGCACCTTATATGAGAGAAGCAAAGGAAATAACCGTTGAAGATCCATATATACGTGCTTCATGGCAAATCAAGAACTTCATGGAGTTTGCTCTGATGCTTATCAACACACGTCCTGTGGATGACTTGAAACTGAACCTTTTCACTAATGAAGAGGAAGACAAGATACCAGACTTAATTGACAAGCTTGATGACATCAAGGATGACCTTGCTTCTTATGGCATTGAGTTTACATACAAGTTCAGAGACTTCCATGACAGATGTATCAAAACAGATACAGGATGGACAATTACTCTTGGACGTGGTCTTGACATATTTGAAAAGTATAGTCCCTACTCTATTGCATCATCAAAACAGGACATGCGCAAGTGTAAGGAGTTTACTGCGACATTCATGAAGACTAAAAATGCATAAAGACTAAGATTATTCAAATAAAAAATGCAGGTAGTGTTTATTCTATCTGCATTTTTTCTTTTAGAACTATATATATATTATAGTGCAGATAGACTGCACAATCGAATCATACCTTTGCATCAGAAGTTAAACATTAATAGAAAAAGGTATGGGACTATTCGATTTTTTATTTTCAAGCGGCGTTTCAAACAGCCAAAAGAAAGCGCATCGCAACGCTGGTAATAATACAACTTCAGACCATGAAAACTATGCTCGTGGCTATGAAGATGGTTATGATGACTGTTGCTGCGACCATGATTGTTCTTATGAAGACTATCATGATAGTAGTTATTGTGATCGTGATGAGTATGAAGGCATCGAGAATGATGAGTGCTATGACGATAATTGCGGATAGTAGTAACCCTCTGAAAATGGATTATTCACATTATAATAATGTTATATAGAAAATGAAAAAGTTTATTTTAGTTGCACTTGCTGCATTGTTTGTATGCAGTGCTGTCGATGCTCAAATTCTTCGAGCAGACGAGTTGGAAAAGTACGCAAAAGAAAAGTATGGAGAGAAATGGGTTGATGCAGCAACCAATCTCGGTACCCAGTTGACATTGGATAAGAACAATGCCATCACCTATACTCAGGTAATCCCTGCTGAAGGCAAGACCAAAGATCAGCTTTATGTGTTGCTTAACTATTGGTTCACCGCAACTTTCAATGATGCGAACTCCGTCATCAAATTGAATGACAAGGAGTTGGGAACCATCATCGCACAGGGTTTTGTAGAGAGTATTGCACAACATGCAGGTGGAACTAACGCTTACAACGTTAATTTACGCCCTGTTATCAAGTGTGATATAAAGGACAATAAGGTTCGTGTTACCTACACAGTACCATTCTATTCTGTCAATGTTGCCATTGGTGGCGGTTGGATGGGTGCAATGGGAGGCACTATCCCTACCCGTTCTGATCAGAATTGGCCACTGGATAAGTGTTATCCTTTTGCCAAGAAGGACTCTCACAAGAAGACTTCCTGCAAAGCACTTGTCATGGCACATGCTTACTCTAATGTTGTAATGGACAAGATTGAGGAGTGCATCAAGAATGGCTTATCTGGTAATGAAAACGACAATTGGTAAATTCAAAATAACAAGAACATTATGAAAAAGTATTTATTTTTCCTTCTTACCCTCGTGGTAGCATCTTTTGCATTTATTTCATGCAGCAGTGATGACGATTCAGACAATGGAGACTATGATAAGTCTATGATTGTAGGAACTTGGGAGATGACAGCTGTAAAGATGTCAGAGTCTGGCACATATATTGACTGGCCTTTCAATAAGACTTACGCCACATTCAATGCTGACGGTTCTTATTACGGCTCTGGATATTTCGGAACTGGTCGAGGAACATGGTCTTTGAAAGGAAACACACTAAAGACATATGTTGAGGGTGAACTATTTGCTTCTTACACTATCATTTCTGCGACTTCTACAATATCAGAAATGAAAATGTCTATTGGTGACGAATCTATTTGGGTAAAATGCAAGAAGCAATGATGCTAATCAAGCACTACTTTGTAATGCATTGAACATACTGCAGGCGTGAACCATTTGCCGACTCCTATCTGCAAGATTGGCTGCTTCGCTTACATTCTTGAGGATACCGTGTCGGCAACCTCATGCCATCCATTGATGAAAGTAGCTATCTGTTCTGCGTTGCACTCAGTGTTTCCTTTAATCGACAAAAAGAAATTATGATATTCTTCCAATGCGTCATTGGAGGATTGAAAATCATATTGCTTTCTGCTGCTACACGAAGCCACAATCAGCATGGCACATAAAAAAGCAAGTGAAAGAATAAACTCGTTTGAGTCTTTTTTCTTTCACTTGCTTCACTTTCTTTCATTTGATTTCCGAAACCTGTTTTATGGGAGTTGCAGTCGCAACCGACAAAACCATTATTTACTAATAACAACACTATTTTTATACAAAATCAATTTATATTCATTTACACAAGAAAAGCTACTAGTATAATTATGATTCTGAATATAATTATGTACCTTTGCACATGTATAGCGCCTATACCTGTTTTAGCATTAACCTATACTAATTGGTAATGATTGGTTCCCTGCCCGACGAAGTCCTTGCTCTCAGGAAATCTGCAGAGCATGTAATCAAGCTGCAGGAGAAGATGATTGTGTCTCTGCCTCCTGTTTCTGCCAGCAAGACGCAGAAGCTCGACAGAGAAAAGACTGTAGTGAACCTCTATATTGCCGGACATCCGATAGATGAAATCTGGAGAGCCAGCGGATTCAGAAGCAGAAGTTCCGTATTCCGCATTCTCAACAAGAACGGAATCAAGCTGAATAGAGGCAACCACTCCGGACCTATCAAGAAAAGAGACACAAAGTAAACAAGACATTGAAGATTAAATCATGAAGAAGATATTATTCCTACACGGATTCTTCGCCACGGGCAGTTGTCCGATGGCGAGAGCCTTGAAAGAGGCGTTTGAGGGGACGGCGGTGGTGCTGACTCCCGACCTCCCTTTGCACCCTAAGGAGGCACTGAAGGAGATTCGCTCCATCATCGACAGGGAACAGCCCGACTTGCTTCTGGGCAACAGCTGCGGCTCTTTCCTTGCCCAGATGCTGGCTCCAGTGGTGGGCATTCCTGCCCTGCTCGGCAATCCGTATTTCATGATGACGGAGTTTCTGAAGGAGCGCATCGGCGAGCATGAATACAAGGCACCAAGAAGGGACGGCAATCAGCAGCTGGTAATTGACGAGGCGCTGATTGAGGAGTTTGCGGAGCTGGAAGCCGTGCAGTTTGACCATTGCAATCCCTATTATAAGGATCGTGTGTGGGGACTTTTTGGTGAGCAGGACACCCTGGCTCACTTTTCCCCTCTCTTCCTGTATCATTACAATCAAGCCTTCCATTTCCCTGGCGGTCATACGCCTACTGAGCAGGAGGTGAAAACCTGGTACGCTCCCCTTGCCCAGAAAATGCTGATGGAGTTTTCTGCAAAGGAAGAAAGATATTGTGGCGCACAAGCGGTGTGGTAGATAAAGCCGAACTGCTGGCTACGCTTGATCCATTCTTGACATAATCAAAAATATAAAAGAATAATCTTATGCGCATAATTGGAAACTTACTTTGGTGGCTGGGTATGAACACATTACATAGTTGCCTCGCCTATTATCTTCTTGCCATCAATACTGTTACATTCATAGTTTACGGCATTGACAAATACAAGGCCAAGAAAGCCAAATGGCGCATTCCAGAAGCCACGCTTTTGTTGCTGGCTGTACTTGGAGGAAGCATCGGGGCATGGATGGGAATGAAAGTCTGGCACCATAAGACGATGCACAAGAAATTCAAATACGGCATTCCTGCTATTCTACTTATACAGGTTGCGCTGATGGCGTATTTACACATGAATCTTTGGAAACAAATAGTTTGAAGAAAATTATGGCAATAACAATTGATACAACAAACCTCTGTTCACATCTTCAAAAGAAGTTGTTTGAACCTGAGGGAGTATATTATCCTATCTGGCAAGCCATGCAGAATGATGAGGAGTTGACAGCCGTGGTTCGCTCACGACAGCTTCATATTTATCGTAATGGTAAAAAGATTCTCGTTCTCGCTGGCAAGGCTCAGCCGAAGATTATCAGAGAAGACAAACTGAATGAATTGATAATAATAAAATAAAGAACGAAGCTTATGAACTTTCCAGAAATATATTCAGCAACAGGCATGATGGAGCTGATTCAGAAAATCGGCTTCCTCCCCCTCCTTGATAGTGGCATTGAAGGCTTCTCTGCCGAAGACATCGTGGCGGAAGACTGCGGTTATGTTAGACTTCCTGAAGGCGGCTGGGACTGGCCGCTATGGAAATGGAAAGGCGAAATTGTGCAGGAAATGCCATGTATGTACGGAAAGTTCTTCAACAAGAAAGCAGGGTTCATCAGCCAGGAATGGTGGCCGGACTTCTGCAACTACAGAAGAAGCAAGTTTCCTCGCCCGGATGAAGAATCGATAGAAGGAGCCATTCTCAGTACGCTTCAATCTACAGGCAGTCTCATCACGAGAGAACTTCGGGCTGCTTGCGGTTTCACGGAAAACCGACGCACGAAGCAAGAGCAGAGTGAAGCTTGCTTCAACTCTGCCTTGCAAGAAGGAGGAAGACCGAAGGTCAAGGGAATGAGAAGCAAGTTTGACGGTTATCTCACCCGACTGGAAATGGCAACCTATATCGTGACCGAGGATTTCATCTACCCTCGTGACAAGCATAACCATGAATATGGCTGGGGATGGTCGCTGCTCAATACTCCCGAAGATCTCTATAGCAGGGAGGCTTGCCAATGCAATCGCACTCCCGAAGAGTCTTATCAGAGGATTTTCGAACATCTGAAAAAAATCCTGCCTGATGCTTCGGATAAACAGATTATTAAATTAATTGGATAAAATGACATCACTTCAAGAACGACTGTTCGCCATGCAGGATAAGCAGTATGCTGCTTTCCAAGCCAAACTGACACCGGGAGTGCCTGTGGAGAGTTTCATAGGCATTCGTGTGCCTGTGCTTCGCAAGTTCGCAAAAGAATTTACAAAGGAGGCAGAATGTGAGGATTTCCTTCAGCAGCTTCCTCACGAATACTACGATGAGAACATGCTTCATGGACTCCTCATTTCCCAGGTGAAGGACTACGAAGAATGCATTCGTCTTACAGACACCTTCCTGCCTTTCGTGGACAACTGGGCAGTTTGCGACATCATGTCTCCGAAGGTGTTTGCCAAACACAAGAAGGAGCTATTGGCGAAGATCAAGACTTGGAGTAAATCGTCACACGTCTATACTTGTCGCTTTGGAATAGAGGCACTTATGTCTCATTACCTGGATAAAGACTTCAAGGCAGAATATCTTGAAATTCCAGCCTCTGTAAGGAGCGAAGAGTATTACGTAAAAATGATGGTTGCCTGGTTCTTCGCCACCGCCCTTGCCAAACAATGGGACCAGGCGATTCCCTACATTGAGCAACGCCGTCTTGCTCCCTGGACGCACAACAAGACCATCCAGAAGGCCATCGAGAGCTACAGAATCACGCCCGAACAGAAGGAATATCTGCGGACATTGAAGATAAAATAATTATGACACAAGATACTTCTACATATTACGTTTGGATAGGTGGTTCATGTGATTATGGCCATAAAGAGCGAGCTGGTGGTGCTGCCGTTGTGATTGAGCATAACGGCAACATCATCAGCCGTGATGTAATCAGCGACTTGCACACCACAGAGTTCCGAATGATGCTAACCCTCATGTTGAAGGTAATGCAGGAAATACCGGAAGGTTCCGACATTCTCTTCCTGACCAACGCTGCCTATATTCAGAACTTTGACAAGACTCCAACGGCTAAATCAGCCAACCGAACGAGCAGCGAGAGCAAAGATGCAAGCTCGCTTGCAATCTCTGCCGAGTCGCGAGGGAGGAAAGCGAGAGCCAATCCAGACTTGATCATTCAATGCATCGAGGAAAAGAAAAGACACAACTCAGTCGGGGTCAAGATTGTGCAATACCACAAAAGCCCATTGCTGATCGAAACCCACGATAGGGCTACGGAAGCAATGGCTAAGACAAGGAAGGAGTTTCATCAGAAAAACAATAGACTATCGGTCTCGTCTGAAATCGTTGCGTCCGTCTCCATGCCACCATGCGCCCAGGAAGGCGAAGATGGCACGGAAAATTCATCCCACTTGTCAAGATAGAATGAAGCAAACTGGTTCAACTCCTGCTCATTGAAGAGTTCCTTGTCTGTGCCGCTCTCTGTCTGGGTAAGTCGGCTGAGAATTGATTTCATTGTTGCTGAAATGCACGAATAATTATACGAAATGGAGAGGGGAAACTCATCCATATTAGGATAAAATCGCAAAACATGTCGATAAGTCGTGGAAATCTACTAAATATTGATACATTTCCACGACTTATCGGCATATTTTTGTATATTTGCAGAAGATACACGAAAATGCAGATTTTGAGTGTTTGCAAAGGTTAAATATATTAAATCTTCAATCATCATTTGCGTGGTAAAGACTATGCATACAAACAGGATTATTAAAAAATATTATGCCAAGAAAAGAATACACATCACTACCAACCAATTACCCCGTATGCGAGCATAACGACTGCCCAATGGCAACCAACTGCTTGCACCAGATAGCACACGCCATAATGTTGAAGAACGAGGAGTATCTGCGGCTCATCAACCCTACCAGATGCACTAAGGACACTTCATGCGCATATTATCGCAGCAACAGTCCGATGCTCTACGCTCGTGGCTTCACCAATTTTCAGCGACGCATGTTCCCCGATCAGTACAGACGTTTCATGGAGATTTGCGTCGGCGAATGGGGACGCAATCCTTACTTCGAGCGTCGACGTGGCGCACGTCTCATACCTATAAGCGAACAGGAATTCATACTGAAGGTACTGAAAATAGTGGGCGTAACCGAAGAAATGCAGTTCGATAGCTATGAGCAAGCTATCAACTGGTATGACTAACACATCAAACAGGTGCAACTAACGCATCTGTTCATTACAACTATCACAGTACTCTCCCCACGTAGTACTCGAGTAATCTCACCACTATACTGCAGTAATCTCGCTACTATACTCGAGTAATATATCCACAAGTACTCAAGTACTCTCGCACAAGTACTATAACAAACCTCAACATTAGAAAAAAAAAGATATATGATTACAGTTGATGGACTGACCGTCGAATTCGGTGGCACCACCCTATTTAAAGATATTTCCTTCCAAATCAATGAGAAGGATCGTATAGCCCTCATGGGCAAAAATGGCGCAGGCAAGAGTACGCTCTTGAAGATTATGGCTGGCGTACGGCAGGCAACGCGTGGCACTGTTTCTGCACCTAAAGATTGCGTCATAGCCTATCTGCCACAGCACCTTATGACAGAAGACGGACGTACCGTCTTTGAGGAGACATGCCAGGCTTTCGCACATCTGCATGAGATTCAGGCTGAGATAGACCGCATAAATACCGAACTCACAACACGTACCGACTATGAGAGCGATGACTATATGCAACTCATAGAGAAGGTATCAACTCTCTCGGAGAAGTTCTACGCCATTGATATGACGCACTTTGAGGAAGACGTAGAGAAGACCCTTCTCGGACTCGGCTTCGAACGCTCCGACTTCAATCGTCCTACAAGTGAATTCTCTGGAGGTTGGCGTATGCGCATCGAACTGGCTAAACTCCTGCTAAAGTCGCCCGACGTACTACTACTCGACGAGCCAACAAACCACCTCGACATCGAGTCTATCGGCTGGCTCGAAGACTTCATCATCAACAGCTCAAAGGCCGTAGTCGTCATCAGTCACGACCGCAAATTCGTCGATAATATCACCACACGCACCATCGAAGTGACCATGGGACGCATCTACGACTACAAAGCTTCTTACAGTCACTACCTCGAATTGCGCAAGGAACGACGCGAGCAACAGATGAAGCAATACGAAGAGCAGCAGAAGATGATTGCTGAAACAAAGGACTTTATCGAACGCTTCAAAGGTACGTACTCAAAGACATTTCAGGTACAGAGTCGCGTAAAAATGCTTGAGAAACTCGAACTCATAGAAGTGGACGAAGAGGATACAAGCCGATTGAGACTAAAGTTCCCACCTTCGCCACGAAGCGGTGCCTACCCCGTGCAAATGAGCGACGTAACCATGGCTTTCGATGACAAAACAATATTCAGCGGTGTGAACCTCACCGTAGAACGCGGTGATAAGATAGCTTTCGTAGGTCGCAACGGCGAAGGAAAGTCTACACTCGTGAAGTGTATCATGGGACAACTGCAGAACCAAGGACAACTCAACCTCGGACACAACGTACAGATTGGCTACTTCGCTCAGAACCAGGCATCGCTGCTCGACGGTGAACTTACCGTTTTCCAGACCATTGATGACGTTGCAAAGGGAGAGATACGCAATAAGATACGCGACCTGCTCGGAGCCTTTATGTTCGGAGGCGAAGACTCTACGAAAAAAGTGAAAGTGCTGTCCGGTGGTGAGCGCACACGACTCGCTATACTCAAACTCCTCCTCGAACCAGTGAACCTCCTCATCCTCGACGAGCCAACAAACCACCTCGACCTCCGCACCAAAGACGTTCTTAAACAAGCCCTGCAGGACTTCGACGGCACCCTCATCGTGGTTAGTCACGACCGCGACTTTCTTGACGGACTCGTCACCAAGGTCTACGAGTTCGGTCACGGTCGCGTCCGCGAACACCTCGGTGGCATCTACGACTTCCTCGAATCAAAGAAACTCGAAAGCCTGCAAGAGCTGGAAATGTAATTTTTTAACAATCAAACACAAGGCGTATATGAAGTTTATAACAACAAGCGACTGGCACATCGGGAATCTATTCCATGGCAACGATCGTTTGCCAGAGCACAAGCACTTTCTCAAATGGCTTCTTCAGATAATTGAAGAACAACAACCCGATGCACTTCTTATAGCAGGTGATGTGTTCGACAATGGCAATCCTTCTGCTGCTGCCCAATCTGCTTATTATGAGTTTTTGGCTGACGCCACTCAAGCATCTCCCCAAATGCAAATAATCATAACAGCTGGCAATCATGATTCTGCCAGCCGTCTTGAAGCTCCTCGCGCCCTCCTCACACGACATAATGTAGAGATAAGGGGAAATGTGCGTCGCACATGGATCGCTGACAATGATGGCGGGAAATGGGATATTGACTACAACGACCTGATGGTACCCGTAAGAACTAAAAACGGGGAAGAAGCTATTGTGCTCACAGTTCCATACCTGCGAAGCGATATTGTGCAGAATGCATGTTATTCGGAAGGAGTAAACACCTTTCTTCGCAACCTCACAAATATGGCTCGTGAGATTTATCCCGATATTACAATCATAATGATGGCACACATGTACGCTAAAGGCGCTGACATCGCTACAAAGGATGCCAGCGAGAAAATTGTCATTGGTGGTCAGGAGGAGGTGAACATGCAAGGTTGGATTGGGCACCCCGACTACCTTACATGTGGTCATATACATAAGCGTCAGCACATATGGAATACAGATTGGGTACGTTATACGGGAAGTGTTCTGCCTATGTCTTTTGCAGAAATAGACTACAGACATGGTGTCGATATGGTAACGATCTCCAACACACAAAAGCCTAAGGTAGAGTTTATCGAATATACGCCACAGCATAAGTTATACATCCTGCCGGAAGGAGACGAAGAGCTCACTCCTAAGAAGCTACAGAAACTGATAAGAGAGAAGTTGGCAGACAGAACAGAAGATAAGTTGGACAACGATTTCGTTTATCTCGTCCTTAAGGTAAAACAGGAGAAGGTAAGTAATGATGACATCAAGGAACTAGAGGCGATCATCAGCAAGAAGAATGCAGTTCTTTGTAAAATACAGAAGATAATCCCCACTCTTGACCTCAGTACTATAGCCGACAACCATCATATTCAAAGTATTGATGACATCCTCAATCGCGACCCTCTTGACACCTTGAAGGAAACGTTCACCGTTAAATACAATGCGGAAATGACCGAACATCAAGAGATGATTCTCAAGCAGTTACTTGAACACATTAAAGAAAACATGAACTAATGAAACTCATAAAACTCGAAATACAGAATCTTGCTTCTCTCGACCGTATAGGAGGTGAAACAATCAACTTTGAAGATGGAGCATTAGGCGACAGTACGATATTCAGTATTGTCGGACCCACCGGTAGCGGCAAGTCTACTATTCTTGACGCAATATGTCTTGCGCTATACAATCGTGCACCACGCTATCCACGCAAGAAAGGCGACCGCAATCAGAATATCGAAGTATTCGGCAATTTGAGTTCTGAAGAGAAGTGCCGACTTGCGCCTACCGACTCTCGCAACATACTCACACGTGGCAAGAAGGAAGGGTATAGCAAACTTACTTTTCTTGCGAACAACGGCACACTATACCGTGCAGAATGGTATGTTCGCATGAAAACCAAAAAGTTTGAAGATCCTACTCTGTCTCTCTACAAGATTGATGTCAACAATGGTGTACCTACAGAAGATGTTGACGACTGGAATAGACTTCCTCTTATCATCGGTCTGGACTACGAACAGTTCCTGCGAACCGTACTTATAGCCCAAGGATCGTTTGCAAACTTCCTTACTGCCAAGGAAAATGAACGCTATGAATTGCTCGAAAAGCTCATCGGGTGTGAGGAATTGTACACAAACATAGCCAAAGAGATAAAGCAGAAAAAGGACGAAGCCGTTAAAGCCTACGATCTGATTGTAGCCAACTTCACAGCTCAAGAGAAGGACCTTATACCCGAAGAAGATCTCTGTAGCGTAAAGGAGCGCATCGACGAACTGGAAAAGTTGGATAAGCAGATAAAAGAGGAGTTGCAGAAAATAACAGAAGCGCTTGCCTGGTACACTACTTTTGAAAAGCACCAGCAAAACATCGTAAAATTTGAGCAGGCTTTCAACGAAGCCCAAAGTCAGATAGATGCTTTTGCAGAGCAAACATACCGTCTCTCGCTTCACGATGCCACCATTCCTGCCGTAGCTCTTTTAAAGGATATCAAGACCTCCGAAACAAACATAACTTCTTTAGAGAAAACCTTGACAGAGTTGGAGTCTGACATCTTAAATAAAGAAAATGAGATAAAGCGGAAGGAAGATGTTGAACTCAAACTGCTTATAAACAATGCGCAAAAGGCTTCGGAGGAACTTGAAATTCAAAAACCTCATATCAACAAAGCACGCCAGATAAAGACCGAACTCGAGGCTTTGCAGACAACCATCAACGACAAGACAAAAGCAAAAACTGAAGCAGAGAATGCCAAAGTTAAAGCCGAGAAAGCTGTAACTGATAATAGGAAGAATATTGAAGTTGCAGAAGCTGTACTTAACAAATCGAAGGATAGTCTGATTGACTTGCAGCAGCGAACTATGGAAGAAGAAAGGCTTTTATTGCAAAAGGCTGAAGATGCCACATCTTCATACGAAGAAGAGAACAAAAAGCTTGAATGTTGCGATGCTGCGAAACTTCAAGATGCCCAAAAGATGGCTGAACGAAACCTTAATGATCTCAATTCAGCCATTCGCATACAAGCTTTATTGAAGGCAAAGCGTACAGAACATGACAAGAATGTCTGCCAGCAAAAGGTGTTGACAGACAGAAACGCAGTAATCTCAGAACAACTTAAGAATTACAGAATCGAAGAACTTAATAAGGAACTCGAGATCCTTCTCAAATCGTACACCCTTATGACCAGCGAAAACTGGACTTTACATCGTGCCAATCTGTCAGAAGGCGAAGCCTGTCCTTTATGTGGCGCTACGCATCATCCTTACAGCGACAAAGATGCCATCTTACCGATAATCGACGATATGAACACTCTTATTGACGGAAAGCGTGCGCAGATCAACGATCAACAGATAGAAAAACAGCAGCTCACAAAAGAATAAAGTAGGAACAAAGGACTTTTGGATGGTATAGGCAAAACTATAGAAGCGCTACGTTCAGAAATTCTTAGCCTTTCTGACGAATGGAAGGAGATTGCTTGCGCGCATAACGACTGGCAGGAGGCTGAAGATATGCTCAGATCTCTTAAACCAGAAATAGATAAGAAGGTGAAAGATTCTGATGCAGAACTCAAGGCTTACAACAAGCAGGTAACACTTGTAGACAAGCTCCGCAAACAAATGGATGCGGCAGAGAAGGCAAAGCAGGGATACATCAAAACTGCATCTGAAAAGATACAGACGGCAGAAAAAAGAATAACGGAGGCGAATACTTTGCTAGAAACAGAAAAGGGAAAAACCGAGAATCTTAAAGCCCAACTGTCAGATAAGGTTGCAGGTCTTTCGTCTGCCACAACAGCCTTGGCTGAGGCACAGCAGATCGTCGAAAAGAAGTTGTTCGATTTCAAAACGGAGATTGGTGATAAAGACCCAGACGAGTTTGAGAACGCGCTGAACTCAACCAAGACAAAGGCTGATGGTTTGGTGAAAGCTAAGACGGAAGCCATTTCACGATTGCGCGAGCAACTCAACGAAGTAAAGGGAAGTGTAGCGGCAACCAGAACGCAGAAAGAAAAAGAGCACAACTCTGTAAACAAGCGCAAAGCCGAACTATCTGTCTGGCTGACAGACTACAATACGGTTCATGCCGAGAATATTCTTACCGAAGCTTCTATCGCCCAACTCCTCTACTCTACCGAGAATTGGGAACAGATCCGTGGCATTCAAAAGCAGTTGCGAGATGTCTTCACCTCAGCAGAAACTACTCTTCGCAACGAGAACCTCGCTATGAACGAGCACCAGCAAAAGAAACCCGACATGCAGAAAGAGACGCTGCTCGAAAAAAAAGCAGAACTTGAGAACGTCTCCAACCAAGAACTCATCGACACCAAAGCCCGACTACAACGTCACAACACAGCTAAAGAACTGATGGGCTGTATGTTCGCGCAAAAGCAGGAAGCGGAAGTCGCAAAACACGAATGGGAGGAGATCGCTGACGCCATCGGAGGCGACGGCAAGACGCTACGCAAGATTGCTCAATGCTACACGCTGCGCTTCCTCATTGAGCATGCAAACGTCGAAATCAGAAAGTTCAACTCTCGATACGAACTTCAGCAGGTGAAGAATTCGCTCGGCATCCGCGTGGTCGACCACGACCGTGCCGACGACGTGCGCGACACGACGTCTCTCTCTGGTGGCGAGACTTTCATCGTCTCGCTCGGACTGGCGCTCGGGCTTTCCTCTCTCTCGTCACGCAACATCAGTTTCGAGAATCTCTTCATCGACGAGGGCTTCGGCACGCTCGACCCCGACACTCTTGCCACAGTTATCGACTCCTTGGCAATGCTCCAGTCGTCTCAAGGAAAGAAAGTAGGCGTAATCAGCCATACCGACACCATGTCCGAACGCATTACCACCCAAATACGCATCATCAAAGATGGCAACTCCGGTAGCAGCCACATAGAAATGAGTGGAATGACAACTCTCTGACACGAAGTATTATGGCGCACAAGCGGTGTAGTAGAGAAAGACAAACTATTGGCAACGCTTGATCCATTCTTAAAGTAATCAAAGGACAAAATAATTGTAACAACAGGAAAAATACTATGAAACATATAGAAATACTCGTCTTTGACCATAGAGGTGCCATCGTGGACATAGATGATGCCTCTGTTGTAAAAGCCTTCATCGGCATTCCTTAGGGGAAACAGCATTTTCAAGATGTCTGGGATTTCGCTCGCACCATTCGGCAAGGATGTGAAGTTTGGATTTTAAAGTGATAAGAAAAAGAAGTTGAAAGATATGAATACATTACACAATTGCCTCGCCTACTACCTTCTTGCCATCAATGCTGTTACATTCACTGTGTACAAGTATAAGGCTAAGAAAGCCAAGTGGCGCATTTCGGAAGCAACACTTTTGTTATTAGCTGTCATTGGAGAAAGCATAGGGGCATGGCTTGGTATGCGAGTTTGGCACCATAAGACGATGCACAAGAAATTCAAATACTACTTTCTTGCCATTCTGCTGATACAGATTGCACTGATAGCGTATTTACACATGAATTAATAACAAAATAAAGAACGAAGTATATGAGCATTAAAAAGAATGGGATTTATTGGAAGGGCATCAAGCGCCGGATAGGGAGATTCTTTGAGAAGGTGCACGAATGTATACTTATCTTCACCGACTGGCTGGGGTAAGCACACATAGTAAATAAAATGCAAAACATTGATATAATCTGATGGAAACAGAAAGAATTTTACTTCGCTATTGGGAGGAATCAGATGCTGAGGCGCTCTTCAAGTACGCCTCTGACCCTGACGTAGGACCTCGTGCAGGATGGCCGGCACATAAGTCTGAAGAGGAAAGTCTGGAGATTATCCGGACATTCTTCCATAACGACACGACATGGGCGATTGTGTTGAAAGAGACTGGCGAGGCTATCGGCTGCATCGGCTACTACACCCATGAAACCAGCAACATCCCTATCGGAGAAAACGACTGCGAGGTGGGCTACTGGGTAGGAAAGCCTTACTGGAACAGAGGAATCTGCACCGAAGCCTTAAAGCTGATGCTCGACTACTGCATCAACGAGAAGCATTTCGAAAACATCTGGGCAGATCATTTCACCGGAAACCCGGCATCAGGAAAGGTCATGGTGAAATGCGGCTTCTCAGACACCGGAATGCTAAACAGATGCAGCCAGCTTGTGGGTGGCGACAAGGATATGGTTAAAGTGTTTAAGTACAAAGGATAAAGGAGAAAAATAGAATGATGAGAAAGGAATCAAGAGCAATGGATAGTGGGTGGGCATTGGAAGTAATGCACAAGGCTCCGTATATAACTGTCAGTTTTATTGACGAAGACGGCAAGCCTTATGGTTTACCCCTGTCACTCGCATCAGATGATGATGTGAATTGGTATTTTCATGGTGCCTTGGAAGGCAAGAAGTTGGAGGCAATCAAGGCTCATTCTGAGGTTTGCCTTTCAGCCGTAACCCGTTGTGCGCCTACAGTTGGTCCGAAGGACGGCAGTTTCACCCTGCAATTCAAATCAGCCATTGCATTCGGCAAGGCAGAAATCGTGACAGATGAAGCTGAGAAGATTCATGGTCTCCGACGAATCTGTGAGCGTTTTCTTCCTCACCACATGGATGCTTTCGACCAGAGCATCGCCCGTTCCCTATCACGCACGGCTGTAGTTCGCATCACGCTTACTGAGCCACCAACCGGCAAGCGCAAGCAGTATGATAAAGAAGGCGTGGAAATGAAATATGGAAGAATGGAATAAAGAGGCAATTGCTCCATCTATGTTGCATTATAAAACAAAGAATTTATGACTTCACTTCAAGAAAGATTGTTCGCCATGCAGGATAAGCAGTATGCTGTTTTCCAAGCCAAGCTGACCCCGGGAGTGCCTATGGATAGTTTCATTGGCATTCGTGTGCCCATGCTACGCAAGTTTGCAAAAGAGCTTATGAAGGAGGCAGAATGCGAGGTATTCCTTCATCAGCTTCCTCACGAATACTACGATGAGAACATGCTTCACGGACTCCTCATTTCCGAGGTTAAGGACTACGAAGAATGTATCCAGCTGACAGACTGTTTCCTGCCATTCGTGGACAACTGGGCTGTTTGCGACATTATGTCTCCGAAGGTGTTTGCCAAATACAAGAAGGAGCTATTGGCGAAAATCAAGACTTGGAGTAAATCGTCACACGTATATACTTGTCGCTTTGGAATAGAAGCACTTATGTCGCATTACCTGGACAAAGACTTCAAGGCAGAATATCTTGAAATTCCTGCATCTGTAAGGAGCGAAGAGTATTACGTAAAAATGATGATTGCCTGGTTCTTCGCCACCGCCCTTGCCAAACAATGGGACGCAACAATTCCCTACATCGAGCAACGCCGCCTCGCTCCCAGGACACATAACAAGACCATCCAGAAGGCCATTGAGAGCTACAGAATCACGCCTGAGCAGAAAGAATATCTGCGGACATTGAAGATAAAATAATTATGACAAAGCAACCGATATACGTACAATATTACGACTCACCTTGTGGAGAGTTGATTTTGGCATCAGTTGACGAGGAACTGTGTCTTTGTGATTGGAACGAAAAGCCATGTGCTGAACGCAACAAACGTCGTCTTGAAAACCACACGAGTGCAGATTTCAAGATTGATACAACTGCAGTTTTAGAACAGGTCAAGCAGCAACTCGATGAATATTTTGCTGGAATCCGCAAGACGTTTGATATTCCGTTACACCCCATAGGAACCGATTTCCAACATCAAGTCTGGAACATATTGCGCCATATACCTTACGGAGAAACAAGGAGTTACAAGCATATTGCAGAAACAATCGGCAACCCTAAAGGCGTTAGAGCCGTAGCAGGAGCTATTGGTGCCAATGGTATAAGCATCCTCATACCTTGTCATCGTATTATCAGTAGCAACCACTCACTTACAGGCTATGCCGGAGGTCTGGAAGCAAAAAATAAATTGCTGAAAATAGAGAAAAATGACTGTAGACATAATAAACCCCAATAATAACGTAGCAGTATTAAGTATTTGTCTGGTAAAGTTTGCCATTCCATATTTGTAATAACAGCAGATATATTATACCGTCAAAACAGAATATCCATGTAAAAAGCAGAACGATTTACATGGATATATATTTTTTACTACCTTTGCATACATCTAACAGAGAATCAAGCGTTTGTTGAAAAGAAAGAATAGAATATCAAGAAAGATGAAAAATATACTTTTTGACCGAACATATCTCTCAAAATAATCAGAGAAGACAAGCTAAGAGAATTGGTAATTATATAAATAAGAAAGAATATGAAGCATAAAGTAAAAGTAACGGTAATAGACAAGAAGGTCTATCCGGAACTGCAGGAGAAGTATTGCGCCGACCCAAAAGCAGGAATGTGTCCATGCTACAACATTGGTGATGAGTTTGTTTTTGAGCGTGACGATGAAAACGACCATTTCTGGCATGGAGGCTTGAATACGCTCGTCAAAACTTCTGCCGACCCGGATAGCGTAGCAGGAGGTCCCAAGATGCCACATTGCTCTGAGGCATGGGATGCCATTTCACGATACATATACACCGGACTGCAAGGTGGTTCAATCATGAAGGGATGGATGAAGCGTGAAAACGAAATGATATGCTGTTGTTCTGACGGTACAAGGCCAGTCATATTCAAAATCGAGCGTATAGACGAAGCATCCCTGCATTCTGCTGACACAGATTGAGCTGACGGTGTATTTACACATGAATCAATAACATAATAAAGAACGAAGAAATCCTGCATCAGGAAAGGTCATGGAGAAATGCGGTTTCTCAGACACCGGAATGCCGAACAGATGCAGCCAGCTCGTGGGTGACGACAAGGATATGGTCAAAGTGTTTAAGTACAAAGGACAAAAACTCCGATAATGGTAATATCTTCCGAAAACCAGGTATAAGCTCTTTGGGAGAATGTGCGTATCTTTGCATTAGATAAGCTGCACTCGGCAATTTGAAAGCAAGCTTTCATTGCGCTCGTTTGCATTATCTTTGCATAAATTTAAAAGACATAGGATGATGAAGGAATTATTCTTTAATACTATACAGGAGTTCAACGACTTCATAGGGGTGGAAACGCTTCATCCCTTAGTAAGCATTGCGCGTGTAGAGAACACCTCTCCTATACAGGAGGCTGTGCATCACTACGGACTTTATGCCCTCTTTCTGAAGGAAAACAAGGGCTGCAAATTGTCATACGGCAGAACAGAATATGATTTTGACGAGATGACCGTAACCTCGTTTGCTCCAGGACAGTCGATTAAAGTGGAACCTAATCCAGGAGTACCGCTTGCCAAATATACGGTATTGGCATTCCATCCCGAGTTGCTCAACCGCACCCAGCTTGGCAAGAACATCTCCCGCTATGAGTTCTTCGACTATACAAGCAACGAAGCTCTACACCTATCCGCTGCCGAGGTAAACATCTTCCGTGACGTGCTCTCAATGATTGGGCAGGAACTCGAGCATCCTATAGATAGGCATTCGCGTGAACTCATCGTTTCTAACATCGAGTTGCTGCTGAACTATTGTCTGCGCTTCTACGACCGTCAGTTTATCACACGCGAGGAAATAAATCATTCGGTAGTAAAGAAGTTCATATCTCTGCTCGATGAATACATTGCCCAGAAGGCAGAGCATGAAGGTCTGCCTACCGTAGCCTACTTTGCCGACAAATGCTGCTATTCAACTAAATATTTCGGCGAATTGGTTAAGACCGAGACAGGCAGAACCGCCAAGAGTCTGATTAGCGACCGACTGCTTTCGGCTGCCCGCCAACTACTTGTTGATGAAACCCTCAGCATAACGCAAATCAGCCAACGCCTCGGCTTTGAGTATCCCCAGCACTTCGTCCGCTTTTTCAAGGCGCAGACGGGCAATACTCCAAGCGAGTATCGCAAAACTGCGTAGATATAATGATGCATGTGTAGAATAACTATTATTTCTATTATTTGATAGAAACGGAATTTCGGTAATGTCTTCCGAAAACCAGGTATAAGCTCTTTAGAAGAATGTACGTATCTTTGCACCAGTTTTTAATATGAAGAGATTTTTCACATTTATAGCAATTGCCCTCATTTTTTGTGCAGGAAATCAGATAAAAGTAAAAGCAGAAACTATGGACAAAGAGATAAAATTAGTACAGGATTGGGACAAGACTTTTCCTAACAGCGAGAAGGTAAACCATAAGAAAGTAACATTCAAGACCCAATACGGCTTTACTATTGCTGCCGACCTCTATATTCCGAAGAACGCTGAAGGAAAGTTGCCTGCCATTGCCGTGAGCGGTCCTTTCGGAGCAGCGAAGGAGCAATGTTCAGGTCTCTATGCACAGACCATGGCAGAGCGTGGATTCATCACCATCGCTTTCGACCCTTCGTATACAGGCGAATCTTCTGGCGAACCTCGCCGTACGGCTTCTCCCGACATCAATACGGAAGACTTTCTGGCAGCTGTAGATTATCTCAGCATGCGAGATGATGTAGATGCAGGTCGAATCGCCATCATTGGCATTTGCGGTTGGGGCGGAATCGCTCTGAATGCAGCAGCACAAGACCCTCGCATCAAGGCTACTGCGGCAATAACCATGTATGACATGAGTCGAGTAAACGGAAATGGATACTTTGACGCAGATGACAGCGAAGAAAAGCGATATTCGACACGAAAGGCATGGGCAGAAGCTCGCACGGCCGACCTCAAGAACAGAACATTTACTATGGCTGGTGGCGTGGTTGACCCATTGCCGGAGGATGCGCCGCAGTTTGTAAAAGACTATTACGCCTATTACAAAACACCACGTGGCTATCATAAGCGTTCGGGCAATTCGAACGATGGTTGGCGCACCACCGGCTGTCAGGCTTACGCCAACACCCGTTTCCTCTATTACATCAACGAAATACGTTCGGCTGTACTCATCGTACATGGCGAGAAAACACATTCACGTTACTTCGGAGAGAGTGCCTTCAGATATATGATGGATGGAAAAGCGGAAGGCTATGACTTCGCACGAAAGCCAAATCCCGTGCCAGAGAACAAACATCTTCTCATCGTTCCTGGAGCTTCTCATTGCGACCTATACGATGGTGGCGAAAAAGGAATGATTCCTTGGGACAACATCGAAGAGTTTCTGAAAAAGAATTTAAAATAAAATGAACGAAGTAGATACTCTTTCATCGATTCGTATGAAAACTTTTGCAACATTCATCATATTAACGACTATTTCACTCAACATAATGGCACAACAGAAAATAGTACAGACAGCTGGGCGCACCCAGTTGGGTGAGTTTGCCCCAGAGTTCGCTCACCTCAACGACGACATCCTCTTTGGAGAAGTATGGAGCCGCAATGACCTGCTTTCATTGCGTGACCGCAGTTTGGTAACCATCACTTCGCTCATCAGTCAAGGAATCACCGACAGCTCGCTGAAATATCACCTGCAGTCAGCAAAGAACAATGGAATTACTCGCACGGAAGCGGCAGAAATCATCACACACATCACCTTCTACGCCGGCTGGCCAAAGGCCTGGGCAGCATTCAATCTGGCTAAGGAAGTGTGGAGCGAGGATGTAAAAGGCGACGATGCGAAGGCTGCATTCCAGCGCGAGATGATTTTCCCTATCGGTGAGCCTAACACCGCTTATGCCAAGTACTTCAAGGGCAACAGTTATCTGGCACAAATATCCGACAGTCAGATACCTTTCTTCAACGTAACCTTTGAGCCAGGTTGCCGCAACAACTGGCACACGCACCACGCCACAAAGGGTGGCGGGCAGATGCTGGTAGGTGTAGCCGGACGTAGTTGGTATCAGGAGGAAGGCAAACCTGCACAGGAGATTCTCCCGGGCACAGTCATCCATATTCCTGCCAACGTGAAGCATTGGCATGGTGCTGCAAAAGACAGCTGGTTTGCCCACCTCGCCTTTGAAATACCTGGCGAGAACACATCCAACGAGTGGCAGGAGGCTGTGAGCGATGAGGAATATAACAAGATAAAATAACAACTATAAGATTTTACAATTATGAAGAAGATAAAGTTAAGCAATGGCGTGGAAATGCCACAACTGGGTTATGGTGTTTATCAGGTGGAACCTGATGAGTGTGAGCGTTGCATGCAGGATGCTCTCAGCGTGGGTTATCGGATGATGGATACTGCGTAGGCTTATCTCAACGAGGAAGCCGTGGGCAACGCATAGAAGAAGAGCGGCGTGAATCGTGATGATATTTTCCTCGTTTCCAAGGTCTGGCATTCATCTGCCAATAACTTCTAATAACTACTTTCGCTTGCGAAACTTAAATTATTTAGTCATTACGATGTCAACAATTAAATGTGCTTCATAATCTTTCACTCCATTTTTAGATAGAATCTTCCAATCGTTTGCCAACTCCCTTTTCAGCAACTCACGCTGACCAGTCGCTTCATTCTGTTCCACAAAACGCTGAAAGCATCGTACAGCCTCCGCAGTCTTAGACAGGATAAACTTAGCATATCCACAATTCAGCCAATCACTATCTATCGCTCTGTCCGAATTGACAATCCAATCATACACACGCTCAGCATCATTCGGTTTGCAGTTCACTAAGTACCCCCAAGCAATAATGCGCTTCACATCTACATCATTGTCATTTTCGTAGTCTAAGCGGAATAAATCGACAAGCCCATCCTTTACATTCCCACTATTCACAAGCGCAAGACTATGACAAAGAACAAGACGACGATTCTCAGGTTCACGCTCTAAACACATCTTATAATACTTCGCTGCGTCAACATAGTGCCCCAACGCAAAAAGCACATCAGCAAGACTTTTCTGCACCCTGGTTATATCATATTTACAATCTTGTAAACTCAAAAGCAGCTTGTAGGCATCTTCATTCCTGCCAAGGCGCTGACAAGCTAAAGCACAAATATACTTCTCGTCAGCAGAAGCCACACCCTTTGCAATCAGACGAGAGACAAGCTTTACAACAACGTCATACTTCTTCGACTTAAACAAATGACGTTCGACAACAACCAACTCTTCTCCCAATAATCCGTCAAATAATTCATTGGCTACAAAAAACGCCGCAACATCATCATCTTTGTATTCAAACGGATTAGCAAAGTCTTTGCGCTCTGGGTGCAATTTAAAGAAACGATACAAGTCCTGTAGATACATTCTACGAATGTAAGCAGCCGACTCTGTATTCATAGCCATTGCACTATCCGCTATATCCTTACCCGAAGCAACTACCTCCTTTACACCTGCAGGCAACTTATCTATAACCGACGAAAGCGCAAACACAAAGGAATACTTATCCGAATCACAGAACGGCCCTTGAGAAATAGCCTTATGGATGAGTTCGCCATCCGTCCCCCTCACAACTGATGCGACATCAGGATTATCAAAAGAGAAAGGAGCGAACCAATTACTAAGCTGATAGAAGAAAGAGAAACGCTTCATATGTGAGAAACCACCGAAGTAGATATCGCTACCCGAATCCCTCATCGCCATCATCTTCTTCATCTTCTCTTCCATCTCAGCCATATTCTTATCCACAGAGCCAGAATCAAGAATATCATTCAGCGAATCATCATCACTTTCTACAATACCATCACGAGTCATTCTGAACTTATTATTCTTTATCAACGTAGGCATTATGTCGCGTTGTATCTCAGCATTATCCTCTTCAGTTTGCATACACAACAACAACTGCAACTGGAGTTCACCAATCTCCCGACGCATATCGGCTGATTTACAAATTGTTTTTATGGCTTCATTTATCTCAACAAACAATAAATTCTCGCTATGTGGCAAAGTGAGCATAACACCAACAAGGGCACGTTGCTTCACTCTCTCAATAGTTGAACTTAAACAAACATTAACAAGAGTAAGCCATTTATTTACATCAAAGACATTAAGAAGTGCCATCGTCAGCGCACTTACAATAAGTAATGTGTCGTCTTGATCCACCATTGGCGAGATAAGTAGCTCGCTATAGAACTGCTTTTTATCATCACTCCATTGAGAAGCCACAAGCAAACTACTAAACAACTCGTCCATATAACGCTGATGCATAGCATTCACACGTGCTACCGACGTATTCGGCGTATCACCAAGCGAAAGCGATGCCATAGCCGTATCTTGCACATAGTTCTCAAGCGATTTAGCTACAGTTTCACCACTGATATCAAAACGCTTTGCCACATTAGTACAATGGATGAAAGGCAAACGCTTCTTCACAATAAATGCCAAGCGGACATTGGCATACAAACGATACGTACGACGTAGTAACTGGTTGTAAACAATTTCGCCTTGAGGATCACGCATATTATGCGATAGCGAATTACACATAATGCGATAGTCGTTCTCTATTTCTTCTACATCTTGGATATAGTCTGTAATAGAAAGATCTGTCATACGCTTCCTCAGCAATTGCAACGATTCACCGACGTTACGATGTATAAGTATTAAGTCTTTTATAGTTGGATTTGCCATTGCTTTTACTATTTGCTTGTGGAAATAAGGTCGATATCCTGCGAACGCGGCTTTTCAATATGATTAAACTTCAACTTAGGCAAGGCAGATATTGTACGATCGTCTACCTTATAATATTTACGAAGCACATCTGCATATATGCCCATGCCATTAGCATTGAGCGAGTCGCAAGCCATATTGTATGCCTTGGTGAAAGCAGCGAGTTGTTTTCTGCGTCTTGCATCTGCCGTACGGTCTTTGCGTACAGCTATCACTCCCAAACGTTTGTTAATATCTCTACTGTCTATAACGACATTATTTCCAGCCAAACGTGCAGTAGTAGCTAAAGGCTCTGCAAGCCAAACTGCATCCATCTCATTATTAAGCAGCATGCGCAAGCGGATGTTGACATCATTGACTTGAATGCGAAACGCCATAGACGAGAGCTTTGCGCCCGCAAGAACACGATCGCAAAGATAGTCGGTAGCCGAATAGCGAGTCATGGCTATCATCTTATCACCAAACTGATTGATACGCTTCAAACGTGCCTTACGATTTGCGAGAAGTTGCCAGTAGGCATTTGTGGTAGACAAATAATCAATCGCCACACCTTGCTCTCGCATACGCTTAGCTCGCACTAAATCTGTAACTATACCTTCTACCGAACTACCAACAAAAGCTGTGTCACAATCCATCTGCGACGTGAAGCAACGCAAACGAACATCCACACCAAGAGTGTCAAACATCCGCTTCTCCTTTGCGAGGAACAAAGGCATACAATCCGCCGTTGGCAAAACAGCAAACTTCAACGCCAACGAATCTTCATGAAGTAGACGCTGGCGTTCCGCACGCGTCATTCGTTCCTGCTCCTCAACTGAGTTACCACACGAAACGACAAATATGGCAATAAGTATATAAATCACAACATGTTTCATACGGCAAAAGTAGCAATAAATTTTGACACAACGAAAAATATTGTTACTTTTGTAGGGAATAAGGCGTAGCGACAAAAGCCACGACAAATAAATAGGACAATCATTATTATGGCAAAGACTAAAACAGCATACGTTTGCAGCAACTGTGGACAGGAATCGACCAAATGGATTGGTAAGTGCCCGAACTGCGGAGAATGGAATACATTCAAGGAGATACGCCTCGGCACAAGTCAACTTGGCAGTAATGCAGACGGATTATTCCGCCACAGCAATGCGACATCAGGCAAAAGCACTCCGATTAAACTCTCGGACATCCCTACACAAGATGATCCACGCATCGACATGCACGACGGCGAGCTAAATCGTGTGCTTGGTGGCGGACTCGTTGCGGGTAGTATCGTGCTGCTTGGTGGTGAACCAGGTATTGGCAAGAGTACACTGACGCTTCAAACCATTCTAAACATTCCAGATCGCAAAATACTATATGTTAGTGGCGAGGAAAGCGCACATCAACTAAAGATGCGTGCCGAACGCTTGCTTGGAGGTATGTCCAACGCAACAACAGCAATTGTCGACAACATTAATATATTATGCGAGACATCGCTACAGAAGATATTTGAGTTTGCTGACGAACTCGCACCAGAACTACTTGTAATCGACTCTATACAGACAATAGCAACCGATGAAGTGGAGAGTAGTCCGGGCAGCATAACGCAGGTGCGCGAATGTGCAGCGTCATTGTTGCGTTTCGCAAAGACAACGGGCACACCGGTCATACTAATCGGACATATAAACAAGGAAGGAACACTTGCCGGACCGAAGATTTTGGAGCATATCGTAGACACCGTGATACAATTTGAAGGCGATCAACACTATATGTACCGCATACTGCGCTCAATAAAGAACCGCTTCGGAAGCACTTCTGAACTCGGAATATACGAGATGCAACAAACTGGTCTACGCCAAGTAAGTAACCCTTCCGAACTACTACTATCCCAAGATCACGAAGGCTTGTCGGGCATAGCTATAAGTTCAGCAATAGAAGGTGTGCGTCCATTCCTTGTAGAGACACAAGCACTTGTTTCATCAGCTGCCTACGGCACGCCACAGCGTTCCGCTACCGGCTTCGACCAACGACGTCTGAATATGTTGCTCGCTGTTCTTGAAAAACGTGTAGGGTTCAAGTTGACACAGAAAGATGTCTTTGTGAACATTGCTGGCGGACTACGTGTAACCGATCTCGCCATGGACTTGAGTGTTATAGCTGCCGTACTATCAAGCAATGTCGACACCGCCATTGAAACAGGTTGGTGCATGGCAGGCGAAGTAGGATTAAGTGGCGAAGTACGACCCATAAACCGTATCGAGCAACGCATAGCAGAAGCAGAAAAACTCGGTTTCACAGATATCATCTTGCCTTTACACAATGTACAGAGCATAGATACACGTAAATATACAATCAACATACACCCCGTCAGAAAGGTGGAAGAAGCACTTAGAGCTTTGTTCGGATAATATTAAAGAAAAGATTAAAGTTTAATACGGATAAGATTGGTTGTCATATAGTTAAGAATTTATATTACATTTAATATTTAACACTTTAAATATGAAAAACTCAGCAATAATCGTGAGTGGTGGAATGGACTCCATCACCCTACTCTACGACCACAAAGACGAGATCGCGCTCGGCATTTCGTTCGATTATGGAAGCAATCACAACGCACGAGAAATACCATTTGCAAAGATGCATTGCGAACGACTCGGCATCAAACACATTACAATCAATCTCGACTTCATGCATCAGTATTTCAAGTCGAGTCTGCTTGATGGTGCCGAAGCTATACCCGAAGGCCATTACGCCGACGACAACATGAAGTCGACGGTTGTACCATTTCGCAATGGCATCATGCTCGCTATAGCCATTGGCATCGCAGAAAGCAACAATCTTGACCAAGTATTTATAGCCAACCATGGTGGCGATCACACAATCTACCCTGATTGTCGCCCTGAATTCATCAACGCTATAGATGCTGCAGCAACAGCAGGTACTTACAATAACGTAAAAGTGATTGCCCCATACACAAAGATAACAAAGAGCGATATTGCACGCATTGGCAAGCGGCTTGGTATAGACTACGCCGAGACATGGAGTTGCTACAAAGGCGGAGAAGTGCACTGTGGTAAATGTGGCACCTGCGTAGAACGCAAGGAAGCTCTCGCAGAAGCAGGAATAGAGGACAAAACAATATATGAATAAGTAAATTTAACTGCAAACTTGCGCTATATCTATATATTTTTAGTAAATTTGCGGTCAAATACAGGCATTGAGCTTAAAAACAAAATATTTCTAACTTTAAATAAACATTTTAAGAAAATGAAAATCGCAGATTTTAACTTTGCCGGCAAAAAGGCAATTGTACGCGTAGACTTCAATGTACCATTGGACGAGAATGGAAATGTAACTGACGATACCCGTATCCGTGGTGCCCTTCCTACACTGAAGAAGGTGCTCGCTGACGGTGGTGCTCTCATCATGATGTCACACATGGGCAAGCCAAAGGGCAAGGTTAACGAGAAGCTCTCTTTGAGCCAGATTGTTCCTAACGTATCTGCAGCTCTCGGCGTAGAGGTTAAGTTCGCTAAGGATTGTGGCAACGCTTCTGAAGAGGCTGCTGCTCTGAAGCCAGGCGAGGCACTCCTCCTTGAGAACCTCCGCTTCTATCCTGAAGAGGAAGGCAAGCCAGTTGGCGTAGAAAAGGGCACACCCGAGTTCGACGCAGCAAAGAAAGAGATGAAGGGCCGTCAGCAGGAGTTCGCTAAGAAACTCGCTTCTTACGCAGACTGCTACGTAATGGACGCATTCGGCACAGCTCACCGCAAGCACGCTTCTACAGCTGTTATCGACGAGTACTTCGACAAGGATCACAAGATGCTCGGATACCTCATGGAGAAAGAGGTACACGCTGTAGACGCAGTTCTCGGCAACATCAAGCGCCCATTCACAGCTATCATGGGTGGTTCTAAGGTTTCTACAAAGATCGGCATCATCGAGAACCTTCTCACAAAGGTTGATAACCTCATCCTCTGCGGTGGTATGACATACACATTCGCTAAGGCTCAAGGCGGTCACATCGGTCTGTCTATCTGCGAGGACGACAAGCTCGACGTAGCTCTCGACGTTATAAAGAAGGCTAAGGAGAACGGTGTAAACCTCGTTCTCGGCACAGACTCGGTATGCGGCGACGCATTCAAGAACGACTGCAACACACAGGTTTGCCCGTCAGGCGCAATTCCTGAGGGTTGGGAAGGTATGGACGCAGGTCCTGAGACACGTAAGCTGTTCGCTAACGCTATCAAGGGCGCTAAGACCATCCTCTGGAACGGTCCTGCAGGCGTATTCGAGTTCGACAACTTCGCTGGTGGCTCAAAGGCTATCGCTGAGGCTATCGCTGAGGCAACTAAGGAAGGCGCATTCTCACTCATCGGTGGTGGTGACTCTGTAGCTTGCATCAACAAGTTCGGCTTGGCTGACCAGGTTTCTTATATCTCAACTGGTGGTGGTGCTCTTCTCGAGGCTATCGAGGGCAAGGTACTTCCAGGCGTAGCTGCTATCGAGGCATAAGCGGTTAGCTTCAAAGTAGACAAAACATAATAAGGCTGCAAACTATATACATTATTATATATATGGTTTGCAGTTTTTTCTGTTTACTTGCATCCATAATTGAATCACACTACAGATTTTCCAATTGGATTTTCACATCCCAAAGCCTCAATGAATCCATACGTAACGGTCGACGCGGATGCTCAAAAGAGTCGTAACGAATTACTATTCGACGATATTTTATTAAATAAAGTTAATATTAAGAAGTTCAAGAGTTCCTATATAATTTATTCAAAATAAAAGCAGTACCTTTGCACTCGCAATTTTGCAAAAGTAATATTTATTTAATTTTTAACACAATGAATCGATACGAAACCGTTTTCATTTTGACTCCCGTTTTGTCTGATGAACAGATGAAGGAAACGGTCGCTAAGTTCAAGAAGCTCCTCACTGATAATGGTGCAGAGATTGTGAACGAAGAGGCTTGGGGACTCAAGAAGATGGCTTATGCTATTCAGAAGAAGTCTACAGGATTCTATTGCCTGTTGGAGTTCAAGGCTGAGCCTACAATCATCAAGACTCTCGAGACAGGCTATCGCCGCGACGAGAAAGTTATTCGTTACATCACTGTTAAGCTCGACAAGTATGCAGCTCAGTATGCAGAGAAGCGAGTTAACAAGTTCAAAAAAGAGGAGGCTTAAAACATGGCAGCAGTAGAATCAGAAATTCGCTATTTGACTCCACCTTCAGTGGACACACGTAAGAAGAAGTATTGCCGTTTCAAGAAGAGCGGTATCAAGTACATCGACTACAAGGATCCTGAATTCCTCAAGAAGTTCTTGAACGAGCAGGGCAAAATCCTTCCGCGTCGTATCACAGGTACATCTTTGAAGTATCAGCGTCGCGTAGCACAGGCTGTTAAGCGTGCTCGCCAGATTGCGTTGCTTCCTTACGTAACCGATTTGATGAAATAAATTAAGGAGGAATAGCAATTATGGAGATTATACTTAAGGAAGATATTATCGGCTTGGGTTACAAGAACGATATCGTAAACGTAAAGAATGGTTATGGTCGTAACTACCTGATCCCACAGGGTAAGGGTGTTATTGCTTCTGAATCAGCAAAGAAGGTTCTCGCTGAAAACTTGAAGCAGCAGGCTCACAAGCTCGCTGTCCTCAAGGCTGAGGCCGAGAAGAAGGCTGAGGCTCTCAATGGTGTAGAGCTCGTTATCGAGGCTAAGGTTAGTGCTACTGGTGCTACTTACGGCTCTGTAAACGCTAACATCGTTGCTGAAGAACTTCAGAAGAAGGGCTTTGAGATTGATCGCAAGATTATCACAATGCGCGACATCAAGACAGTTGGTGACTTCGAGGCTACAATCCACTTCCACAAAGAGGTTGAGGTTAAGCTCCCAGTTAAGGTTGTAGCAGAGAACGCTGTAGTTGAGGCTCCAGTTGAAGAGGCTCCTAAGGCTGAGGCAATAGAAGAGAACACAGCAGAGTAATTTGATTTTACAGATTACAATATATAATTAAAGGTAGAATGTTTCGACATTCTACCTTTAATTGTTTTTAGATAAGTAAAGATAAACACTATTGTTTTCCGATGGTAACGACCTCGGTACCATCAGAATATAATAACACATCCGAACGACACCATCTTATAACTTAGTACTGACGCAAAGCAGAAAGCAACTCGTTATTCTCTGGTTTTGCACCAATTGTTATGCGCAGACAATTCTCACACAAAGGCATATCTGCACAATTTTTAACTACGATTCCCTTATCTAACAGATATTTATATACAGCTTGAGCGTCTTCGAACTTCACAAGCAAAAAGTTTGTTTCTGAAGGATATACCTGAACACATATAGACAAATCCATAAAGGCAGAAATCATACGCTGGCGTTCAAGGATAATGAAGCGTACACGCTTCTCAGCTTCAAAAGTATCGCGCAATTGATCTATAGCCACCTTTTGTGACAATGAATTCAAACCAAACGGCAACGCCACCCTATTCAACATATTCACGAGTTCGCTACTTGCATAAAGCATAGCAACGCCAATAGCGGCACATCCCCATGAATTATCCATTGTATTCAAGACAACAAGATTATCAAACTTTCCTAACCGTGTACGCCATGATAACTGACTACTAAAATCAACATACGATTCGTCTACAACAACTATTCCGTCAAACATCTCTAACAGTACTTCAACCTCTGCAGGATTTGCAGCAATACCTGTCGGTGTATTCGGTGAACAAAGCCAAATAAGTTTTGTCTTCTCATCACATTGCTCCAATACTCGATCAGCATTCAATTGGAAATCAGCATCCAAAAGTACACTTCTATTCTCAACACAATTCAACTCTGCCATCGTCCTATATACATCATACGTAGGCTCAACAATCACAACATTATCAACACCTGGCGTACAGAAGCAACGATACATAGAATCCACCAAAGCATAACGCCCATTTGCAATAAACACATTCGTAGTTTGAACATTCTTAATTTTAGCTATTGACGCCTTCAATACAGCCATCGAAGAGTCTGGATAGCGATTATATGGTGAATTATATGGGTTCTCGTCTCTATCGAGCCATACACACGATTCTGTACGCACCCGACTATCATTGTCTGAGACTTGCATATCCATATTCAACACATTTGTACGTACCAATTCCTTTAATGGTTTCATAAACAACAATTCAAAAAGTTTAACCCAAATATTAACACGCAAAAGTAAGTTATTTTTAGGTATTATGCAAGATTTATTGTACTTTTGTAGGCTATTGAGAACAAGTTTATATGCAGGAAAAATCAATCATCACCCTTCTTTTTATATTAAGCATTAGTGCTTGTACTGAAAGACAACAATCCACGCAAACCCCATGGGGCGACACATTCGGCACAGACACTGTATCATCGAACGCTTTCTCGCTCAGAGATATTCTGGAAAGCGGTGAAATGGTCGTTTTAACAATAAGCGGCCCTAATACTTATTACGAATACAGAGGCAAACAAATGGGTACACAATATCTTCTATGCGAGAAATTCGCACAGAAAATCGGTGTATCGCTACGTGTGGAAGTTTGCAAAAGCATTGATGAAATGATCAAAAAATTCAACGCAGGCGATGCAGATATTATTGTATATCAGATACCGACATCCACAAAAGGCACAATACCATGTGGCTATAGTACAAACAACGGAAAGTTAGCATGGGCGGTGAGGACTGACAACACCGAATTGGCAGACAGCCTAAGGAGTTGGTATAAGCCAGAAATAGCAGAAAGTGTAAAACGGGAAGAGAAAGCACTTTTCTCTACACAAAGCATTCATCGTCGTGTATATGCCCCAATGCTGAACACACAAGCAGGCATTATCTCTAACTATGACCACCTTTTCAAGCGTTACGCGCCAATCGCAAGATGGGACTGGCGTCTTCTTGCAGCCCAATGCTACCAAGAGTCGTGCTTCGACCCGAAGGCTTATTCGTGGGCAGGCGCAAAAGGACTGATGCAGATTATGCCCGAAACAGCGAAACACCTTGGACTTGCAGAGAGTGACGTGTACAAACCAGAGCTAAACATTTATGCAGCAGCGCGTTACATCAACGAGTTAAACACACGCTTTATGGACATACGAAACCCTGAAGAGCGCAAATTCTTCATCCTTGCGAGTTACAATGGTGGTTTTTTCCATATACGTGATGCCATGGCGTTGGCAAAAAAGAACGGCAAAAACCCACACAAATGGACACACGTAGCTGAATATGTACTCAAGCTCAGCACTCCGGAATACTATAATGACCCTGTTGTAAAATACGGATATATGCGTGGTAGCGAGACTGCCAACTACGTTAGTGCCATATATAGCCGCTGGCAGAAGTATCGAGGCGTCAGAAATGCATCGTCATTAACCCCAACCGATGATGTTCCAACCGTTTATGAGCCACACAAGGCAAGTAAGAAGCACCGTTTCAAACTCAAAAACGTTAAAGATAATTAATAAAACAAACACATATTATATATAATTGTATCGTTACGAGAAAATATGCGTACCTTTGCAACTCGATTTAATAATTCACATAAAGTCTAACTTTATTAATTTTCAATTTTTACTAATTTTATGTCAAATTTAAAGAACGTACAGCCATTGGCAGACTTCAACTGGGACGAGTTTGAGAATGGAAGTAGCTTGAACGTAAGCAAGCAGGAGCTTGAGAAGGCTTATGACGAAACACTTAACAAGGTATCTGAGCACCAGGTAGTTGAGGGTACTGTAATCTCTATCGACAAGAAAGAGGTTATCGTAAACATCGGTTACAAGAGCGATGGTATCATCCCTGCATCTGAATTCCGTTACAACCCGGAGCTGAAGGTAGGCGACAAGGTTGAGGTTTATGTAGAGAACCAGGAGGACCGCAAGGGTCAGCTCGTACTCTCTCACAAGAAGGCTCGTCTTAGCAAGAGCTGGGAGCGTGTTAACGCAGCTCTTGAGAACGAAGAAGTTATCCAGGGTTACATCAAGTGCCGCACTAAGGGTGGCATGATTGTTGATGTATTCGGAATTGAGGCATTCCTCCCAGGAAGCCAGATTGACGTTCACCCAATACGCGACTACGACGTATTCGTAGGCAAAACAATGGAGTTCAAGGTTGTTAAGATCAATCAGGAGTTCCGCAACGTAGTTGTTTCTCACAAGGCTCTTATTGAAGCAGAGTTGGAAGCACAGAAGAAGGAGATCATCGGCAAGCTCGAGAAGGGTCAGATCCTCGAGGGTACAGTTAAGAACATCACATCTTACGGTGTATTCGTTGACCTCGGTGGTGTTGACGGTCTCATCCACATCACAGACCTCTCTTGGGGCCGCGTAAGCGATCCGCACGAGGTTGTAGCACTCGACCAGAAGATTAACGTTGTTATCCTCGACTTCGATGACGAGAAGAAGCGTATCGCTCTCGGTCTGAAGCAGCTCACTCCACACCCATGGGATGCTCTCGACGAGAACCTCAAGGTAGGCGATCACGTTAAGGGTAAGGTAGTTGTTATCGCTGATTACGGTGCATTCGTTGAGATCGCTCCGGGCGTTGAGGGTCTTATCCACGTTTCAGAGATGAGCTGGAGCCAGCACCTCCGTTCAGCACAGGAATTCCTCCACGTAGGCGACGAGGTAGAGGCAGTTATCCTCACACTCGACCGCGCAGAGCGCAAGATGTCTCTCGGCATCAAGCAGCTTAAGGAAGATCCATGGGAGGCTATCGAGGTTAAGTACCCGGTAGGCAGCAAGCACACTGCTAAGGTTCGCAACTTCACCAACTTCGGTATCTTCGTAGAGCTTGAGGAAGGTGTTGATGGTCTCATCCACATCTCCGACCTCTCTTGGACAAAGAAAGTAAAGCATCCTTCAGAGTTCACACAGGTAGGTGCAAGCATCGACGTTGTTGTTCTCGAAATCGACAAGGAGAATCGTCGTCTCAGCCTTGGTCACAAGCAGCTTGAGGAGAATCCTTGGGATACATACGAGACTCTCTACACACCGGGTTCTGTACACACAGGCAAGATTACAGAGATGATGGACAAGGGTGCTGTTATCACTCTCAACGAGGGTGGTGAGGGCTTCGCTACTCCTAAGCACCTCGTTAAGGAGGATGGCACACAGGCACAGCTTGGTGAGGAGCTCGAGTTCAAGGTAATTGAGTTCGTTAAGGAGACAAAGCGTATCATTCTTTCACATAGCCGCACATTTGAGGCTGCTAAGGACGAGGTTAAGGCTCCACGCAAGCACAACACTGCTAAGAAGGAGGCTGCTCCAGTTATCAACAATGTAGCTGCAAGCACAACTCTCGGTGACCTCGACGCTCTTGCAGAGCTCAAGGCTAAGATGGAGAAGGGCGAATAATTGATATTTGCATCCATAAATACAATTAATAAGAAGGCGATTGCTCATAGCAGTCGCCTTTTTTCATTGCCATTCAAATCAGACAACCTCTATGTTAATGCGTGTTAACGAACAAAAATACAACAAATAATTATCGCCATATTTCAAATAAAATCAGTAACTTTGCAAAACAATAATCCAAAACACTTACGTTTCTGTTCTGAAACGTAGCTTTCCAATTAAAATTTTATTTATGTATAGCAAAGACGAACTATCAGATAAGAATACTTCCGAATTGCAGGACATTGCAACCAACTTAGACATTGATGTTCAAGATAACACCAATAATGAAGAGTTAGTATATGCAATCCTTGACAGACAAGCAGAAGTAGAAGGCAATAAGAATCCTTTAGGAGGTACCAAACGCCGTCGTACACGCATTGTCAAGAAAGACACCGACAAAGTGTATACAGTAAATGGTTCTGAAGGAGAAAATTTCGATGTTAAGAAGAATAAAGTAGCAGCGACTAATACCGAACCAACAAAAGTTGTAGAACCCGAAACTACAACTTCAAACGATGAAACTTTATCACCCGAAGAGTTGCTCAAAGCAATTCCTAAACATCGCGGACGCAAATCTAAGAAAGAACTCGAATTGTTGTCGGCTATAGAGGCACGCAAGCAGCAGATGCCTACGGACGAACAAGAAGATGCCGTTCCATCAGAAATATCAAAAACTAATACCGACGAGCCTCTTCCCTATGTAGCAGATAGCACTGACATAGAAGACACTAATAAAGACGATACGGATACAAATAACATCAATACAAATGATGTTATACCAGAAGAAGCCTTCCATGGTGAGCCTCATCCAGAAAATCAACTTCCTGATACAAGTTTAATCAAGCAGTTGCAGGCAAAGATAAATGCTCACAACTCTTCAAATGAAGAAGAGTCAGAGATGCCTCACGACATGTATTGGGATGAAGATCCTGCTGATGGCACCGATTTCATCACCGTAGTTGATTTGCCTATTGAAGACCAAGGTGTTGTACCAACATACGACATGTTCGACAATCCTACCAACAACAATATGCCACAGGATCAGGCAGGAGCATATCAACAACAGGAGCCTGCAGAGCCGCTTTTCGACTTCACCGACCTTATCACAGCTAATGGTGTGCTTGAAGTGATGCCGGACGGTTATGGTTTCTTGCGTTCAAGCGACTACAACTATCTGTCTTCTCCTGACGACGTATACGTATCTACACAGCAAATCAAGTGCTACGGTCTCAAGACCGGTGACGTTGTCGAGTGTCATGTACGTCCACCGCATGATGGTGAAAAATACTTTCCACTTACAAGTATTGACCTTATCAATGGCAGAGAGCCCATGGAAGTGCGCGACCGCATCGCTTTCGAACACCTCACCCCACTCTTCCCAGACGAGAAGTTCAATCTCTGCGGTGACAAGGCTACAACAAATCTTAGCACTCGCATTGTAGATATCTTCTCACCTATCGGTAAGGGTCAGCGCGCCCTCATTGTGGCTCAGCCAAAAACCGGTAAGACAATCTTGATGAAGGACATCGCCAACGCCATTGCAGCCAACCACCCCGAGGCATATCTGATGATGCTTCTTATCGACGAACGTCCAGAGGAGGTTACCGATATGGCTCGCACTGTGAATGCAGAAGTTATCGCCTCTACATTCGATGAGCCTGCAGAACGCCATGTAAAGATTGCAGGCATCGTACTTGAGAAGGCAAAGCGTATGGTAGAATGTGGACACGATGTCGTTATATTCCTCGACTCAATCACTCGCCTTGCGCGTGCATATAACACCGTATCGCCAGCATCAGGCAAAGTGCTTACTGGTGGTGTGGACGCTAATGCTCTTCAGAAGCCGAAGCGTTTCTTCGGTGCAGCACGTAACATTGAAGGTGGCGGTTCGCTTACAATCATTGCAACAGCACTCATCGATACAGGTTCGAAGATGGACGAAGTAATCTTCGAGGAATTCAAGGGTACGGGCAACATGGAGTTGCAGCTCGACCGCTCACTCTCCAACAAGCGTATATTCCCGGCTGTCAACCTTGTTGCTTCAAGCACACGCCGCGACGATCTGCTTCAGGACAAGACCACACTCGACCGTATGTGGATACTGCGCAAGTACATTGCCGACATGAACCCGATAGAGGCGATGAACACCATCCACGACAGCATGAGCAAAACCCGCGACAACGAGGAATTCCTATTATCTATGAATTCTTAAGATGGAGAAATACATTGAAATCAAAGGCGCACGTGTCAACAACCTAAAGAACGTGAGCCTTAAGATACCACGCGATAAGTTTATCGTTATTACCGGAGTCTCTGGCTCCGGTAAATCGTCGCTGGCTTTCGACACATTGTATGCCGAAGGTCAGCGACGTTATGTTGAATCGCTATCGTCTTATGCCCGACAGTATTTGGGCAGAATGTGCAAGCCAGAGTGCGATTTCATAAAGGGTTTGCCACCGGCTATAGCCATAGAACAGAAGGTAATATCACGCAATCCGCGAAGCACAGTCGGCACCACAACCGAGATTTACGAATACCTGCGCCTGCTCTTTGCACGCATCGGACATACCTATTCGCCAATTAGCGGCAACGAGGTGAAGGTCCACACCGTAGAGGATGTTATTGAATGTACACGCCAATATTCCGAAGGCACCAAGTTTGCCGTGCTCAGTCCACTTACATTGGTCGAAGGCAGAGATATAGCCACACAACTTTCTTCTGAGATAAAGCAAGGCTATTCGCGCATCTTCTACAAAAACGAGTTTGTAAGAATTGACGATTTCATCGCTAATACAACAGTATTGCAATCAGCAAATGTTGCAGACATCTTCATCCTCATCGACCGAATGAGTGTCAGCAACAACAAAGATACAATCTCACGCCTTACCGACTCGGTAGAGACGGCTTTCTATGAAGGCAATGGCAGTTGCCGCATTGTTTTCTTCCCAGCAAACATCGTCTACGACTTCTCTACAAAGTTTGAAGCCGATGGCATGACTTTCGAGAAGCCAAACGACAATATGTTCTCGTTCAACTCGCCTGCCGGTGCTTGTCCGGAATGTGAGGGCTATGGCAAAGTGATTGGAATAGACGAGAACCTCGTTATACCCAACTCCTCGCTCAGTGTATATGACGGTTGTGTGCAATGCTGGCATGGCGAGAAGCTCGGCATGTGGATGAAGGAGTTCTGCCGACGAGCAGCCAACGACAACTTCCCTATCTTCACCCCCTACTTCGAGCTGACCGCAACACAGAAGGCAATGTTGTGGCATGGTCTGCCGTCTGACAAGCACTTAAGTCCAAGAGAGCAAGTGAGCATTGATGCCTTCTTCCAAATGGTGAAGGAGAATCAGCATAAGATACAATACCGCGTACTGCTCAGCCGTTATCGTGGCAAAACAATATGCCCCAAATGTCATGGCACCCGACTGCGCCCGGAAGCCACATGGGTAAAGATTGGAGGCATGAGCATCACCGAACTTATCGAGAAATCGGTAGACAATCTGAAGGCGTGGTTCGACAACCTTGTATTGGAAGGAAATGAGAAGAAGATTGCCGAGCGACTGCTGCACGAGATCACGAGTCGCCTGCAGTTCTTGCAGGATGTGGGTTTGGGCTACCTCACACTCAACCGTCCATCAAACACATTGAGTGGTGGCGAGAGTCAGCGCATTAACCTCACAACAAATCTTGGCAGTTCGCTCGTCGGATCGGTATATATTCTTGATGAGCCGAGCATCGGTCTGCACAGCCGCGACACCGACAAACTCATACACGTGTTACGCGAACTGCAGAAACTGCATAACACAGTAATTGTTGTAGAACACGACGAAGAGATAATGCGTGCAGCCGACTACATTGTCGACGTTGGTCCTGATGCCGGACGTCTTGGTGGCGAAATTGTGTTTGAAGGTTCTATTGAGGACATTCTCAATAAAAGTGCCGATCAGCGATCCGACAAACCAGAAACCAACAGCCACACGGTGCGCTATCTTACCGGACAGGACATTATTCCTGTTCCACAATCGCGCCGTCCTTGGAACATGTCGGTAGACATAAAAGGCGCACGCATGAACAACTTGCGTGGCATCGACGTGAAGATACCGCTGAACGTGATGACCGTAGTTACCGGTGTGAGCGGTTCGGGCAAGTCATCGCTGATAAAGGGCATCCTATACCCTGCCCTCAAGCGCCATCTCAACGAGGTGGCTGACATGCCAGGCGACTACTCTTCGCTCGAAGGCGACTGGAAAAAGCTGGCACACGTAGAGTTCGTAGACCAGAACCCGATAGGCAAAAGCACACGCTCGAACCCTGCCACTTACGTGAAAGCCTACGACGCTATACGCCAGCTCTTTGCCGACCAGCCACTTGCCAAACAAGAGGGATATACGGCGCAATACTTCTCATTCAACGCCGAAGGTGGCAGATGTGAGGAATGTAAAGGCGCAGGAGTGGTGACGGTTGAGATGCAGTTCATGGCAGACTTGGTATTGAAGTGCGACGCATGTCACGGACATCGTTTCAAGAAGGAAATCCTTGACGTTCGATATCACGGCAAGAATATATATGATGTGCTTGAGATGACCGTCTCGGAGGCAATCGCGTTCTTCACCGAGTATGGCAACAACACCATCGTTACGCGTCTGAAGCCGTTGGAAGATGTCGGCTTGGGCTACATCAAACTTGGACAGAACTCCTCGACCCTCTCCGGTGGTGAGAACCAGCGTGTAAAACTCGCTTACTTCATCAGTCAGGAACGTCAGGAGCCCACGATGTTCATCTTCGATGAGCCAACAACCGGCTTGCACTTTCACGACATTCATCGCTTGCTTGACTCGTTCAATGCCCTCATAACACGTGGACACACCATTGTAATCATCGAGCATAACCTTGATGTCATCAAGTGCGGCGACTATATCATCGACTTAGGTCCTGAAGGAGGCAACAAAGGTGGAAACATTGTTTGTTGCGGCACTCCGGAGGACATCGTACGTTGCAAAGAAAGTATAACCGGATATTATCTGCGCGAGAAGCTCACCAATAACAATGTTTAAACGCTTGTTTCATTGCGCTAAAGTGCTTGTTTCACAACGCTAAAGTTGAACAAATGTAACATTAAAGCAGAACTCAAGTCATGGTGTACCGAACGCAACCCATCCGAGTTCCGTACGCAACCGACATAGACCCCGACCGCAACTTGATTAGGTTGCGGTCGGGGTCTATCATACATCTACCACTTTAAAAGCACTAAACAAGCAACTAACAACGAGATAATATTCAGTCGCAAAGGAAATAAACGTTAAAAAACTACTACAACATCCGAAAAAACATTCTTAAAAACACTTGCAAATAAAGAATTTTATGTAAGTTTGCATACGACAAACAATAAACCTAAAACTATGATATACGTAACCTTACCTACTACCACGGAAGAAAAGCGATTAACGTACTATCTTGCTATGGAGGAATACGTTGCACGACACATGGATAGCGACGATTATTTCTTCATGTGGCAAGTGACCCCTACCGTTATATTTGGTCGTAACCAGCTCATACAGAGCGAAGTAAACTTGGAATACTGCCGCACACATGGCATAAACACATTCCGTAGAAAAAGCGGTGGAGGCTGCGTATATGCCGACAAGAGCAACATTATGTTCTCATACATCACACATGACGAGAACGTGAACCTCACGTTCAGCAAATATATAGGTATGGTCGTAGAGATGCTTCGCAAACTCGGAGTGCCGGCAACAGCAAGCGGACGAAACGATATCATGATTGGTGACCGCAAGGTGTCGGGCAATGCGTTCTACCACATACCCGGTCGAAGCATCGTACACGGCACTATGCTCTACGATACCAATATGCAGAATATGGTCGGAGCCATAACACCTTCGGACGAGAAACTCATATCGAAGGGCATAAATAGTGTCAGACAGCACATCACGCTGCTTAAAGACCACATCGAGATGGACATTGAGGCGTTCAAGGCATTCGTCAAGAACGACCTCTGCAGTAGAGAGGTGGTGCTCGACAAGGCTGCAATGGACGAGATTTCGCGCATCGAAGAGGAATACCTGACGCCAGAATTCATCTACGGCAACAACCCACGATACAACATTCAGCGCCAAGGCAGAATAGAAGGTGTGGGCGACTTTGTCGTGAACATCGAGATGAAGAACGACGTAATAAAGGACGTGGACATCAAGGGCGACTATTTCCTCGTAGGCGATATCGGTCAGCAAGTGATAGCCCCACTCATCGACAAGCATCTCACTAAAGAAGACGTTGAAGCAGCCCTACCCGACCGACTCGACGATGTCATACTCAATCTGAAGAAAACCGACTTTGTTGAGCTTCTACTTAATAAATAATGTATAAGAAATAAACCTAAACACTACTAATATGGAAAAGAAAACATGTCTCTATGACAAGCACGTAGCTCTCGGAGCTTTGATGCAACCGTTTGGCGGATTTATCATGCCAATCCAGTACTCGAACATCACCGACGAGCACAACGCCGTGCGCCAGCATTGTGGCGTTTTCGACGTGTCGCACATGGGCGAAGTAACGGTTAAGGGTCCTGACGCAGAACGCTACGTAAGCCATATCTTCACTAACGACGTGCGTGGAGCCGAGCCTGGCAAGATTTTCTACGGCATGATGTGCTACGAGAACGGTGGCACCGTTGACGACCTCTTGGTTTACAAGATGGCTGAAAACGACTTCTTCCTCGTTATCAATGCTGCAAACATCGACAAGGACGTAGAGTGGATGAAGAGCCACCTGGAAGGTTTCGACGTAGAGTTCGAGAACCGCTCAGAATACTACGGGCAGCTCGCAGTGCAGGGTCCGGAGGCAGAACAAGTAGTAGAGGAAGTGCTCGGATTGGAGTGCAAGGACCTCGTGTTCTATACAACAAAGACTATTGACGTTGCAGGCGAAACAGTCATCATCAGCCGCACCGGTTATACCGGTGAGGATGGTTTCGAGATTTATGCTTCACACGCTTTCATCAACGAGCAGTGGGATAAGCTCATGGCTTCAGGCCGCTGCAAGCCTTGCGGACTCGGTTGCCGTGACACCCTGCGCTTCGAGGTTGGTCTGCCGCTCTATGGCGACGAGCTCTCAAGCGAGATTTCGCCGGTAATGGCTGGCTTGAGTATGTTCTGCAAACTCGACAAACCTGAGTTCATCGGCAAGGAGGCTCTTGCCGCACAGAAGGCTGAAGGCGTAAAGCAGAAGGTGGTAGGCATCGAGCTCAGCGACCGCGCTATTCCACGTCACGGATATAAGGTGCTCCATGAGGGTGAAGAAATTGGTGAGGTAACTACCGGCTACCACACCATCTCTTCAGACAAGTCGGTCTGCATGGCTCTCATCGACGCACGCTTCGCAAAGCTCGGCACAGAGCTTGAGATTCAGATCAGAAAGAAGACCTTCCCGGGCGTTGTTGTAAAGAAGAAATTCTACGACAAGCACTACAAGAAGTAATTGCAGAACAATTAACAGGAGGGTATGGCATCCTTGCCATACCCACGCACCCCTATCTACACACCCCTATAATACAAGAATAAAATTTAAACTAAATAACAATTAAAAAACAAATCTATTATGGCAAAAGTAATTGAAGGACTCTTCTATTCAGAGTCACACGAATATGTAAAGGTTGAAGGCGATTTCGCTTATGTAGGTATCACCGACTATGCTCAGCACGCATTGGGCAACGTGGTTTACGTTGACATGCCTGAGGTGGACGACGAGGTTGAAGCTGATGAGGACTTCGGTGCTGTAGAAAGTGTAAAGGCTGCCAGCGACCTTATCTCTCCGGTTTCTGGTACTGTTGTAGAAGTGAACGAAGCTCTCGAGGACAAACCAGAGCTTCTCAACGAGGATGCTTTCGAGAACTGGATTATGAAGGTTCAGATGTCAGACAAGTCTGAACTCGACGCTCTTATGGATGCTACTGCATACGAGGAGTTGTGCAACAAAGAATAACCGAAGCACATCAAATCACCCATTGTCAGCTTAACAGCTGGCAATAAACCGATCAAACTATGAACTTCAAATTTTTTCCACAGACCAAGGAAGAAATAGAACAGATGCTCAAGCAGGCCGGCATGAATTCGCTCGACGATCTCTATGCCGACGTGCCTGAGCAGATTCGCTTCCGTGGTGAATACGATTTGCCCGAACCGATGAGCGAGACAGAAATTCGCTCATTGTTCGAGAAACTCGGCGAGAAGAATCGCCGATTGACTGTATTTGCAGGAGCAGGATGCTACGACCATTACACACCAGCTGTAGTGCCGAACATCATCTCGCGCTCAGAGTTTCTCACAAGCTACACTCCGTATCAGGCAGAGATTTCGCAGGGTACACTCCACTACATCTTCGAATACCAGAGCATGATGGCTGAACTCACCGGCATGGACGTATCAAACGCCTCCATGTACGATGGCTCTACCGCTACTGCCGAGGCTGCAATCATGGCTCTTGCTTCTACAAAGAAGACCGACACGGTGCTCGTTTCTGCTTCTGTAGACCCGAAGGTACTTAATGTTGTGAAGACATACGCCCACTTCCACGGCTTCAACGTGGAGCTTATCCCCGAGAACGATGGTGCTACAGACAAGGCTCATATGGACGCTCGCCTCGAAAAGGGCGGCGTAGCTGGCGTAATCGTTCAACAGCCTAACTATCATGGTATTGTTGAAGACTTCACGGGCTTTGCTGATTCATGTCATGCACAGAAATCGTTGTTCATCGTGAACAGCGTGGCTGCCGACCTTGCATTGCTCAAAACTCCAGGCGAATGGGGTGCTGACGTAGCTGTAGGCGACGGTCAGTCGCTGGGCATTCCGATGGCATTCGGCGGACCATCTGTAGGCTATATGTGCTGCACAGAAAAGCTCATGCGCAAGATGCCGGGACGTATCGTCGGCAAGACTGTAGACAATCGCGGACAACGCGTATTCGTCCTTACATTGCAGGCCCGCGAACAGCATATCCGCCGTCAGAAGGCTACATCGAATATCTGCTCTAACGAGTCGTTGATGGCTCTCTTCGTCACTATCTATATGTCTGTAATGGGCAAGGAAGGTGTGAAGGAGGCTGCTCAGATGTCATACGATGGTGCTCATTATCTGCACGACGCTTTGATTGCAACCGGTTTGTTCTCAGACAAATACGAGCGTCCGTTCTTCAATGAGTTCTGCGTTAAATATAACGACGATGTAGACCGTTTGCAACAACGTTTCATCGAGAACGACATCTTAGGCGGTGTGAAGGTTGACACAGACACATTGATGTTTGCCGTTACCGAAAAGCGCACTAAGGAAGAAATTGATAAACTCGTTAATATTGCAAAGGAGGAAAAGCTATGAACAATCGTCTTTATGGAAACTTGATTTTTGAGTTGTCTAAACCCGGACGCCGTGGCTACTCGCTCCCTAAGAACGAGTTCGGACATCACGAGGTGCCGACAGAAATGCGTCGCAGCGAAGATGCTAAATTGCCGGAGTGTGACGAACTGACCGTGGTACGCCACTACACCAATCTTAGCGCAAATAACTTCGGTGTCAACAACGGCTTCTACCCTCTCGGTAGCTGTACAATGAAGTACAACCCTATCATCAACGAAGAGATTGCCGCTTTGCCACAGTTTGCAGCATTACACCCATTGCAGCCTGAGGATACATGCCAGAGCGCATTGCAAGTGTACTACGACATGCAGAAGGCTCTCTCTGCAATAACCGGTTTGGAGGAGTTCACACTCAATCCGTTTGCAGGTGCTCACGGCGAGCTTACCGGTTTGATGATTATCCGTGCATATCATCAGAGCCGTGGCGACTTGAAGCGTACAAAGGTCATCGTACCCGACTCTGCTCACGGCACAAACCCGGCTTCTGCAGCTGTCTGCGGTTTAGAGATTGTGGAAGTGAAGTCTACAGCTCAGGGCGTTGTTGACGTTAACGACCTTCGCGGTCTGCTTGACGACACCGTAGCTGCTGTGATGATGACTAATCCGAACACGTTGGGACTCTTCGAGCGCGAGATACCTGAGATACAGAAACTCGTTCACGAGTGTGGTGGCTTGATGTACTACGACGGAGCAAACCTTAACCCGATGCTTGGCGTTTGCCGTCCAGGCGATATGGGCTTCGACGTTATGCACATCAACCTGCACAAGACATTCTCTACACCTCACGGTGGTGGCGGTCCTGGTTCTGGTCCAGTCGGCGTACGTAAGGGATTGGAGCAGTTCTTGCCTGTACCGAAGGTTGAGAAGGTAGGCGATCGTTATCACATCGTAACTTCAAACGATCAGGACTTCAACGTGCATGTTGGTGAGTTCTTTGGCAACTACGCAGTTATGCTCCGCGCATACACCTATATCCTCACTCTCGGCAAGGAACACATACGCATGGTTGGTCCGCTTGCTACACTCAATGCCAACTATATCAAGGAGGCATTGAAGGATGTATATGAATTGCCAATACCAACAGTCTGCAAACACGAGTTCGTGTTCAACGGCTTGAAGGACAAGTCAACGGGAGTAACAACAATGGACGTAGCAAAACGCTTGCTCGACTACGGCTATCACGCTCCTACGATCTACTTCCCGTTACTGTTCCACGAGGCAATGATGATTGAGCCGACAGAAAACGAAAGCAAGGAAACGCTCGACGAGTTCATCGCTGTTCTGCGTAAGATTGCAGAGGAGGCAAAGGCAACTCCGGAAGAGGTGAAAACAGCTCCGCACAACACTCCGACCGGCCGTGTTGATGATGTACTGGCTGCTAAGCAACCAATACTTACTTGGAAGCAGCTTTCCAACTAATTAACCATAAAGGGTGTGTTAAAATAGAACTTAAAATAAATAGGGCTCAGCCCGATATATTCTATTTTGGCACACCTTTTTAATATCAACTATAAACAAAATGACTAAAACAAATCTTATCATTATAGGTTCGGGACCTGGAGGCTATCGTGCTGCACACTATGCTGCACAACATGGACTCACCGTGACCATCATTGAAGCTGCCGAGGCTGGTGGCACATGCTTGAACCGCGGCTGTATACCGACAAAGACTCTCTGTCGAAACGCAGAAGTTATAGACACCATGCAACATGCTGATATCTTCGGTGTGGCACTTGATGGTTTCCAACTTCAATTCCCGAAAGTTATGGAGCGCAAGCAGCAGGTTGTAGAACAGCTACGCAGCGGCATCGAGACTCTGATGCAGACTCCAGGCATTACCTTCGTTCGTGGTTTCGCTCACTTCAAGGACAGCAAGACTGTTGTCGTAGGCGACGAAGAGTACACAGCCGACAACATTATGATAGCTACTGGCAGCGACTCGAAGTGTCCACCAATAGAAGGTACAACATTACCAGGCGTTATCACATCTACAGAACTTCTCGACATCGACAATATTCCTGAGCGTTTGTGCATCATCGGTGCAGGAGTTATCGGTATGGAGTTCGCTTCCGTGTTCAGCAGCTTCGGTAGCAAGGTGAGTGTGATTGAGTTCCTTAAGGAGTGTTTGCCGGTTCTTGATTCTGACATCGCAAAGCGTCTGCGCCAGACTATAGGCAAGCGCGGTGTTGACTTCTCTATGCAATCGGCTGTTAAGTCAATCGCAGAGACAACTACAGAGGACGGCAAGCGCCAGCTCACCATCACCTACGAGAAGAAGGGCAAGCCTGCTCAGCTGGATGCAGACGTTGTACTCATTGCCACAGGACGTAAACCAAACATCGAAGGTCTTGACCTCGAACTCGCAGGCGTTGAATACTCGCCGAAGGGAATCGCGGTAGACGATGATTTCCGCACAAACGTTGAAAGCATATATGCCATCGGCGATGTAAATGGACGCTGTATGCTCGCTCATGCAGCAACCTTCCAAGGGCTGCATGTCGTAAACAATATTCTCGGCAAAGAGGACGAAATCAATTTTGATGTTATGCCGTCAGCAATCTTCACTTATCCTGAAGCAGCAAGCGTAGGCAAGAGCGAAGACCAACTGAAAGCAGAGGGATGCGAATACGAATGCCGTAAGGGCTTCCACCGTTCTAACGGCAAGGCACTCGCCATGAACGAGACAGACGGCATGGTGAAGTTGTTTGTCAATAAAGCGGACGGAAAACTCCTCGGTTGTCATGCCTTTGGAGCACATTCGTCAGACATGGTGCAGGAGATTTCCGCTCTAATGAGTAAAGGTGCAACCATCACTGACCTTGCAAACGCAATCCATATCCACCCAACCATTGGAGAGATTTTGCATGACATAGCACTATAATGCAACCAACAAAAGACATAAGAAATGGGACTATAGACAGTTTGTTCTATAGCCCCATTTCTTTATTTACTGATATCTAAAACTATTGGTTTGATATTAAAACCTTTTTACCGTCAACAATGTACGTACCTGGCATAAGGTCGCAATTGCTATCGCCTACATACATACCACTTATATTATACACTTTATGATCCTTTGGTTGTAAGTTAGCATCTATAGCAATAATATCGGTAGCTTCTGAATCAGCATTGTAGCTTAATATCTTATTCACCGCATCCTTTGGAATAACAAAGTATGCCCTCATGCCGTTCATCGTATGATTTGTTTCAGATGGTCGGAAGAATCTATTTTCGCTGCCAAGGAACACGTGTGTTCCATCAATGTACAAGTCGGTAGGCTCGTACACGCCTTGCATGTAATATCCATCCTTACCTACCTGCAGTGTAGGATTAGCCTTCATAGCTATTTTAACGTCATCAAACACTACTCCGTCTATATTCGTATTAGGTTTTATAAGATATGGTACACCTGCCTCAATATTCTCTTCTGTCTTAAAGAACATTGTAGTTCCCTCCATGTGATCGAATGTTCGCAAGTCTACATACTTAACCCCGAATGCCTTTGCTAATTGTTGCTGACTGATATTAAAAGGCAGACATATCGTGTACCACTTTCCATCATTTACAAAACGTCTATTTAACTTGAATTGTACTACCTTATCATCGTTCTGCTTCAGTGTCTCAACAGTCTTTGTGTCCTTCTCATCAATATCAAGAGGTGGAATTGAACTGATAAATATCTCTATTTTCTTAATAAAACAAAGATGTGCAGCTCTGATACGGAAAGATATAGCCCCCTCAATACGTTCTGTAAATTCGTACTCACTTGTGCCCTTGACCTCTCCTTTACCATTTTTTGTATATGTTGTATTATCTATACCAACTATAGTCGGCCAGTTTTCTATACTCTTTTGATCAAAGGTCACTCTAACAATAAAACCTTTGTCTGCATTAAAAATTGGTGCTTCAAGAAAGTCAGATCCGCCTGGTAGATTTGTTAAGAAACCATGACTATCCCTATAACATGTTCTAAGTCTAAAAGGATAAGCATCCCCATTACTTGAAATAAATTGATAGTTTTTCCAAACATCATCAGATTTATCTGCTTTTTTGGTAGTAACTTCTGCAAAGGCTCCATCATGAGCCGAGAATACAATTGTAGGATTACCTAATCTGTCTTTATATATCAAGGTATAGGAGTCTTCTGATCCTTTATACATATCAGAACCTGCATACTTAGCAGTTATAGTTGTCGTTCCAAAATCTTTTAGCGTCACTTCTCCTGTTGACGCATCTACAGATGCAACATTCTCATCACTACTTGAGTATGCAAGCTGTGCATCAGTAAGTTTTTCGCCATTATCAAGCAGAACCGTTGCTGTAGGTAAAGTATATTGCTTGCCTTTGAGTATCGTCAAGGATGTTGAGCTAAATTTGACTGAAGTTGGTTGTAAAGTTGGAGGTTCTGGAGGATTAGGAGGAACTACTTCACCAGTACTTCTATATAATGATATCATTCGAACATCTTGCTTATAATAGTCAGAATTGTAACAAGTAAATAATTTAGAATTGTCACTATAAAGAAGAGATCTTTTTACATTTTTTGCAAAAAAGACATTAACAGAATCTGTGAAAAATGTTATTTCAACTTTGGAAGTTTCATCTGGTACATCCTTCAATTTACAAGCATTTGCAGTACCTGCTGACGCATTTGACAAATATAGACCATCTGCAGTTTTCAAATAATAGTAATTACCATTTTTTTCAACCTTAAGAGTTGTAACCTTATCACTTGCCGTTACAATTCCATTGTCTAAATTTACACCTACAGAATTAAAACCCGTTGTTCCTTCCCATTCCGAAAGAGCACGTTTATAATACTCATTAACGACAATGAAACCTTCAGCACTTTCCAACTCCGAAATACTATTGATTCGAGTAAACGTACGTTCCTCTGCACGCACAGACACACTTGTTCCTGCAATCAGGCAAACAAGCACAAACAAATAATTTAATATCCTTAAATTGATATTCATCTAATAATTATGATTAAATTTAAATTTGATGAAGCAAACTCCAACGGGAACAGAGCGCATTTCATCATTTCATAATACGCCACGACCGATACGCACATACGCATCGATCGTGACACATTGATTATTGATGCTGCTCACGCAGTAAATCGTTAACGGTCTTCACTGGATTAAATGTTCCGATTGGCACTTCTACAAAGATGGTGCTCCAATCGCTCATCGCACCATTCCAAAGACCTGGAAGTTCGAGAGCCTTCAACTCCTTGCCATTCTTGCTCTTCAAAGAGATAAAACCAGTCTTCTTGTCAACGTACTCTGGCAGATTGAAACGATTGCCCTTATAGTCCTTTATTGCACAAACAAGATCAACAGGATTAAAGTGAGTGCCTTCTTTGAACATACGTACATACTCCTCATTGTTCGTATCAATCTGGCTCGACTCAAGAATCTGTGGACTAACAGTACCGTCACTATTATAGCAGAGGAACGGGCCGCCACCTGGCTCACCAACATTCTTAACTACACCACAAACGCGAATAGGTCTATTAAACTTTATCTTGAGGTATTCAGCCAATTCGGCATCTGTTAGTTCTGCAGCGCCAGCCTTCTTACAGCACAATGTTGTCTCAACGAAACGCAGCATCTCTCCAAGTTTCTCGCGAGAAGGCACGCCAGCCTCAAGTTCGCGCAGATATTCGAACACCTTCTTCTGTGTGTCAACAAGAACGCCAGCAATAAGCTTCTTGTACAAAACAGTCTCGTCCTTGATTCTATCCGGCACAACGTTGTCGATATTCTTGATGAATACAACGTCAGCCTCAATCTCGTTGAGGTTCTCAATGAGTGCGCCATGACCGCCTGGACGGAACAGCAATGTGCCGTCTTCGTTGCGGAAAGGCGTGTTATCCGGATTTGCTGCGATAGTATCAGTACTTGGTTTCTGCTCAGAGAAGCTCACATTAAACTGCACATTGAACTTCTTTTCCATATAAGGAAGACTCTCCTCAACTTTCTTCTTGAAGAGTTCAAGATGGTCGTGCGAAACTGTGAAATGAATGTTTGCCTTACCGTCAGAACAAGCATAAAGTGCTGCTTCCACGAGATGCTCTTCCATTGGGGTACGCGGACCATCCTCATACTGATGGAACAACAACAAGCCTTTTGGCAACTGACCATAGTTCAAACCCTTTGCCTCAAGCAGGTTGGCAACAACAGCCTTATACTTGTCATGCTTGATAAGATCACAAACACACTCGCCTTCGTTCTCCTTACATTTAGCACAAAGAGCCTTCTTGAAAGCAAACTTCTTTATATTTTCAAAGAAGTATTTCTCAAAATCTGTTGTCGGCTCATCATAGTCAGCAGAAAGGAACGCAAAGAGATTCTTGAACATTCGGCTCGCAGCACCACTCGCTGGTACGAACTTCACAATGGTGTGCTGATCACTAAGATAAGTAGCCCATTCGTTAACGAACTTCTCTACTTGTGCAGAATCAAGCGATAATATACCATTACCAACAGCTGCAGCTGCTTCTATCTTCAAAAACGGAAATCCCTCCTTTATCTCTGTGAGTTGATGTTTGATAGCTTCAGGTGTATTACCCCGCTGTGCTATCTGATTTAAATCTTGGTTAGAAAACATAATATCGTAGTTTTTAGAATTAAAATCAAGCTTTGTTTTAACGCATACAAATGTAAGGACTTTTTCTCAAACGAGGGAAAAAAACACGTAATATTTTATGATTTAGAATTATTATTTATAATTTTGTAGTGTTAATGTCTCAACAATGATAGAACCTGTATATAAAGGTATTGAATAATGCAATTTAAATTATAAATTATGATTAATTTTCCTTGTGCAAAAATAAATCTCGGACTCAATATCACTGAGAAACGCCCTGATGGTTACCACAACCTCGAAACCGTATTCTTCCCTATCCCACTCTGCGATGCTTTGGAGGTACAGGATATGAACAAAGCGTTTCCGTCAACACTTAATTGTGATTTGAAAGTGACTGGTAACGGTGTATATTGCAACGAGGAAGACAATCTCATAACAAGAGCATACAACCTTCTTGCAACCGATTTCGATCTACCACGAGTTCATGCACATCTATATAAACACATTCCAACAGAAGCTGGACTTGGTGGAGGTTCGAGCGATGCTGCGTTCATGATAAAAATCTTGAACGACATGTACAAGCTAAAACTCGGCAGAGAGGATATGGAAAAATACGCTGCCAAATTGGGAGCAGATTGTGCTTTCTTCATTACAGCAGAACCTGCATACGCTGAGGGAATTGGCGAGATTTTATTACCGATTAATATTGCAGAAAACAACCTTAAAGGCTATTATATAGTTGTAGTAAAACCATCATTGGCAATATCAACAAAAGAGGCATTTGCTCACATACGCCCTCACAAGCCAAGCATTTCATGTAGAGAAATAGTTGCACAACCGATTGAAACATGGCGCAACCGACTGACAAATGACTTCGAAGACAGCATATTCCCCAACCATCCCGAACTGGCAAACATCAAAAAGACTCTGTATAACATGGGAGCGGCATACGCACAGATGAGCGGAAGCGGCAGCAGTCTCTTCGGCATATTCAAGGAAAAGGTAGACAAATCGGTATTCGATAAGCAATTCCCCGACTGCAAGGTCTTTGTCCTTGACATTTAATGATTGCAGAACGCAGTAATTCAAGTCTATACATATATTTATAGCTGACATACAAACGGAATAGAGACTATATAAATTCAAAATAAATGCGCAATACAAACAATACATACAAGACACAAGGTGGCGACAATCTCGTTATCAACGTGAAGGAGAACGCTCCCCTGCTCGAATATCTCATCAATAACGTGAGCGAGAGCCGCTCCAAGCTGAAGGCAACGCTGCAAGGTCGTGGCATTGCCGTGAACGGAAGAATGGTAACTCAGTTCGACTACCAGCTTAAGGCAGGCGACAAGATTACAATCAGCCGCCACAAGAAGCAGAACCAGTTCAAGAGTCGCTACGTTAAGATTGTATACGAAGACAGATGGCTCATAGTTGTAGAGAAGAATATCGGCATCCTGTCGATGGCAGCAGGCCATTCTTCGCTCAATGTGAAGTCTGTTCTCGACGACTACTTCCTCAAGTCGCGCCAGAAGTGCCGCGCTCACGTTGTTCACCGACTCGACCGCGACACAAGCGGACTTATGGTCTACGCTAAGGACATTGATACAGAACAGATATTGGAGCACAACTGGCATCAAATTGTTTACGATCGCCGTTATGTAGCTGTTGTAAGTGGCGAAATAGAGCAAGAGAATGGTACCATTGCCAACTGGCTGAAGGACAACAAGGCATACATAACCTATTCGTCACCAACTGACAATGGTGGCAAATATGCTGTCACACATTTCCAGGTACTCAATCGTACTACCGAACACTCACTCGTAGAGTATAAGCTCGAGACTGGTCGCAAGAATCAGATACGTGTACATTCTGCCGACATGGGGCATCCTGTTTGTGGAGATGTGAAATATGGCAACGGAGACGACCCATTGCACCGCTTATGCCTACATGCATACATGCTCTGCTTCACACATCCGGTGACTGGCGAACCAATGGAGTTCTCTACCCCTATCCCAACCATATTCAGAAGTTTGTTCTAATCATATGAGTAAATCTGTGCCTAATAAATTAGGCACAGATTTTGCATATTGACTTATGAACAATAACAACAAACACATATACAATTGGAGGTAAAGACTATGGCATTTATTGATTATTACAAAATACTTGGCGTAGACCGCAACATTCCACAAGACCAAGTGCGCGAAGCTTACCGCAAAAGAGCTAAGCTGTTCCATCCGGATCTGCACCCTAACGACCCGAAAGCAAAGGCAAAGTTCCAAGCGCTAAACGAGGCGTATGACGTTATTTCTGACCCTGAAAAGCGCAAAAAGTACGACCAATATGGCGAACGCTGGCGCGAAGCCGACGCTTATGCACAACAAGGCGGAGCTGGCGGTCAGCAGTATTGGAGCAGCAACGGTGGCGGTTCGCCATTCGAGGGCTTCGACTTCTCAAGTTTCGGCGAAGGCGGAGGAGGCTTCTCAAGCTTCTTCCAAGACTTGTTCGGCGCAAAAGCAGGTCGCACACATAGCCGCACACGCAGCTCGGCACGACAGAATACGGGCGAGATGAACGCCAACGTGAATATCGATCTATACACAGCCCTACTCGGCGGCGAGGTTATTATACAACTTGGTAATGGTTCAAAGATAAAACTGAAAGTAAAGCCAGAAACACAAAATGGTACGAAGGTTCGCTTGCGTGGAAAGGGATACGACCGAGGCGACGGCACTATGGGTGACCTCATCATCACATACAATGTGAAGCTGCCCACAAACCTCAGCGAACGACAAAAACAGCTGCTTAAAGAAATGCAGCAAAGTTAGATACAGAAACCCATTCTTCATAAATGAAGAAAAAGCAATAAGGGTGACAATGTGCGAAACATTGTCACCCTTATTATATTTTGAGATAATTAAATCTTACCTATGAGGTTTCGATTTACTTTACCTTCTCTACGATAGCCTTGAAAGCCTCTGGGTTGTTAACAGCGAGGTCAGCGAGTACCTTGCGATTAATCTCGATACCAGCCTTGTGAAGAGCACCCATAAGTGTAGAGTAGCTCATATTCTCAAGACGAGCAGCAGCGTTGATACGCTGAATCCACAATGCACGGAATGTGCGCTTCTTGTTACGACGATCGCGGTATGCGTATGTGAGACCCTTTTCCCAAGTGTTCTTCGCTACTGTCCAAACATTCTTTCTTGCACCATAGTAACCCTTGGTGAGCTTCAGGATTCTTGTTCTCTTTGCTTTTGAAGCAACATGATTGACTGATCTTGGCATAGTTTTTTCTTTCCTTTAAATGTTTTGACTAATAAAATTAACGGAGGCAGAGCAAATCACGAACCTGCTTAAGGTTGCTGTTGTCTACGATTGTCTGATGAACCAGATTTCTCTTCTGCTTCTTTGTCTTCTTAGTCAGAATGTGACTGTGATAAGCGTGATGACGCTTAATCTTACCTGTACCGGTAAAGCGGAATCTCTTCTTTGCACCGGAGTTAGTCTTTACTTTTGGCATTTTTGTTAATTTTAAATTGTTATTTATTATATGTGGCAACGCATATACCAAGGCGTTACGCACATTTATCATGTTGTCTCTGTTTGCTTATTCCTCGCCTGTGAGAGCTTTGAGAGCCTCTGCACTTACTTTAGCGTTAGCAAGAAGTCCACCGTTTGTCGGCATCTCCTCTACTCCGTTCTCCGTTTCCTTTGCAGAGCGAGCTTCAGCCTCACGCTTCTCGCGATCCATCTTTTGCTGACTCTTTTTTACAACACCAGCTTTCTTTGGTGCGAGATAAAGGAACATCTTCTTTCCATCGAGCTTCGGAAGCTGTTCAACCTTTGCATATTCCTCAAGATCGTTAGCAAAGCGCAACAAAAGCACCTCACCCTGCTCCTTAAAGAGGATTGAACGACCGCGGAAGAAAACGTAAGCACGAACCTTATTACCTTCTGAAAGGAACTCCTGTGCGTGCTTCAACTTAAAGTTGTAGTCGTGTTCATCAGTCTGCGGTCCGAAACGGATCTCCTTGATTTCAACCTTAGCCTGCTTAGCTTTCATCTCTTTCGCATGTTTCTTCTGCTGATAGAGGAACTTGCTATAGTCAATGAGTCGACAAACAGGAGGTTGTGCGTTAGGAGAAATCTCCACGAGATCTACGCCTTGTTCGCGTGCCATTTCAAGAGCACTGCGAGTTGCCATAACGGTTGAACCACCTTCACTTACTACACGTACTTCCCGAACGCGAATTTGCTCATTCACGCGGTACTGGTTTTTCATTTTGTCATTCTTCATTAAACTATTTTTGATAAGCTAATTCTTTTAAGCGGGTGCAAAGTTACCTATTTTTAGCCGACCTGCAAAATATTTTTGGCGCTTTTTTGTCATACAACACGCACATCTTCAATAATTTTTATAATTTTGCATCAAAACACGTATAAAAATATGGAGAATGTACATTTTACGGGACTTTCGATAGCTATCAGCACGTTCTTGGTTATCGGACTGTTCCACCCCATTGTCATTAAAGTAGAATACTATTTCGGTGTCCGCCTTTGGTGGATTTTCCTCCTTGCAGGCATCGCATTCATAGTAGGTTCCATGCTTATGGCTAATGTCATAGCTTCTTCGATTCTTGGCGTGCTCGGAGCTTCTTGCCTGTGGAGCATAGGCGAGTTGTTCGAGCAGAAGCAACGCGTGAAGAAGGGCTGGTTTCCTATGAACCCCAAGAGAAAGGAGGAGTATGAAGACTGAGCTGATACTTGTCGGCAAGACCAACGACAAACTCTACATAAACGGCATTAAGGACTACACGGAGCGCATCTCGCACTACATGCCTTTCAACATAACCACCATCCCTGCCCTTAAGAACACGAAGAACCTCAGCGAGGACCAGCAGAAACAGGCTGAAGGCGAACAGATCCTGCGACTCATACAGCCGTCTGACACGGTTGTTTTGCTCGACGAGCACGGAACTGAGCGCACAAGTATGGAGATTGGTGCATGGCTTCAGAAGAAGCAGCAGACAGCCCGCCGACTTATCTTCGTCATCGGCGGACCGTATGGTTTTTCCGATGCCGTGTACAAACGTTCGGACGAAATGATTTCACTCTCACGAATGACATTCTCTCATCAAATGGTGCGACTGATATTCACCGAGCAACTATATCGCGCCTGCACTATCATAAAGGGCGAGAGCTACCATCACGAATAACCCGACAGCAACAGACAAAAGAACAAGAAGAGTGTGCCTAAATGACCTTGAGCATCATACGTAACGGTCGACGCAGATGCTCGTAATGGTCGATGCAGATGCTCGCAGCCTATGATTATTGGCTTTTGACACGCCCTTCTTACATTTTATACTTTCTACTTTTATAATTCGCAAGCGGTCTACACGCCCAGCAATGGGATTATAGACGGCGTGAGCAACGATGTAAGGATGCCATTAAGCGTCAGTCCGAGACTAGCGTATGCTCCGTGTACTGGACTCTTCTCCATCGCCGTAGCCGTACCCACAGCATGAGCTGCCGTTCCCATAGATAAGCCTTGTGCTACGGGCGATTTCACATGCGCAAAACCCATCGTGCGATAGCCACACACGGCACACATCAAACCAACACAAACCACTACAGCTGCCGTAAGCGGAGGAATACCACCTATACTCTTTGTCACCTCCATTGCAATCGGCGTAGTTACCGATTTCGATGCAAGCGAGAGTATCACTTCGCGCGACGCTCCCATCGCTTTAGCGATATACACTACAGACACTATACCTACTACGCATCCGATAAACTCACAAAGAAGTATCGGCGTGAGTTGTTTTTTTATCGTAGAAAGCTGCATATAGAGCGGCACACCGAGTGCTACAACGGCCGGACGCAGCCAGAATTCAATCATTTTTCCACTCTGATTGTACGTTTCATAACTCACGCCCGTTACCTTCAGAAACACTATAAGACAGCATATCGACACGAGTATAGGGTTCATCACCACCCAACCTGTCCAACGACGCAGTAGCTTACCCAAAAAATATGTGCCAAACGTGAGTGCTATGAGAAAAAACTCGTTTGAAAAATATTCCATATCCCTATCCTTTCAATTTGTCTTTTGCTTTACCGTAAAACTGATGTACCCAACCCGTAACAGCCAACACAAGTATGGTTGACACCACCGTAGACACAACTATTGGCAGAAGCTGCGCCTTGATAATATCAAAATAGAGCATGATGGCAACTCCTGGCGGAACGAAGAAGAAACCGATATTACCAACGAGGAAGTCTGAAATACTGCGCACCCACTCAAGTCGTATCACCTTCAACTTCAAAAGCAAAGTCAAAAGCAACATTCCGAGAATACTTGACGGAAGCGGAATGTGGGTGAGATAGATGACAAGCTCACCCAAGGCAAGGCAACCGAAAAGGATTGCCAACTGTCTAATCATCATAATACCTGAAAACCTTTAAACCTAAATGTTATTCTAAATCGACTGCAAAGTTAAGATTTTTTAATAACATGACACAACAAAAGCGGCTGTTTTCTCTGGCAAAAGTAACTTTTTTGCCCTTGTTCCTGTTTTATAGCTAACGGAACCAATACTATAGGTTTATATTTATAATCATTAGTGTCCCGTTAAAATCGGGACACTAATGTATAAGACTATTTAAAAAGTCCGAAGAGCATTGCATCAATCTTGTCTGTAATGCTGCGGAAGGCTTCTGTATCCGACTCGAACTTCATGGTGTCGCCATCAACAATGATGAGTTTACCTTTGTATCCTTTAATCCATTGCTCGTAGCGCTCGTTCAATCCTGTAAGGTAATCGATGCGGATTGTCTGCTCGCATTCACGTCCACGCTTACCAATCTGATTGATGAGATTAGGCACCGTAGAACGGATGTAAATCATGAGATCGGGAAGTTTAACGAGGGTCATCATTGTATCGAAGAGGTCTGAATAGTTGTTGAAGTCGCGGTCGGACATGTATCCTTGTCCATGAAGGTTCGGCGCAAAGATACAAGCATCTTCGAAAATGGTGCGGTCCTGAATGATATCCTTATCGCTTTGGCTTATTTCGACCACTTCCTTAAAACGTTTGTTAAGAAAATATATCTGCAGATTGAACGACCACCGCGACATATCACGATAGAAATCGTCGAGGTAGGGATTATGTTCTACGGGCTCGAAACGAGGTGACCAGTTGTATCTTTTTGCCAACATCTTGGTCAGTGTGGTCTTGCCACTGCCGATGTTTCCGGCTACTGCTATGTGCATCGTTGTTCCTATTTTTTAGAATTGGTAAGAGAGAAAGGAAAGACTGTGTCAATCTTATCTGTAATGAATTGGAAATCTTCCGGGCGTGTTTTATAGTCGAGTTTGTCGACATCGACAACGAGGACTTTCCCTTTGTACTTGTTAAGGATAAAGTCGTCGTAGCGATCGTTGAGTCCCTGCAGATACTCGATGGGAATCTTCTGCTCACACTCACGTCCCCGCTTCTGGATATTCTCCACAAGATGAGGAACTGAAGCTCGAAGATATATCATAAGGTTTGGCAGTTTCACCTTCTCCACCATAATCTCATAGAGTTCCATATATGTCTCAAAGTCGCGGTCGGACATATTGCCTTGCAAGTAGTTGTTAGCCGTGAACACAAATACTCCTTCTTGAAGCGTGCGATCTTGAATAACAATGTTCGTCGATTGTGAGAATTCGAGAACATCCTTAAAGCGTTCCTTCAGGAAAAACACCTCCATAGCAAACGACCATCGCTGCAGGTCTTTGTAGTAATCGTCCATATATGGATTGTTCACTACAGACTCATACCGCGGTTCCCATTGGTAATGCTTTGCAAGCATTTCTGTCAGTGTTGTCTTACCAGAACCAATATTTCCTGCTATTCCTATATACACTTGTTGAAATCTAAAGTTTTAGTAAATTATTTAAGTAGTGCAAAGAGGTATACTCGTATTACGCCTTCACTATAGTAATCAGTTCCTCAGGTGTTACGAGAGTCTGCTCGCCAGTGGTCATATTTTTCAATGTGAGTTTGCACTCAGCAATCTCCGACTCACCAGCAAGAGCCACAAACGGCACTTGCTTTGCATTAGCATATGCCATCTGCTTCTTCATCTTTACGCTATCCGGATAAATCTCTGTGCGGATACCAGCCTCGCGACACTGGCGCAGAACAGGCAAACAATATGCACTCTCCTTCTCACCGAAGTTGATGAAGAGAAGCTGCGTTCCGTTCACGGCTTCCTTTGGATAGAGGTCGAGACCGCCAAGCACATCATAGATGCGGTCTGCTCCAAACGATATGCCTACACCACTAAGTCCTGGCAGTCCAAAGATGCCTGTAAGATTGTCGTAGCGACCGCCACCGGTGATTGAACCAATAGCATAGTCGAGAGCCTTCACCTCAAAAATAGCACCAGTATAGTAGTTCAGACCGCGTGCAAGTGTAAGGTCGAGGTCTATCTGGTTGTGCAAACCACAAGTCTTCAGCGTGTCGAGGATAAAACGTGTTTCTTCAACACCCTTCAAACCAACTTCAGAACCAGCTAAGACCTCTGCAATAGTAGCAAGTTTCTCATCGTTGGTACCGACAAGGGCGATGATCGGCTGCAGTTTCTCGATGGCTTCCTCAGAGATGCCTACACGACGAAGCTCCTCGTTCACATTGTCGATGCCAATCTTGTCGAGTTTGTCGATAGCCACAGTAATGTCAACTATCTTTTCTGCCTCGCCTATCACCTCGGCAATACCAGTAAGAATCTTACGATTATTAATCTTGATAGCTACACGGATGCCGAATTTTGTAAACACGGTGTCTACAATCTGCATCAGCTCTACCTCGTTGAGTAACGAGTCGGAACCTACGACATCGGCATCGCACTGATAGAACTCGCGATAGCGACCCTTCTGCGGACGATCGGCACGCCATACAGGCTGAATCTGATAGCGCTTAAACGGAAGCTGGATATCTTCGCGGTGCTGAACGACGTAACGCGCAAACGGCACAGTAAGGTCGTAGCGCAATCCTTTCTCACAAAGTTTCGAAGCAAGATGCAGCGAGTTGCGACCGAGCAGCTCCTCGTCATCAATCTTCGCGAGACAGTCGCCCGAATTAAGAACCTTGAAGAGAAGTTTATCACCCTCTTCACCATACTTGCCCATAAGAGTCTGCAATGTCTCCATTGCTGGAGTCTCTATCTGCTGAAAGCCATAAAGAGCGTAAACGCTACGAATTGTGTCGAATATATAGTTGCGCTTTGCCATCTCAACTGGCGAGAAGTCGCGTGTACCTTTGGGTATACTTGGTTTTGCCATTAATATTTAAGTTATGGAATTTAAAAAAAGCTAAAGAAGTTAAAGCAAAGATTGTCACTTTAACTTCTTTAGTTCTGTTATTTATTTTCTTACGATTGTCTGTGCGCGGTCCGGACCGATAGAGATGATACGGATAGGAGTTTCAAGATACTCCTCAAGGAACTTAACGTAATCGTTGAACTCCTGTGGGAACTGATCCTCAGATGTAAACTTTGTCATATCCGTATTCCAACCCTTAAACTCCTTGTACACAGGCTTAGCATCGTAGAGTTCGTAAGGCAAGTCGGTGGTCTGTGTGCCGTCAGGCAGCTCGTATGCCACGCAAGCCTTCACTACGGGGAAACCATCAAGAACGTCGCTCTTCATCATAATGAGTTCTGTTACGCCGTTAATCATGATAGAATACTTCAGCTGAACGAGGTCGCACCAACCGCAACGACGCTCACGACCAGTAACAGCACCATACTCATGTCCGAGGTCGCGTATCTTTGCACCTGTTTCGTCGAAGAGTTCTGTTGGGAACGGACCTGCACCAACACGTGTACAGTAAGCCTTCATTATACCATATACATTGCCAATGCGGTTCGGACCAATGCCCAAGCCGATGCAAGCACCTGCGCAGATGGTATTAGAAGAAGTAACAAACGGATAAGAACCGAAGTCAACATCGAGCATTGTGCCCTGAGCACCCTCGCAAAGAATATCCTTACCCGAACGCAAAATCTTGTTTATCTCGTGCTCGCTATCCACAATCTGGAACTGCTTAAGATATTCAACGCCTTCCATCCATACCTTCTCAACCTCTGTAATGTCGAAGTCGGTGTAACCGAGTGCTGCAATCTGTTTGAGATGAGCAGCTTTATGCGCCTCATACTTCTCCTGGAAGTTGTCGAGAATATCACCCACACGCAGACCACTGCGCGAAACTTTATCCGTATAAGTCGGACCGATACCCTTACCAGTTGTGCCTACCTTGTTCTTACCCTTTGAAGCCTCGATAGCAGCATCGAGTACGCGGTGTGTTGGCATGATAAGGTGAGCTTTCTTAGAGATATGCAAACGACCCTTCAAATCGTGACCACTCTTCTCCAAGTCCTTTGCCTCATTCATAAAAAGGTCGGGGGCAAGAACAACGCCGTTGCCGATTATGTTCACCTTACCACCCTGAAAGATGCCTGACGGGATGCTACGGAGGACATACTTCTGACCTTCAAACTCAAGGGTATGACCAGCGTTTGGACCACCCTGGAAACGTGCGATAATATCATACTTAGGGGTCAGTACGTCTACTACCTTACCCTTGCCTTCATCGCCCCACTGCAATCCGAGCAGGACATCAACTTTACCTTTATTCATTTTTATCAATATTTGATTTCTTCGTTCCTTTTAAGTTCTTTTTACGTTTACTGCGAGCCTGACACGTTTGACATACACCATAGAAATACAAAGAGTAGTATTCTCTGCGAAAACGCTTCAAACGCACATTATAAAGCACCTTTGCTATTTCTGGCAAATCAATCTCTGTAACCTTGCCACAAATGGTGCACGTCTGATAGCAATGATTGGAAGTATCGCAACACGCTTCGTACTTTGTCTCTGTTTGAAAGCGATGCTTTACAACAAGACATAACTTCACAAACAGATTGAGCGAGTTGTACAGTGTTGCTCTACTGACGTGGAAGTTCTGCACTGCCATTCGCTCTGCAAGCTCTTCAATAGTGAAAAGTCCATCGATATCGTACATAGCATCAAGGAGCGCAAAACGCTCTGTAGTCTTTCTACAATTGTTCTCTTCTATGTATTTGGTCAGTGCGGCGCGTGCTGCTACCTTTTTATCATTTTTCATCAGTATGCAAAGTTACATTATTTTGAGAAAGTGACCAAAAAGAAACACTAAAAAGCGTCAAATCCAGCCGCTTTCAACAATTGTACAGCCTCTTTAGCCTGTTCTCTATCAGTTGACGAAACATAATCGAGACAGTTGACAAGTGGATGAAGCAGTTGACGGTCGGCACTTTTAAGGTCAATAGCAGCTTTTTCGAACAACGTAGCATATAGCTGCGGCGCACATTCATTATTGCGTTTCAACAGACGGCAGACAAGATTGTACGCACATATGCGCACTAACTTATCGTCGTTTTCGAATAACATAAGTGAGAGTTTTTCTGCCTCATTCATGTGTTGGAAGAGGTTGAATACCACCATCTCAGCCATCTCTACTGTCAACAAAGTAGCAGCCCACTCCATTGCCTCACTTGCCGTGAAGTCGTCTGCGGGCATTATGAGTGTTGCCAGTATCTTGCACTCGCGTATATCCTCCTGCCACAGAGCCACAGCAAGTGCCTTGTTCTTGCCGTACTGCTCTGCCATGTGTCGCAGGTCCATCTGCGACACTCCCCAATTTATCTTATAGTCGAGTCCTTTCTGTCGCATTGATGTCGACGTTACACCGTTCATATACAAACGGAAAGAACGCTTTATCTGTTTTACCTGTTCGGTTGTTTCCATATTCTCACATTATTATATATCTACAGAAAGCCATACTCGTTTGAGTAGCGCAGCATCTGTTCGTCATAAGCCTCCGTATAGTCGAGGCGCACATCTGTAGCGTTGCCTTTGCTATCGCTCACAATCTCCATCTTCGGGTTCAGAAAGCCCTTGTACGGTGCTATGCCGAGCGACTTGTAGCGTGCAAGAAGTTCTTCGTGCAGCTTCGGCTCTACGCGTATTGCGTAATGCTCTACGAGTTGCTTTGCTGCCTCGAAGTCGCCTTCGCTCTTTATGCGCTGTATCTCTGCGAGCAACTTAGCAAACGCCTCGCGCAACATCTCGTAATCGCTCACCTCCACGTAGGTCTTTTCATCGTATTTCACGAGTCTTACTGCCGATGGATAGTGCTTCAGCGTCCAGCGGGCAATGAGTGCTCTGTTGCGCATATGCGCTTCTTCTATTTCGTTTCCCGGCTGAATGCGTGTGAGCTGAGTAAGCAGACCGTTCATCATGTATGTGTAGTACTGCGACTTGTATGCTTCTGCATCTGGCACAAGCCCAAGTTCGACGAGCTTTGCGTCGGCTATGTAGTACAGGCCGAACAAATCGGCACGTGCTTCCTCTATTGTGCTACCGTACGAACCGAGTGCGTCTGCCGACACTCCTGCGAGCAGTTGTCCCGATCCGTGTCCGAGACATTCGTGCAGGTCGGTATGCAGGTCGTCGCACACGTCACCATATTTCTCAATCATGGCGCGTGTCGCTTCGTCAGCCACGAACTCTTGCAGAAATCCATTGCCCTTCGCCGCCTGATTGTATGCGTGTGTCAGATTGCCTATCGTTATGCTCTTCGATCCGTATTGTGCTCTTATCCAGTCGGCATTGGGCAGATTGATGCCTATCGCCGTTGACGGATATTCGTCGCCACCGAGCATAGCCGAACATACCACGTTTGCCGTCACACCTACTACCTGCGGCTTGCGGAAGCGTGGGTCGACAGGCGAGTGGTCTTCAAACCATTGCGCATTCTTGCTGATTGTCTGAGTGCGCTGAGTTGCCACCAGGTCTTTGTACGTTACGATACCTTCCCACGATGCCTTTATACCAAGCGGGTCGCCATACACCTCAATAAAGCCGTTGATGAAGTCGATGCGCCCTTCGTGCTCTTTGAGCCATTCTATTGAATATGCGTCAAACATGCTTAGGTCGCCTGTTCGGTAGTAATCTACGAGCATACCGATTATCTTCGTCTGAAGTTCGTTCTCAGCCACTTCCGATGCTTTCTCCAGCCAGTACGTGATGTGCTTTATTGCCTCGCCGTAGAGTCCGCCTTCGTGCCAAACGTCTTCCTTCAGCGTACCGTCGGCAGTCTTTCGGAGCGTGGAATTAAGCCCATACGAAATCGGCATCGGGTCGTTCTCGTCGCGCATGTCGTCGTAGAAGCGTTCCGCTTCCTGCTGCGTCACTCCGTCGTAGTAGTTGCATGCAGATGTCTGCACGAGGTCGTCACCGGCTTTCTGGTTCACGCGCTTTGGCAGAACCATCGGGTCAAATATCACCTTGCAAAGCTCATCGATATTCTCGTCTTCGCAACCGCAACAATCCACAACCTGTCTGAAGTATTCCTCAGTAAAAGCTGGTACAAACTTCTCGCAGCCGTAATGGTGGTGTATGCCGTTCGAGAACCACACTCGCTTGAGATATGTCTCCAATGCTTTGTACTCTTCGGTTGTGCGGTCACCTTCATAGCGTTTGTATATGGTCTCAAGCACTTTGCGTATGCGCAGATTATAACGTCCGAACTGGTCGGTAGTTATGTCGCGACCGCAGAGCGTTGCCTTAGCCAAGTAGTATATGTATAGCTTCTGACGCAGGGTCAGTGCCTCAAAACCGTCGAGACGATAGCGCAGCATCTGTATGTCGGCAAACCGCTCGTCGGTATATCTGAATTGTTCTGTCATTGTTTACGTTTAGAGGTTTTCACATTCTGCCAGCCATAACGCACTTGATGCGTCGGTAGGCATACGCCAGTCGCCACGTGGGCTAAGGCTCACGCTGCCTACCTTCGGACCGTCGGGCAGACACGAACGTTTGAACTGCTGGTTGAAGAATCTTCTTACGAATGTCTTCAGCCAATGCTTTATCACTTCGTCTGAATAGAGGTCTTTGCTGAACGCATGGCGTGCAAGCATGTATATCTTTGCCGGACTGAAACCGAAGCGCATGAAGTGGTAGATGAAGAAGTCGTGCAGCTCGTACGGACCTACGAGGTCTTCTGTCTTCTGCTTTATGTTGCCATGTTCGTCGGCTGGAATCAGCTCAGGCGAGATAGGCGTGTCAATGATGTCGAGCAGGGTTGCTCTTGACTGCTCGTCTACGCTGTTCTCTGCCACATGGCTCACAAGATAACGTATGAGGGTCTTCGGTATGCTTGCGTTCACACCATACATCGACATATGGTCACCGTTGTATGTAGCCCATCCGAGTGCCAGCTCGCTCAAGTCGCCCGTACCGATAACCATGCCGCCCAACTTGTTGCTGAGATCCATGAGTATCTGCGTGCGTTCGCGTGCTTGTCCGTTCTCGTATGTCACGTCGTGTACGTTTATATCGTGACCTATATCCTCGAAGTGCTGCATCACGCTCTTGCGTATGCTTATCTCACGTATAGTGATGCCCAAACCCTTCATAAGCGTCATGGCATTGTTGTATGTACGATCTGTTGTTCCGAAGCCTGGCATCGTAACACCCACAATGCCCTTGCGGTCGTAACCCAGTTTGTCGAAGGTCTTAACGCAGACAAGCAGGGCGAGTGTAGAGTCAAGACCGCCACTGATGCCAATCACGGCACACTTGCAATGAGTGTGTACCAGGCGCTTTGCTAAGCCACACACCTGAATGCTGAATATCTCGTCGCACGAAGCGTACATATCGTCGTTCTCCGGTATGAACGGATGTGGGTCGACATAGCGAAACAGCTCGAATCTTCTTTCGTCTGTTTCGTCTGCATCGAACACTCTGGCTTTATGTCCACGCTGGGCATGTACGAACGAGGTGTTTCTTCTGCGCTCTGTGCGAAGCTTGTCCACGTCTATCTGGCTCACCACGAGCTGTTCTTCCAACGAGAAGCGTTTCGACTCTGCCACCAGGGTACCGTTCTCGTAGACGAACGCATTGCCCCCATAAACCACGTCTTGCGTACTCTCGCCGAAGCCGCACGAGCTATATACGTAGCCGCATATCAGTCGGGCACTCTGCTGCGCAAGCAGGCTCTTAAGGTAGGCGTTCTTGCCGATGAGATCATCGGATGCCGAGAGGTTAAATATGATGTCGGCTCCCGACAGCACGAGGTTGTTCGACGGGGGCAATGGCGACCATACGTCCTCACAAAGTTCTATGCCGAACTTCACGCCGCATACCGTCTTGAACAACGTTTCTTCGCTACTCACACTCACCCAACTGCCGGCGTAGCCAATCACAACAGATTCTGTAAGGTCGTCCGACGAGGCGAACCATCGCTTCTCGTAGAACTCCCCGTAGTTGGGCAGAAAGCGCTTCGGCACAATACCCAGCACCTTGCCGTGCTGACATACCACGGCGCAGTTGTACACGCCGCCGCCAATGCATACCGGCGCGCCAACAACGCTTATCACATCACATCGCTCTGTAGCCTCAAGCAGGTCGGCAATCTTCTTTTCCACACGATCAAGTAAAGCCTGTTGTGCAAAGAGGTCCTGACACGAGTAACCCGTAACCGACAGTTCGGGGAATACCAAGATCTCCACACCGCGCTTATCTGCGTCTACAACAAAACGTTCTATCTGCTCTACGTTGTAGTCTACATCGGCAACCCTTACTTGAGGTATCGCCGAAGCAACAGTTATATATCCGTAATTCATAAAAGCCCTTTTTTCTCTTTTACTTTCAAAAGTTTTGTGGCTGCGTGGTATGGGCAAGATGCCCATACATCCTACTTTTTACTCTTTTACTTTTATCGTATCGTTACCTGCGTTGCTCCATATCCATATTCTTGGAACGAAGCATCTTGGTATCTGTAGTTCTTATATCTGTATCTCAGTTCGTTCACGATAGCATGGCGCAACACGCCCTCGCCCTTACCGTGTATGAATACGATACGCTTGCCCTTGTTATGCTTGTTCTCCTCGAGCGTACGGCGGAAGTAGTCGAGCTGATAGTTAAGGATATCTGCCGAGCCCATGCCTACCGTAGTCTCCAGCAGTTCGTCGGCATGAAGGTCTACCACCAGAATATCGTCGCTGTTGGCGCGGTTGTTACGATGCGACGCAGAAGTGTTTAGACTGCTGTTCTTCAACTTCTCCATAGCGTTCTTCATCACCTCGCCTCCTTTGTTCTCGAGCTTCTTCTCGTCCTTCTCCTCGTCTACGTATATCAGCTTTTCGGCATCAACGGGCTTCAGCTGTGCAACCCCGTCGTTCTTAACGATGGGGTACAGCAACGCCGGAGTCTCAAAGAAATCGTTCTTCTGGAAGGTATGCAATTTGTAGAACTTCACCTTGTCGATGCGGAACTGCACGTCGCAAACCGGCTTAGCCACAAACTCCTTGTCACGCTTGAACGAAAGCAGCTGGAAGCGCACGCGGTCTATCTCGTTCAGGTCTTCAAGAGCGAGACTCTCCACATACATCTTCGTATTCGGCTCCAATTCTCCTTCGCCACGCAACGTGTATGTGCCGCCATCTACGCTCATGTACAAATAATGTACGTAGTAGTTGCTATCGTTCACAAGGTAGCAGGCGAAACTGGTCTTAGAGAAGTTCTGCACATCTTCTGGCACGAACGCATAGTAAACGTTCAGTACGTTGCCGCCCTTGCGCTCTTCCACCTTCGCCTTGTACGTGATTTCTCTGTCAGCAGCGTCATACTCATCTTCGCCCTCCAACACATCCTCATCCATCTGGTTTATCTTCGCTTTCACTGACATGTTGAACGTATCGGGGTCGGCAGCCATCGGCTCCTCTGCCCCACTCTTCTTCTGTATTGACTTCGATATCGAGTAGTCGTCGCTACTGCTCATCACTACGAGGTCTGATATAGGTGTCGGAATTTGGAAACCGTCCTCGTCCTCCACCAACGCTATATCTTTACCTTGAAAACCGGCAATGCGTCCGCCGCCGATATCACTCAAGAATTGTACTTTATCTCCTATTTTCATTTTACTTTACTTCTTTACTTTTAGACATCTTCATAGGGTGCGTGGTATGGGCAGGATGCCCATACCTCCTACTTTTACTTTTTACTCTTAACTAAGGTATCAGCAACGAACTGTCGCCATAGCTCAAGAATCTGAAATCGTGCGCCAGCGCATAGTCATACACCTTATGCCAGTCGCCGTGCAGGAACGCACTCACCAACAGCAGAAGCGTGCTCTGTGGCTGATGGAAGTTCGTCACCAACATCTTCACTATTTTATACTCATAGCCCGGCGCAATGATGATCTGCGTGCTCGAGTGCAGAGCACGCAATCCGTGCTTGTCCAAATAAGCCACGATATTCTCCAAAGCCTTCATCGGTGTCACGCCTTTCGCAGCCTCGTTCTCGTATGGTTCCCACTGGTTCACGTGCAGTTCCTCCTCTGAGAGGTCCATGTTCTGCTCCAGCTTCACGCCCATATAGTAGAGACTCTCCAGCGTGCGCACGCTCGTCGTGCCCACAGCTATCGCCTCCGCTCCATGCTTTATCAGTTTATCGAGCGTCTCTCTATGCACACACACATACTCGGTATGCATCTCGTGGTCCTGAATTTCCTCAGACTTCACTGGTTTGAACGTACCAGCACCAACGTGCAGTGTCAATTCCTCGCGGTCGATGCCTCGGCGGTCGATAGCCGCCAGCACCTCCGGCGTGAAGTGCAGACCAGCCGTTGGAGCTGCCACAGAACCTTTCACCTTCGAGTAAACGGTCTGATACGTCGTCTTGTCGCTCTCCTGCGTCTCGCGGTTCAAGTACGGCGGAATAGGTAGCTCGCCCACAGCGTCCAACAACTCTGCAAGCGACACCTCAGCGTTGTCCCAAGTGAAGCGCACTCTGTAGCTCTTGCCCACGTCCTCAAGACGCTCGGCCTTGAGCGTCACCGACTCGCTGTTCACATCGAATGTGCGCTGAAGCACCTCACCCTTCCACTTCTTCAGATTGCCAATCATGCACAGCCATTCGCATTCGCCTCGCGTCTGGAACATCTGCTCGTAGTCAGCCGGAGCATACGGCTCAAGCAGGAACACCTCTATCAGTGCTCCAGTAGCCTTGCGGAAGTGCATACGCGCCTGAATAACACGGGTATTGTTGAAAACCATCAGAGCACCCTCGGGCAGATGATTAGCTATGTTGCAGAACGTGTCTTCCGACACTTCACCGTGCTTATACAATAATAGTTTGCTATGATCGCGCTGCGCCAACGGGAACTTAGCAATACGCTCGTCCGGCAACGCATAATTATAATCCTTGATATGTATGTGTTTTGTTTCCATAATCGTTTTCTTTGTCTACGCCCCTACAAACAAGGCAATACTATCTAAATCCCACAAAGTTAATTATAAATTCTGACATACATATCCTACATCACAATATTTTTGCAAAATTCATACACACATAATGCACGGCAATATCGACATAACAGAACTTATACGAATGCACATCATGCTCTATTATTGCATACAACTGCTACAAAGGGGTATTTAAAACTAAACTTTTGTCATCGTTCTCCGAACGCAGCCCAATCAGATTGCGAACGCAGCCCAATCGGATTGCGAACGCGAACGGATCGGACTGCGTTCGAAGAACGATGACTTTTGCATTGATTTCGCTCTATTTATATAATAATATTGGCCTACAATGCGAAGACCAAAAGACAATTGATTTTAATGCAGCACCCCACGTAGAACAGCGTAGATTAATGTGAGAACTATCACAAGCATAACAATATCAACATCAGAGTGGCTAAAACCACTTGATGTGTACTGTGTAGATACGAAGCGTTTCGACTGAGAGAGTTTCTCTCTGAATTTATAATAAACAAAATAGACAACACATCCTACCGTGCCACCCCATAATAATCCAACAGCTATATCAAACGGATAATGAACACCAAGATACATACGTGTGTAACAGCAGACGAGCGACCACACAAGAAGGGAAATACTCAATATGCTACTGCGTACAAGTAAGCAGAAGAACACTGCAATAGAGAAAGTGTTGGCTGCATGTGCTGAGAAGAAACCATACTTACCATTGGCGCAATATCCATCAACAAGCTGCACAAGATTACATAGCGAAGGGTCATTACAAGGACGAAAGCGTTCTACACTGGGCTTAACAATGCCGTCAGCAATACCGTCAGCAAGCAAAACGCAGAGCGCAGCACATGCCACAACGAGTACGATTTGTCCCATCGTCTCGCTGTTCTTTACCACAAGATACAGCAAGGCAACGTACATAGGTATCCAAGTGAAGCCCGAAGTAAGAGCCATCATCAGTCCGTCAACAAACTGCGAACTGCTGCCATTGAGTGCGAGAAGGAGGTCGGTGTCGGCCTGTAAGAGGGTATCCATATTCATTTTCGCTGAATTTTTATCAAATTACTTCTACTGAGTTCTTTGGCAACCAGCCTTCTTTGCCGTCATCAAGGCGTACACCATACCAAGCATTCATCGAACTATCGGTAATGGTGAGACGTGTGCCCTCATGGATAACGAAGGCATCTGAACTACTCTCCGCAGGCGTTGCCTTTACATTGAGCGTTGGCGTGAGAACTATGGCGATGTTATGTTCTGAAAGGGCAACCTTGCGCTGATAAGCGAATAGGAGTCCTAACACAAAAATCAGAAGTCCGACAAGTGCTCCGAAGAAGCCAATCTTACGCAGAAGAATATTACTGCCGAAGAGATATGCCAATATCAGAATGAGAGCAAGCACAAAGGCTGAAACAGCGAGGATAGCCCAAGCATCAATGCTCATAAGATTCTGCAGCGAGTGATACCACGTAACGAAGAACATTTCATCAACAGGCACTACTTTGTCGATGGTCTTACCACGAAGAAACTGAAGATTGTAACGAGTATCGCTATCGCCAGGATTAAGGCGCAAAGCACGTTCGTAGGCAATTATCGACTGTGTGATATTACCCAAACGATACTCACAGTTGCCGAGGTTATAATAGAGTTCTGCGCTCTCCCCTACCTTCAGCAGTTTGGTATAGCACTCTGCAGCTTGCTGATAATCGCCCTTTGCATAAGCAGCTGCGGCAGTTTCACTGCTATCGCCCTGTTGAGACTTTGCGGTGTCTACAGAAGCATTTACAAAGCCACTAAAACACAAAACCACAAACAGCAAGATTATTCTCACCGTATCACCACTGTTTCTCTTCACCATCTTGTCACGCAAGACACCATCAATCTCCGTAATAGCTATCATTGCACTATCGTATGTCTTAGTCATATTGCCCTCGGCACTACCTGGGGCATAACGTTCGTACTCACACTCATCAAGAGCAGAGATGAACTTTTCTATTATCTCTGCATTGATATTGTGTGCAGCAAGTTGCTCACTTATATTTTCGCGTGAGAGTTGCTCTACAGGCATGTTCAGTTTGTCGCCTACATAGCCCCAAAGTGCACGCAATACCTCATCATAGAACTCGTTCTGCTTGCCAGCGGTAAGCAACTTATAGGCAGTTTTAAGACGCTTGGTAGCCACCTTGTTGGCGCGCTTACCACGCTTACCCACGATATCAGCGTTCTCTACCGCCTTCTTGTGGAAAATAGCCACAAGAGCTACAAACAAAACAAATGGCAGAAGTATCCATAACAAGAATGAAGTAGAACCAAAGAATAGTTTCTCGGTGTCAATTGTATCATAACCGCCCTGCTTTATCGGCTTAATATCAGTCTGCTGAACAGCCGAATAATCGGTAACAGAAGTGCCATTGCCGTCGCCTGGCTCCACCTGAATGGTAAGCGGTGCAGTTTTCACAGTCTTATACAGGTTGCTCGATGTGTCGTAATAAGTAAGCGACACAGCAGGGATGGTGTAGTTACCCTGATTGCGAGGCACAACGAGGAAGTCGTACACCATATTGCCTTCCAATCCGTTGGTTGTGAGTTTGGTCTTGTCGGTCACCTTCGGGTCGTACTTGTCGAAGTCCTTCGGGAAGGTAACCACGGGCTGCTTGATGAGCTTCAGGTTGCCGTTGCCACCTACCACTACACGCAACGTAACTGGTGCGCCTGCCTTCACTGTGTTACTCAACAGCTGCGAAGATATTGAAAAGCGACCTACACCACCCGAGAAATCGGCTGGCTTCTGCGGCAGTGGGTCTACCTGTATGTCAATAGCTGGTGCTACGATATTGCGCTTTACCTCTATGTATCCCGATCCGCCGTTGAAGAACGCCTCAAACGGGTCTACATTGCGGTTTTGCATAACCACAACGCCCTTGAACGTAAGGCTCGGTATCGTCATCTTGCCCGTCATCTGCGGATACATAACATACTGGCTCCACGTTACACAACGATAGTTTCTGCCGTTCAGCTTCTCAATGTGAAAACTCTTCTGCTGTGGCAATGGTATTTCCTGAGTATGGAAGCCTTTCAAGTCGGGCATCTTACCATCAAGAGAAGTAAGGTCAACGAGAGTGTACACCTTATACGTAAGCAAAATAGGCTCTTGCTCGTGTACGTGTTTCTTGTTGGCAGTCACCTTCACGAAGAGGTCTTCCGAAGATATTCTGCCACCCGAACTATGCGAAGGCGAAACTGCGTCGTCGTGCATATTGGGAGCCGACGAACCGTTGTTGCGTGTGGCGCCCGACACCTGTATGCGGAATGGCCGCGAGGCGATTGTCTTGCCGCCTGCCTTGGCGTGTGCTGCACCTATGGTGTATGAGCCAGCTTTCTCCGCATAGAGCGTGTAGGTATAGGTTATCGACGACGAGCGGCTGGTATGTCCGTTCACAATCTGATAGCTCGACTGCTGCGATGTGTACGGACCAGCTATCACTTCCAGACCGGAAGGGATGGAAGCCGAACGGAACTCGTCTACCGACACATTAGCTATAGTGTACGACACACGGAAGTTCTCGCCAGTAGCAACGTGTGTAGGGGCAGAAACAGAAATGTTTTGCGCACATACCGAGAGTACATACGCAAAACATGTCAGTAATAGTGTGGTTATCTTCTTATTCATTCTGAATGATGTATTTTTATGTGGTCTACCAGTTTTTCTGCAACTTGCGCGATCTGTTCTGACGCATGGCGTCCTTTATGCGTTGCTGTGTCTGCTGCTCCTGCTGCATGGCGGCGTTAAGCATCTGCTCGGCGTTCTCCTTGCTCATCTTTTCCTGCTGCTTCTGCTGCTGTTGCTTTTGGTTCTTGTCTTGTTCTTTCTTTTCCTTGCTTTTGTTCTCGCCCTTGTTCTGCTGCTTCTTTTGCTGTTGCTTGTCCTTGTCCTGCTTGTTCTTTTTCTGCTGGCGCATGCAGAGCGCAAGGTTGTAGCGGGTCTCGTTGTCAGACGGGTTGTTGCGCAGACTCTCCTTGTATGCCTCCGCAGCCTCGCCGTACATCTTCAACGACTGGCATATCCATCCGATGTTGTGGTATGCCATAGCCTTACGCTTCGGATCGGTCTCTATCTTGCCAGCATGCTCAAACTGTTGGATGGCTGCCGAGTCTTTCTTCTGCATGAGCAATGCGCAACCGAGGTTGTAGAGCGCTTGCGGATTGGACGGATTCTTGTCTACTGCCTTGCGGTATTCTGCCTCTGCCTTTACATAGTTGTCCTGCTTGAACCAACGGTTGCCGTAGCGTATGTGCTGGCGGTCGGTCTGCGCAAAGCCTACCAATGCCTGAATCATCAAGATTGAAAGAACTAAAAACTTCTTCATGTTGAATATCGTTTATTTCTTGAATAGTCTAAAATGTTTGAACAACGGATTCTTCTTCTCCATGATGCACGCCTCCACTATCAGCAGAACGAGCAACACTATGCAGAACGACTGGAACTGCTCGGCGTACTCGCTGTAGATTACGCTCTCTGTCTCACCCTTCTGGAGCTTCGAAAGCTCGTCGTTCAGTTTCTCTTGAGCGTCGTTGGTGTTGTCTACATGGATGTATGTGCCACTACCGGCACGGGCTATGTCACGACACATGTCCTCGTTGAGAGCCGACATAACGATGTTACCGGTGTTGTCGCGGATATACTCACCACCCCCAACGGGAATTGGAGAGCCCTTTGTGCTACCTATGCCGAGAATGAATACATTGATGCCTTTCTTACGCGCTTCCTTTGCTGCCTCCAATGCTCCGCCTTCATGATCTTCGCCATCAGTGATAAGTATGATAGCCTTGCCTACACCCTGCTGCTGAGTAAAACTGCTTGATGCTACGGAAAGGGCACGTGCAATGTCGGTACCCTGAGTAGAGATGAGTGCCGGACTTATGCCATGAAGGAACATCTTTGCTGAAACATAATCACTCGTGATTGGCAGCTGAACAAAAGCATCGCCAGCAAATACCACAAGACCAATCTTATCGTTAGTGAAGTTGTCAACAAGATTCTCTACAAGCATCTTGCTCTTATCCAAGCGCGAAGGTGCTACGTCCTGTGCCAACATCGAATTACTAATATCGAGACAAATGATTGTCTCTATTCCGTTGCGCTTCTCGTTGCTTATCTTGGAGCCCATCTGCGGACGAGCAATAACAACCACAAGCACAGCTACAGCTGCCATCGTAAGCCAAAACTTCACACGGCGACGCATGGTCGAAGCGTCGGGCATAAGCTGACGCACAAGATCTTTGTCGCCAATGCGCATTATCTTCTTCTGCCTGCGCCATAGGCTATAGTATCTGACCGCTACGAGCACTACTACAAGCCATAGCAACCATAAATATTGGGGGCTCTCAAATCTGAACATTTTCTTAACTTTGAATTTTGAGTTTTAATATGGGCAAAAACCAAAGGCTACGCCAACAAAGAACCTTAAGGTATCCGGCGAAGAACAGTAAAGCGCAACAGAAACTCTGCCACAAGCAGGAATAATGCTACGATGGCAAATGGCTGATAAGCCTCGTAGTGCTTGGAGAAGCGTTTCACGTCCATCTTTGTCTTCTCGAGTTTGTCGATGTCCTTATATATTTGCGACAGTTCGCGGTTGTTGGTAGCACGATAAGAGTTGGCATTCGTTATCTGTGCTATCTCGCTCAGAGTCTTCGTGTCTATCTCTACCGGCATATTCACATACTGAATGCCTCCAGCTACTGGCACGGGATAAGGTGCCACCTTGTTAGTTCCTACAGCAATGGTGTATACACGCACACCAAGACTGTGCGCTATCTCCGCACTCGTCATTGGCGAGATGTCGCCCATGTTGTTACTGCCGTCTGTAAGCAGGATGACCACCTTGCTCTTTGCCTTCGATTCCTTCAATCGCGACACGGCGTTTGCAAGTCCCATACCAATAGCAGTACCATCTGAAATGATGCCACGTGCGGCAATGTCGGTGCGAACAGAACCAAGCAGATTGAGAAGCGAAGCATGATCAGTAGTCATTGGACACTGGGTGAACGACTCACCTGCAAAGATTGTTAGACCGATGTTGTCATTCGGACGACCTGCCACAAACTCTGCAGCTACGTTCTTAGCAGCCTCAAGGCGATTGGGCTTAAGGTCTTCTGCCAGCATAGATGTCGACACGTCCATAGCAAGCATGATGTCGATGCCTTCTACAGACTTATTGTCCCAAGAGTTGCGTGTCTGAGGACGTGCCATGACGCACACAATCATCACAAAAGCAAGGCAACGCAAAAACATCGGTGTATGTACGATGCGCTGTCGCCAACTTTTAGGTGCCTTGTAGTAAGCTACCACTGTGCTGACACGCATCGTAGGTTCGCTATGCTTACGATTGCGCCAATACCATATTATATAAGGTATCAGCAACGTGAGCAGTATAAAGTATTCTTTATTTACAAATTCCATTGTTGTATATTACTTTCGTTACGTATCGTTAGACTCTACATAAGGAGCAACCACACACGATAAATCACATAACCTGCAAGTCCGACGATAGCGACAGCAATAGCGCAAAGAAGCACATTAAGCATGACGCGTGTCTTGCGTGTACGCACCTCTTCCTCACTAAGTGTCGGTTCTATACGCTCTTCTGTAGGAGCATCCTCACGCTTGGTCTGGTCTATAAAGTTGATGGCGTTCAGAAGATTCATGTCTTTCTCGTTGAGAAGTGCCGAATATTTCGCAAACTTCACAAGGTCGGCAGTCATGAACAACTCGCTTAGCTCTGCAAGCATTTTCTCGTCGCCGGCACTACGCAGGTTTTCGAGAATCTCCGAAGAGGTCATCTCCATAGCGTTGAAACCGAAACGCTCGCGTATATACTGGCGCAAGGTGTCTGTAAGCTGCGTATAGTAAGCCTTCTGGTCGTAATCGGATGTATGCGACTCGCCCTTCAAGCGGTTCATCTCGTCCAATGCCTTCTTGTGTGGCGGCACTTTCTTCACGATACGTATGCGGGCAATAATCGGTTTGTTCTGCTTCAGACGTACTATAACCCATGAGCCTAACGCAATAAGTAACAACACAATAAGCGCCATCCAAATAAGCGGCATCCACTCTGCCCAAAGGAACGGATTGTCCTGTACAGACTTCGGTGGAAAAAACTTATCCATATTGAGAGTATCGACATCGCAAGTGATTACCTTAAGTGCTACGGGGTTCGACTTGTAGTTCTTGCCGTCTACCTTTACAGTGATGCCTGGTATAGCATACAATTGCTCATCGAAGCTCGTAAGTGTGAGTATCTTTTTCACACTCCAATAACCATCGACAACTGCCGTATCACCCTTTGTATCATCCAACACCTCAACGCCTGGCACAAGATATTGCGACCGCTTATAGTGCGGATATACAATCTTTGCACCCTGGCGAGCTGTGATGGTCAGTTGAAGATGTGCTTGTTCGCCAATCATAATCGCCACAGAGTCAATCTTAGCCTCGACACCTACCTGCTGCGCGGCAGCCATCGTGAGTGACGACACGAACAATATAAAAGTTATTAATCTTTTCATTGCTTAACTGTTTCTTGATGAAAACAAAGTCATCATCGCTTTCACGAAATCCTCATCGGTAGCTACTGACATCCAGTCGACGTTTGCCTGAGAGAATGTCTCACGAAGTATTGCCTCACGCTCTTTCCAATAGCGTGCATGAGCAGCACGCACTTTCTTGCTTGAGGTATCAATATACATCTCGTTACTCGTTTCTGCATCCTGTACTTTCATAAGTCCTACATCTGGCAGTTGCTTCGCCCAACGGTCGTACACCTGCACAGCCATAAGGTCATGCTTGTTGTTGGCTATCTGAAACTGCTTTAGGAAGTCCTTGTTGTCGTAGAAGTCGCTGATTACGAACGCTGTTGTGCGACGCTTCATCATACGTGTGAAGTAAGCCACCGCTTCACCTATGTCTGTCTTGGTACTTTGTGGGTGAAAGTCGAGCATCTCTCGTATAATATACAGGATGTGCTTACGTCCCTTCTTTGGCGGAATATACTTCTCAATGCGATCGGAGAAGAACACCACACCAATCTTGTCGTTATTCTGCATGGCACTGAAGGCGATGGTAGCAGCAATCTCGGTAGCCATCACCGACTTCATACACTTGCGTGTGCCGAAGTCGAGCGAACCCGAGACATCAATCAACAACATAACGGTGAGTTCGCGCTCCTCCTCAAACACTTTCACGTAAGGCTTGCGGAAACGTGCTGTGACATTCCAGTCTATGTCGCGAACGTCATCGCCAAACTGATACTCGCGAACCTCGGCAAACGCCATACCCCTACCCTTAAAGGCAGAATGGTACTGACCTGCGAATATGTTCTGGCTCAGACCTTTCGTCTTGATTTCTATCTTGCGAACCTTTTTAAGTATCTCTGACGTTTCCATTGTCTTATGTTTAAGGCACCTCTACCTTATTTATTATCTTAGATACGATTCCCTCACTTGTGATATTGCTTGCCTCAGCCTCGTATGAGAGACCTATGCGATGGCGCAGCACGTCGTGTACAACGGCACGCACATCCTCTGGCACTACGTAGCCGCGACGCTTGATGAAAGCATAGGCACGCGCTGCCTTTGCAAGCGAAATACTTGCACGTGGCGAGCCACCGAAGGTAATCATATCTTTCAGTTCGCCCAAGCCGTACTTCTCGGGGTAACGTGAAGCGAAGACGATGTCAGCAATATACTGTTCAATCTTCTCGTCAATATACACCTCTTCAACTACCTCACGAGCCTTCAATATCTCCTCAGCAGTAGTTACGGGCAACACCTTCTTCTCCTCACCACGCAAGTTCTCACGAATAATGAGCTTCTCCTCCTCAAGTGTAGGATAACCGATAACCACTTTAAGCATAAAACGGTCTACTTGAGCCTCAGGCAACTGATATGTACCCTCCTGCTCAATAGGGTTCTGCGTAGCCATCACGAGGAACGGATTCGGAAGTTTGAATGTCTGTTCACCGATTGTTACCTGATGCTCCTGCATAGCTTCAAGCAAGGCACTCTGAACCTTAGCCGGCGCACGGTTAATCTCGTCGGCAAGTACGAAGTTCGCAAATACCGGACCCTTCTTCACCTGAAAGTTCTCGTCCTTCTGTGAATAGATGAGCGTACCGACAACATCGGCAGGCAACAAGTCAGGGGTAAACTGAATGCGGCTGTAGTCGGCATCGATAAGCTGAGAGAGAGTCTTTATGGCGAGAGTCTTTGCCAAACCTGGCACACCCTCCAAAAGGATGTGACCATCGCTAAGAAGCGAGATAAGCAACGACTCGATGAGGTGTTTTTGTCCAACAATCACTTGGTTCATACCAGTCACCAAGTTGGTGACAAAACTGCTTTGCTGTTCTATCCGAGCGTTAAGCTGGCGGATATCTATTGATTCTGACATAATAGTTTATGTTTAATATTTACTCGTTAAATCTTGCACGACCATTACAGCCGCACCATAAATTAAGCGCAAAATTACAGAAATAATAAAACAGAGGCGAAATATATAGACTAAAATATATTAAATAGTCGAAACATTTCACTAATATTGAACAATCTTAAATCGATTTGTCAATTCTGCATACACGCGTTGAACGGGGAAACCCATAACATTATAATAACTGCCGTCCAATCCGGTAACGCCGATATATCCTATCCATTCCTGAATGCCGTAGGCTCCTGCCTTGTCGAATGGTTTATAGTGCTCAATGTAATAATCTATCTCAGCATCGGTCAACTCCTTGAACGTAACCCCCGTCACAACCGAGAAGCTATGCTGCTCCCGTTTTGTCTTCATGCAAACACCAGTAACGACATGATGAGTGCGTCCGCTTATCTTGCGTAACATAACATGAGCCTCAGCTGCATCATGCGGTTTGCCGAGTATGTCGTCACCAACAATCACAACCGTGTCGGCAGTTATCACGAGTTCATCGTCAGCCACTTCATACGCAGCAGCCTTTTCACGCGCAATATACTCTGCAACATCCTTTGACGGCAGTGTATCGGGATACGACTCGTCAACACCCTCTATTACTTTCACTTCAAAATCGATGCCAAGACCAGCAAGAAGCTCTCTGCGTCGTGGCGAATTGCTTGATAATATAATCTTCATCTTTGTATACTATTGCTTGTTGATTACTTCCATCTGTTGACGTACCGACTCCTCATGAACGAGTTCGAATATATGCTTGACAAACTCCGAGTCCATACCGAACAGTTCGCCTTGTGCTCCACGCTTGTCTATTATCTCTTTGTATCGATTAGCCTGCAGAACTGTCATATTATGCTCTTTTTTATAGCAGCCTATCTTGCGACAGATGTTCATACGATTGGAAAGAAGTTCAACAAGATTGTTGTCGAGAGCATCTATCTGCTCACGCAAGCCGTGTATGCCTTCTATGTCAATATGTCCGTCGCGAATTGTAAGTTGCGACAATATATTATAGAGTCCGTCGGGCGTAACCTGTTGTGCTGCATCGCTCCACGCTTCGTTCGGAGAGCAATGCGTCTCCACAATCAAGCCATCGAAACCAAGATCCATAGCCTGCTGACTAAGTGGAGCTATCAGGTTACGTCGACCACCAATATGACTGGGGTCGCAGATTATCGGCAACTCCGGTATGCGGCGGCGCAACTCTATAGGTATCTGCCACATCGGAGCATTGCGATATATCTTGTTGTCGTAACTCGAGAAGCCACGATGAATGGCAGCCAAGCGCTTGATGCCTGCCTGATTGAGACGTTCCATCGCTCCAATCCACAATTCGAGGTCTGGATTTACGGGGTTCTTCACGAGTACGGGAATATCTACACCGCTAAGCGAATCGGCAAGTGCCTGCATGGCGAAAGGGTTGGCAGAGGTACGTGCTCCTATCCAAATAATGTCGATACCATATTCTAACACAAGTTCTACATGCTCGGGGGTAGCAACCTCTGTAGCCACAGACATTCCTGTTTCTTCCTTCACACGCTTCAGCCACGGCAATGCTTTCTCGCCGTGTCCTTCGAAACCGCCTGGTTTGGTACGGGGTTTCCAAACACCAGCACGATACACGTTACAACCAAGCGAAGCGAGTTGTCGGGCAGTAGACATAACTTGTTCTTCTGTCTCTGCCGAACATGGACCAGCTATAACAAAAGGACGCAGCCCACAGCCTTTTATATTTAGAGGGATTAAAGACAAATCCATCGTTTTCAGTTTAAAAGTTGTTATTTTACAAACAAATGTATAACAATTATTTCTATCCTACAAATAAATTATGATTAATTGCTACATTTACATCTTTTCATTGTAACTTTGCGTCTTAATAATAAGAACATTTCGTCTCGCAATATCCAAATATGAATAGTATAGATAATAATAAAGCCGAAGAGATGCTGAAACAAAAGGGTGTACGCCCAACGGCTAACCGCATCCTCATTTTGAAAACGCTGCACAACGAGCATCGCCCCATGAGTCTTTCGACAATGGAGGCAATATTGCTGCCTATGGATAAGTCGAGCATCTTCCGCGTGCTGACACTCTTTCTCGAACACGACATTGTCCATGCCTTCGAAGACGGGAAAGGCGCACTCAACTACGAACTTTGCTCCCATCACGACTCGCACGACCATACTGCCGGCCATGCTCACTTCTATTGCGAGAAATGCACACGCACCTTTTGCTTGAACGACATTCCTGTGGAGCATGTTGACCTACCCGATGGGTTCAAAGCTAACTCCTTGTCATTTATCATTAAGGGCGAATGTCCAGAATGCAGCAGACGCAAGTAAAGGCTTCGACTATAACTTTATGTGATAAAGAGCACTGGTTTTACCAACCGAAAGCTCTATTGTCTGCCATCCATTTTTCTTGTGCCTTAAGTACTTGCTCTATGATATCACGTCCCACTCCGCAACCGCCGCGACGCTGACTTATATACTTGCTTACCGACCTTATTTCCACACTTGCGTCCGCCGGGCAGCAAGGACAACCTACAAGCGACATCACCTCGTAATCAGGAATATCATCGCCGACGTATATAATCTCATCATCAGATAGTGAATATTTAGCCTTGAATTCTTTATAGGTTTTCACCTTCACGCTACAACCCATATACAGTTCCTTCACGCCGAGCATTTCATAACGTTTGCGCACAGCCTCGGTATTTCCACCCGTAATGATGCAGACAATCAGACCAATCTTGCAAGCATACTGTATGGCATAACCATCCTTCAGATTGGCAGTACGCAGAGGTTCGCCCGTAGTATCGACGGTAACAGTATCGCAAGATAACACGCCGTCTACATCAAATATTACAGCACGTATCTTTTTCAAATCGTAATCAATCATTCTTCTAACCTAAATAGTTAAACACAAAGTGCCTATTCTCTATTCTTCAAGATATAATTCGACAGAACGCTATAGACCTCGCTCAGTTCCTTGTTGTCTTCGAGCATAGCAAGATGCTTGCTCACCACTCCCACATCTCCTCTTGAAGCTGGACCGGTCTGCGCTTCCCTTGGATGGAGTCGGTGAAGCTTTGCCACCGTTTCGTCGAGAAGTGGAAGCATCACATCAAAGCTGAGTCCGTGACGTTCAAGTATTTGCGCAGCCATAGCGTTGCACACATTGGCAAAGTTGCAGGAGAAAACTGCTGCTATATGAAGCCATTTGCGTTCAGACTCCGCAAGCTCTCGAACATTATCAGAGAGAAGTCGCGCCAACTCCATTATTATGTCCAAAGTATGTTTGTCGGAAGCCTCAACGAAACACGGAACTGTCCGGAAGTCCACCTCTTTTTGCTTCGAGAATGTCTGCATCGGATAAAGCACGCCATAATGTTCCGCTTTACCAGTGAACATACTCATCGACATTGTGCCTGCGGTATGAACAAAAACGCCATGCTTGCAATGAGCACAAAGCAAATCTATCACATTAAGCATAGCATCGTCTTTAACCGCCACGATATATACATCGGCATCTTTTACCACAGAGTTCCAATCACTTGTTGCACAAGTACCTACAGCATTTGCAAGTGTTTCTGCAGAAGCAAGCGTTCTGCTCCATATCTGCACCGGTGTTTCACCTATATTGGCAAGAGTCTTGGCAATATTGGTAGCCACATTGCCAGCACCTATCATTACTATTTTCATAAGTTCTTTTCCTGTTGTAGCTACAAAAGTAAACAAACTCGCAGAAAAAGCACAGCAAACGAGTCGATTTTTAAAAAAGATTTGCTATTTTTGCCACATGAAAGAAGAGGTAAGTGTTAGTCTGATTACTAAAGCATCCGATTTGCCCGACATTATATGCGATGATTTCTTTCACAGCGTGGAGCTATTCAAGATACTTGAAGTCACGCCAAAACAGAAACCATACATGGCATTAGCAATTGACGGGCAAGGACGTATCGTGGCACATCTCTTGGCAGTAGTGTCTTATCACCACTTGCTATTACCCCCATTTGCTTATTCACATTGTCACATATATGGCGAAGGTGTTTATGCACCAGAAGTGGAAAATAAAGAGGAAATTTTCTCGCTGTTCGTGAAGGCGATAACCGACGAACTTACTCATAAGCTATGCCTTTTTATTGAAATTAGCGATTTGAGTAGTAAGATGTTCGGATATGCCAAACTGCGCGAGAATGGATATTTTCCTATACAATGGCAAAAGATACACAACTCACTACACTCCAAATCCCCTTACGAGCGTCTACCGCAGAAATTGCGCGACAAGCTATCTATAGCCGAACAACGCGGTGCGAAAGCCGAAATCGTAAACTCAGATAGCAAAGAGCTGCAACAAGCAGTGAAACTCATGCGCCATTATTTCAGACTAAAACCTCGTCGCACGGTGCGTAATTCAAAACTCTTCGAGCATTTAGCTACAAGCAAGCAATGCAAGATATTCGCAACTAAATACAAAAATCGCGTCATAGGCACCTGCGTATGCTTCTTTTTCGGCGGCAACGCCTATATGTGGCAGTTGGCTTCACTCCGTAAGAGCTTTATGATGCTCTACCCTGCTTCATATACGGTATGGTCTGCGCTGAAGTATGCACACGAACAAGGCTTTGCACATATGTACTTCCTCGATGCCGGTCTGCCTTTCAAACGCAACCCTATGCGAGAGTTCATCTTAAACTTCGGTGGCAAACAAGTTGCAGAATATCGTTGGTTCCGAATACAGATTCCTTGGATTGGAAAATTCATGGATTGGTTCTACAACGAGTAGCAAGAGCAAATAGCTCGTTGTACTATACGATAACACCATCGACTTTGAAACATTTAAATATAATCAATTAGATAAACAAAAATAAAAACTCAATAACAATGAAAGCACTCATAGACAGAATTCTGAAAGATGGCAAATGCTACCCTGGTGGCATCCTCAAAGTAGACAAATTCATTAATCACCAGATGGATCCTAACTTAATGAAGGACATCGCCGTAGAGTTCATACGTCGCTTTGCAAGCACAAAGGTGAACAAGATTCTTACTATTGAGGCATCGGGCATTGCACCAGCTATAATGATGGGATTTCTGATGAACCTCCCCGTAGTATTTGCAAAGAAGAAAAAGCCTAACACGCTTGACAACATGCTTGCCACGAAGGTCACTTCGTTCACTAAGCAGCGCGACTACGACGTGGTTATCTCACGCGATTATCTTTGCCCCGATGACCATGTCATATTCATCGACGATTTCCTTGCTTATGGCAACGCAGCAAAGGGTATCATCGACCTCTGCAAGCAGTCGGGAGCCACACTCGAGGGCATGGGATTCATTATCGAGAAAGCATTCCAGGACGGTGGACAATATCTGCGCGAACAAGGTGTGCGTGTAGAGTCGCTTGCTATAATCGAATCGCTTGAGAACTGCGAGATAAAGATTAAAAACGCATAATGAGGAACGACATCCAACTCCTCGAACTGCTCCTAAAAGACCAATCGCTCAGTTTGCCCAATGAAAACACATATATTTCATGGGCAACTGACGATTATTGCGTCACTGACGAGATGGACGACAATAGCCCATTTGCGTTTAACGCACAAATCACTCCTGAGTTAATCAGTAGCCACCCGGATCTTATACAACCACGTATAAAGAAGCAACCATCCATGCAGACTTCTCGCTCGAAGTCGCGTGCTGAAGTGTTCACTCCTGCATGGATATGTAATGCACAGAACAACCTTATCGACGAACAATGGTTTGGCAGAAAAGATGTATTCAATACCGAATATATAAATGAGGAAGGCGAACACAGATGGCTAACATCCAAGCCACCTATCGTGTTTCCGGCAAAACGCTCATGGATGTCGTACGTGAGGGCAAGACGCATGGAGATAACTTGCGGAGAAGGGCCGTATCTTATTTCGCGCTATGATGCCACCACTGGTCGACTAATTCCTATCAGCGAACGTATTGGTATGTTGGACCGCAAGTTTCGCATAATAAACGAGAATACCCCTTCCGAGCCGACAAAGGCTAACAAACGTCAATGGATACGCAAAGCTTACCAAGCACTTCAGTCGATATATGGCTTCGACAGTCAGGGCGACAACGTCTTTCTTACACGTGAGTCACTATTCCTTTCGTTCTGTGAATACTACACCGAACGTTGGCATCGACACCCACACCGCGATGCCGTATTGAAGGCTGCAGAAATCATTTCGTGGAACATTTGGCAAATGGATGGACTGAACTTCAACGTTCCCAACTCCGACCATTACGCCATAATCATGGAATGGCACAATACCGAACCACTGAGTGGCAAGAAAATGACTTACAAAGACATTATGAAATAGGCTTACGACTATAATAGTCACAACTAAAATACAAAACAAGAATGATATCAACAGAAAACATAGTATTCCGAACCGAACAAGAAGAAGCTATCGACTTCACTGTGGCGACACTGAAACGCTCACGTAAGGTACTTTGGAATGCAAAGATGCGCTTCGGTAAAACGCTTTGCGCCATCGAAGCAGCACATCGTCTTGGGTACAGACGCACACTCGTGCTCACTCATCGCCCTGCTGTGCGACAAGAGTGGTTTGACTCTATTGAAAAACTGCAGCTTGAAGGCTGGCTGTACGGCAGCAAGACAACATCTGCTATGCCCGAAGAGGAACGCAAACGTCGCGGAGCGTCGTTTGCCGAACTTGAAGACATAGCCAAAGACCCTGCAACCCACTACGTCTATTTCGCATCAATGCAGGACTTACGCTCTTCAAAGCGCGTGAACCAGCAGAAAGGTATTGTGAAGAACGATGATGTATTCTCTGCAAAGTGGGATTTTCTTATTGTTGACGAAGCACACGAGGGTATCACAACACGCCTTGGCAACGACGTTATCGCCGAACTACAGAAACGCCGTAGTCTGCGCACGCTCTATCTCTCGGGCACACCCTACAGCATCCGCCAGACCTTCGACACCACAGACGTGTACAACTGGGACTATTGCATGGAGCAACGTGCAAAGGAGCAGTGGGATATCTCTAACAGCGGTGCAGCCAACCCGTATGCAAATATGGCACGTATGAACATCGTCACTTATAATCTGCGCAACACCTTCGCACCTTATTTCCTTACAGACAACGAAGGCTTTAACTTTTCCGAGTTCTTTCGTGTTGACGAGGCGCAGACGTGCTTTGTGCACGAAGCCGACGTAAGAAAATTCGTAAACCTTCTCGCAACCGCTCCGCTGTATCCATTCGCCGATAAAGCGATGAGCCTATCGCTGTGCCATACCCTTTGGTATGTGCCTGGTGTCAACGCGGCTCATTGTCTTGCACAGATACTCGCTGAGCCAACTGCAGATAATCCGTTCCGTAACTATAAGGTCGTAAATGTTGCCGGTGATAGCGTTTCTTCTCAAACATCTCCTCTTGAGGAGGTAAGAACCGCTATCAGCACTAATGAACGCACAATAACATTATCGTGCGGACGACTCACTACTGGTGTCTCTGTACCAGAATGGACTGCCGTATTCATGCTCGCTGGCTCTGCCGACACTGGTTGCGCTCATTACTTCCAGACAATCTTCCGCTGCCAGAGTCCGTATCGCGAGGGCATAAAAGCAGAGTGTTACACATTCGACTTCTCACCGACACGAACACTCACCGCCATCGACCAATATATCAGCAACAATCTTGCATCTACTGAGCACGAAGCACGTGTGCAGAAGCTCACTGAATTCCTGCACTACTGCCCTACTATCGTTATCGATGGTGGCAAACGCAACCGAATGGACACGGATACATTCATCCGAAACATCAACACCTCTTACTCTACAAGCCTCATCCGCAATGGTTTCCACGGCGACTGTCTGTACACCGACCTGAACAATCTCGGCAAGAACGACCTCCGTCTGCTCGACGAGGTGGCAGAAGCTATGGCTAATGCAGTACTTGAAGAGCGTCGTCAGAGGAATAACGACATACAGTCTGCCAAGAAACAGACGAAGAAAGCAAAAGACAAGACGGCTGAAGATGCGGCAAAGCAGAATGACATTCCTAACACGCAGGCAAGAGAAAATGCAAGCATAACTCGCCTCACACCGCGTCAGCGTGCCATTGCCATACTCAGTCAGATATCCACTCGCTTCCCTATTATGATATATGGTACGGTGGATAATATCGAGGGGCTGACTATCGACTCATTCTTGCGCAACATCGATGCAGAGTCGTGGCGTCATTTCATGCCACGTGGTATCACCATGCAACTTTTCAAGCGCCTTAAGCATCTCTATCGCGAGGACATCTTTGTAGCAACAGCCAAGGCTATTGTTGCACGCTTGCGTCATGCCGACACACTTCTCCCAGACAACCGCATTGCTGAGATTGCGAGCATCCTCTCCGACTTCTCATACCCCGATCGCGAGACTATCCTCACACCATGGAATGTCGTAAATCGTCATCTCTCTGACACACTCGGTGGCTACTGCTTCTTTGACGATAAGTTTACGAAGCCACTTGCTCAGCCACGCTTTGTTTACAACGAAGGCGTGACCAACCGTACGCTGATGAACCCCAACGCACAGATACTCGACATCTGCTCAAAAACTGGTCTTTACTCGCTTTACGTAGCTTATTCTTTATATAAGGTGCGCAGCAGTCAGTCGCAAGGTCTGTTCGACATGCTGTCCGACCAAGAATCGTGCTCGATGTGGAAGGAAATTGTTGAGCATAACATCTTTGCTGTCTGCAAAACTGCTATGGCAGCCAGCATAACACGCCGCACTCTCGTTGGCTTCGATAGCAATGTACGACCAAACATACTCACCATACCCGACCTCAACAGTCAAGTAATTGTGTACAAAGCGAAGCTCGCAAGCACCATCAGCGACCCACAAAACTATCCCAATTTAAGCACCAATCAGCAAATGAAATTCGACGCAATCATTGGCAATCCACCATATCAGATGAACATCGGTGAGAAGAAAGACAACTACGGCATACCTCTCTACAACCAATTTGTAGACATAGCCCGTCAGATGCGCCCACAATTCATCACAATGATTACCCCTTCACGATGGTTCACGGGCGGACGCGGACTCGATCAGTTCCGTCAATCAATGCTTGGCGACACACACATACGCGCCATCTTCGACTATGTCGACTCAAAGGACTGCTTCCCTACCGTAGACATCTCCGGAGGCGTAAGCTATTTCCTGTGGGACGCGAAGCACAAGACAACATGCCAGTTTACGAACCACTTTGGTGGCAACGCCAACACGCTGCCTCGTAAACTTGACGAGTTCAACATCTTCGTGCGCAACAATGGTGCGCTATCGCTCATCCACAAGGTGAAGGCTATGTCGAAGACCATGCTCAACGCGCAGATTAGTCCGCAGACTCCGTTCGGCTTCGTATCTACATACCGTGGCACAGCTCAGCCTGACACTGACCCTACAGCCGTCATGCTGAAGTCGTCGGGCGAACCATCTTACGTTCTGCGTGATGACATCAAGAAAAACCAGCAGTGGGTTGACCTCCATAAGGTTATATTCTCGAAGGCTACATGCGAACATGCCGGCACCCCCGACCGCAACGGACAGTACCGCGTGCTCTCCGCCCTCGCCATACTGCAACCGCAATGTGTCTGCACGCAGAGCTACCTCGTTGCAGGTGCTTATCCTACAGCGCAGGAGGCAGAGAACTTGCTCACCTATCTGAAGACCAAGTTTGTACGCTATCTCATTCTGCAGACTATAACTTCGCAAGACCTCTCGCCGGAGAAGTTCATGTTTGTGCCGCTGCAGGACTTCACAGCTGCATCAGATATAAATTGGAGTGCTGCCATTGAGGAAATAGACTCGCAACTCTACGAAAAATATGGTGTGGATGAGGCGGAGAGAAGCCTTATAGAAAACACTATTAAGGATATGTAAAGTAATCGGACACCGAACGCCGCCCGATCGGACGGCGAACGCAATCTATGCAGACAGCGGACGCAACCCAATCGGGTTGCGTCCGCTATACCATAACTAAGGTTTTACTTTAGAACTACTAAACAATAACTTTAAAGCCGCTTAACCGTAACTTTTAAATGGCTTAACCGCAACTTATGCATCGTCAGAATAAAGATTGTTCACATCAAGTATATTAAGTTCAAAAGCCTTAACAACAAGACGCGTTGCGTTTACTCCCATTCCGCCGTTGCCATTAGGGAACAAACGCTGAACCAGTTCGTTCTGCCTTTTCTCCAGACTCTTCACGCCAAACGGCATTGTACGCAGTTGCGAAATCTGGTCTTTTGTGTATCCCAACGCCAAATGACGCAGAAAGCGTTCATCGTATTCGTCAATCTCGTAGCGTATAAGTGCTTCTTGATGATCCATCTGCTGCTGTATTGTGTCGCAGAACTTGTCTACAATCTTTTTAAGAATAGGCTGATTGAAAACATACTTCTTGCCATTCATCACGCTCAGCACATCGTCGCGTGTGAGCAGTTCGCCACTCTTCAGAATGATGCCGTCGCAATGGGCGTGCAGAGCATCTACCCACAACTGCTCGTTGAGTATCTCACCTGTGAAGATAAGCACCTTCACATTCTTATGCTCCGTCTTCAGCTTCTTGCAAATCTCCACACCGATGGTTGTGCTTCCACCAAGGCCGAGGTCGAGAAGCACAAGGTCGGGCTTGTTGGATGCGAACACTTCCCAGAACGAGTCCTCCGAATTGGCTGTAGCTATAATCTCTGCCTCGGGCACCTCGCTATGCAGGAGTCCTTCTGTGCCTTTGAGTTCGAGCAGCACGTCCTCCACTATGATAACTTTAAACTTTTCCATATCTCTTTCTTTATATAAATTACTATTGTTGATGTGCCGTCACTTGCGGTCTTTGTCTCTACTCCGCAACCTCGTGCACGATAATACTCACCAATGTCGCGCATTATCTGACAAAGCACAAGGTAGTCGTATATTGACTGCTGATTGCTGGCTGCAGGGTACTGCGAAGCGAGATTGAATACCAGTTTCAAATACCCATCGTCGGCATCCAACTCTATCGGTTTCAGTTGTCTTCCTCCATTCGTTCGCTTCAACAGTACAAACACGTATTGCATCGCAACACTCGGTTCAAACGACGACATTGTCTGCGCCACTCGAACAGTTTGGCTTAGCAGCGTTGTGTACATTGTTTCGTAGTAGGAAGCTATCTCATCCAATGCAGCCAAGAGTTCCTTTTCAGACATAGAGGTGCTACTACTGCGAGCTTGCAATATCTGCTTCAGACGCGATGGGTAGAACATTGTCTCGTGCTTCAACGTCGAAAGGCGGTTGTCAAGGATATTGTTTATGACGTAAAGGCGGTCGCGATTGACCGTGATACGCTTCGTGTTTTCCTCCAGTATAACCAACTCCTGCTCCATGGCAGCGGTCTTTGTGACATCCTCTGAGAGAACTTGACAGATACGATTCACTATGCCCGAAATCTGTGTGGTATTCTTATTCATCACCGCAATCTGCTTCGAAACCTTTATGTCATTCTTCCACAAGGCTCTGATTTGTCTAACCTTCATATTCGACGACAGATTATCCGATTGCAATAATTCGTTAATCTGCTCGATACGTTCGATACATAAATTATAGAAACGCTTATGGCGATAGTACAGGAAGTAGTAGGCAGGGAACACGGCAAGCAGCAACAGCACGAGCAACGCTATCGCTACATTGCGATTGCTCTCAGCACGCTGCATTGTCTGTACATACGTAGCAATAGAGCGGTCGGCACTACACTCGCGAAAGAGCTTCGTGAACACCTGATTGTTATATGTGTACAAATCGATGTCATGCACGGCAAGAGCCGCAACCGCAACCTCATTACGCAGGGCAAGAAGCAAGCTATAGTCCATCTTTACACTGTCACGAAACCACTTCAGTTCGATAGCTTCGTCTGCATCCGTACCTTTAAGCATCATTCCACGTGCGCCGTTGCTTATAAGCATACTGTCTGCAAACAAGTGGTTAAGCACTCGTATGCAGCTATCCGACAACTCCAACGTGCGATGATAGTTGCCTGACACATTATTATAATATATACTATCGACCAACGTATTTGCCTGTCTTGTTCTATCATTTTCGTTAATTACGACCCCCATAGAATTGGTCTTTGCACACGAACAGAACACACTTAGGAGCAATGCGCAAAGCATGAGCACTTTCTTCATGCCTTTAGGCAATCGGAAGAAGACACGGCTACCACTACCTTCTTCGCTCTCTGCTCCAATGGAACAAACGCTAAAGAACGAGCTCATCTTCTTATACTTCTCTACGATTCCCTTACAGTTGAGAAGTCCGAAACCATGACCACCTTCTTTCGTCGTATCATTGGAGTCGGTTATATAGCGAGGTTTGAACAAAGAGTCGAGTTGTTCCTTGTCCATACCCTTACCCGTATCTCTAACTGACACCTCAACATAACTGTCGGTTTCCTCAGCATACACATCAATACTGCCACCATTGGGAGTGAAGCGGCGTGCGTTCTCCGCAATAGTGTTGAGCATAAAGAGAGTCAGCACCTTATCTGCCTTCACAACACTTTCGGTCGGCACAATATTAAGTGCTATGCCCTTGAGCTTGTATTCTATATCACTACTACGTAGAGTGTCGAACAGTGTTTGCAAAGCAAAACTCTCTATGCGCAACGCTATCTCGCCCTGCTTCAGTTTCACCCAATCGGTAAGTCGCTCGTTTGTTTGCTCTATGGAAGAAGCCAACTGACCGATGTACTCATAGCGACTATTGCGTTGTTCGGTTGTTTCCTTATCATACGAAAGCATCTTCACTTCGTGCAACAAACGATTGATAAGCGGAGCAACTGACGATGCCAAAGACACCTTGGCACGTTGCTCAATATTCTTCTCCAAGTAGTGCTCGTACTGATTCTGAAGAATGGCTATCTGCTCGCGCCTCTCCTCATACTCCACCTCAGTACGTTCGTAATAGTTGGAACGTGCTTTCTGCCAATCTTCAAGTGGTTGCAGCAGAGTGTTTATCGGGAACTCAGCGGCTTTCTTTCGTGTCTTATAGACGAAGAATGCCATAGCCACAATGAGCAGAATGATTGCCACAACCACAATCGCAATCATGATGTCTTGCTTACGTAACGAAGAAGCGAGTTGTTCGGCACGTGCCTCAAGCATACGATCCTGGCGTGTGTACTCCTGGATGTCAAGATAGGCATTGCGATTGTAGTCGCTCATTTTTTTGTTGTCGAGTGCCGAATATACAATTGACATCTGCTCACGAATGGACGCGACAAGGTCGGGAGCAGCATTTATGGTTGTGTCGTTGGCAATAGCGTTTTTCAGACAGATAAGTGCCGACTTATTGTCGCCAACCTTGCGGAATGCCTCCGACAAAGTACGCCATGCGCCTGCAATCTGATACACATCGCCATATTTCTTGAACAACTCCAATGCTCGCTCCGCAAGATTGCCGGCAAGCAGAGTGTCTGGCATATTATCAACATTGAGGAAATTGATTTCTGGACGGAAGTTCTGCATAAGGAACTCACGTCTGCCTTCGTCTTGCAACTTCTCGCTCAATGCCTGCATAGAGTTCGCCTCCCAATAGATATAACCACACTGGCGAGCAAGCATATAGCAACGTATGAGGTAGTTGAACTCTGTACGCATCAGTTCATCATGCTGTTGGCCTTGCAATATACCGCCCGAACCTACAGTATAATAATATGTCAGCAACTGTGGCATATCGCTCATCAGCAGGGCATCTTCCTCGATATTCAGTACCGCCTCCGATGCTCCACGCGGTTGACCGATATAATATAAATAGGTAGAGAGCACTATCCAATACTCTGAACGTGCATACACAAAACGCTTACGTTCCGCTGCCGACAGATTGGCATACTCCTTTTCTATCTTCTGCATGTGCTGCAAAGCATAATGGCGTTCGTGGTAGAAATTCTTATTCTCCGACTTGCGCTGACAAAGACGCATAAGCTGCACACGACTTATCATCAACTCAATCTCATCGTCGGTAGACTTAACCGCCTCGTTGAGTATTCTCTCGGCTTCTCCGTATTGCATCTTTGCAATGTAATAGAAAGCCAAATCGTTCATGGCGTGTGCCCACGCTTTCGATTTAGGCACAGACAACGACAGAGCCTTCTCCGCATACGTCTTCGTTGAATCCAGACTCTTATAATGTACTTCGTAGGCTCGTTCATTCAAACCTACTACTTCTTTGTCGCTATAGTCAGAACACGAGGCTGTCAGCATGACCAAACAAACAAGCCATGACACAACTGCGAAATATCGAGATTTGAATATTTTCATATACCAAAAATTTAAATACAAAAGTAGACAAAAAACTCCATTTACTTGCACACTCCGAAATAAAACTTTAACTTTGAAACGCTATATTATGCAGCAAACGATAATCACTATATAGTATATAACGTTATTCATGTATTAAAACAAACGACAATGATAAAACGACTTCTTTCTTTCCTTGATGCATCGCCAGTGAATTTTCTGGCTGTCAAGAATATTGCAGATACACTTGCGGCTAATGGTTTCCACCGTATCAACCCTGCACTGCCATTGGGCGAAGTGAAGAGTGGCGACCGCTTCTTCGTTACCAAGAACGACTCTTCTATCTATGCTTTCCGCATAGGCAACAAGCCTATCGCTGACGCAGGTTTTCACATGATTTGCGCTCACTGCGACTCGCCAACTTTCCGCATCAAGCCTAACGCAGAAATGCTTACAGAGGGCGGCATCGTGAAGCTGAATACCGAGGTGTACGGAGGTCCGATAATGTCTACATGGTTCGACCGTCCGCTTACTCTCGCCGGTCGCGTGATTGTCAGAGGTGAAGACGTTATGCAGCCCGAGACTCTGTTGCTGCACATCAAGCGCCCACTGCTGCAGATTAGCAACTTGGCTATACACTTCAACCGCCAGGTGAATGACGGCGTAGCACTCAGCAAGCAGAAGGATGTGCTGCCGTTGCTCGGACAGATTACAAGCCAACTCGAAGCTGGCAATCTCTTGATGAACGTTATTCTTGAGGAGTTGAACAGCACTGCAGCAGGTCGCCAATTCTGCGCTAAAGACGTTCTCGACTTCGACCTCTACCTCGCTGACGCAACTCCGGCATGTACATTCGGCGTACACAACGAGTTTATATCGTCTGGCAGACTCGACGATCTCTCTATGTGCTATGCAGGTCTTGAAGCACTCATTGCTTCCGATACAACAGACACGACGCAAGTGCTTGCCATCTTCGACAACGAAGAGACTGGTTCACAGACAAAGCAGGGCGCAGGCAGTCCGTTCCTCGCATACATACTAAAGCGTATTGCAATGTCACAAAGTCATACAGAGGAAGCGTACTATCAAGCCGTTGAACGTGCCTTTATGATTTCGGCAGACAATGCTCACGCTTGGCACCCGAACTACCCTGAGAAGTACGACCCGACGAACCACCCAATGCTTGGCGGTGGACCAGTTATCAAATTCAACGCTGCACAGAAGTACGCATCGGATGCTGTTTCGGCTGCGGTCTTTGCTGGATTATGTGAGAAAGCAGGCGTACCATGCCAGCGCTTCGTAAACCATAGTGACGTGGCAGGCGGTAGTACCTTGGGCAACATTCTTGCATCATCTATCCCACTGCGTGGTGTAGATATGGGTAATGCTATACTTGCAATGCATAGTTGCAGAGAAACAGGAAGCGTGGTTGACCACGAGTACTGCGTGAAGGTATTTACCGAATTCTTTTCGTAAAGCCCTAACGTTATGACAATGAACACAACAACCATCTCCCCTTCGCGCGACCCGATGGGCAGTGCTATCAGCGACTACTATAAGAACGGAAGAGCAACACATCTGCGTGTGCTCTCTTCCATGTTCGAAGAGGACGAGATGCCTATAGCTCATCTGTTCCGCTCAGAACAAGAGATGCCACAACTTGAAAAACGAGCCTTAACGCTTGTGCGTGGCAGAGTGTTGGACGTGGGTGCAGGAGCCGGATGCCATGCTCTTGCGTTACAGGAGCATGGATTTGAGGTGAAAGCCATTGACGTTTCACCGCTAAGCTGCGACGTGATGAAGGCTCGTGGAATAGAAGACGTAGAGTGTGTAAACCTTTTCGACACACAGCTGCAAAGCAAGTTCGACACAATTCTTTTGCTGATGAACGGCACAGGCATTGCCGGCAAACTATCACGCTTACCATTACTACTCAATCGTCTGAAAGAACTGATGACTGAAGGTGCACAGATTCTTATCGACTCCAGTGACCTTAAGTACATCTACGAGAACGAGGACGGATCAATGGATATAGATCTTGGCGGTAACTACTATGGCGAAGTAGACTATCAGATGGTTTATAAGAATGTAAAAGGCGACTCGTTCGACTGGCTATACGTAGACCCTACGCTCCTAACAGCAAGTTGCGAACAATGCGGACTGAAATGTGAGATTATCGAGAAAGGTGAACATTACGACTATCTCGCACAAATAACAGTAACGAAATAATCAATTTGAACAAAATAAAGAAGAATGAATAAACGCGAATATGCTAAGACAAACCTCGATTGGCTTGCCGCAAAGGCTGAGGAAGAAGGCGTAATGGCTCTTCCTGAAGGTATATATTATAAGGTGTTAAGCTCTGGCAATAACGACGGTAAACACCCTACACCACGTTCCATCGTTACGGCTCACTACACCGGTCGCACCATAAACGGCAAGAAATTCGACTCGAGTCGTGGCGGTACTCCTATTGCTTTCCGCTTGAGCGACCTCATAAAAGGTTGGATTGTAGCCATGCAGCAGATGTGCGTAGGCGATAAATGGGAAGTGTATATCCCAGCAAACATGGGATATGGCAAATTCTCGCAGCCAGGAATACCAGGCGGCTCTACACTTATATTTGAAATAGAATTATTAGGAATAGCGTAGTAACTGCTACACTATTCCTTTTTTATTAGTCGAGAAGCGTTGAGGCTCTCACACGCGACAACGTCTCCGGTGTCATCTGCAGATAGCTTGCTATGTACACAAGCGGAGCACGAAGCACCACCTGTGGCATGAGCTTGCACAACTTCTTGTAGCGGTCTTGTGCCGTCTCAAATCGCACAAGGTCGGCATGTACCTGAGAAGTGATAAGACTCTCCTCAAGTATCTTGCGGTATAGTATCTGTATGTTGACATTGTGCAGGGCTACCCGCTCAAGGTCAACCTTTGGAAGAGCATATACAAGAGTGGGGTCGAGGGTTTCTATCTGCAGGTGTGTCGGTTCCTCCTTAAAGAGACTCTCAATACACATCACTATAGAATGATCCTGACCCAAATGCTCTGTCACTTCCTTGCCATGCTTGAAGTAGAACTGACGCATCAATCCACGGTCGATATAGTAAAAATTACGACACACGTCGCCCTCTTTAAGCACCAATTCACCCTTCTGGTACTTTATCGGGACAAGAATGCTTTCAAGGGCATCAAGCTCTTCATGCGTCATAGTACTGTATCTTCGCGCTAACTCGCGAGCAACATCGCGAGTATTGGCGTTGAACTTCTCTTTCATAAGATACTTTCCTTTCTATTATTTTAGTAAACAGTTGTTTATAAGTAGTCTAATAGACCTGTCAATTAGTCGAGCTTAAGCACAGCAAGGAATGCTTTCTGCGGTACCTCTACATTACCTATCTGCTTCATACGCTTCTTACCCTTCTTCTGCTTCTCAAGCAACTTACGTTTACGGCTGACGTCACCACCATAACACTTTGCTGTAACGTCCTTGCGCACACACTTGATAGTTTCACGAGCCACAATCTTTGCACCGATAGCAGCCTGAATTGCAATATCGAACTGCTGACGCGGAATGAGGTCTTTGAGTTTCTCGCACATCTTGCGACCAATAGTCACTGCGTTGTCCTGGTGTGTGAGTGCCGAGAGAGCATCCACGGGTTCACCATTGAGTAGGATATCAAGCTTTGCAAGACGCGACGGACGGAAACCATCAATATGGTAATCGAATGATGCGTAACCCTTGCTTATTGACTTCAACTTGTCGTAAAAGTCGATAACAATCTCACCAAGCGGAAGCATGAAGTGCAGTTCAACACGATTGCCACTCACATACTCCTGATTGATAAGCTCGCCACGTTTGTCAAGACAGAGCGTCATAATCGGACCGATGAAGTTGGTGGTCGTAATGATAGTAGAACGGATATACGGCTCCTCGATATGGTCAATCATCGTCTGCTCGGGTAATCCGGATGGGTTATGCACCTCTTTCACATTTCCTTGTTTGTCATATACCATGTACGACACATTGGGAACCGTAGTGATTACATCCATATTAAATTCGCGATCAAGACGTTCCTGCACAATCTCCATGTGCAAGAGGCCGAGGAAACCACAACGGAAACCGAAACCAAGAGCTACGGACGACTCAGGAGCGAATGTCAGTGAGGCATCATTAAGTTGCAGCTTCTCAAGCGAAGCACGCAGGTTTTCGTATTCGCTCGGATCTATCGGGTAGACACCAGCAAACACCATTGGTTTCACTTCTTGAAATCCAGCAATCGCCTTATCGCATGGACGTGTGACATGTGTAATGGTATCGCCCACTTTCACTTCCGTTGCGTCCTTAATACCAGAGATGATATAACCAACCTCACCTGTCTTGAGCACATCGCGAGGCACCATATCCATCTTCAGTACGCCTACCTCATCGGCTACGTATTCCATACCAGTATTGAAGAACTTCACCTTATCGCCCTTACGTATCTCGCCATTCTCTATCTTGAAGTAAGCAATGATACCACGGAACGAGTTAAACACAGAGTCAAAGATAAGCGCCTGAAGCGGAGCTTTCGTGTCACCATTAGGATGCGGCACTCGCTCTACGATTGCAGCAAGCACTTCGTCGACGCCCTCACCGGTTTTACCCGACGCGCGCAGAATATCCTCACGTTTGCATCCAATAAGCTCTATAATCTCATCCTCCACCTCGTCTGGCATTGCGCTCGGCATGTCTATCTTGTTGAGCACGGGGATAATCTCCAAATCGTGCTCGATAGCCATATAGAGGTTAGAGATAGTCTGTGCCTGCACGCCTTGTGTAGCATCGACTACGAGTAATGCGCCTTCGCAGGCAGCAATGCTTCGCGACACCTCATAAGAAAAGTCAACGTGTCCCGGAGTGTCGATAAGATTCAATATATACGTTTCGCCATTATGCTTGTACTCCATCTGGATAGCGTGACTCTTAATGGTTATACCACGCTCACGTTCCAGATCCATGTTATCCAACATCTGGCCTTCAGTTATCTTGATTGTTTGTGTACGCTCTAACAATCGATCGGCAAGTGTAGACTTGCCGTGGTCAATATGAGCAATAATACAGAAATTCCTTATATTATTCATTGATATATATCAGTTTTTACGTGCAAATTTACTTATTTTTTCTGACAATTAGGTATCTTTGCATAAGAAAAACAACTAAGAAAAATGAAAACGTTTTTATATTGTACTATAGCAAGTGCTATACTGCTCTGCAGTTGCCACGAAAGTATTGAAAAGCGCGCCCAGCGCGAGGCACGTGAATACACAGAAAAGAACTGCCCCACCCCAGTTCTTAACTATATGCGTACCGATAGTGTTGTCTTTGATGTCAACACAAGAACCTATCATTATTACTTCTCGGTGATGAATGATTTGGACGATGCAAAGATATTCGAGTTAAACCGCAAGCTGATTGTTGACAACTTCGTAAAGCAAGTGGACGAAAGCACAACATTGCGTGCGTACAAAAAAGAAGGTTTCAACTTCGCATGGACACTACGTTCGGGCAAAGACCCAAAAGTTACTTACTACGAGAAAGTGTACACACCAGAAGAGTACAACAAGTAATTAAGAGTTGAGAGTTGGTATAGTTGAGAGTTGAGAATTGAGAGTTATGATATGTATAATTCCAACAACTTCAAAACAATCATTGGTAATCATAACTCCCAACTCTCAATTCTCAACTCTCAACTCTCAATTCTCAATTCTCAACTGGACAAACTCTACGGCAGTTTCGGATACTTGCTGAAGTCGGGCTTGCGCTTTTCGAGGAATGCCTTGCCACCTTCCTGTGCTTCATCAAGCATATAATAAAGCATTGTTGCGTCGCCGGCAAGTTCCTGAATACCAGCCTGTCCATCGAGCTCCGCATTCAGACCTGCCTTTATCATACGCAGAGCGAGCGGCGAACGCTCCATCATTGTTTCTGCCCACTCTACGCAGGTATCCTCAAGCTCGTCGAAAGGCACAACCTTGTTCACCATGCCCATACGCTCTGCTTCAATAGCCGAATACTGACTGCAGAGAAACCATATCTCGCGAGCCTTCTTCTGGCCTACGATACGAGCCAAATAGCTTGCGCCGAAGCCTGCATCGAACGAACCCACCTTCGGTCCGGTCTGTCCAAAAATTGCATTATCGCTCGCAATAGTAAGGTCGCACATCAGATGAAGCACGTGACCACCACCTATAGCGTAACCATTGACCATAGCGATAACCGGCTTTGGCAGCGAACGAATCTGCTTCTGCACATCGAGCACATTTAGACGAGGCACTCCGTCCTCACCCACATAACCACCACGTCCCTTCACGTGCATATCACCACCCGAACAGAACGCTTTGTCACCTGCACCAGTAAGGATTACAACGCTAATGCGTTGCGCCTCACGACACCATGCAAAGGCTTGTGACATCTCCCACGTGGTGCGTGGGGTGAATGCGTTGCGGTAGCGCGGACGATTTATTGTTATCTTCGCTATACCATTATATTCTTCGAAGAGAATCTCCTTAAAGTCAAAACCCTCAATGGTTTTCCAGTTTCTTGTCTCCATATATTCCTTGTTTATTATATAATAAGATGCGCTGTGTCACGACAGCACCAAAGTTAGTAGCCCATTTGCTCCAAGGCAGTAGCGAGTTGGTCAGGACAACTTGTGTCCTTGCTGCCGCAGGTGATGCCCTTGAGCGTATTCTTTATCTCTGTAGCCGGCTTGCCGATGGCGAGTGCGCAAATACCTTTAAGGTTACCGCTGCAGCCGCCGAGGAAAGAGAGGTTGCGGATGATGCCGGCTGCATCAACGTCGATAGTGATAAGTCGGCTGCATGTGCCACAGGTTACGTATTCTAAGTGATTCATAACTAATATTGTTGTCTTCTAAAGCATTCCGCAGGAACAATACTTGCGGAACATCTATGTTCAACTAAAAAAGAGTGGCTGTAGCCAACCACTCTTTTCATTCTTACTCAGCCTCTTCCGGCTTCATGTTTGTGTAAACGTTCTGTACATCGTCGAACTCCTCAAGACGTTCAACCATCTTGTCGATAGTAGCACGCTGCTCAGCGTCGATGTCCTTAAGGTCGTTAGGCACGTATGTGAACTCGCCACCGATATCTTCGAAACCCTGCTCCTCAAGGAACTTCTGTATCTGTGCGTAAGCCTTTATGTCATCACCATAGATAGTGATTGTACCTTCCTCATCGTCCTCGTCGAACTCATCCTCTACGTTGAAGTCGATGAGCTCAAGGATAAGCTCTTCCATATCTACGCCGTCCTTCTTCTTGAATGTGAACACACACTTGTGATCGAAGAGATAAGAGAGTGAACCTGTTGTACCGAGTGTACCATTGAACTTGTTGAACACCGAGCGAACGTCGCCTACAGTACGTGTAGTGTTGTCAGTAAGCGTGTCAACAAACACAGCGATACCGTGAGGACCATATCCCTCGTATGTTACTTCCTTGTACTCGCTCTGGTCTTTACCCATTGCGTTCTTGATAGCACGCTCGATGTTGTCTTTCGGCATGTTCTCACGCTTACATGTAGCGATGATAGAACGGAGTGACGGGTTGTTCTCAGGTTCCGGACCGCCAGCCTTAACAGCGATAGCGATCTGCTTACCCAGACGGGTGAATGTCTTAGCCATGTGGCCCCAACGCTTCAGCTTTGTAGCCTTGCGATATTCAAATGCTCTTCCCATTTTTGTATATTGTTTTTTATTGTTTATTATCTGAGTTCTGCTCCCAACTTTGACTTCAAGTTGCTGATGAGCTTCGTCATAATTGCCTCAATCTGCTTGTCGTTGAGAGTCTTTGTCTCGTCCTGCAGAATGAAGTTAACGGCGTAGCTCTTCTTGCCTTCTGGCAGGTTCTTGCCTTCGTATACGTCGAAGAGTTCTACGCTCTTGAGGAGTTTCTTCTCTGTCTGACGTGCAATCTGCTCAATCTGCTCGAACTGTACGTTCTTGTCAATAAGCAATGCGAGGTCGCGGCTAACCGATGGGAACTTGCAGATGTCATGATAGAGCACCTCGTTCTTCTTGATGACGCGCATCATGTTGTTCCAGTTGATGTCTGCATAGAACACCTCTTGGTCGATATCCATCTTCTTAAGCACCTTGTGCGAAACGATACCCATCCCACAGAGTACCTTGCCAGAACGTGCCTTCAAAGCGAGAGCCTTGCCGAACACGTTGTTGTCTGACGACTCTGTAACGACGATGCCCGGGTTGACGCCCAAGCGTGTGAAGATGTTCATCACATAAGCCTTCAGTTCGTAGAATGTAGACTGCTCGTCGGCGTGTGCCCATGAGCCTTCAACACGCTTACCGGTAAGCCACATACCAAGATGCATTTCTTCGGTGTAAGCCTTAATCGGGTCTTCGTCGTTCTTCTTCTCTGGTGAGAAGTGGTAGCAGTTGCCGAACTCGAAGAAGCGTAGGTTAGGCATCTTGTGGTTCACGTTGCGACCAACGCTCTCCAAACCGCCGAAGAGCAGAGTCTGGCGCATAACGCCGAGGTCAGAGCTCAACGGGTTCATCACCTTAACGGTTGTCTCCTCTGTATATCGGTTCAGTTCAGTATAGTATGCTGTCTTTGTAAGCGAGTTGTTAAGAATCTCGCGGAAGCCGCAGCCTACAAGCTGCTCGCCTACCACGTTCTGCAAGTGGTATGCCTTGTCCTCGTCGCCGAGAATTGTGAGCGACGATTTCAACTGTGTCGGAATCTCCACATTATTATATCCATAGATGCGCAGAATGTCCTCCACTACATCGCATGGACGCTGTACGTCTACGCGATAAGCCGGAACATCGAGCAGCAAGCCCTCTGCCGTCTCCTCTACCACCTTCATCTCAAGGCTCTCGACTATGCTCTTTATCATGTCGTTGCCTATCTTCTTGCCAATCAGACGGTCTACATACTCGTAGTCGAGCTGTACACGCGAGTCAGCTATTGGCGACGGATATACGTCCTTTATCTCCATGCTCACCTTTCCGCCAGCCAACTGCTTGCAGAGGATGGCAGCTTGTTTCAAAGCGTAGATAGTGCCGTTCGGGTCGATGCCGCGCTCGAAGCGATAGCTTGCATCGGTACTCAGACCATGACGGCGTGCACTCTTTCTAATCCACGTCGGGTGGAAGTAGGCACTCTCCAGAACGACATTTGTTGTTGTGTCGTATGTACCAGAGCCTTTACCGCCAAAGATGCCAGCGATGCACATCGGCCCGTTAGCATTGCAGATGCTGAGGTCGTGCTCGCCAAGAGTGTGCTCCTCACCGTCGAGAGTGACGAACTTAGTGCCTTCGGGCTGAGTGCGCACAACAATCTTCTTGCCTTCTACCATGTCTGCATCGAAACAGTGCATTGGCTGACCGTATGCCATCATAACGTAGTTGGTGATATCGACGATGTTGTTGATTGGACGTAAACCTACAATCTTCAGTTTGTTCTGCAACCACTCTGGGCTCTCCTTCACCTCACAACCTGTGATGCTTACGCAAGCATAGCGGCGGCAAGCCTCTGTATTCTCAATCTCAACATCGATAGGCATGTCGTTGTTGTCGACGCTGAACTCAGAGCAGTCGGGGCGATGCAACGATGTCTTGTATCCATTGCGCTTGAGCCAAGCATAGAGGTCGCGCGCCACGCCCCAATGAGAGAGTGCGTCAGAACGGTTGGCTGTGATGTCAATCTCGATAACCCAATCGCTCTCCAAGTTATAGTACTCGGCAGCCGGCTGACCAACAGGAGCATCCTCTGGCAGCACGATAATGCCGTCGTGAGCTGTGCCAACGCCTATCTCGTCTTCGGCACAAATCATACCAAAAGACTCTACGCCGCGAAGCTTCGACTTCTTGATAGTGAACTCACTGTCACCATCATAGAGCACGCAGCCCAAGTCGGCAACAATAACCTTCTGACCTGCAGCAACATTAGGTGCGCCGCAAACAATCTGCTGCGGTTCGCCCTTGCCGAGGTCTACGGTTGTGATATGAAGGTGGTCTGAATTAGGATGCAGTTCGCATGTGAGCACTTTGCCCACGTACAGACCTTTCAATCCGCCACGGATGGTCTGCACTTCTTCAAGAGCGTCCACTTCGAGACCACAAGATGTCAGCGCGTCGGCCGTCTCTTGCGGTGTAAGGTCGAAATCGACATACTCCTTAAGCCATTTGTATGAAATCTCCATTATATTGATTTATTTTTGTTTACTACTTGAAACTTTGTGCAAAAGTAATAAAATTTAGGAAAGTGAGCAAAATAATATTTGATAAAAGTAGCAAGAGTTGCGCAGCAATGCCAAAATGAATAATAAAGGCATAAAAAAAAAGAGAAACGCTCCATCGAAACATTTCTCTCTTTAAGTCGGGGCGACAGGATTCGAACCTGCGACCACCTGGTCCCAAACCAGGCGCGCTACCGGACTGCGCTACACCCCGTTTGCTAAATCCACCTATAGTTTCTAACATAAGAAACCAACGTTTGCAATCAGAGAGAAGTCGGGGCGACAGGATTCGAACCTGCGACCACCTGGTCCCAAACCAGGCGCGC